>Ga0265316_10006361_pt1 | contig 11295 bp, 9 predicted proteins | sample 4522metaG_FD_202092 | JGI IMG/M metagenome (GOLD analysis project Ga0265316, IMG submission 202092) | Rhizosphere microbial communities from Carex aquatilis grown in University of Washington, Seatle, WA, United States - 4-5-22 metaG | ecosystem: Host-associated > Plants > Roots > Rhizosphere >...
GTTCAGGCACCGTTGAATGACTTCTGCTGCCCGCGTTGTGATCGCAGTGGTCTGCACTGGATTTCAGTTCGAATACCAAATTCGAGGATTCAGGACTCCCGTATCACCTTTGCCGCTACCCACCCCAGAAGAACGAGCGCAACCAGAACTTCCCAGTTGTAAATGTTCCCGTAGGTCGCGACCGGGAAGTGATTGCTGATCATGATAAAGACAACGGGAACTGCCATGAAAGTATTGTGTTTGGATCGCAGCTTGGCTTGCGCACTCAGGGATGAATCGAACGTATGCCCGGCCGCTGCCGCTGCGATCATCTTGCGCTGCGATGGAAGGATCCGAAACCAGACGTTGGCGGTCATGATTGTGCCAAGAACGGCACCCACGTGAATGTAAGCAGCCCGTCCGCTGAATATGTGTGTCAGACCCCAAGCGAGCGAGGCAATCACGATCAGGGAGAACAAAGCAAACATGGTTTCCGATCGGCTCAGAGGCGACCGCAGCGCCAGATCGTAGACGATCCATCCACCGGCTAGCACTGCAAGACCAACCGCAATCCCGCGAGCTTGTGAAATGTCAGCAATGTCCGGATCGATGAGTCCGTTGCTGGCGTAGTAGACAAGACCCAGTAGAATCATTCCACTCACCCAAGTCGTGAGCGCTTCCCAGCGGAACCAGTGGACCTGTTCCGGGCCGACCTTGAGTGACTTCTGCCGGTCGACGGTGTAGAAGCCACCGCTGTGGACCATCCATATCGAAGGCGTCGTGCCCTCGCTTGCAGCTTTCTTGGCGAGCCTGTTAAATTGCCCATCCAGCCAGGTGAAATAGTACGTCTGGCCGACCCACATGATCGCCGCAAACACATGCGTCCAGCGCACGAGAAGGTTCAGCCATTCGCGGATTGACGAGGTCACTTGATCGACTCCCTCGGAGTAATAATTTCCGCTCAGCTGCCGCGGTACGTTGAATATCCATTCGGGCTCAGGAGCAGCGGAATGTGAAAATGCGATTCGCCCTCTCTCGCCTGGAAGGTTATTTCCACTACTGGATAAAGAGCGTCGACTTTCTGCCGTGCGAAGTAGCTGCCGGTGTCAAAGATCAAACGATAAACTCCCGCCGAAAGATCCTCGGCTTCCGGCAGCAACTGAGGACAACGGCCGTCGTCGTCGGTGCGATCTGCGGTCAACAGCCGCCAATCTCCAGCGCTGCTCTGCTTCTCCAGTCGCACGGGCACGGCCGAGGCTGGTTTGCCATAGACCAAGTCGAGAATGTGAGTTGAAATGCGTTTCATCGTTGGAGCCATTTCCTTAGCCGGATTTCGGTAATTTGCCGTTGCTGCTCGGCGGCTTCGTGCAGCTCCGTTTCCGCGTCGTTGTTGAGGCGCCGCAGAAGAATCCCCAGAATCTCCTGAGCAGACTTGCCGCTGGCACAAACAATAAAAGTGCGATTGAAACGCTGCTCGTATTGGCGATTCGCGTCCGCCAGAGCGGCTTTCACCGCTGCGTCGGCATTCGCCACTTGACGTTGCTCCTGCGTCGACCACGCTACAGATTGCGCTGGCGGAGACTGCGGTGAGCGGGACTCACCGATGCGCGGATGGCCCTGGAATGCTTCCAACCAGTCAGAGGGCTCGAGGCTGCGCCACGTTTCGTTCGACGCGGCCAGCAGCGTTTCTACGTCTGCAATCGGTCTCCGAACGACAACGCTTTGTGCCCAGGTCCTCGAACCACAGCAGGGCAGAATCGCGCTGATTGCATCATCGATCGACAGCAGATTCCATCGCGCGAGAATATCCGGTACTCCGTTGCCATTAGTTGCTGCTGGCTCAGACCCTAGGCGACTCAAGAACTCGACCACGAGATTGCCCGCTACTGCAGCACGATACCTGGCGGTCGAGCGAATGTCGTCAATCGGGTACACCTCGGAAGTCGCAGCCTTTCTAGCCGAGAGCAACAAATCGGAATCGATCGAGTGTCCCCGCAACACTCGCTCGGTTTCCCGCAGGCGCAGCGGAACGGGCGCAACACTCCCCAGAGCGATGCGCACATCTTCGACCAAGCCATTCCGCAGCAACCCGAGAGCCGCGATGCACACTTTGGAAATGGCCTGCGCATTGCGGGCTCCGACTTTGCGGGCATGGCTGACATACCCAGTGAAGCGCCGAGGCAGGGACACATCCCGAATCAACTCGTCCGGAGCCAGAAGAGTCTTCTTGTATCCGGTATGAAACGAAACATAGGGCACCCGGCGCTCGCCTCGGACCGACACCAGAATTAATTCAGCTTCATAAACGAGCAGGGCGGGCAACGAATCCGCTGCCGGCGACGCGTTCACGATGTTGCCGCCGATCGTCCCGCGATTCTGGTTGGCAATCCCTCCAGTCCATCGCGCAGCAGTCGTCAGCAGCGGGAACTCACGGCCAACCGTTTCGTGCCGCTGCATGTCCGTATACGTACATCCCGCCCCAATGCGAATCTCGTTCGCCGCGACTTCGATCCGCCGCAATTCCGGGAGGTTCCAAATGTTGACCAGTTTGCGCGCCGGCAGCTTACCGGCGGCATACTGCACCATCACGTCGGTGCCGCCAGCAATCGGAAGCCACGCGCCCGGTTCCTTAGCTAGCAGCGAGACAATCGCCTGCAGACTGCCGGGCGCGACCATTTCGTAGTCCGAAGGATTCGATCTCATGTGTTCGACCTGCGCCGCGCCGCTTCCGCCACGGCCTCAAGAATCTGACTGTAGCCTGTACAACGGCAGAGATTCCCCGAGAGCCCTTCTCGAATCTCATCCATCTTGGGATCGGGTTTCCCGTTCAGCAAGTGCACCGATGCGAGAATCATCCCGGGCGTGCAGATGCCGCATTGTGCTCCGCCGCATTCCAGAAAAGCCTCCTGCAGCACGTGCAGTTTTTCTCCGTCCGCCAAGCCTTCAATCGTGACAATGCTCGTGCCCGCCGCCTGCAGAGCGGGCACCAGACAACTATTAACGAGTACACCATCTATCAACACCGAGCACGAACCGCACTCGCCTTCTCCGCAGCCTTCCTTCGCGCCGGTCAATCCAAATTCCAATCGCAGAACGTCGAGCAGGCGCTCCATCGGATATGCGCGCACCTTCTTCGGCTCACCGTTGACCGTGAATAAGATTTCCTCCGTGGCCCGACCCTCGCGAGAATCCGTCATCGGCCCTCGCCAATAAGAGTCGCATCGTTCTGCCGCGACGGGTTCAGAAGCGCGTCCATGATGTCCTCGGGAAGCAGAGGAATGGAATCGAAGCGAACTCCGAGCGCATCTTCGACCGCATTCACGATTGCCGGAGCCGGACCGTCCATCGGCAGTTCGCCGATGCCCTTCGCTCCGTACGCTCCGTGGACGTTCCCCAACTCTTCAAAGAACACGCGAATCGGCGGCAGATCGCTCGCCGTAGGCATGATGTAGTTGGTCATCTGGCCATTCTGCATGCGCCCATTCTGCCAAACCACTTTTTCATAAAGGCTGAATCCGATTCCCTGGGCGATCCCGCCGATGATTTGCCCTCGCGCCAGGACAGGATGCAGGACTTTGCCTACCTCCTGCAGCGCGACGAAGTCGTCGACCGAGACGCTGTACGTCGTTAGATCGACAGAGACTTCTGCGATGTACACTGCCCAGGCAAACGCGGCGTAGGCTTCTCCACGATACTTTTCGTCGTCCCAGAAAATGCCGCTCGGCGCTTCATAGCGCGACCAGCAGCGGAACGGGCCGTGCTTCACGATGTGTTGCCGGCAGGCTGCGCGAAACTCATCTGGGGAATAGCCTTCGCGCACCAGGTTGGAGGAAATCAGAGTTTGTGCAATTCCGAGTGCAGCCGACTTCACCAGGCTTCCTACCACCATCACCGTACGAGACGCAACGGTAGGTCCGCTATTGGGAACCTCGAGCGTGTCCGGTTGGGCCACGCTCACACTCTCGTAGGGAATCCCCAGAGCCTCCGCCGCAATCTGGCTCAGCACCGTTTTCGTTCCCTGACCAAATTCGGTGCTCGACACCAGAACACGAATACTGCCGTCCTCACAACCTTCCACTCCGACAACTGAACTCAGGTAACGCTCACCCGAACCAGTGAATCCAGCGCCGTGCAAAAAGGCGGCGATGCCGATGCCTTTTCTGGAGGTGCCGGCCTGGTTCTGTTCCGCGAAACGCTGTTTCTTAGACTGATAATCGGAAATCTCCAGTGCCCGGTCCAGCAATTTCCCCAGATCGATCGGCTCGCGTATCACCTGCCCAGTAGTAGTGTCCTGCCCCGGCTGCAGAAAATTGCGGCGACGAATCTCGACCGGAGAAACACCTACGGTCTGCGCGATCCGGTCCATGTGCCGCTCCATGGCAAACAAACTCTGTGGCGCACCAAATCCGCGGAACGCTCCATGGGGCGGCGCGTTGGTGGCGACCGCCTTTGCGCGGATTCGAACACTCGGCCAGTAATAAGGTCCCCCGGCGTGAATGGCTCCGCGGGAGAGGACTACCGACGACAGAGTCGCATACGCGCCACCATCAATCGTGAAGTCGATTTCTCCGCCGAGAATCTTCCCGTCGCGGCTCACAGCAGTTCGATGGCGGGTGCGCGAAGGATGCCGTTTGGTAGTTGCCACCATATCTTCCAGCCGGTCATAGATGATTTTTACGGGCCGGCCAGACTTGATCGCCAGCAGCGCAGCATGCGCAGCGATCATCGACGGGTACTCTTCCTTGCCCCCGAAGGCGCCTCCGGTCTCCATCTGCACCACGCGAACCTTTTCTGCCGGCAAGTTGCAAAGCGCCATGAGCGACTTGTGAATGTAATAAGGACACTGCAGCGAGCCCCACACCGTGATCCCTTGCGCCGGGTTGAACGCCGCGATCATCCCGTTATTTTCTATGTAAAGTTGCTCCTGAGCGCCAGTCGAATACTCGCCTTCCACAATGTAGTCGGCCTTCTCCCAAACACTGTCGAGGTCGCCCTTCTCGATCAGGTACGTTTTGAAAACGTTGTCCTTGCCCCAAATGATTTGCGAGCGGCTCTCGCTCTCGTCAATGGCAAAGATGCTTGGCAAAGGATCGTATTCGATCGACATCGCTTGAACCGCCTTCGGAAGAACATGGCGGTCGGGATGGGCCAACAACAGGATTGGTTCCTCAGGATGATTCACGAACTCCGTGGCCAGACAGGGCTGATCGTCGCCGATCAACGCGATGCAATTCTTGCCGGGGATATCTTTCGCGGAGACGATTACGAATTCATCCCACTCGATGCCGGGATCCAGTGTGATCTTCCTGATCCGGCCGCGGGGAATCTGGCTGCGAACGGTTGCTCCGAAGAGCATGTTGGGCAGAGTCATATCGTCGACGTACTGCGACCGTCCGGTTACTTTGCCGCGCCCTTCTTTGCGCGGCACCGATTTGCCGACGATGAAATCAGCGTTCATGGGTTTAAAGGTTCGAGAAATTGCCAACTCCCGTGGCCGAATTGGGCCGCCGAGATTTGGGGTTGGGATAGTGTATGACAGACCGGCGAACAATAGCAGGGAAGCGTGAGGAATACGGATAGAAAAAGGTTATGGCAACGATCGACAGCTTTGATTTGCGATGTACTCCCGCCCGGTAGCCTCGCCGGGGAACGTTCCTTCGGAGAAGACAGGGTTCCCTCGCAGATAGGTGGCCTTCACCACGCCGCGCAGGGTTTCTCCCAGATATGGAGAAACCGCATGGCGGTAATGCAATCGATCTTCCGTGACAACGAATTCGCGCCCGGGTTCGAAGATAACGAGATCAGCATCATAGCCAGCCGCAATACGACCCTTGCGCGTGTCGCAACCGGCGAGGCGAGCCGGCCCGGCTGCCATCCAATGTGCCAGATCGAGCAAAGTGAATCCTCTCTCGTTGGCCTCGGTCCACATCAGAGGCAAGGCCACGGAAAGGCTCGCAATTCCGCCCCAGGCAGTGCGGAAATTGCCTTTCTGTAGACGCTTCATCACCGGAGGACAGGGCGAGTGGTCGGTGACCACAAAGTCGATCGTCCCATCCTTGAGGCCCTGCCATAGCTTCTCGCGATTCTCGCGGCCGCGGATTGGCGGCGCGCATTTACTAAGCGTGCCTCCGTTCGCGATCGTTTCGGCGGACAGGTGCAGGTAGTGTGGACAAGTCTCCACACTCACTGGCAGCCCTTCGGCGCGTGCGGCGCGCAGTTCGGGTAGCGCTAAGCTAGACGAGAGATGGACGATGTGCAGGCGAAAGCCATATTCACAGCACAATGACAGCATCAGCCGAATGGCAGCCAGTTCCGCCTCGTCCGGGCGCGACTGCAGGTAAGTGGAGTAGCGGCTCCAATCTGCGTTGGCCAGAGCGTCGGTTGCTCGATCAATCGGTCCTGCGAGTTCCGCGTGTACTAGGAGCGGAAGGCCAGTCCGGGCAACATGGGGCAGAGCCAATCGCAACTGGTGCTCCGCAACCAGGGTGAAACCATCGATTCCCGGGTCGATCAGAAAACATTTGAATCCGGGTACTCCCTCGGCCGCGAGCGCTTCGATATCACTCTGATTGTCGTGGACCACGCCGCCCCAGGCTGCCCAATCGACGCGGCATTTACCGTGCGACGCCGCACGCTTGGCCTGTAGCCCAGCGACCGTGGTTGTCGCGGGAAGACAATTCAGGGGCATATCGACCAGCAGCGTGTAACCGCCTGCCGCCGCAGCCCTCGTCGCCGTTTCGAACCCCTCCCAATCCGCGCGACCGGGATCGTTGATGTGTACATGGGAATCGACGAGTCCAGGCAGGATGGCCGCGTCGCCAAAGTCGTGGATTTTGTAGTGATCAGATACCTGATCGGGTGAGACGACGGCTTGGATCCGCTCTCCTTCTACGAGGATGGCCGCAGCGCCGATTCCGTCGGGAGTGACCACGCGCCGAGAGACGAAGGCTTGCAAATCCAAAGTGTCAGCTCCTTACGGCCCTTGCAACAGCATCATCAAATCAGCATTTTACGAAATTATGCGTCCGGCTTATACTCGCTTCTCAGCGAAGCGGCTGCGAAAGAGTCCATGTCGACTGATTTGCGGGTTCGCGGGTTGCTGACGCCAGCTAACCTTGACGATTACGCATAGATAGAGCCAACACATGGACAATCCTTTCATGGCTCGCGCCATTCAGCTTTCGATCGATAACGTCCAGTCGGGACGCGGCGGACCCTTCGGTGCAGTCGTTGTGAAAGACGGCGCCATTGCTGCCGAAGCGGCCAACCAGGTTACCTCGACGAATGATCCCACCGCGCATGCGGAAGTGCTCGCGATTCGCGCGGCCTGCAAGAAGCTCGGCGTATTCGAGCTGGAGGGCTGCGAAATCTACACTTCCTGTGAACCCTGCCCCATGTGTCTGGGAGCCATCTACTGGGCCCGCCTTTCTAAAGTCTACTTCGCCAACGCCGATGCGGACGCCTCCAAGATTGGATTCGACGATTCGCTGATTTATAGCGAGATCGCGCAACCACATTCCCGGCGCAAGATTCCGATGATTCAGATCATGCGCGAAGAGGCGCTGGCGGCGTTTCGAGCCTGGGAAAACAAGCCAAACAAAATTGAGTATTGAGCAGTTCGAGTAGCTGCCAATTTCAAGTTCGCGGAGGATCTTTGATCGATCGCTATTTCAAACTCACCGAAAATCAGACCTCCGTGAAGCAGGAGATGCTGGGCGGTCTTACGACTTTCGTGACCATGGCCTACATCGTGGTCGTGAATCCCCAGATTCTCGCCAAGGCAGGAATGCCGGCTGACGGCGTGGTTTTTGCGACCTGCGTCTCTGCCGCCGTGGCGACGCTGGTGATGGGGCTCTATGCGAACTATCCGATCGCGTTGGCTCCGGGAATGTCGCTGAACGCGTACTTCACCTATTCCGTTTGCATCGCGATGCATGTCCCATGGCGCACGGCACTGGCGGTGGTGTTTTGTTCTGGCGTGCTTTTCCTGGTACTGACGGTGACGCGCGTTCGCGAGCAGATCGTCAACGGCATGCCCGATTGCCTGAAACACTCGACGGCTGCCGGCATTGGAATGTTCATTGCGTTCGTTGGCTTGCGAAACGCAAAGCTGGTCGTGGCCAATCCGGATACGTTTGTGGGCCTAGGCAGCTTCGCCGATAAAGATGTCCAAACTGCCTGCTTCGGCCTCGTCTTGACTCTCATCCTGATGTCACGAAAACTCCACGGTGCCATCCTGGTCGGCATTTTTGGCACAACGCTGCTTGGAATTCTCCGTGGAATCACGCACTGGCCAACTGCGATCTTCGCGATGCCGCATCCTTCGTCTACTTTTCTGCAGCTTGATTTTCGCGGCGCGGCCCATCTCGGCTTACTCGAAATCCTGTTCGCGTTCCTCTTTGTGGATCTCTTTGACAACGTTGGTACCCTCGTTGGAGTTTGCGAACAGGGCGGCTTCGTCAAGGATGGCAAGATTCCGCGTGCGGGCCGGATTCTGGTGGCGGACGGAGTAGGCACCGTTGTCGGCGCCTTGACGGGAACTTCCACGGTGACGAGTTACATTGAAAGCGCCGCAGGAGTTGCGGCTGGGGCTCGCACCGGATTGAGCAACGTTGCGGTCGCGGTGCTATTTTTGCTGGCGACGTTCTGCTCGCCGCTGGCCACTGCGATTCCAGCCTATGCCACGGCTCCAGCGCTGATTCTCGTCGGCGTGCTGATGACGCAGTCGATCGCCCAAATTACCTGGCAGGATTTCAGCGAAGCGGTCCCGGCATTTATAACGATGCTGGCGACCCCTCTCACCTTTAGCATCGCGACCGGCCTGAGCCTCGGCCTAATCTCCTATACGGTCGTGAAAGTCGCGGCTGGCAAGATTCGCGAGATCAACGCGTTGATTTGGATCCTCACGATCCTGTTTATTCTGCGGTACATCTACCTCGCAGCAGCGTAGCTACAAGCCCGCGGGTAATGGAGGAGACGCGACTCGCGCCCCTCCTGTTCCCGTCCGCGGATGAATCACCTTTGCAGTGCTGCCACTTCCTGCTGCAAGGCCTCTTCGATCTCCTCAAATTCTTTCGAGGATAGTCGGAACGATGCGGCTCCGATCACGCCCGCAACCTGCTTCGGATTGCGCATTCCCACGATTGCGCCAGTCACTGCCGGGTTGTGCAGCGTCCACGCGATCGCAATTTCTCCCGCGGTCCTGCCGTGCCGTCCGCCAACTTCTTTCAGCAACTCGACGAGGCGGAGATTGTGCGAGAGCAACGGCTCGCGGAAGTTTGGATTCTGCAATCGCCAGTCTTCCGCAGCCAGGGACGAGACACGCTGCCGAGTCATGCCACCGCTCAACAGGCCGGAATACATCGGCGAGTAAACGATGACTCCGATGTTATTTTGCGCGGCAAACGGCAAAATCGACTGCTCAACGTCGCGTGCGAGCATTGAGTAAGGCGGTTGCAGGGAAGTGATGGGCGCAATGGCAGCGGCCCGCTTCATCTGCGCGACGTTGAAGTTCGACACCCCGATGTGCCTGACTTTGCCTTCTTCCTTCAGGCGCGCCATCTCCGTCCAGCCCTCTTCGATGTCCGCATCCGGCTCCGGCCAGTGAATCTGGTAAAGGTCGATAACGTCCACGCCCAGCCGCCGCAGGCTGTCTTCACATTCCCGTCGAATGGACGCCGCTTTCAACGTCCCGCCAAGCTTGCCGTTCTCGTCCCAGGTCCGTTCACATTTCGTAAAGACGTAGGGTCGCTGATTCCTTCCACGCAGCGCTTCCTTCACCACCTCTTCGGAATGCCCCAACCCGTAGACCGCCGCGGTATCAATCCAATTGATGCCGCGGTCGAGTGCGTCGTGAATCGCGGTAATCGAGTCGTTATCGTTCTGTGGTCCCCAACTCCAGGTCCACCCGCTTCCACCCATTGCCCACGCGCCGATGCCGATCGGCGTAATCATGAGATCGCTGTTGCCCAGTCGTCTTGTTTCCATTTCAGCCTCCATTTATGCCAGTTATACGCTCAGTATGCCTTTCGAACGACACCAATCTGAATGCACTTCTTAGCCCATACTCGGCAAAAGGCAACTCCGTCCACCTGATTGAAGGCAAAGCGTTTGTTGAATCCAACCCGCGCGCTGCCTCATCTGAATCCTATAAAGAAGTACCGCTGGGTCCGCCCGTCGACAGCTTCCGACACGTTGCCTTGGGGTGGGGAAGGGATTTGCACTCATGCAGAGTATTGCAGAAGAAAAAGACCAAGCTCTGTCCGGGCGCTACCTCGCTTTGCTGGAGGTCGCGTCGGCTATCGCGTCACACCGAACGCTGGAAGAATTGTTTACCGACCTTGCCCAGCGGCTTCATCCCATCATTGATTTCAGCTATCTCAGCGTGCTGCTTTACGATTCGACACGGAATGTAATGCGCGTCCATATTTTGAATTCAGACGGCCCCGACACGGTTCGCCCGGGCATGGAATTTTCCATGGACGAGTCGCCTTCCGCCTGGGTGTGGACGAATCAGCAGCCCTTGGTCCTCGACGATCTGGATCTTGAGGACCGATTTGCGCGCCCGATCCAGCTGATGCGCGAATACGGAGTACGATCCTTCTGCAGCATCCCGTTGAGCACTCCGAGGCGGCGGCTCGGCGCATTCAGTCTGGGGCACACGGCGCCAAACGCTTATGCGCTGGACCAACTCGAAATTCAGAAGCTGGCTGCGAGCCAGGTTGCCGTCGCCGTAGAGAACGCGTTGAACTATCAAGACGCGTCCACCTTGCAGGCAGAGGTTACTCGCGAAAGGGACCGGCTGAAACTTCTGCTCGACGTAAACAACGCCGTGGTATCGAACCTGTCGTTGACGGAACTCTTCAAGGTGATCCCGCATCGCGTCCGATTGGCCATGCAGTGTGATGGAGCCTGCCTTTCATTGCCAGATCTCCAGAAACAACAACTGGAAATTCACGGTCTCGATTTCCCGGAAGGTCGAGGCTTTCTACAGGAGGAGACACAACTCCCCATCGACGGATCGAGCCCGGGCAAGGCGTTTCGGACCGGCGAACCTGTTCTCTTTGATACCGCGCCGCGCGCCCTGCACGTAAGTTCCCTGCAGTTGAACTTTCAAGAGGGAGTGCAATCCGGCTGTTTCCTGCCGCTGGTGCGCGGCGATCGCAAGATTGGAGTGCTGCATTTATTGGACAGGCATCGTCATCGTTTCTCTGAAGCCGATGCGGACTTCCTGCAACAGGTCTCCAATCAGGTCGCCATCGCGCTCGACAATGCCATGCGGTACCGCGAAGTCGACGAGTCGAGGGAACGCCTCGC
>Ga0265316_10006362_pt1 | contig 11295 bp, 10 predicted proteins | sample 4522metaG_FD_202092 | JGI IMG/M metagenome (GOLD analysis project Ga0265316, IMG submission 202092) | Rhizosphere microbial communities from Carex aquatilis grown in University of Washington, Seatle, WA, United States - 4-5-22 metaG | ecosystem: Host-associated > Plants > Roots > Rhizosphere >...
CTTTACGCTCCGACCAATTCAGTTTCCGTCGCGGGTACGATCTCGAAGGTAGTGTGCAATTCGGCGCTCTGCTTCACCATGGCGCCGACCGAGCAATATTTCTCTTCCGAGAGCCGGATGGCATCTTCGACCGCTTGCGCTGAGACGTCGGTCCCGTTGACGATGTGGTGAATGCGCACGTGGGTAAAAACCTGGGGCGGAGTCGTAGCCTGATCGGCTTCCACCTTCACTTCGTAGCCGGTGACGTGCTGCCGCTTTTTGCGCAGGATGTTGATGACGTCGAATGCGGTACATCCCGCCAAGGCAATGGCGACAAGCTCGATCGGTTTTGCTCCGGTGTTGCCGGCGGCGTCGTCCATCAGCAGATGGTGTCCGGTACCGCTGGTAGCTATGAATTGGCGATGATTGCCGAAGGGTTGAGTCAGGGTAACTGTTGCCGAAATCATGTCCTTCTCCCTGGTTCCGAGAGTCCCTAATTGGAACCTCGTAGCTCATTACATCCGAGCCACAGGGATAAACGCTGTGACATAGAGCACTGTTACAAGGATTTTCGCCGCAGATGCGACGGATTCCGGATTCGGGGACGCGCTGATTCGGGTTGGGCGTTAAGCTAGCAACACGACAAATTTATAGAGAGTGGGACAAAACCGAGAAATATCGGTGGTGCTGAGCCGTATTGCTAAGCTCAATGGTATAGCACGCCACCTTATGTGGGAGATATTGTTATACGCGAAACAGATTCGCGAAAACCCGTGCCTGGAAGCAAGGCAGACCCACGAGGTGAGTCCCTGTTCTCGGGGTTGGAAGTCGGAAGCCCCCAAGTTCAGCTACGAGCAAGCCCGCCGGTTCTCCTGCATTTGAATATTTCCGCCGCACGTTGATAATGAAAGAGCACACCGAACGAGAGGCTTAATGGTTCCCTGGCTGCTGCGCCATGCGGTTCTTTTCATCGCGGCGATTCCTTTCATCTATTACCTGATCGTGCTATTTAGCTCGTGGCGCTTCTTCTTTACGTCCCGGAAGGCGGGCCCGCCAGCGTCGGGCTTAACACCGGACTTCGCGCCGCCGGTCAGCATCCTGAAGCCGGTGCGGGGGCTTGATCCCGACGCCTACGAGAATTTTGCCAGCTTTTGTGACCAGGACTATCCGGAATACGAAATTCTTTTCTGCGTGGGCGATGCTGCCGATCCGGTGTTGCCGGTGATCGAGAAGCTGATCCAGGATTTTCCTGAGCACCAGATTCGGGTGCTCTATGGCACCGGCAGAATCGCGGCCAACGACAAAGTTGCGAAGCTGGCGCGATTGGCGGATGAAGCGCAATACGAGACGCTGGTCATCAACGACAGCGACGTGCGGGCCGAACCCGGCTATCTGCAGACCGTCGTCGCTCCGCTGGCCGACCCAAGAGTCGGAGCGGTGACGTGCTTCTACGCGCCCACTGAGGAGAAGACGCTGGTTCAGCACCTTCAGTCGGTGGGGATGCTGTCCGACTTTTATCCCGGCATCCTGGTCGCCTGGCAACTGGAGGGAGTGAAGTTCGCCTTGGGCCCGACCATCGCCACGACACGCGCGCGTCTGGCCGGATTCGGCGGCTATCAGGCGATCGAGAACAAGCCGGCGGACGATCTGCTGGTAGGGCGCCTGATCGCTGAACAAGGGTACGAAGTCAGGCTGCTCGACTACTCGATTTTGACGGTTGCGGATTTCCAGTCGCTGCGAGACCTTCTGCTCAAGCGGCTGCGCTGGATGGTGGTCATGCGGCACATGCGGCCCGCAGGTCATATCGGCCTGATCTTCACCCTAGGACTGCCGTGGTCGTTGATAGCTTTCGTTGCCTATCCCTCGTTGGGGATCGCCGCCGGATATCTCGGCGGTTATGTCGCTCTGCGCTGTGCCATGACCTGGCTGATTGGCAGCTGGGGCCTGAAGCATCCCGTGGGCTGGAAGAAGTACCTGCTGATTCCGCTGTGGGACGCGACCGCTACGCTGGTCTGGCTGGCAAGCTTTACGCGCAACACCATCATGTGGCGCGGCCACGAGTACGCGATCCGGCAGGGCAGGCTGGTCCCGGTGGACCCAGCCGTCCTGGCCTCCGGCGAGAGCCTCAGCGAAGAGCATGCCAGCAGCAAGGCTGCGAGAATCGACTAGACCAGGCTCTTGTCCATTACCGGCCGCCGGCTCTGTTTTTCCGAGTGCCGCTCGTTGCGAGGGTTTCGCCAGTTTACCTGCGGTGCAAACAACCCCGCGTCGATGCGGTCGCGATAGCGGATAGCAATATTAATCAGCGAGTCCAGCAGCGAGGTCGAGAGCAAGTGAGGCTTCAATCCCAGATGCAGCAGGGTTGAATGCTTGGCATTGTAATAGTGTTCTTCCGCCTCCACCCGCGGGTCGGGCAGGTGATCAATCTCGACCTTCAGCCCGACTTCTTGCCCAGCTTCCTTCACTAACTCGGCTAGTTGCAGCACGGTGAATTGCTCGGTGAACTGGTTAAACACGCGGAATTCACCCGTCTTGGCGGGGTTGAGACACGCGAGTTCGACGCAGCGCACGGTATCGCGGATATCGAGGAATCCCCGGGTCTGGCCGCCCTTTCCATAGACGGTGAGCGGGTACCCCAGGGCCGCTTGCGCGCAGAAGCGATTCAGCACGGTGCCGAAAACTTCGTCGTAGTCGAAGCGGTTGATCAGGGCCTCGTCCATCTCGGTTTCGGTAGTCACGGTCCCATACACCACGCCCTGGTTGAGGTCGGTGGCGCGAATGCCCCAGGCCTTGCAGGTGAAGGCGATGTTGTGGCTGTCGTGCACCTTGGAGAGATGGTAGAAAGAGCCAGGCTGCTTGGGGAAGGGCAGCGTGTCCTTGCGCCCGTTGTGCTCGATAGTGATGTAGCCCTCTTCGATGTCGATGTTGGGCGTGCCGTACTCGCCCATGGTGCCCAGCTTGACCAGGTGACACTCGGGCGCGAATTCACGGATTGCATAGAGAAGATTCAACGTACCGGCAACATTGTTAATCTGGGTGAACAGGGCGTGCTTGCGGTCGATCATGGAGTAGGGTGCCGACCGCTGCTCGGCGAAATGCACCACGGCGTCAGGCTCGAAGGAAGACACTACCGAGGATAGGAATTCGTAGTCGGTGACGTCGCCCACCAACGACTCGATCTTTTTTCCCGTGAGTTCCTGCCAGACTGCGAGACGCTCGGCCAACGGGCGAATCGGGGTCAGGGTCTGGGCGCCCAGCTCATGGTCCCACTGGCGGCGCAGGAAGTTATCCACGATAGCGATAGAGTGGCCCTGGTTGGCCAGATACAAAGCGGTGGCCCAGCCGCAATAGCCGTCGCCTCCGAGCACGACAATCCTCATTCATTCCTCCTCAGATACGGTCGACGATAATGCCTTTGTGTCGAATCTTTAAGTTAGCAGAATCGCGCGCAAAACGCCTACTTGCGGCCTTCGCGTTTCTGCGCGACCACCAGGCCGCGCGGCGTGGGCAATAGCACAACCGAGAGCAGGCCCTCCTGCTCCAGGCGCAGCGCAGCTTGGCGGACAATCTCGAAATGCGAGCTGGCATCATGAATCATGATGAGCCCGCGCGGCTCAATCTGCGGAAGAAAGCGCCTGATTTCCTGCTCGCGAATCGCCAGAGCGCTGTCGCTGTAAAGAATGTCGATGGGGCCATCAATCTTGGTATCCAGGCTCGAGGTGTTGCGGTATTCGATCCAGTTGCCTAGCCCTGAGGCATCGATCCGTTCTTTCGCTTTTGCGAAGATCACTGGATCGTATTCGATGGTGATGATCCGCCCAAAACCGTTCTCCTTCAGCCCTTCGGCCATCTTGAGCGTGCCGTGGCCGAGAAATGTTCCGGTCTCGACGATCAAGTTTGGCTTGACGGTCGTCACCATGGACTTCAGGAAATCCAGTACCTCAAGCTCGGTGGATTGCGAGTCCACCATCTTCCAGCGCTGGGGATGCGGACACTCGGGGGTGGCGGCGGTGGATTCCGGCTGAATGGATTCGCCCTGTTCCACCAGGCGATCCAGGATTGCCCGCTCTTCGCCTTTCTTCAGGTAGCGCGGTACGATCACCGCGATCAGAGCGCCACCGCCAAGAATTGCGATTGTGCACAAGAGGATTACGGACAGGCCATGAGGCGCTCCAGCTTGCTCGCTGAAGAAAGAGCCGACAAGGTAGAGCACCCCTATCAGAATCAGGAATTCGCCGAAGACGATCCCTCGAGGCCGCTGAAACTGGACCTGGCTGCGGCCCTCAATCCAGAGAAAAACGAAAATCAGAGTGCCAGCCACAGTTGCCCAAGTTGCTGGGTAGTCCCGCGGCTGTATGCCTTGCGAGGCTAACACCGGTACGAACACAACCAACCATGTAGCAGCGATCCAGGCGATCGTTCCCAGAGACACGACGTCCAGCGCCGTCAACACGGACCATCCAGAAGTTCGTGTGAGCCTAAGCCTGCGACGGCGAAGGTCGGTCCATAGAACCACCGCGACCGCGATCAGGCCCGCCAGCGGGATGTAAGTAAACATGTCCACCAGTTTGACCTTAGTTGAGCTGCCCTGGAGCAGCCCATGAGTTCAACGGATGATTGGTGAGCAAGACCTTGCCGCCACTCTCGGCAACCAGGTCGAGCTGCCTTTGACCGACCAGGCCCTCCAGGCGCGGCACGGCCGACCCTTGTGCCACAACGTAGTACCTCTCCGGTTTGAGCCACAGGTTCCTGAATCCCGGATCGTCGATGAAGACATTGGGCGCTCCGGGCGCGTAGGCACCATATTCCATCGTGTTCCAGCGACTATTTAAGAGCAGCGCGGGACGATCGGTGTAAAAGAAAACCGAAGAAAAAGTGTAGTAGTGGTGGTCAACAATGAGCGCCCCATCAGGCGACTTCAGAAGCGCTTCCGCCAGCGGCCTGGACGACAGGTAGGGATCGAACACCACCAGCGCCAGCCGTGCGGCCTGGAAGAACAGCACCATCATCACCGCAGCCGCCAGGAAGGCCTTCTGTCCGCGCCAGACTGAGGCGCCGATTGCGCCGATAACGAAGGCCAACGCAGCCAGGGCGAGCGGCAGACGCAGATACGCAAATGACGACAAGGTCAGGTCTTCCATGTGTCCCATGGAGAGCGTATAGACCTGCGGATTGTGGCTGAGGGCGCCCGAGATGTCTCCTGGCGCAGGCACGTTGCGCACCAGCACCAGGATGGCGATGGCCGCGATCGCCGCGCATCCAGCAACAACCGCGAGCACGCGCGTGCCTCTTCTGATCCATGCAGAATCCATCGCCATCGCCGAGCCCAGCAGCAACGCCAGCGCGGGATAGCAGGGCATGGAGTAATACTCCTGCGTGGTGGAGAAGGTAAAGAAGATCAGCACGAAGGCCGCCCAGCAGAGCGCGAGCAGCCGCGTGCGTCCAGCGCGGTCTACCGGCTTGTACGACAGCTTGGCCAGCGCAGGAAAGTACACACTCCACGGAAACAGCCAGACGAGATGGAACAGCCAGAAATAGAGCCGCGGGACGGTGTTGTAATCGCGCGGATAACGCAGGTTCAGGAAGCGCAGCAACTGCTCATTGATGAAGTAGAACCACAGAAAGCCGTGATACTGGCCGGAAACGCTGTGCATCGTGAATACAAAATAGGGCGGGTTCTGCAGCGTTGCCAGGACGTGCCAAGGCGCGGCGATCAGCAGAATAATCCCGACTCCGGTGAACGGATGCAGTCGTCTCCAAGTCCTGGCAGAGAACAACTGTTCCGTGACCAGGAGGTAGATGACGCCGGCGGCCACCGGAAAGACCGCGCCAATCAGGCTCTTCAGCAGCAACCCAATGCCCAGGCTGACCGCCAGAATCATAGCCCAGCGACGCGGGTGGGGCTCATCTTCGTCGAGAGCGCGCAGGAAGGCCCACATCGCCAGCGCGACGGTGAAGGTCAGGATGACGTCAGGAATCAGAATTCGGGTGAAGAGAAATAACCCGATGCAGGTTGCCATGCATAGTCCGGCGTAGAGGCCCGCGCGTTTGCCGAACGCCCATACACCGAAAGCGGCAGTCAGCCAGCTAAGTCCAATGGCGGAAAGCGCAATTGGAATGCGCGCGGCCCAATCGTGCACACCAAATACCTTGTACGCGATCGCCATCAGCCAATAGACAAGCGGAGCCTTCTCCAGATAGATGACGCCATCCAGACGCGCCGTTACCCAGTTGCCTGAGGAGAGCATGTTGCGCGCGATCTGCGCCTGCACGGCATCTACATCGTCCATCAACGACGGAGGAGATACCACGCAAGCCAGGTAGACAGCCGCTGCGAACAGCAGAACGGTCAGGTATAGAGGCCAACGGGTGCGGTTTGCAGTTCCGGCTTTGAGGTTGCCGTGGCTGGCATTTGGATCTGCCACTTTTTCATCCACAGCAACAGGATCATTAAGCCCCATAGGTGATAACCGACGTTGATTCGCCTTTCCAGATGACGTTGCAGATAGGAATGTATGACTTCAGCATGAAAGAGCCCGGGGTAATCGGAGAGCCCGGAGTTCAAGCTGTCGATCAGGAGCGAGCGCAGCGGGCCGCGGAACCACTCGTGCGCGGGAATATCGAATCCCATTTTCTTGCGTTGCAGAATCGCAGGCGGCAGCTTGTCCTTCATCAATTCTTTCAGCAGGAACTTCTGCCGCGAGCCACGGATCTTGAGCGACGCCGGCAAGGTGGCCGCGAACTCGACGATGCGATGGTCCAGGTACGGCGGCCGTACTTCCACCGCGTGCGCCATGCTCATGCGGTCGGACTTCACCAGAATATCGTCGGCCAGGTAGTACTGCTGGTCGAACTTGAGATACGGCCCCAGATCGCCTCGCGATGACGAGGCTTGCAATTCGGCGAGAACCGCGTTGAGCGCGTGCGGAGAATCCATCCGCAACAGAGCTTGCTTCTCGGTGTCGGAGAAGGTCCCGTTCCAGTAAACGTGGGCGCGGGAGCTGTTCATCAGGCTGCCTTCCAGCAATCGCTTCATTTTGTATTCCAGGCTGATTTTGTCGTCCGAGACCGGCCAGTAGCGCAATGCCCCGAGCCCAAGCCGCACCAGGCCCGACGGTAATTTTCGGATGTCGCGCGCAAAATCATTAGCGCGGTAGGTCAGGTATCCGGCGAACAGTTCGTCAGCTCCTTCGCCGCTCAGCGCGACGGTTGTTCTCGTCTTGCAGAGCTTGGAGAGAAACCAGACAGGCAACGCTCCGGCGTCGGCACTCGGTTCGTCCGAGTAGTAAGCGAATTCCTCGATCGCGCCTTGCAGGTCCTGCTCAGGGCTGAGGTCGAGCTGCTCATGCTCAGTGTCATAGGTCTTCACTGCCTGCTGGATGTATTCAGTCTCGTCGAAGCTGCGGCCACGAAATGAAATGGAAAATGTCTTCAGGCGCGAACTGGAGGCGGCTGCCGCGTAATGCAAGATGGCCGAGGAATCGACGCCGCCACTGAGCCAGACGCCCAGCGGAACATCGGAGAGCAGATGCTCACGGACCGACTGGTCGAGCAGGGAATCCAGGGCTTCGCTTGCCGACTCCAGCGTCCACTGGCCTTCGACGCAGTCCGGCAGCCGCCAATAAGCTTCGGAGTGCAGTTTGCCGTCGCGCCACTCAACCCAGCTTCCCGGCAGCACTTTCTCGATCCCGTCGACCAGTGTCCAGGGCGCGGGGACGTAATTCAGCGCCAGGTAGCAGTCGAGGCCTGACAGGCTCAACCTGCGTTCGATTTCGGGATTGACGAGGATCGCCTTCAGCTCCGAGCCAAAGAAAACATCTTCGCCGCGCCGCGCGATGTACAGCGGCTTAATGCCCATGCGGTCGCGCGCCAGGACCAGCCGCCGGGTCGAGGAGGTCCACAGTGCGACCGCGAACATGCCGCGCAGCCGGGCAAAGGCGTCCGTATCCCACTGCAGGAAAGCGTGTAGAACCGTTTCGGTGTCGCAGTGGCTGTGAAAACCGTGACCCAGGGCTTCCAGCTCTTTGCGCAGCTCCAGGTGATTGTAGATCTCGCCATTGAAGACGATCACGGTGTCGCCGTCGTTGGCCTGGATGGGCTGGTCGCCGCCCGCAAGATCGATGATCTTCAGGCGGGTCGCGCCCAGCGAGCAGAGATTGGAACGGAAGACGCCTTGCTGGTCGGGTCCGCGATGGGTCAGCGTGGCCGTGGTGGTCCGGATGCGGTCCGGACTGGGAGCCCAGTGCTTATGGGTAAATCCAACAATGCCACACAAAACGCTGAAACTCCTGCTCTATCGAACTCTACGATGCCGAGCGACAGGTCTGAGTTACACGACTACTGTGCTGCAGAGCCCACTGTCTGCACTATCTGAAACCAATTCTGTGCCGAATGAAAATTATATTGAAGCAACAGGTCGCTGACAAACGCTCACGGCATGAGATCGCGCAAACGGCGCGGGTACGGTGTGCACAGCGCCCAACGATCAAGCCGCGTTGTTGTACCATGAAGACAGCCTGGCGTTCATCCGTCAGGCTTCTCATACCGTCAAATGTCACCTCACAAACGACTCCATCTCAAGACATTCCTGATGATTACGATCATGGTCCTGGCCGGCCCGCTGGGCAATGTCCTGCTCGGCAAAGGCATGAAAAGCATCGGCAAGATAACGGTCACATCGCCGTCGGACCTGTGGCACCTTCTGCTGCGGATTTTCAGCACCGGCTCCATCTGGCTGGGAGTGGCGTCGCTGCTCACATTTTTTCTGGCGTACATGCTGGTGCTCTCGTGGGCGGACTACAGTTACGTGCAGCCCGCGTCTTCTGTGGCTTACGCGGTGGTCGCCGTCCTGGGCGTCGCGCTGCTGGGCGAGGCCGTCTCTCCCATCCGCTGGCTCGGCATCGCGATCATTTGTCTCGGTGTATTTGTCGTCGGGCAGACCCATCCCAGCACCACGGAGACGCGCCAGCTGTGATGGAAGTCATCTTCTTTTCCCTGATCGTCGTTGCCGGCACCGCGGGCGAGCTCTGTATTTCGCGCGCCATGAAAGAGACTGGCGAGGTCCACGACTTCCGCCCGCTGGCCATCCTCAAGGTGGTCCTGCGCGCCCTGCGCGTCAAGTGGACGTGGATCGGCGTCGGCCTGATGACCATCGGCTTCTTCTCGCTGCTGGGCATCCTGTCCTTCGAGAATGTCAGCTTCGTCGTGCCGGTCACCGCGCTCAGCTATGTAGCGGGAGCGTTCGGCGGAATGTTCTTCCTTGGAGAGCGAGTGAACTTCCGCCGTTGGCTAGGTATTTTCCTGGTTTGTGTCGGCGTCACCCTGGTCGTCTTGGGCAAAGGCTAGATGTCGCGCTGATCACATCGCAAAACCGACAATTCCTGGCTTCCGACTTTCACGTGGTGGGACGAGAGTCCAGCCTTGAAAGGGCACGGCTGAAAGCCAAGCCCTTTCAAGGCACGAAGCGGCTGTTTGCGGGAGGCTTGAGGCCGAGCCCTTTCAAGGAGAATTTGTGGGACGCTTGTAGAATCAAGGCGCCGCATGAACGACCATCCGGTACCGCTGGCGCCTGCCGAAATTCGCAAGCTTCGCCGCGCCCTGCTGCGCTGGTCCGACCAGCATCGGCGCGACCTGCCGTGGCGGCAGGATGCCGATCCCTATCGCGTGTGGATCTCGGAAATCATGCTGCAGCAAACGCGAGTGGCGGCGGTGCTCGACCATTACGCGCGATTTATGGTGAGGTTCCCCGACGTGCAGACTCTGGCTGCGGCGCGCGAGGCGTCAGTGCTGGCGGCCTGGAGCGGGCTGGGTTACTACCATCGTGCGCGCCGCATGCATCAGGCGGCGAAGGTGATTGTGCGGGAGCGGCACGGTAAGTTCCCGCAGTCCGCAGCAGACTGGCTCGCGCTACCCGGCATCGGCCGCTACACTGCGGCGGCGATCGCCAGCATTGCGTTCGGAGAGGGCGTTGCCGTAGTCGATGGCAACGTTGAACGGGTGCTGAGTCGCGTTTTCGGCCAAGATGAGAGCAGGGAAGCGGCGTGGCAGCGGGCAGAGACACTGCTTGACCGCCGGCGTCCCGGCGATTTCAACCAGGCCATGATGGAATTGGGCGCGACGCTTTGTACGCCGCGCGCGCCGCAGTGTCTGGTGTGTCCGCTGAATGCATGGTGCGTGTCGCGCGGGGCTGAGATCCCAAGAGAACAGGCGCCGCGAAAACGCAAAGAGCTAGGTTACGCGCTGGCGCGGAAGAATGGCGCTGTGTGGCTGGTGCGGCGTTCGGCGGAAGCGTCGCTGATGGCAGGCATGTGGGAGTTGCCGGAGAGCCGTTGCAACGGTGATAAGCCGCTGGTCAGACTCCGGCATTCAATCACCGACACGGACTATGAGGTGTCGGTGCACGCGGTGTCGGAGTTCGCGGGTGAGGGCCGGTGGTGTAGTCGCAAGCAGTGGGAGCGGCTGCCGCTTACCGGGCTGGCACGCAAGATCTTGAGGAGGCTTGCGGCTGAGTCCGACGAGGCGTTCGCAGAATCTAAAATACAGTCATAGTTTTCTAGAGGGGGAATCAATGGCTGCATTAGGGACCGGCATTGTGGCGCCGGACTTTACATTAACAACGGTTGACGGGAAGCAGATTATGTTGCACGAAACGCTGGCCAAGGGGCCGGTGGTGCTGGCGTTTTTCAAGATCAGCTGTCCGGTCTGCCAGTATGCGTTTCCGTATTGCGAACGGCTCTATCGCGCGCATCAGGGAGAAAACGTCACCGTGCTCGGGATCTCGCAGAACGATGCGCGGGACACCAAGAAATTTCTGCGCGAGTTTGGGGTGACGTTCCCGGTGGCACTTGATGATCCGGCCAAGTATGCGGTCTCGAACGCGTATGGCCTGACCAACGTGCCGACCGTGTTCTACGTCGCGCCGAGTGGTGAGATCGAAGTGTCGGCGGTGGGGTGGTCGAAACCAGACGTCGAGACAATTCACCGCAAATTGGCGGAGCATCGCGAACAAACCGCAGCGCCGCTGTGGCGCAAGGGAGAAGAGATCGCCGATTTCCGTGCTGGTTGAGGCTCTAAGAACTGATCCGCGGTCCGCGGATCCTACGATTAGGTAGTGTCCCAAAGTTGCGTTGCTGAAGTTTGGAGTGCGAACCAAGAAGTCCAAGAGGTCCCCTATTGAGCCGGATTTTCTGGTTGGTTGGCCCTTTTGATGGTAGTTTCACTCGCAAATCTGATTGTCCTGTACTGGGTCGCATTCGCCGACTGGAAAACCCCTTCCTGTCGTCTTGTAGATACGCTCCTGTAAGTCGTTCTGGAGTT
>Ga0265316_10006365_pt1 | contig 11292 bp, 17 predicted proteins | sample 4522metaG_FD_202092 | JGI IMG/M metagenome (GOLD analysis project Ga0265316, IMG submission 202092) | Rhizosphere microbial communities from Carex aquatilis grown in University of Washington, Seatle, WA, United States - 4-5-22 metaG | ecosystem: Host-associated > Plants > Roots > Rhizosphere >...
GAGTTGTATAATTTATTAGAACACCTGTTCCATTAATTCCAACATAATAATTATTATTGTAGATATTTGTTGTGTTTCCTGTTCCAGTAGAAGTTACTTGGGTAGATGTTAGTTTGCAATTTCCATATGTTGAACAACCATTATAATCAGCAGAAACAAAATGAATAAAGATTAAACTAAAAATGAACGAAAGAATGAGAAAAAAAATACCTCCCTTAAACCATAACTTCATGCACTCATATTCACCTCTGAATTAATCAGATTTAATTTCATCTCTAATTTCTCCCCCAAGTCCATGGCATAAGAAGATGCTTTTTGTGTCCTCCACTATTTCCATTATTTTGCATTTGTGGATATTGCATTCCTTGCGGATATAATGGCTCATTCTGTGTAACTAATCTTTGCTCTGCTAATCCTCTATGTGCTTCACCAGACATTGCTCTCCTGAAGGTATCTTCTATTATCGAACCAATTGTCAATACAATCATTGAATAATTATTTATTTTATAATCATTATCCATTCCATAAATTTCATAATTGTTGTAAATCAAAACACGAAGCTCGTGTTCAATCATTCTAACTCGCCTGCTGATTTCATCTATATTATAATTAGAAAGAACTTTATTTTTATTTACCATCAAAACTATCTTTCTAAGCAAATCATTTACTCCAAGGTCATTCATGAAAACTTTGCTCTTGTCTGGATTTGGAACCCAAACCTCATTTCCTTCTTTATCCCTTGTCAAAACATCACATCTCAAAAGCCGTTCTATATCTGACAAATCTTGCTTGAAATCAAGTTCCCATTCAACAAGGTTTTGCTTTGGCTGTCCTGCAAACATCGATGGAGAAACCATTCCCTGCCCACCTTGCATTGCTGCTGCCTGCGCAGCTAAGTCTTGTTCATATTGTGCTAATGCTGCTTCTTCTTCTGTAAATTTATTACCTGCCATACTTTAACCTTTTAACCAACCTATTTTATATTTGTTTTTTAATTATTTAAATTTTTGTGAGTAAACTAAGTTAACCTTTTAATTTTTTATTAATTAACTTATTGAATGTTCTGTATGTTATTGGATATTTTTTTCCTATTAAATTTTTAAATTGTTTTTGATTAGAATAACCACTTTTCATTCCAGCATAAACTTCTGCAAACATTTCATTTGGAATTTTTTGTGGGGTTTTCTTATAGTGTTCTTTCATATAACTTTTATAAAAATTAGATTTTTTTGCTTCTTTTATAAGAGAAGGACTAAACCTTTTTACTCCCATTTGTCTTAACTTAAAATGTCCTATCTCATGAGCAATAGTTTCTTTTTTCTTTTGAAGACTTAAACTTTTATTTACTGCTATTTGATTTGCTTTATAATTAGCACCACCATTCCAACTACCCATTTGTTTATTTGTTCTTTGGACCACTGTTGGGTAAGTTCTTAATTCTCCTTTGAATTTATTCCTTACAAATTTATTTAATTGGTCCATCTTATTTTATTCCTATGGAAAAGCATTTGCTGCATCATCAACATCTTTATTAAATTGGGACATATCAATAAAACCAGTTGTGTCTGGGAAAACACGTCGCTCGGGATCCATGCTCCTTGCTTTATTTCTTGCTTCAATATATGCAAGAGCAGCTTTTTGCTGAGGATTTATCGCACTTGCACGAAGCTGTTCCATTCTCTGTTGTCGTAATCTTGCAGTTAATAATTTTCTATACTCGTAGACCCCTATAGCTTGACCCGTTTGTGGGTCCCTATATTTAACAGTACCAACAGGTCTACCGGGCTTTCCTGTAGACGTTCCAGCGTTGGTAACAACTCCACCACGCGCAACACTTAATCTTCTTCTTGTTACTGGACTTGGCTGTCCACGTGAATAAATATATCTTGATGGTCCTTGCTTTATTATTCTAAATCCTTTCTGAATTCCTGCAGATAATCTTCCACCAGGAGAGGCTTCGTAACGTTGCTGTTTAGTTAAAACACGTACATCTTTTGCTGCTGTCTTTTGCCTAACTCTTTCTAAAATAGCACTAACTCTTTCTGTTGGTTGTCCATACTCAGAAATAATTTGTTTTTTTGCTTTATCTCTTATAGCCTTTGCTGCTTGCTTTTCATATTCTGCTTGATAAATTTCATCTAGTGTTGGTTTTTGTTTTTTAAATTTTAATTTTTCAATAGCATTAGCATAATTTTGTCTACCTTGTTGAGATTTTTTCATCGCTTTATAACTTTCTTTACTTCTTGTTGTATGAAATTGAGATAATGCTTTTTCATATCTTTCTTTCATTTGTGCTTTAGTTTCAAATGCTTTTCTATATTGTTTTGCCATTTTAATATCCTATTAATTTTTTCATTCTCTTTGCATCTGCAATTTGGAATTTCTCTTCACGCGACTGAAGATTTGCAGCAGTTTTTTGAATGAAAATATCTTGAAGTGGAACTTTCTTTCCTCTAACAATTTTATATCCACGGAATTGGGATTCTTTTGGCATGAATTGTGTTTCATCGAAGCCGAACATCTCTTTTGTTTTTCCAGTGGGGGCTATTTTAAATGTACGTGCCAAATTTGTAAGTGCTTTGTCACTTCCCATTTTCAAAGCTTCTCCACGGCTAAGTCCTGTGGCAAAAGGTTCAAACTTTCCACGTCGCTTGATGAAGACGGCGTAGGCTTGGGATTGTTTTATCTTCGGTGTTTTTTTACTACTTCCTAAATTTAAGGAAATTGGCGGACGAACTTTTTTTCTTTCTTCTGGAATAATTAATTTATATGTCTGGTCTCCCTGGTATGTTTGTTTTGGTTGTCTATACCTTGACAAAGTATATTCTATTTTATTTCTATAAATAGATGGTTCATATTTACCATTTATTCCATAATCTATTTTATATTGTTGTTGTTTATAAGAAGATATTTTATAAGAAGGTTCTTTATATGCAGTATAAGTTATTCCACTTTGTTTGTAATTTTTAGTAGGATATTTTATTCCTTTATTTAAATTTTGGTATATTTTTTCTTGTCCAATTAAATATGGAGTTTCTGGCTTTAATGTTTTAACATATTTTCCAACATTTTTCATAATTGATTCTCCAAATTTAATCTTTGAATAAGACTCTTTAGGAGTTAATGTAGTTATTATTACAATTCCCTTTTTAACTTTAACATTTACCACATCTTTATCTAGACCTAATCTTGTTAAAGCATCTGGAAGAGGAAGTAATTTAGGATTTATATTAATTCCATACCTAGCAAGTTCTAATCTATCTGCAGTTGCTAAGATTTTCTGTTCTGGAGAAACAGAACCAAGAACATTCTTAACTTTATAAGATAACCTTGTAGGATTAATTGTTTCATGAGTTTCTATAGCTTTTATAACATTAGAATCTACATCATACTTAAATAAGCCAGCACTCATTACCTTAGCTGCTTTCTTTCCATGTTGTCTTCCAAATTCTTTTGAACTTTCACTTGTTTTTCCAATATCATGATATAATCCCCCCTTACCTAGTTCTTCTTTTGCAATATCTAAACTACCATATTTTTTAGTAAAATAATCTTTAAACTCTGGATATAAGTCTATTAATTTATTAATATTTTCTCTAACCCTTGTTCCATGGTCATAAACAGTATGTCCTTTTGGTTGAATTAATTTATCCATAAATTTTTCATTCATTTCCAAATTTCTTTGAATATATGCTGCATCTTGTTCTGTAATAATTTTTTCTTTTAATAGATTAGTTCTAATATTATCAAGATTACTCAATACTCCTCTTTCTGCTACAACAGGAATTAATTTTCCTTTTTGATTTCTCGTAAAAAATATTTGTGGTTTTCTTCCTACATTAGTTTGTTCTCTAAATACTAACTCTTGCTCTTCTGCAAGTGATTTTTCTCTAAGCTTATCAGAAAGTAAAGTGTTTTGTTGTAAAACTTCTTGTTGTACCGTCTTTGGTAATTTCCCTTTTATTGCTAATTCTCCAACTACTTTTTCTCTTAATGCTTCATCTCCTTCAAATCCCGTATTAATTCTTTTTACAATTAAAGCATCACTAACGATTGGAGTTTCTGCAAATCCTTTTATGTGTCCTTTAACTCCCTCTCCTTTATATTTACCAACATTCTCTCTTAACATTTGAAAATAAGTTGGTGGTTGGACAAAAGTTGGTATACTTGGAACAAAATCTATTTGTTCTCCTCCAACTCCTTTTGTTTCAGCATATCTAAAGAAAACTTGTTTAGTTGGATTTTCTATTTCCTGTGAAAGATATTTATCAAGTCTTGGATTTAATAAATTTCCAGTATTAATTGAACCCCTCCTATAAGCGTAAAGTTCTAGGTCTTTTTGTAATAAAATGTCTGCTTGTATATTTGATGGTGTTTTTTTAATTGTTGGTAATTCTAATTCACTTGGAACATACTGACCAGTTGCTTTTAAAGCAAGATTGGTCCCTATATCTCCTCCTTTAGCACCAACAGTGAACCCACCAAACCCACCAACAACTCCTGCTGATTCTATTGCTACTTTACTATAATCTCTTCTTAACAAATTCTCTCCTATATCACTTCCTTGAACAACGGTTGAAGCAACAAAATATCCTGTAACAAATTTACTTCCAACTTGTCCGGTTGTTTTTACTGCAACACCGGCAACATTCAAGGCAGTCTTAGCAGCAACATTCCCTGTTTCAGTTGTAGCAAGTTTTAATAATAATTTATCTCCAGCAAAAGTTGCAACATTTTCTACTCCTTTCATAAGGACTCCAAGTGGAATTGCTGAAGCAAAAGAAGTAGCTAATGCTGTTCCAGATTCTATAGCTGTTTCTTTTAATGTTAATGATTTTTCTGGTCCTCGCTGGTTTATTAAATATCTATCATACAGGGGATAATCTGGTTGTTCTGTTAATGATTTAGAAAAATATTTAGCTCCCTGTCCAAATTCTGTTAATACCGCAGCAAACTTTCCACCACCAAATATTTTTGGTGATTCAAGTGCAGGCATAACCAAAGCATTTATTTCACTTTGCTGTTTATCTATTTCTTTTGAAACTGCAGAAGATTCTATGGGGGTTAATCCATAAAGTCTATTACCAGAACCAAGTCTTAAAATATTCTTTCCAAAGAGACCTAAATTTTGTCCGGTATCTGCAGCCATTGCAATTACATCTCCAACCACTCCATATCTTCCTTCAAGATTAGCTTTTCTTGCAACTTGTGCTTCAACATATTGTTGTTGTTTAGAAACATACCCAATTTCTCCGGGCAATGGTTGTTTTAATTCTCCAGGTAAATAAGCAGCAGTTTTTAATGCAATATCATAAGAACTTTTTGGTCCAGTCAAATCAGCAATAGTCATAGGCTTTGGAGCATTCTCTGTTCCACCCAAAATAAAGTTTGTTGGAAGCTCTTCTGACTTTTTATTTAATTTCTGAAGGAAATCAAATCGTGCTGCTTGGGCGGGAGTTAATAATCCAGTATCAGAGCTAACAACCTTTCCACCGGTTATTGTTTCTCCTGTAACACTTACAGGAAGATAGCCCTTACTGGCTGCTGCTGTAGAAGTCATTGATTGCTCTATTAATTTTCCAGTCACTGGGTCGTAGAAAGAAGAAAGTGGAGAAGCATAAGTAGTATAAGCAGGAGTAAATCTAGAAGGAGTTGTTCCCTTAGGAGCAATCTCTCCAGTATCTATCTTTCCATAATAAGCAGCTTGATCTGCAGTCATTGGTGTTGGAATGTCTGGAGCCCAACCAACTCCACCATAAGGAACTGCAGTTTTAACTCCTTTTGGAGAAACTTCAAATCCAAGTCCTGTTGTTTTGTCTACATAAGAATATCCACCACCAATCCTAGAACCACCATACGTCCCAGATGGTAAATCTCCCCCACCAAAAGTTATTAAAGCCCCTTTAGGAGCAGACGCCATCGAAGATGAACTTCCTGTTGAAGAAGTATAAACTCCTGTCAAAGGATTATAAGTTCCACCCGAAGCACCAATAGATGCTAAACTTGGACCAAGATCAAACCCTGCCCCCCCTCCACCTGTTGCACCAGTAGCTCCTGATGCTGCAGTTGTCATAGTCGGACCTTGTGAAACAAATCCTCCGGGAGTAAGTACTACATTTCCTCCAGTATTAAACTGTCCTGCTGGTAATCCTCCACCACCGCCACCACCACCTGTTCCCCCGGTTCCAAATGGATTTGATGGTGCTTGAGAAACTGGTCCTCCTGGTTTGAATACAACACCAGTATTAACTGGAGCAGATGGTTGGTTAAACCCAATTGTATTTGATGGATTAGATGGATTTAATGTTGCTTTTATAGAAGCAATAACAGAAGAGATTGGATTTCCAGAAGTTGATTGCATAATAGTTACCATATCAACCCATCACCGACGAGAAAAATTTATGTGGTGTTTGGCTCACCGACGATAAATGTATTTCAGAAAAACGTTTTTTACTAAGAAAATTATTTGCAATTGTATCAACCATACTTTTTATTGGAAGTGGAAAATGGGCGGGGGGAAATTTAAACTAAATAATTAAAAACTCTAAGATTTATAAATCTTTTCTAAAATTAACCGAGTTTACTAACAATATAAATGCAATTAATGAGATAAAATATATTTTTAGGAAGAAATATTTCCTCCGATAATACCAATTCCACTAATGCCAGAAGGTAAAAAATTATTATTAATTGGTTCTAATGGTTTATAAAATAATCCAGAACTATTCATTGAAAAGTATTCTGGTAATTGTCCTCCAGTCAAGGTACAACTGCACTCTACTTTCCCCTTGTTTGCTTTTTCCAAAAGACTTATAGGATAACCATAGGGGTTGCTTTCAAATTTAAATGCGTCTGAGTGAATATAAACAATAAGATAAATTCCAAGTGCCACTATCGCTAAAAGCAGTACGAAAAAAATTACATCTCTTGTTCTTTGTTCCATTTTATTTTAAATTAAGTTTAATTCCTTGCCGTACATTACATTACCAAACAACACTCTACCTCACCAGGCTGCACTCCACAATACAATACAATGAATCTGATTATGACCTTACCTTACTCAACCCTACCCTGCAATACCAAACAGTACTTCACCTCACAGCACAAAACCAAGTGAATATGAAAAGTAAATAAAAAAATAAAAATTAAAACAAAATTATTTATTTACTTCTTGTTTGATTTGTCTAACTTATCAACTGACTTCTCTGCGACCTTATCAGTCAAGTGAGTTTCAATTGCCCAGTCAAGACCTTTATGTTTCATTTCTTCCTTCTTAACGATGTTCATATAGTCCCTTAACTCTACAAGCAAATCTATACCATCTTCTGCTGCAAATTTCTTTACCATACCAACGACATACATGTCGCTCATAACTTTTCTGTAATATTCGCTTTTTCTTCCTCTACTTAATTTACCTAAAAAACAAAAAAATAACAAAATAGCTAATAAACCAAGAAAGAAAAATAAAACAGAAGGAATTACATTTACTGCATTATCATAAGTGTAATTAATATTACCAGTAAGTTGAGGAACAGAACTTGCTAAATTTTCTAACATTTTATTTTTTCATACCTCCTTTCATTTTGTTATCTCGAACATTCCAATTAGTTAAATCACTGCAATTTAAAAAGCTATTTATTATCTTCACTTTTTTTTCCTGCCTGCAACTGCCTTACACAAAGTTAAATTTCCTTTCTTATCTGTTCCTACAAAATAAATAAAACCTTTTTCTCTAGGGAGGTCTGTTGTTAATATCACTTCACTCATTTTGTTTTTGGTCGGAATCTGCTGAAGGGATTTGAGATAACCTTATTACTTCCTGTGGAAGATTGTTTAATGCGTCGATCATCATCTGCATCTTCTCCAGCTTCAGGTATCGGTACAATTTCTCGTCCATCAAACTGTTCAGAAAGTTCTGATTCGCTATCTTCTGATTCTGATTTATTAAATCCTGATTCTCTTCTGACAACTGCTTGTTTTGTTCTTTCAATCTCTTCTCTTCTTGACTCACTTGAATTACTTTCTCTGCTACCATATTCCGATTCACCTCCTTTCATTTCATTTATCGAATGTGTTTCTGCTCCACGAATAAAATGTGGTCTGGCAATATCCCATAAAACTTCCTGTGGATTTAAATCACGGTTAATTTTCATGATTGCTTCTGCTTTATTAAAATCTGCAAGAACATCTGCAGGAATATCTTTTATCGGATCTATTTTCTTTTTTCCTTTTTTCTTGTTAATCTTTTTTAATAAAATAAATGCAGCTACTCCTAAAACTAATACTACTGCCACAGCCCCGATTATTCCTGTTGTTAATGAATCCATTTTATTTTTTCTCAACCCCCAATGTTCCGTTGAATTCAATCCTTGTCAGTTGAGCCCCCGTAACTTTACTTAATTGGTATTCAAAAACTTTCAACATCATTTCTAAATCAACTATCTTCTTTTTTGTCTTTGCAATATCTTGCAAAATGTCTTCCATAGTTCTTGTTAATATTATTGGGTCTTCCATTTTATTTTTTGTTTTCTTCTAATTTAATTATCCTCTTTTCCATTCTCTTAAATTTTATATAACTAAATATAAATAAAATTATACTAATAATAAAAAGTGCTATTCCACTATACAACATATTCAATCCTACTTCATCCATTTTAGTGTACTGGAATTAATCCGTTTGTACCTCCAGTCCCTGCCGCTGTGCTTTGAATGTTCCCAGTTAAAATTGTTAATTTATCTACAAGCTTGGTCATACTATCCATCAATGTGCCGAACTGCGCCTGTAGGGGTGCTACCTCCTTAAAAAGGAGCATTGCAAAAACACCCACAATTATTATGAAACTTATTGACATGATAAATGTCCCATACTTTTCCATAAAAGATTTTTTGTCTGCATGCAATGAATCTATTTGTTTTTCAAGAGAAGTATACTGCGCACGCATACTTGGATTTGTAGTGATGATTGGAACAAGACCATTATCTTTGTCTATCTGATTAATATCTCCAGAAAGCATTCCATTAAACCAATAACCATCTTTACCTATAAAAAAATAATATGTATCTTTTCCAACACGTCCACCATAAGCAACCTTCCATGTTTTTGCTTTCTTTAGGAAAAGAATTTCAAATCCACCAGTTCCAATCTTAACTGTTTTTGCTGTATCTCTAATTGCAGGACAGTAGTATCCGCCAACAATTTCAAATGCAGTTACTTTTTTCCTGAAAGTTTTTCTATCTCGATAAATCATATAACCAAAGAATCCCCCGCCAATAAGAAGTACTGCAAATACAATCCAACCAACAACCTTTCCAATATTTGCAACATTAATTGAACTGACTAATTTTGTGTTGGTATCACTTACAATATCATAAAATATAAACGGATTCATTTATTCAACCTCATTTTAACTTCATCTCTTTTATTTATTTTCATTTTTATATTTTTTTGTTATTGAATTTATGTTGTTTTCTCCCTTGCGCTCTCTTTCTCCAGGAATTTTTTGAATCTTTTAAACATTGGAAGGAAACTCCTTACTAAAAAACCACAACCAAATGCGATGATAATCCCAAACCACTCTACCACCCTTAATAATCCTCTTCTTTTTTACTTTCTTTCTGTGATTCTTGTGATTTCTTCATTTTCCTTTCTGCTCTTGCTACTATTCTTGATGGTCTTCTACTTGTCCACCATATAAAAAGGACAATTGCAACAATCAAAATAGACCCGGCAATTAAAAGCGCTCCTTTATCAATCATTTCCAGTAAGTACCTCCTTGAACATTGCACCAATTCCTTTCTTGGCTCCTGCTTCCGAACTATTCTTTAATCTTGTTTCTGCTTCCTTGCACTCTACGCAAACATCTTTATATTTATTAACAATAATTTTTGCAACCTGTATTTCAAAATTAGATGGCTTGTATCCTTTAATCATCCTCACTGCGTGAAGATTTGTATGAATTAAATCCCAATCAGTATTGTCTAAGAAAAATGTTTCCCAAGACTTCGCGCCCTTTTGTTTATTTAATTTTTCCCACATCTCTTGTTCTAACTTTAGTGGGACAACCTTTACAACCATTCAGTAGTAAGTAACTTAGTCTTTAAATAATTTATTGAGAGAAAACTTTTTTAATTATTTTAAAACAGAATCAAATATCCCAAGAAGAAGCGCGCCGATAAGCGCACCGAATATTAAAATTCCGAGGAGGATGCGTAGGAAGAGAGTCATCTTAAATCGCCGCCGCCATTGATCTTGAACTTATTATAAAACAAATTACAGCGATAATTAAAATTATAATTCCAATAATACCAAGCATTCCAACATTGGGGGTAAATGAAGAAATTGCAGAGACTGTTGAATTCATCATTTGTGTTTGAGGCAAAGTTGCGTTATAAAGTTTGTTCGCGCTTTCGGAAAGCAAGGCGTACGCCATGCTAATAAAATAAACAAATAAAAATGCAAAACAATAGCTGATAGCTACATACTTTTTAATTGCCATTTGTTTTACCAGTCTTTTGATTTTTTAGCTAATATTCCTGTTGCGATTGAACCAATGATTCCAAAGATAGTCGTTGTTATTGAAAAAGTTGAGAATGGACTACTCACTGCCTTTCCAACATCTCCAAACATTGAACTAACCCCCAGAGCAAGTACTCCCAAAAAGATTGCTTGAAATATTCTAAATGTAATAATTACATTCCTGTTCTTTGGTTCTTCAATTTGTTCCTTTACCATTTTTATACCTCCCATAATTTCATAGATTATAATTTTTCTTTATCTTTTAAACACTTCTTTCCTTCCACATACTGGACAAGAAAAATAATTCTTTCTTTTTAAAATTATTAATTTATATATTATATATAAAGAACATAACGCAAATACGAATATAATTCCAAGGAAAAAACTGTTAACATCAATAATCATTTTTTAATCCTCTTTTCATATTCAATATACTTCTCACAATTTTCATAATTTAACGCACAATAGTTTTCTAAGTCGTTATCCGAAGCGTCCAAGCAAAGAGTTTTTAAGAAAGGGCAAATGTCTAATAATTCTTCTTCTATGCGAGATGATTTGCTCATTTCATTTTCTAGTCGCATTTTAGGTTGTGTCATTTTAAAACCTCTTTGTCGTGTTGTGGCGTGGGAGATAATTCTAAATTAAAATAAATCTCTTGAAAATAAAGTGCTTTTTGATGATAGTTTAATGCTTTAAGATAACAATACTCTTTTAGTTCCTCTGGCGTCATTAAAAACTTTTCTGACAAAATCTGTAATCTATTCATATATTTTATA
>Ga0265316_10006367_pt1 | contig 11287 bp, 12 predicted proteins | sample 4522metaG_FD_202092 | JGI IMG/M metagenome (GOLD analysis project Ga0265316, IMG submission 202092) | Rhizosphere microbial communities from Carex aquatilis grown in University of Washington, Seatle, WA, United States - 4-5-22 metaG | ecosystem: Host-associated > Plants > Roots > Rhizosphere >...
GGATGCCTCTGTAGTGGATTCAAATGTGGCGCTCTTCATGCGCGGCTTCGCTTTCCCATCCCGGACAGGTTCGGGAAAGCGCTAAGGCCGTCGTTTGATCTATTTCAAGGCGAATAGCGCAAGGTATCGACAAACAGTTTGAATGCCGGCGAGGTCTGCCGGCGGGTCGGGAAATAGAGGTGATAGCCGGGGAAGGGCTGGCACCAGTCCTCCAGTACGGCAACCAGTAGGCCTGAGTTGATGTGCGCCCTGACCATGTCCTCGGGTAGGTAAGCCAGGCCGCAACCTGCCAGGGCCGCTCGCAGTATCGGGGAGCCCATGTTGAAGGCCAGTTGGCCCTGAACATGGGCGCGCAGAACCTGTCCCTGATTCTCGAATTCCCAGGCCAGAAAGCTATCGTGCGTCGGTAGCCGCAGATTGATGCAGTTGTGCGCGGCAAGCTCTTGAGGTGTTTTGGGGGGAGGGCGGTTGGCAAAACAGGACGGCGCGCCAACGACCAGGACGCGCAAATCCGGACCGATGCGCACGGCCACCATGTCCTTTTCGACCTGATCGCCTAAACGGACGCCCGCGTGATAACGCTGGGCGACGATGTTGGTCATGCCGTAGTCGATATTGATTTCCACCTTGATGTCAGGGTAGTCCTGAAGGAACCTGGGTAATTTCGGCCAGACGACCGAGTCCGCTGCGTGTTCCGCACTGGTGATGCGGATCTGGCCGGCCGGCTTGTCGCCCAGTTCGCTCAAACTTGCCAGTTCTGCCTCGATCTCGTCCAGCCGTGGCGCGACGGTCAGCAACAGGCGCTCGCCGGCTTCGGTGGGGGAAACGCTGCGCGTGGTCCGGGTCAGCAGGCGGATGCCCAGCCGGATTTCCAGTCCGCGTATGGTGTGACTCAGCGCCGATTGAGAAACGCCCAACTGGGCGGCAGCTTTCGTGAAGCTCCGCGCTCTTGCTACGGTAATGAATGCCAGGAGGTCGTTGAAGTTGCCTGAAGCCATTTATGAATTTTCCTCATATGCCCATGCGGATTGTAACTACTTATCAAATCAATGATGGCGAACTACATTGATGCTCGACGAAACGTTTCCATAAGGAGAAAAACATGACGATGAAAGTTCTTGGCTTTGCGGCCCAATCCGCGACCGACGCCCTGGCCCCGTTCCGTTTCGAGCGCCGCGATCCGCGTCCCGATGACGTGGAAATCGAGATTCTCTATTGCGGCGTCTGTCATTCGGACCTGCACATGGCGCGCAACGACTGGGGCTGGACTTTCTATCCCGTTGTGCCCGGTCACGAAATCATCGGCCGGATCGTTGGCGTCGGCGCCGAAGTCACCCGCTTCAAAATTGGCGAGCACGTCGGGATCGGTTGCATGGTCGATTCCTGCCACCACTGCGCCGCCTGCGAACAAGGCCTGGAGCAGTATTGCGAGGAAGGCCACACGCTGACCTACGGCAGCAAGGACCGCCACGACGGCCGGATGACCTACGGCGGCTACTCGGAAAAAATCGTCGCCAGCGACAAATTCGTGGTCAAAGTACCCGCCAACCTCGATCTGGCGGGCGCTGCCCCGTTGCTCTGTGCCGGCATCACCACCTGGTCGCCGCTGCGCCACTGGCAGGTCAGTCCGGGCAGCAAGGTGGCGATTGTTGGTCTGGGCGGCCTCGGTCATATGGGAATCAAACTAGCCAAGGCGTTGGGTGCCGAAGTGACGCTATTCACCCGCTCGCCGGGCAAGGAGGCGGATGCTCGCCGGCTGGGGGCCGACCACATCGTGCTGTCGACCGACGAAGCGCAGATGCGGGCTGCCAGAAATCGTTTCGACCTGATTATCGACACGGTGCCCTACCAGCATGACGTCAATCCCTATCTGCCCACGCTGTCGCTCAACGGCACGCTGGTGCTGGTTGGTCTGGTCGGCGATCTGGCGCCGACCTTGAGCACCGTTCCGCTTATTCTCGGTCGCAAGGCTGTCGCTGGCTCGGTCATCGGCGGCATCGCCGAAACCCAGGAAATGCTCGATTTCTGTGGTCAACACGGCATCACCTCGGATATCGAGGTCATCAGGATGCAGGAAATCAATGTCGCCTACGAGCGCATGCTGAAGAGCGACGTGAAGTATCGCTTCGTGATCGACATGGCATCACTCAAGGCATGAGCAGATTTCCATCAACGCAAGAATCAAAGAGGACATTCGAATGACCGACGTGATTGTAGTCATCGGCGCAGGCTCCATCGGGCAGGCCATCGCCCGCCGGGTCAGCGCCGGAAAACAGCTCGTTCTCGCCGACCTGCGCGAGGAAACCGCCCTGGCCGCCGCGCAAACCCTTGGCGATGCCGGTTTCGAGGTCAGCACGGCCATCGTCGATGTCGCATCGCGGGCGTCGGTCCAGGCCCTGGTCGAGAACTGTGCATCGCTTGGTCCGATCACCGGCTTGATCCATGCGGCGGGCGTTTCCCCGACGCAGGCATCGCCAGCCACCATCCTGAAAGTCGACCTCTACGGCACGGCGCTGGTGCTTGAAGAGTTTGGCCGGGTTATCGCTCGCGGCGGTTCAGGCGTGGTCATTTCTTCGCAGTCCGGCCACCGTCTGCCGGCGCTCTCACCGGCACAGAATAAAGCTCTGGCCGTAACGCCGGCCGACGACTTGCTGGCACTACCCATGCTCCAGCGCGATCAGGTGATCGACTCGCTGCGTGCTTATCAGCTTTCCAAACGCGGCAACTCCCTGCGCGTCATGGCCGAAGCAGTACGCTGGGGAAAGCGCGGTGCAAGGCTGAACGCCATCAGTCCGGGAATCATCTTTACACCTCTTGCCAGGGACGAGCTTTCCGGTCCGCGCGGCGCCGGGTACCGCCGCATGATCGAATTGTCCGCCGTCGGTCGTGGCGGGACACCCGATGAGGTGGGCAACGTTGGTGCGTTGCTAATGGGAGCGGACGGCGCCTTTATCACCGGCAGCGACTTCCTGATGGATGGCGGTGTCACTGCCGCTTACTGGTATGGGGAGCTTGCACCACAACCCTAGTTCAGGGCACTAGCCAGCTTGCGACGGAATTCGCGAATCAGGTCGTCGTATTGTGGGCTGCTACCGAGGGCTTCAAATAGCTGGAGCAAGGCCTTGCGGCCAGCACCTTCGTTGAAGAAACGGTCGCGGATGACGACTTCGAGTGCCGCTTCGAAGGCTTCGCGGAAGCGGCTGTGGGCGGCGTAGGCCTTGGAGAGTTCGAGAAGGGTGGTGTGGTCGGCCGGGTTGGCGGCCAGTTTGGTTTCGAGTGCACTGGTGTCGGCTGCACCGGCAGCCAGGGCCAGGCGGGCGCGCAGGGCGTTGGCCCGGGCCGGCTCGCGCTCGTATTCGCCAGAGAGCAGTTGCTGAGCTTCGTCGGTACGACCGAGCTGGATCAGGACTTCGACGGCGTCGAGCTGGATGGCTTGGTCTTCCGGGGTGACGCGGCTGGCTTCAACGAGCTTGGCCAGTGCTTCTTCGAACTTGCCTTCGAGGACCAGGGCAGCAGCTTCCTCGCGCGGGTTAGTACCGGGGCCGGCTGGTGGCAGGGCGAAACGGTCGAGAAATTCGCGGATCAGGCTTTCCGGCAGGGCTCCGCCGAACTCATCGACCAGCTGTCCCTGGAACAGAACCTTGGCGGACGGGATGCTGCGTACGCCAAAGTGCTGCGCGAGTTCGGGGTTTTCGTCGGCATTGACCTTGGCGAGCAAGAAGCGGCCGGCGTATTCCTCGGCCAGTTTTTCGAGCAAGGGTTTCAGGGTGACGCTGGGTTCACTTCTCGGCGTCCAGAAATTGACGAGTACCGGTACCGTTTCAGCGGGTTGGAGAACCGTGGTTTCAAAATCTTCAATGGAAACGTCAAAAGCGAATTGGGACATGATGTGGCCTGTCATGGTGAATATCTGGTGAATTCTACTGCCAGCCGTGGGGTATCGGGCGATTCCAGCTGGAGTCCGGAGGCGGCTGGCTGGCCTAGACGGTCGACAAGGCGAGCCGGGAAGTCCGGGGTGTCGAGCAAGGCATTGGGGCGGATTGTTGCTGCCGGAACGAAGCTGGCCCGGCAGCTTGCGGCTGGTTTGCCGGCTAAGGCCAGCCAGTGGCCTTCGGCGCCATCTTCGCAGTAATCGAGGTGGGCGCAGAGTACCTGGGCGTAGCGGTCTTCTGTCAGCCAGATGCCGGCCAGCGAAAGCAGCAGCGACCAGTCGGCGACACCTTCGGTATCGAGCGGGAAGTGCATGGCCGATTGCAGGCCAGGCAGGAAGGGCTGAATTTGAGCGGCAGCAAGCGCCGGTTGGGTGGCGAGGAAGGCAAAGGGCATTGGCTCGCCGCCCTCGACGCATACCTCTTCAAGCATGGCCCGTGTTTCCAGGCGTGGCCCGCGGGTCGATTGCCAGAGCAGGGCGGTCGGCAGGTGGCGGCGTTCCTCAGGCAGGCAGGCCAGGGCGCCGAGCAGGGCGAACTGGGTCAGCGGCGCGGCGCGGCGCAGCGCTTTGCCGAGCACGGCACGCACGGCGGCCGGCAGTTCGTCCGGTGCGTAGCGCTGAGCGAAGGCGGCGTTGAGGTAGATCATGGTTGGCGCTCGACGATCATTGTCGCCAGCCCGCCGCCGAAACCGATCAGGTTGAGCAGGGCGTGGTTGGTACGAGCAGCGCACCGCTCGGTCGTCGGCACCAGGCCGATCTCCGGATCGGGGGCGGTGAAGCCGGCGGTGGCGGAAATCTGTTCGGCATCGAGGCAGGCGAGTAAGGCGGCGGTCTCGGCGATGCCGCTGGCACCCAGTGTGTGGCCGAGAGCGGATTTGAGCGAGAGCAACGGGGGCATGGCCGGTGCGAAGACCTGGCGCAAGGCGTTGGCTTCGGCGAGATCGGTGCCGGGCGAGCCGGCGGCTTGCAGTTTGACCAGGTCGATGGCGCTGGCTGCCAGCCCAGCGTCGTTGAGGGTGGCGTGCATCAGTGCGGCGATTGGCCCGCCGGCCGGGTCGGGACCGGTCATCGAGTACGAATCGATGCCGGTGCGCAGGCCGGCGATGCGCCAGCCGGTCGGTGCGGCGGTCAGGTGCAGGGCGGCGACTGCCTCGCCGAGGACCAGTCCGTCCCGTTGGGCGTCGAAGGGTTGGCAGGCGGTTGGCGAGAGCAGTTCCATCGCGGCAAAGCCGGCCAGCGTGATGTCGTTGCGCAGTTCGACGCCGACGACGACGGCTTCGTCAATCAAGCCGGCGGCAATCAGGCTACGCGCCGCATCAATAGCAGAAAAGCCGGAAATACAGGCGTTGGACAGGCTGTGGCGCGGCCCGGATAACTGCATCCAGGCGGCGATGCAGCGGCTGAATTCGGCATTGGCGATGGGCAGCTCGAAAGGCGAACCCTGTTGCTCGAAGTGGCCAATCTGGAAGGAGGACGAGGCAATGAACAGCGTGGTTTCGGGCGAAATCGCACCGAGTTGCCGGGCAACACAGCTGACGGCCTGTTCGGCACGTGTCAGCCAGTTGCCGTTTTCCAGCGCCAGGCCGAAGTAGGGGAATTCGCGCTGGCCGAGCCGGCGTCGCTCGGCGACGAACCGGCCGCCGGCCCACAGTGCCTCGGCAACGGCGCCGGGCGATTCGCCGCGGGCGCAGAGCAGGCCGCGGCTGGCGATATAGACCGGTCGCTTCATGCGCTCTGGGCGCGCCAGGCGTCGAGGTGATCGGCCAGGTTGGCGACGCTAGCCAGGATGCGCCGGGTTTCCTTGCTATCCGGCAGGCGCAGGCCGTACTGTTTCTTGATAGCCATCGAGATTTGCAGGGCGTCGAGCGAATCGAGCTGGAGCGGTGCTTCCGGGCCGAAGAGCGGTTCGTCGTCGCTGATGCTGGCCGGGTCGCAATCCTTGTCGCAGGCTTCGACGATGAGGGCTTTGAGTTCGAGACGGAGGGCAACGGTCATGAGTGGGCAGCGAGGGCGCGATGGTTGAGCCAGACGGCGGCGAGCAGCGAAAGGGCGGCGAAGGTTAGCAGCTGGGCGAGGTTAGGCAGGAGGTCGACAAAGCTGCCGTGGCGCAGCATGACGGTGTGGAAACCCTCCAGGCCCCAGGCCATGGGCGACAGGGCAGCGAGTTTCTGCATGGCGGCCGGCATGATGAATTTGGGGACCATGATGCCGCCGATGGCGCCCATCAGGATATTGCCGATGCCACCGACGATGGTCGCCTGTTCCGCGGTGCGGGCCAAGCTGGCGATGAGCAGCGCCCAGGCCACGGCGGCCAGACTGACGGCAGCCGAGACGGCCCACCAGTTGAGGAGCAAGGGCAGGCCGGGCGGAAGTTCCAGAGCCTCACTGCCGAACAGGGGCACGACGAAGAAACCGACCAGGACCATCATGATGGCCTGAATCTGGTTGACGATGAAAAAGGGCAACAGCTTGCCACCGAGAATCAGGTGAAAAGGCAGGCCCATGGCGCGCAGGCGTTGCAGCGTGCCGTGCTGGCGCTCGACGACGAAGATAGACGAGATCGGGATGACGACGAAGAACATGGCGAAGACCAGCCAGGCCGGAACGTTCTGCTGCACTGAGGAGGGTAGCCGGGCACTCTGGTCGTTGCGCACGGCGACGCTGCGGATTTCCTCGGGCCAGTCGCGTTCGCTCGCCTGGCCGGGCAGGCCGAAGAGCTTACCGGCGCGGCGTGTCAGTTCGTCGGCGCGCAGGGCGCCGAGCGCCGCCATGACCTGGTTGCGGAAAGCAAGTTGCAGGGCCGGGCTGAACGTCGGGTCAATGAACAGCTGAAGCGCGTCGGTCGGCTTGCCGTCGACGCCGTTCGGCGTCAGCAGGCGTTCGCCGAAACCCTTGGGAAGGACGAGAGCAACGGCCTGGCGACCGGCCAGCACGCCTAGGCGGGCGGTGTCGACATCATCGTCGGCGGCCAGGCGGCGGAAGCCAGCGCTCTTGTCCAGGCGCTTGATCAGAGCTGTCGAATGGGCGCTATGGTCGAGGTCGACCACGACATAGGCGGCGTCGATGGTGGTGCCCGGCGTGAAGGCGTCGCGCAGGGCCATGGTCATGATCAGGATGAAGATGACTGGCATGACAAAGAGGGCGATCAGGCCATGCCGGTCGCGGGTCAGCGCGATGGTTTCCTTGAGCCAGAGGGCGAGCAGGCGTGGTGACATGACTCAGTCCCGCAGGGAGCGTTTGGTCAGGCGCATGAACACCTGTTCCAGATTGTGCTGGCCGAGATTGAGGTCGCGCACCGTGCAACCGGCGGCGGCCAGTTCGTCAAGCAATCGGGGCAGGGCGGCGGTGGACGGCAGGATCAGGCGATATTTCAGCGGACTAGCGCTGGTGGCCTGGTAGCGGCTGGCGATGGCTTCCGGCAGGACCCGGTCGACATGCAGATCGAGCAGCGGCTCGGGGCTACGCAGGACATCGGCCAGCGTGCCCTCGGCCAGGACACGACCCTGGTCGACAATGGCGATGGTCTGGCAGATGGCCTCCACTTCTTCCATGTAATGGCTGGTGTAGATCACCGTGGTGCCGGCGGCAGGCAGGGCAGCGATGGAGTCGAGCAGGAAATGCCGCGACTGTGGATCGACGCCGACCGTCGGTTCATCGAGCAGCAGGAGTTGCGGTTGGCCGAGCAGGCCGATGGCCAGGTTGAGGCGGCGGCGCAGGCCGCCGGACAGCTGTTCGGCGCGTTTGGCAACGACCTGTTCGAGGCGGGCAAAGGCGATGGCGGCCTCAATCCGGGTCTTCAATAGCGCGCCGCTCAGGCTGAGCACACCGCCAAAAAAACGCAGGTTCTCGCTCACGCTGAGCATCGGGTAGAAGGCGTAGTCCTGCGGTACCAGGGCAATGGCGCTCGGGTTGGCGGCGCGGGCGGCGGCCAGCGGCTGGCCGTGCAGGGTGATGGTGCCGTCGCTGGCGGTCAGCAGGCCGGCGACCAGCGAAATCAGGGTCGTCTTGCCGGCGCCGTTCGGGCCAAGCAGGCCATACACGCCGCCGGCCGGAACGGCGAGGGAAACGGCTTGCAGTGCCGGCGTGGCGGCATCGCGATAGCGGTACGAGACGCCATCGATAGCCAGCATCAGGCGGCGCGGCGCAGGTCGAGGAAAAAGGCCTTCTCGCGCTCGGCGATGGCGCGCAACTTGTCAGCCAGTTTGCCGGGCGCGACGGGTTCCCGGTCGCGAATCATGCGGGCTGCGGAGAGGGCGAAGTCGCGCCAGTCGTCGCCGATGTCGACGAGGTTTTCCGAGAGTTCGTTGAGGCGCGGCCGGGCCAGCAGTTCGGCCGCCTCTTGCAGGAAGGACGCGTAGATGAAGCGGAAGCCGCCGCCGCCGGTGCCGATTTCTTCCTGCATGCGGACGACCTGGCCGATGAACATCTTGCTGTGCTGGACATTGTTCGCGTCGAGCCGCTCAATGGCGCGGGCCAGGCGGCGGATACCGCGCACGCCGATGATGGGCAGCGGGGTGTCGAGCATGATGCGCGCTGTCTTGCGCAGGGCGGCTGGCAGCGCCTTGGACCAGTCGGGCGTTTGCGGCTGGTTCAGCGGGTAGTAGAGCAGGCCCTTGGGGGCCAGGGTGCCCTTGGCGAAACGGGCGCGTTTGAGGTCGGCCGGAGCGCAGGTGACGACGTGCTCAGCGACCGGGTCGGACAGTTGATAGTCGCCGGAGGCCGGATCGCGGCCATAGGCCAGGACGTTGTGCGCGTTGAAGTGGAAGCGCAGGTCTTCGGGCATGTAGGGCAGCCAGAAGACCGAGGTTTGCAGGCCGACGACGCGCCCCTCGCCGAGCAATTGATCGAGACGCCTCTCGCCGGCTTCGGGATCATGGAATTTCTCGAACCGCATCTTCAGGCCGAGCGGCTTCTGCAGCCCCTTGATAATGAATTTCGGCGGCATGCGGTAGGCGACCAGCGGCAGGCCGTTGATCTTGACGATGGGCAGGTAGGCGAAGGACAGGGCGGAGGCCAGTCCGAAACTCATCGGTTCCGAGATGGGCAGACCATGGTGGCGGATCATCGAGGAGATGACACCGCTTTCGCAGTGGGAGGCATGGCTGTGCTGGAATTCCATCAGTCGACTCTTTTCAGGGCTTCGACGCTCAAGCCCAGGGCTTCGGCATAGCGGACGAGCAGGGCGGGCGCCAGGCGGGCGAAGCGGTCGGGCCGAAAATGGCGGCGGATGCGCCATTGCCACAGCCCGGTCGCCTGGGAGAGCAGCAGCACATCCATGCGACAGCGGTGCATGTGATATTCGAGCGGCGAGGTCAGGCCGGCGGCGATGCGTTGGCGGGCGTCCTCGGCCAGACGGTTGAGGTCGTCGACGGCCTGCATCGTGACGATTTCCTCGACTTCCCAGCCGGCTGACGGAACAATGCCGATCCGGCCGTCGGCGCCGCGCGCATAGATCGCTTTGCGATGGCCTTTGAGCGTGCTGTTTCCTTCCTGCGGGACTTCTGATTCAAGCATGGTCAACGGCCGTTAGCAGAAAGGCGGCGCCCGAAAAACGGCCGCTCTCCGGGACCAGGCAAAGCAGTCGGTCGCCTTGCTTGAGACGACCACTCTTCAGCAGTTCGTCGACCATGATGTAGATTGAAGCCGAGCCAGTGTTGCCCTTGGTGTGGAGGTTGGTGAACCACTTGTCCTCGGGCACCGGGAAGCCGATGTCGGCAATGCAGCGGGCAATGGGCTGGTGAAAATACTCCGAGGACATGTGCGGCAGCAGGTAGTCGATCTGCTCCGGCCTGATGCCGTGCTTGTCCATGGCCTGCCTGAGCGGCTTGCCGATGGTTTCGGGGATCACCGATTCGTTGAGCAGACGGACATCCTGCTTGACGGTAAACACCGAGCGACTGCTCCATTCATCGGGCGAGTAGGCCTGCCAGCCCTTGAGGCTGCCGTCGGCCTGCTTCTCGCCGCCGGCGTACATGCAGACCTCCATCGAGTCGGCCTGCGACAGGATTTCGATCCAGTCGATGCGCAGGGAGAGGCCGCTGGCCCGCGGCTGGTTGCGGAGCAGGAAGGCTCCGGCGCCGTCGGAGAGCATCCAGCGCAGGAAATCCTTCTCAAAGGCGATTTCCGGGTGAGTTTCCAATTCGGCGATGCGATGCGCCGATTCCGCCTCGAAATTGCGCGCATGCAGGCCGGCTGAGGCGACCTCAGAGCCAGTCGCCACGGCATTCCGGGCCAGGCCACTGCGTACCGCCATGTAGGCGTACTTCAGGGCAGTGACCCCGGAAACGCAAATGCCGGATGTGGAAACGACCTCGCAGGGAGGGTTACCGAGTTCGCCGTGGACCATGACACCGTGGCCGGGCATCAGCTGGTCCGGCCGCGTCGTGCCGGTGACCAGGCAGTCAATGTCATTGGTGGAGAAGTCGTCACTGTCCAGCGCTCGCACGGCCTCGGCAGTCAGTTGGGCGTTGGTATGGGTTTGTTGTCCGGTCGCCGGGTCAATGGCGTAATGCCGGCTACGGATACCATTGCTGCGCAGGATGATGCGGCGCGCCCGCGACGGTTTGCCACCGATCAGGCCCAGGACGTTCTCGATGTTGTCGTTATCGACGGCCGCATTGGGCAGGAAGGTGGACGTCCCGGTGATGTAAACCTGGTTGCTGGCGCTCATGTCTCTTGGGTTTGATATTTTTTCAGGTTGAAATCCTGCGAGCCGGAAGGCAGTTCCAGTTCTGTGCGCAGTCGTTCGAGCCGGGTCTTGAGTAAGGGGGAGAGCAACCATTGTAACAACAGGCTGATCGGTACCACGGTCAGGATCATGGTGATCAGATAGAGGGCGAAAACCAGCAAGATGGGCCAGCGGCGCCATTGTCCGCGTTTGCCGAAGAGACGGATGAGCCGCGACCAGACAGCGAAGGCACGGCGCGTCGCCCGTTCGCTGATGGCCAGGCGCGGGTTAACCGAAACGGCTTGTAGGCCAGTCAGCAGAGGGGCTGTGCCGCGTTCGAGATTGGACTCCAGTGCCTCGGAAAGCGCCAGGCCGAATCGGCTGGCCCGGCGAATCTCGTCCGGCGCGACCCCGGCCGGAGGCAGGCCGAGCCAGCGGTCGCGGCGCCCGGTCAACACCCAGCGCGGCGTGGTCACGAAGGTGGCCAGGGCATGTCCCTGATCGACAAGCACGACGTGATCAAGCAGCTTGCCGCCGGCTTCAGCGATCAGGCGTTTCATGGTGTCGTGCGCCGACAGCCACATGTTGCGGCAGGCAACCAACGTGATGATTGGTTTGCCATTGAGCAGGCGGCGTGCTTCCGGCGACTGCATAAAGGCGGTGATCGGCAGGGCGGGTGAGAGATACCA
>Ga0265316_10006368_pt1 | contig 11285 bp, 8 predicted proteins | sample 4522metaG_FD_202092 | JGI IMG/M metagenome (GOLD analysis project Ga0265316, IMG submission 202092) | Rhizosphere microbial communities from Carex aquatilis grown in University of Washington, Seatle, WA, United States - 4-5-22 metaG | ecosystem: Host-associated > Plants > Roots > Rhizosphere >...
ATGGCGACGGCGTACCAGCCCGGTTGCGGCTCGGGAACCATGTACATGCTGGCGGGATAGTCGGCGATGTCCGTTCGATACGCCGCCACGGTAGTCAGTTCCGCGCCTGTGCTGTCGAAGATGGTGGTTGATTCGGGATCGCCTTCCGCCGGAATTTCGTCGGTGATGGGAATTCCCCAGCGTGGCCCACGCGCGTCGACCAGCAGGACCCGCCATCGCGCAAGCGCGTAATCAGGCGTGTACACCATGGCCACGCCGTTGACCGCCGCCACGCGTGTCGTGATGCCGCTGTAGGTATAGTCGCTCATCCACTTGTTATTGCAGTAACCCATGATATCGGTGTACTTGGCCGGATCGAGGAGGGCCTGCGTGCGGTAGTCATAGCCCCAACTTCCAATCAGACCACCGGCGTAGGGGTATTTGGGATCCACACCGCTGATGGCTCCGGCGGTGGAGCAGGGCGAGTGGTTGCGTCCGTGGTTGTGGCCGACCTCGTGGGCCATGGTTTGGGCGGACGATTTGTCGGCGAAGCCGACACCTACCGCGGCGCGGTTGGAGCCCGCCGCGGTGCCTGTCGCGCTGGTCACGACGAACCCGATTCCCGTCGTGCACACGGACTGGCAGTAGGTACGAAGCGTGTCGGCGGGTTTGACCAGGCCGAAGTAGTAGACGTCCGCGGTTGGCTTGTCGCTGGTGCGCTTGGCGCGAACTTGATCCAGCATGCCGCTCCAGTCGAGCGGCGACGTCGCGGTCAGCGTGTCGCCCACGGTAATCGAGAGGTCATTGATGGGATATTCGGCCAACATTTCGGCGGCGTAGACGGCCAGCGACGTCGGCGAGGTGTCAGGCAGGAGCGTGCCCACCTGGATCGGGATGACCTTGATCTTGAGTCCTCCCGTGGTCTTCACGCCGAGGTCGATGTCCGCGCTGGTCGGAAAACGTGCCTGTCCCGCCGTGCCCGACTGGGTGGTGCATTCGACGACTTCGACCGAATAGCTAAGCGAACCGGCCATGGCGTCGGGCGGAACGAAGATCTGGAAAGTCGTCTTGGCGTCGCTTTCCACCGAGGAGGCGCTGATGGTCTTCTTTGAATAGTACTGCACCGCTTGACCACCAGCTGGCGTCACGGTCAAGCGAGCGGCGAGATCGCGCGAAACCCAACCGCTGCCCAGGGTCACGAAAACTCTGAACAGCGTGGTTCGCCCCTGAACCACGCTGGCGTTGCGCGAGGCCAAGGCGACCTCGGCCCCATTTTGCATCACCGGAATCTTGACCGACTGATAGACGGCAATCTGCTGCAAGGTCAAGTTGCTCGCGAGATCGCTCGTGCATCCGTCGCCGCTCGGGCTGCCTCCTTCCACACACGTTCCTGTCAAACACACCTGGGTCGCAGCGCAGGCCGTGTTGCACCCACCGCAGTGAGCAGTTGTGGTGATGTCCACGCAAGCGCCGCCGCAGAGAGCCTGTCCGCTCGGACACACGCACTGTCCGGAAGCGCAGGTTTGTGGGGCTACACACGCTGTGGCGCAAGGTGCGTCCGCTCCGACCAGGTCGGGCGCGGGCGCGGTGAAGGTGTCGCGCGGAGCAAGGTCCGCGGCTGCGTCGAAACGATTCGCGCCGCTGCCGTCGGCTTTGCCAAGGTCGGCGCCGGCATCACTGCCGCCGCGTGCGCTGCCTCCCGCGCTGCTGCCGCCGGCTCCGTTGCCTCCCGCGCTGCTCCCGGCTGCGCCGCTGCCGCCGGCGCCGCTGCCGCCACTGCCATTGCCGCCACTACTCGCCGAACCTGCGGCGCCTCCAGCTCTTCCGCCAGCGCCACTGCCACTGCTACTGGCTGAGCCTCCGGCAGCGCCGTTGGCACTTGCGCCGACGTCGCCCCCGCTTTTGCCGCCCACACCGCCTTTGACGACGGAATCGCCCCCGTTCCCGCCACTGCTGTTGCCGGCGTCGTTTCCGGTCCCGCCAACGTCTTTGCGGCCGGGCGCAGAATCGCTCTTGCAAGCGAAGGCACCCAGCGAAGCGCCAGCAAGCAAGACCATGCACGAGTTCAATCGGCCCATCGTGGTCATGGTGGATTCCTTTTCTCGCTGATCGCCCGGAAGAACCCCTGCAGAGTTCTTTCTTGAAGGAAGCCTAGCAGACGCCCGCCCGCGATGAAGGATGATAAAGGACAAGGTTCCTTCGCCTGCTTTGCGGAGGCGCAGGCCGTTCTGTCGAGAGCCTCACAGTTGCCCGACGTGCGAAAAACGAACGGGAGATGTCTATTCGTTCCGATTCTTGACTGGGACGCCCGCGTGGCCTGGGCTCGCACCCAAGGCCTGCTCGACGGAGCTGCGGAAGGTTCCTCGCGGATAGGTCCTGAAATAGCGCGCGGCCAGCGCTTGAACGTCGCTGTCGTGGTGGGCGGCGGCCGCCTGGATCAAGGTCACCAGGGCTTCTTCGGCCAGTTCGCTTCTCGGATAGCGATCCAGGTATGCCGCAAGCAGTGCGCGCGCGCGGGTAGGGTTGCGCTCGACGCGGAGGGCGCGAATGGCATCCTGGAGCATCTGCAAGTCTTCCGGCGAAGCCGCCTTCGCGGCTCGTCTTGGATGAGACGACTGCGGCATTTCCGCTTTTGGCAGCGCGACTGCGGTTTCGGTTGGGGACGGTCGTGTTTCCGCCGCGTGCCCGCTGGGCGCCGAATGTCGCACGTGGGTGATTTCCCGGGGAGACGTCGGCGCATCGTCTGGCGATGTCGCGACGATGCGATCGATGGCATTGGCCAGCCAGACTGGCCATTGTGCCACGGCGGCGCTCGTAAAGAGGCCGCTTACGGCCAGGGCACCCAAGGCAAAAGCAAAACGCAATCTTCCTTGCCGAGCGAAGCGCACGCCAGGCAGCGCGAGCCAGACGCGTTCTTTCCGTCCTTGGGAGGAACGGTAAGGGGTAGCCTCGCGCAGCAGAGACACCGCCCATTGCGCTGAACCGTCAAGCCTGTTCTGGTCGGCAGCACACAACCTCACCGGATCTTGTTCCGGCAAGGGCCGGCCTGAGGACGGGGGGTATTGTGTCGGTGTCATCATCCCACTTTCCCACGTATGGTTTTCGTCGATTCGCTTCTGCTTTCATGCCGGTTGAAGGCCCGGTGTTGCTTGGCAGCCAAGGCGAAAAAGTCCTTGCGCGCGTGATAGAGCCTGGTCCACACGGTGTTGATCGGGATCCCTTGAATCTGCGCGATCTCCTCGCCCGAGAGTCCTTCGATTTCGAAAAGCACAAAGGTGCTGCGCCGAGATTCCCTCAGCTTGTCGAGAATTCCATACAAGACCCGCTGGCTCTCTTTGTGTTCGAGGGCCGTCGCGGGATTCTGATCCGCGTGCGGTAGCGTGTCGGGTTCGTCCAATCGTCGCCTGGTGAAGATGTGACTGAACCAGGTGCGACGGCGAAAATCACGTACTTGGCGCTTGGTGATTTGATACAGCCAGCCCGCCAAGTTTGCGCCGTCGAATGCGCAAAGGCGGCGGCGGACCACCATGAAAACTTCTTGGGCGATGTCGTCGCGATCGGCGTCCGGTCCGCCCAGCGCCCGGATCCAGCGGCAGACCTCTTCGAACCAGTCCTGATAGATGCGCTCGAAATCGCCGACGCTAGATGCGTGGCGATCGGGAGCCGTGGCGTATAGAACGTCCTGACGCATTGCCAAGGTCTGGGAAAATGCAGCTTGCACTATCTTCCCATAGGGAAAGCCGAAAGCGATAGCTTCATGGAAAGGTTGAGTCGCCGCGCGAAATGTTCACCGAAATCGTCAACCCATGATGCCGTGTTCGGCTATCGTCTGCGTGTGGGGGCATATCGGTATTCGATGCCATCGATCCTGCTGACTGCGCTGCTCTCGTTTGGGGGACCAGCGCAGGCGGCGGACAGCCCGCAGCCCAAGGACACGACGGAAACGCCTGCGAGCGAACTCGACCGAGTCGAACCGCCAGGGGGAACAAATCCGATTGGTGGAACCAGTCTTTGTCCCACGGCAGATGCGACCTGGCAGGAGCTGCTTACGCTCGTGCCCCGCGAGCACTTGGATTCACGACTGGCAGGGGCCAGTGGAGGGCCGATCCAGCTCGAGGACTTGGGGGGAAAGTTCCGCATTTCCGTCCTGCACCGCGCGCGCGAGTATCGCGAGGAGGCACGAGATTGCGCGCACCGAGCGAGGATGGCGTCGATCTTTGCCGCCCTGATCATCGATCCGGCGGCCCTTCTCGAAGCCGCCCCTTGCGAGCGCCCGCCCTGCTCTGCAAGCGTCCCGGCTCCACCCGCTCCAACTCCGGCCCCGAAGCCTCCGGCTCAACCTCCCTTGCCCGTCTTTCGGCTCGACCTAGGCCCGCTCTTGATGATTGGCATGAGCGCGGAGAGGATTTCGCTGCATTGGGGAGGCAGTCTCCGGATGGCTTTCGGCAAGGGATCTCTCGCCCCCATCCTTGGGGCGGACGTGGTGGCGCCCGCCGAGACGACGGTCGGAGGCGTGCGGCTGCGCGAGTGGAGGCTGCCCGCGGATCTCGGAATCCGCCTCACGCTGCGGGGCTCGCGGGCCGACCTCTACGGCGAAGCCTGCATCGCGCTGGCCTTGCTGTCCGAGCGGGCGCTCGACCTGGCCGTTTCCAATTCGCGGACCGCGCTGGAATTGGGTGGCCGTGTTGGGCTTGGGGTGAGACTCAAGCCCGAGCGGGGGTTGGCACCGTTCGTTGCCCTGCAAGCCGAGTTTGTTCCCGATCCTCCGTCGGTGTTTGCGCTGCCTTGGGGCGAAGCAGGCCAGACCCCAAGGTATTGGATGGGCGCCAGCATGGGTGCCTCGTGGGGAATATGATGAATGCCATGACGACCGTGGAAAAACTGCATGGTCCTGTGTTTCGCACAATCCTGTTCATGATTTCATTTGCGGGTTGCGGTCAACAGATGGACATGGGTTCTGATGTACTGTGGACGGCGCGGTTTGAGGGAGACAACTTTAACGAGTGGACATCGGTCGCCGGGGGGAATGCCGGTCCTCCCAGCACTCTAAGCACCATGACAGTGTCGAACGAACATGCGCACCAAGGTACCTACTCGGCGAACTTGACCGTCTACGCTCCTGCGGACACTACGCAGGGGAACGCCAGCTTCGTGCGTTCGGGAAATCTACCCATGGAGGCCTACTACAGCGCTTGGTACTACTTGCCTCGCAGCGTGACGGTCGGGGTCTACTGGGTGATCATGAAGTTTCGACTGCGCACCGTGGTCGACGATCCCTCGACGGAAAACGAGTTGTTCGATGTGAATCTGAAGAGCATGAACGATGGCGGGATGTCGTTGCGGCTGTACGTCCACCAAGGGGCGGTTGGCGGCGGGGACTGGCCGCTGGACGTCGTGGATCCCGTGATTCCGGTGGGCGACTGGTTTCAGCTCGAGGCCTTCTATCGGGTCGCCTCTGACAACAGTGGTCGCTTGACGCTTTGGCTTGATGGCAAGCAGATCCTCGACAAAATCGGGCCCACGGGTCCGACCCCGTGGGTGGCATGGGATGTCGTGAGCGTCGCCGAAGTCCTGAGCCCCGAAACGGCGACGATCTTCATCGACGACTGCGCCATCAGCAATTCCCGCGTCGGATTTACTGGGTCGATTGGGAATTGAACGGAGTTCGATCATTCGCGACAAACCGAAAGATGACTCTGCCATGAACTTGAGCATTCCACTGGTCACCGCCGCCATAGCCATCGAAGCTGCCGTTCCCGTGAAGGCCGGGGCCGATACCGGCTACAAGATACCCTCGTTCGCCGGCAAATTCGCCGGTCAGGCCAAGGCGCCCGACGAGCCGCTTTCGCTCTGGTATCGCCGGCCGGCGGTGGAGTGGGAACAGGCCCTGCCGGTCGGCAATGGACGGCTCGGCGGCATGGTCTTTGGCGGCATCGTCGACGAACACATCACTCTCAACGAAGACACCCTGTGGAGTGGCGGCCCCTACGATCCAACCAATCCCGAAGCGTTGGCGGCGCTACCCGAGGCGCGCGCGCTGATCTTCACCGGCAAGTACCGCGAGGCGCACAAACTGATCGAGGCGAAGATGATGGCGCGTCCGCTGTGGCAGGCTGCCTATCAGCCGGTGGGAAGTCTGCTGCTGACTTTCCCAGATGTCGCCGCGGTCCACGACTACCGGCGCGATCTCGACCTTGCCACGGCCATCGCGCGTGTCAGCTACGAGGTCGGTGGCGTGCACTTCGTGCGCGAAATCTTCGCCAGCCCCATCGACCAGGTAATTGTGGTGCGGCTCTCGGCGGACAAACCCGGCAAAATCGGCTTCTCGGCACGTTTCTCGACGCCGCAAACCGCGACGGCGGCGACAATCGCGGATGGCACGCTGGTCCTGGCTGGGGGCAACGGTAAAAGCCCTGCGGGTCCGGGCCTGCTGAAGTTCCAAGCGCGCTTGCGCGTGGATGCTTCGGGTGGGAAAACCACCGTCGGCAAGGACACCATTACGGTCGAGGGCGCAGATTCCGCGACTTTGCTCGTAGCCATGGCCACCAGCTACAAGAGCTACAAAGATGTTTCGGGCGATCCGGAGGCGAACAGCGCGCGCCAGCTCACCGCGGCCGCGACGAAATCCTACGCCGACTTGCGCGCCGCCCACATTGCCGAGCACCAGCGGCTCTTTCGCCGGGTGGATCTCGATCTGGGTGCCAGCAAGGCGGCGCGCCTGCCGACCGACGAACGCTTGCTTGCTTTTGGCAAGGGTGGGGATGCGCAGCTCGCGGCGCTCTATTTCCAGTATGGCCGCTACCTGCTGATTTCGAGCTCGCGGCCGGGCGACCAGCCCGCCAACTTGCAAGGCGTGTGGAACCACCACATGGAGCCGCCCTGGGGCAGCAAGTACACCATCAACATCAACACCGAGATGAACTACTGGCCCGCCGAGACCACCAATCTCGCCGAATGCCACGAACCGCTTTTCAAGATGGTTGAAGATCTGACCCAAACGGGCAGTCACACCGCCCAGGTTCACTACGGCGCACGCGGCTGGGTTGCGCATCACAATACCGATCTTTGGCGAGCGACGGCGCCCATTGATGGCCCCACCTGGGGCATGTGGCCGATGGGCGGGGCGTGGCTGTCGCTGCATCTGTGGCAGCACTACGTTTTCAATCCCGACCAGGCGTTTCTGGCGAGGGCCTATCCGGCGATGCGCGGGGCCGCCCAATTTTTCCTCGACACGTTGGTGCCAGATCCCAAGCACGGCTACCTGGTCAACAATCCATCGCTGTCGCCCGAGAACGAACACCCGTATGGTGCCAGTGTGACCGCCGGTCCAACCATGGACGCACAGATCTTGCGCGACCTCTTTGCGGCGTGCATCCGCGCCGCGGAGATCTTGGGCGTCGACAGCGAACTGCGCGAACGATTTGCCGCCACGCGAGCGCGCTTGCCGCCCAATCAAATCGGTGCGCAGGGGCAACTGCAGGAATGGCTTGAAGATTGGGACAGAGCCGCGCCCGAGATCCACCATCGCCACGTCTCGCACCTTTTCGGCCTGTTCCCGAGCGCGCAGATCTCTTTGCGCGAAACCCCGGCTTTGGCTGCCGCCGTTCGCCGCTCGCTCGAAATGCGTGGCGACGATGCCACGGGCTGGGGGCTGGCCTGGCGCTTCGCCTTGTGGGCGCGCCTGCGCGATGGCGACCACGCGTACAAGATGCTGTCCGCGCTGCTGATGCCCGAGCACACCTATCCGAACCTTTTCGACAGTTGTCCACCCTTTCAGATCGATGGCAATTTTGGCGGCACGGCGGCCATCGCCGAAATGCTGCTGCAAAGTCAGAACGGCGACATCGAGCTCTTGCCGGCGCTGCCCGCGGCCTGGCCCGATGGATCGGTGAAAGGCCTGCGCGCCCGTGGTGGTTTCGAGGTGGATGTGCAGTGGAAGCGGCGGCAGCTTGAAAGCGCGCGCTTGCGTTCCAGCGTGGGCGGGAGCGTTCTGGTTCGCTACGGGGATCGTCAGCTATCCGTCAACCTCGCGCCGGGCGAAAGCAAGACGCTATTGCTGAAAGACTTCGCGGCGCGGTAGTCGCATCGACTCCGCTGACGCGGAGGCCTCGAATTTGTCGGAAAAGTTCGTGGTTTGCACGTTTTCTTGAAGGTTGCCGGAAGGCAATTCCCTTCGACAAATACACAGGGTTTTGCCTCAACCGGCTGCCCGAGCGGTCGATCGAAAAGGAGACACGGTATGAAAAGGATTCTCACGTTTGCTCTGGCGGGTTTTGGGCTTGTCTTTCTTGGGTGCTCGGATAGCGGATCCGGGACCACTCAGCCCGAAACGGGTGGCGCGAAAGGGTCAGGTGGCGCGCCAGGAGTAGGCGGGAGCACGACTGCCAGCACCGGTGGCGCCAGCACGGGCGGGTCCAGCGCCACGGGCGGGGCCGTGTCGACTGGGGGGGCGAACGCGACCGGTGGATCGAGTGCACTGGGAGGAACGCCTTCCACGGGTGGCTCGAGAGCGACCGGCGGGGCGCCGGTGACGGGCGGAGCCACTTCGAACGGCGGTGCCAGCGGAACAGGCGGGGAGACTGCGGCGGGCGGAACGAGTACTGCTGGTGGGACGACGCCAAAGGGCGGGACGACGGTAGCCGGCGGAACGAGCGCAATGGGTGGAACAACCGCGAAGGGCGGAACAACCGCAGCGGGCGGCACGCTCGCATCGGGCGGAACCAGTGCGGCCGGCGGAACCACGGGAGGAGGCGGCAGTCCGTGCAATGTCACGCCGGTCACTCCCAATGCTTCGCAACAGGTGAAGAACGCGCTTTGCTACCTTTATAGCCAGTACGGCAACCACGTCCTGTCGGGCCAGCAGGAAGCCAACTGGAACGATAACCCCACGGACGTCAGTTCGTACGCTAGCAATGGTGTCAAGACGCCGGCGATTCTTGGCAGCGATTTCGCGTACCACAGCAGCGCTGGTTGCGCGGGCGTCAATATTTCTACGACACACGCCATTGCTCATTGGAACGCAGGCGGGCTGGTGATGTATCGCTATCACCAGGGCATGCCAGTCTCCGGCACAACCTGCATGAACGACTGCTACACCGGAACGAACTGCTCCGAGTCCACGCCCCCCAGCGGCTTCTTTACCAACATAATCACGGCGGGAACACCCGAGAACACCGCCTTCAATGCCAGGCTCGACTATATGACTGTTCAATTCAAGGCCATGGCGGCCGCCAACATGCCGGTCATTTTGGCGATATTCCACGAGACGCAATCCAACGGATGGTTCTGGTGGAGCAAGGGAACAGGAGCCGAGTTTATCGCATTGTGGAAGTACACGTTCAACTACCTCACCGCCACCAAGGGCAACACCAATATCATCTGGCTCATGCCCTACAGCGGATCTCCAACTTCCGCCTATTGGCCAGGCCCGACCATGGTTGACATTTCGGGCGGGGATACCTACGGCAGCAACCAGCCGTTCACTGGGCTCTATAGCAGTTGCAAAGGCATCATGGGCAGCACCATGCCGATCGCGCTGCACGAGACTGGGCTTATTCCAACCCCCAGCGCCATGTTTCCCACCGCGGCGCCCTGGATACTCTTCAACATCTGGGCAGGCTACGAGACATCCGGCAACACCTGGGCGAACATCAAAGCCGTCTACTCGGACTCGCACACCATCACTCGCGATCTAATTCCGAGTCTGAAGTAGTGTCCAAGCCAGCAACCATGGTCCTAGGGGCCGCCGGCATTGTCGCGCTGGCGGTTATCCTGTTCGCTCTGCGCGACAAGCAACCGGGCCCGGCGTCGTCAGAGACGCCGGACCCCATCGCGGCGACGAGCCCGTCCGAGCCCACCCAGCCTGCTGCGAAGCCTCTCCCGCCGTTGCCACCGCAACTAGTCACAGGACCCCGGCTGCGCAAGCCCGATGAACCGGACGCTGGAAAGCGCCTGGACGAGGCGTCGATGATGGCCAAGCTGCATGACCTTGCGGCGTCGGATCCGCCGCTGTCGCTGCAATTGGCGAAGGAAGCGCTCGCTCGCTTTCCAGATAGCCCCAATGCGCCCGAATTCGAATGGAACTACGTCAAGGCCCTGGCCAACATGGAGCATTACAAAGAGGCCGAGGAAGCGGCTCGGGTGATGGTCAAGAAGTATCCCGGCAATGACTTTGCCGCCGACGTCGATCGCCACCTGATACACCACCCGCCTAACCCGTCGCCTAGCCCGCCCTAACGACGGCAACAATCGCCTTCCTCGCCAGCGACGACAGCGGAGCAGCGAGGGGATCTTTCCACCATTTCTGCCCGGTCCACGGTTTCGCGCTTGCACGGTAGATGCTGGCCGACACCTGACGGTGGGTCAGCCCATGAGAAATCTTGGCCAGGGGCGGGCCGAGCTGTTGACCGAGACGCTGGGCAAGTTCGTGCTTGGCACGCGGCCCGCTGGCGCTCGGCAATTCCCATAGACCAGGCCACAGGCCGTCGAGGGGGCGCTGTTCGAGCAAGAGCGCGCCTTTGCTTTCGATCCAGGCAAAGGCGATGTGCAACGACTTGCGTGCGGCCCTTGTCTTCTTGCCAGGGTATTGAATGGAATTTCCTTCGTGAAAGGCCTGGCAAAATCGGTGCAGGGGACAGATTGGGCACGCGGGCCTTTCGGGCCGGCACAAGGTGGCACCGATGTCCATGAGCGCTTGATTGATTTCACCTGGCTGACGGCAGTCGACGAGAACCTGTGCGTGCGTGCGTACGGCCCGCACCAGTGCGGCATCGTCTGCGCGACCTGGCAACATGAATAGGCGCGCCAGCACACGCACCAGGTTGCCGTCGACCGCCGCAGTTTTCGTGGCGAAGGCAATCGACGCAACGGCGGCTGCGGTGTACGCGCCAATGCCGGGCAACTTTCTGAGCTCTGCTTCGCTGGTGGGGAACGTTCCGCCGAGTTCGGCGACGATCATTCGCGCGGCCTTGTGCAGGTTGCGCGCGCGCCGGTAATAGCCAAGTCCAGCCCAGGCTTCGCACACCGTGCGTTCGTCGGCAACGGCCAGGGCTCTAATCGTGGGAAACTGGCGCAGAAAATCGAAGAATCTTGGCACCACGGTTTGCACTTGCGTCTGCTGGAGCATGACCTCCGAAATCCAGATGGCATAGGGATCGCGCGTTCTGCGCCAGGGCAAGTCGCGGGCGTGTTTGCGATAGAACGCGAGCAGCGCGCGTCGCAACGGTGCGAAGGACGTCAGCGTTTCCACAGGGTCATTCCGCGATAGTCGTTGGTGAAGCCAGCGGCGCGCAGTTGCTCCACGAAAG
>Ga0265316_10006369_pt1 | contig 11285 bp, 9 predicted proteins | sample 4522metaG_FD_202092 | JGI IMG/M metagenome (GOLD analysis project Ga0265316, IMG submission 202092) | Rhizosphere microbial communities from Carex aquatilis grown in University of Washington, Seatle, WA, United States - 4-5-22 metaG | ecosystem: Host-associated > Plants > Roots > Rhizosphere >...
GCCCGGCCGCGCTCAGGGCCGCGGCCATCTTTTCGGCGCGCTCGCACGCCCACAGCGCCGCTCCCTGGTAGATGAAACAGATCCGCATGTTCAGCGTGTCAGCTCCGTATATAAGTTCAACAGCGCCCGGCGGTGCCCTTCGACCGAATGGTTGGCGGTCACCAGTTGTCTGCCCGCCTCCGCAAGGCGGCGCCGCAACTCCGGATCGGTCCTGAGCCTGGCCAGCGCGGCGGCCATTCCGCCCGGATCCTGCCGCTCCGCGAGCAGGCCCGTCTCGCCGTCCGTGACGATCTCCGGGACGCCCCCCACGCGCGTCGCCGCAACCGCGACTCCGGCCGCCATAGCCTCCAGCACCACGTTGGGCGAGCCTTCCGTATGAGAGGGCACCGCCACCACGTCCGCCAGCGCATAGTACGGCCGCACGTTCGCCTGGTAGCCAGTAAACGTGACGTCTTTCAATCCCAGCGCCCCGCACTGCTGCTCCAGCGCGACCCGCTCCGGGCCGTCCCCCACGATGACGAAACGCACCGCGCTCTCCGGTTCCCGCTTACGCAGGATGGCCGCCGCGTCGAGCAGATCCTTGTGCCCTTTCTCGTGCGAGAGCCGGCCCACAGTGAGCACCAGAAACTGGTCGCGCGCCAGCCCCAGTTCCACCCGCACGCGTTCCAGTTCCTCGGGCGCCGGGGCGACGAACGCGTCCACCGGGTTATGCTGCACCATGATCCGCGACGGCGGCACGCCCCAGCGCTCGAGCCGCTCGGCGAAGGCCCGGCATACGCACACCAGCCGCTCCGCCCGCCGCAGGGACCAGCGGTCGCACTGGTTGTAGAGCCGATCCTTCCAGTCCGTCGCTGTGTATCCGTGCTGGAACGCCACCCAGGGAACCTGGCGCCAAAGCCCCAGCCACCGCACCAGCAAGTGCGACTTCACGTTGTGGGTCTGCACGATATCTGGCCGCCGCCGCGCCACCGCCTCCCGCACCTGCTCCAACGCCCCCAGGTCGAAGCGGCGTTTCTCCACGATGATCTCCACCTCGATGCCCGCGGCGCGGATCGCCTCGATGAACGCCGTGGAATCCTCGCCCCGCCGGTAGGTCGCGATGGTCAGTTCCACTTCCGGCCGCGCACGCACCGCGAATTCGATGAGGTTGCGCGCCGGCCCCACCGGCCGCCGCGCCTCCATGAACGCTAAAACCTTGATCGTACGCTTCTCCAGCCTTGAATTATAAGGCGTGGGGCGGATCCCCTGGTCGGCGGCCGCCCTCCCGGTCGGCCACTAACCTCTTCTTTTCGCCGTCATGCCTCAGTTGAGTTACACTTGACTCAGGTCTTTAAGGGGTTGTGTCTCGTTCGATGAGTAGCAGGGGTTTCGTTTCGTCGTGCTTGCGCTACACTTGCGCTTTATCCTTTGGTGGGGGAGGGGAACGTGGAAAACCTTGAACGCATTGCGGGCCGCCTCGCTCATGCGGTTTCCGCCGTCGGGCAGACGCCCGAAGAAATACTGGAATCGGCGTGCCTCGCTGCCGAACTGGCAACCGAATTCGAGGCCGTTCAGAATCTAAACCGGACCGCTGAACCGGACGACCCGGTTACTGCGCCTTCGTCTCCAGGATCTTCTTCGCGGCATAGTTGACCACGGTCGCTTCGTTGCGCGCGACCTCGTAATACGCGTTGCGCAGGAGTTGATCCTTGCGGCTTAGCAGGCCCTCGCGAATCGTCTGCTGGACCCGCGGGTCGTTCAGATCGCGCTGTCCCGCCGGCTCCCGCGAGATGAGCTTCAGGATGCGATACGCCTGCTGGCTGGGAATGATGGGCGACACCTGGCCCGGCTGCATCGTCGCGATCAGCTTCTTCACTTCGGGGCTCGACCCATCGAAGGCCGAAAGCGGAACGAAACCCAGGTCGCCGCCGTTCGGGCTCGAGTTCCCGTCCTCGGAGTAGTTCTCCGCCAGCATCGCGAAATCTTCGCCTTGGTGGATGCGCGCCTCCAGGTTCTGGATTTTCTTGCGCGCCTGATCGTCGTTCTGAGCCTTGTCGTTCTTCAGGTTCCGTAAGGCGGGGTCCGGTGCCGCAGTCACCAGGATCTGCGCCAGGTGCACGGCCGGCTCCGCCCGGTTGAAACTGGCCCGGTTGTTGGCGAAGAACTCCGCGATCTCCCGGTCGGTGATGCTGATCTTGGAAGTGATCTCCTTGTTGACCAGTTTCTGCACGCTCAGATCGCGCCGCAGGTTCTTCTTCAGATCGGCCACCGTCATCTTGCGCGTCTCCAGGAGCTTCTGGAACTCCTCCTGCGTGTACGGCGCCTTCAACTAGGCGAACTTGGCGTCGACCTCGGCATCGGTCGCCATCAGACCCATCTTCTCGGCCCGCTGCAGCATGATCTCGCTTTCAATCAGGCTGCGCAGGACCTCGAGCTTCTGGATCTGCGCCAGATCGTCGCTGGTCGCGCCGGGCGAGGAAAGCTGAGACTGGTAGATGCGGTCCACCTCTTCGAACGTGATGGGGCGATTGTTGATGGTGGCGGCCACGTTGGCGGGTGGGGCTTTGTGGCAGCCGGCGAGAAGGCACAATACCGCCGCGGCGGTCAAACGCTTCGGGAGATGCATAGAAACCCTTATTGTAGTCCTTCCACTGCCGCCAGTTCCCCCGCTTCCCCGAACCTCACCCCCTTGACTCCCGGCGCGATCGACCGCAGCAGCCCCGTGAGCACCCCGCCCGCGCCGGTCTCGATGCATCTCTCCACGCCCGCTGCCACCAGGCGCCGAACCGACTCCGTCCACTGGACCGGGCTCGTTACCTGGTCGATCAGGCCCTGTCGCGCTTCCGCCCCGCCCCGCACTTCCCGGGCCGCGACGTTGTTGATGAGCGGCACCCTCAGGTCGCGGAACTCCGTTGCGCGCAGGTCCACCGCCAGCCGGTCCTGGGCGGGCTTCATCAATGCGCAATGGAAAGGAGCGCTCACCGGCAGCGGAACCACCCGCCGCGCTCCGGCCGCCTTCGCCAGCTCCATGGCGCGCTGGACCGCCCCGGCGTGGCCGGCGATCACCACCTGGTCCGGAGAGTTGAAGTTGGCGGCCGAGACCACCTCGCCCTGCGCCGCCTCCGCCAGGATCTCTTCCAGCTTCCCTTCCGGCAGCTTCAGCAGCGCGGCCATCGCGCCCACGCCCGCCGGCACGGCTTCTTGCATGTAGCGCCCCCGCTTCCGCACCAGCCGCACCGCGTCTGAGAACTTCAGGCCGCCCGCCGCCACCAGTGCCGAGTACTCGCCGAGGCTATGGCCGGCCACGTACTGCGGCTCGATGCCGTGTTCGCGCAGCACCGTCCAAGCCGCCGTCGAAACCGTGACCAGCGCCGGCTGCTGGTTTTCGGTGAGCTTCAGCGTCTCCTCCGGCCCCTCAAAGCACAATCGTGAGAGCGCGAACCCGAGCTCCTCGTCGGCTTCCTCAAACACCGCGCGCGCCGCCGGAAACTGCTCGGCCAGGCTCTTCCCCATCCCCACGAACTGCGATCCCTGTCCCGGAAACAAAAGTGCTGTCTTCATGGCAAACGAACATTGTACGATGTCTGGTGGGACGGCCCTCCGGCCTGTCAGCCGCAGGCCCACACGCCGCCCACGTGGTGTCTACTCGGGCTTCGGCAACTCCCGCCGCGGCAGCATCTCGTTGCGCGTGGCTGCGTCATACACCAGGGTGGCGATCACGGCGGAGGCCTGCATCAGATCCTCGGGGATGGCGTGATCCCAGGTGTCCATGTCGGAGTGGTGCGTGATGGTGCCGTAGTCCAGCGGGTCCTGGATGAACTGGAAGCCCGGCAGCCCAACCGCGGCGAAGCTCAGGTGGTCGGTGCCGCCGGTGTTGCGGATCGAAATCGTTGTCACCCCCATGTCCCGGAAAGGCGCGAGCCACGACTCGAAGATCGGCCGCATGGCTTCATGGCCCTGCAAGTACACGCCGCGGATCTTGCCGCCGCCATTGTCCAGATTGAAATAGCCGGAAAGTTTGCCGTGTTCGGAGGCGACCCGCATGGTTTTGGGGTCGGCAAAGTGCTCCCTCACGTAGGCCCGCGAACCGAACAGGCCCTGTTCCTCGCCACCCCACAAACCGATGCGGACTGTGCGGTCGAGCTTCAGGTTTAGGGCCTTCAGAATGCGCATCGCCTCGATCATCACGGCGCTGCCGGCGCCGTTGTCGGTCGCCCCTGTGCCGGAAGCCCAGGAGTCGAAATGGGCGCCGACCATCACGATCTCATCCTTCTTGACGCTCCCGGAGATCTCACCGATGATGTTCAGGCCATCCACGTCTCCGTCCGACGTAGTGGCTTTCAGGTTCAAGCGGACGCGCGCAGGGCCTTTCTTGTCGACCAGCCGGGCGATCCGGTTGTACTGTTCGGCGGTCACGACGAACGTGGGCGGCGCGGGTGTGCTGGCTGCCTTGAACCCGCCGGCCGCTTCGGCGAAGAGCATCCCCTCGTGCGCGCGCTGGTCTTCCAGCAGCACGCCGGCCACGCCTTCCTTAGCGAGGAACTCGCCGCGTTCAGCCACCGATTGGTCGTAGAGATCGTACAACTGCTCCATCAGCGCGTTGGAGAGGCTGCCGAAGAACTTGCCGATGTCGGCCGGATCTTCCGGCCATTCCAGTTCGTCCAGACTCCTGACGACTGCCTTGACGGCAGGCGCCGGCGCATTCGCCATGTCGGCCAATTCGGCATCGGTGTAACGCCGGAACTGAGGTTTGTCCTGCGGGGCGGGCACCTTGGGTTCGCTGAGCAGCACGATCTTGCCCCGCAGTTTTCCTGCCCATTTCTCGCGATATGCCTGAAAGGCCTCCTTGGATTTCTTCGGACCATCGCGGAATGACACGCGCAGCGGCGCCAGTACGAGTTCACCAGTGATCGGGCCGTTGGTGGAGGCGCTCCAGGCCAGCGGAACGGCGGTGAGCTGCGAGTAGCGCGGCTCGACCAACTCGAGCGACGACAGTTCGAGCGACCAGGCTCGCCCGAACGGTCCCCACTTCTCGAGATGCACGTTCTCGACTCCGTATCCGTTCAGTTCTCCCATCGCCCATCGCGCAGCGTCTTCGAACCCCGGCGATCCCGTCAGCCGCGGGCCGTGCACGTCGCTCAGGTTGCGCAAGGTCTCCATCACCTTGGAACGTTCGAAGGCCTCGGCTTTGATGCGGTCGACGATCCCAAGATCGACGCGCTCCTGCGACAGCGCGGGTAGCGCCAGCAGAACAAGGAAGACGAACCTTCTAACTCCCGCAGTATACATGACCCCTCCTGGGGCGCTGGAGTCGCTTTTGTCGGCCCCAGCAGTCAGTCGATATGTGGCCTCGCGACCGTCCCCGGGATCTCCCAAGCACGGCCTTTCGCCCAGTTTACGACGTTCGTCAGCCGAAGCACCAACGTCCCTGCCGGCCGCCCTCGACCGGCGGGCGACGAGCGCCTTTACCGCACCCGAAGCAGCCGCGGCGTCGACCAGTTGCCCGGCGAACCCTTGATATCGTTCCCGCGGACGCGCCACCACAGCGTTCCTTTCGCGAGCGGCTGGATGGTGACGCCCGGCATCGGAATGGTCCGGCTGATGGCCGACGGGGTGTCGAACAGCGCGCTGCCGGCCACCTCAATCGTGTAGGACACCGCGCCATCCACGCTGGACCATGAGAACTCGCTCGAGCCGTAGCCGACAGTGGCGGCGCCGTAAGCGGGCGCGACGGGAACGGGCGCTGCCAGTAGATCCTGGCTATCGGCGGCCGTGACGTTGAGTGACACCGTCTTGATGACGCCTTCGAGCGTAGCGGTGATCGTGATGTTCGCCGTTGTGGTGGTGTGAGCCGAACGGACCGCAAATGCGCCACCGGATGCGTGGGCGGAGATGGTCACCTCGGGCGGCACCGACGCGCGCGCTGCGTCGCTCGATGCCAGGCGAACGGTCGTTCTGCCGGGAGCGGGCGCCTCCAGTGTCACCGTCCCTTCCGCCACGCTGCCGGCGGCCAGGACTCCGGGCTGGACAGCCACCCCGGCCAGCACCGCCGCCGCCGGCTGCGGGCCGATCCTCAGCGTCGCGAGCCGCCGTTCGCCCCGTGAGTTTACGAGGATGTTCACCTCCGCGCTTCCGGAGACTTTCGCTGCCGTGACCGGGAACTGAGCCGACATCTCGCCGGCCGGGAACAGCACCCGGGGCGGGAGCGACACCAGCGACCCATCGCTCGCTGAGAGCAGCGCCGAGGCGCCGCCCTCCGGCGCAGGGTCGTCGAGCGTGACCAGCGCGTTCACGGCTCCGCCGCCGCCGACGCTGGTGGGGGTGAGTGTGATCCCCCGGACCGATGCGGCCAGCGGAGGAGGCAGAATCTCTAGCTTGCGCGTGGTGGACCACGGGCCGGGCTTGCCGTGCGGGTCGAGAGCACGCACTCGCCACCAGAGCGGTCCGGCCACCGGCAAATCGAGAGCGAAGCGCGGTGCGACGGTCGTGTCTTCCGCATACAGTTCGGCGAACTCCTCCTGTTCGGCGATCTGAATGCCATAGGCCGCCGCACCGCCCACCGGTGTCCACTCGAACGCGACCGAGTAAGGAAGGCGGTCATTTGCCAGCGGAGAGATAAGCCTGGGGACACGGCCCGGCTCGATCTTCGGCGCGGAGCCAGGGCCCGGCTGTTCCGCGGGATGAATCGCACGACCGGCCGCCAGAGCCTCGATATCCGCTTCCCGCAAGGCGGAGAGCCGGGTGACCGCCCGCAGCACGCCCCCGGCATCCACCACGAAGGTGCGCGGGATTGTCTCGACGCCATAGGAGCGATGCAGCGCGCCATCGAGATCGAGCGCCACCCAGCCGGCCAGCGGCCTCTTCTTCAGAAACTCGGCGACGATTTCGGGATCTTCCGCGCTGATGGCGATGAACGCAACGCGGTCCTTGAACTTGTCAGCCAGCGCGTTCCAGCGGGGAATCTGCTCGACCGAGGGAGCGCTCCATGTGGCCCAGAACTGGAGCACCAGCGGCTTCCCTTGCGGCAGTTGCCACGCTCCGCGCACGCCGGCGGGGGCCTGCACGATTTCCAGCGAGCGGAGCGGCGGTGCCGCCTTACCCGCGCTTAAAGAAGCCGCCACCACGAGCAGTGCCAGCATATGAGCCTAGTGTAGTGCTTCGTGGCGCACGCTTCAGCGTGCCGTGTCGGCACTCGTGCCGACACTTTTTTCCGGCGGGAAGTAATACAGCAGCATCCCTTTGCCCACCCGCTCGATGGGCTTCATGGTGGTCCGGTCGGGCCAGGGCGTGAGGGGCAGGCTCACCCCCATGCGCATGACTTTCCACTGGGTGATGCTCACGGCATTCCAGCCCGGCGAGGGGACGAGCGGCGAGCCGAAATCCATGGGCGGCAGGCCGCGCCGGTCGTAGAAGTCGAAGACCAGAGGCTGCAAGGTGACGCTCGCCGCGCCGATCTCGCGCAGGCGCGTTCCGAGGCGCGTCATGTCCTGGCCCCAGTCGAGATCGGAATCGGCCACGATGCGCTCCGGCTCGTCTCCGGCGATGACGTTGAAGTAGGCGAGATAGTCGGGGTGCGCGCCCAGCGACGTTACGGCGAACCAGCCTGTCACCAGGATTAGCGCGCCCATGACCCAATGGCCGCGGCCCGCGATCTCGTAGAGGCGCATCGCGCCGACCGCCGCCACGATCGCCAGTCCCAGGTAAATCGGGAGGATGTGACGCAGGCCCACGTTGATGTGGCCGGCCATGCCCACTCCCAGGATGGCCAGCGCGAAGCCGAGCGGGATCAGGTACGCGCCGCCCTTCTGGCGCCAGCGCGCGAGCGAGACCACCGCGCCGAAACCCGCCAGCGCCAGGAACGGAAGCGGCGTCTTCACCGCCAGTACCACCGGGAAGAAATACCACCAGCCGAAAACGCTGTGCTCGCCCAAAAGGTAGCTGGGATGGCCGCTGCGGTTGTGCTCGATCACCGCCTGTATGCCGCTCCAGAGCTCCGGGGCCGGCAGCGTCGGACCGTAGTGGAAACGGTAGCCGGCCCAGATCGTGAGCGGCGCGACGGCGATGGCGGCCACCAGGGGGAGCGCCAGGCGCCGGACATGTCCGAACAGGCGCCGCAGTCCGGGCCGCTCCGCCACCAGGTACAAAACGAGCGCCACCGCGACCGCCACCGGCAGAAACACCAGGATCGAGAACTTCGCGAGCACCGCGAGGCCACAGGCTGCGCCGAACAGCGCGCTACGCCCCAGCGTCGGGTTATCGAGCGATGCCAGCATCGTTACGAATGCCGCGCCCGTCATCGCGGCCAGGGCCATGTCGGTTGTGCCCAGGCCGGCATGCGCCAGAACCGGCGGAAGAAAGCTGAAGATCCAGATGGACACCACCGCCGTGGGATTCCCGAAGAACCTGCGCGCCCAGAAGTAGACGGACAGGCAGGCGATCCAGAAAAACGGCAGGATGCCGAGCCGCGCGAGCACCAGCGTGCGATTGTAGTGATCGCCGGCGTAGTAGACGTGCTGGCCCTCGTCGTACATCCCGAATTGCGTCGGGTTCTTGTCCCAGACACCCTGCAGGCGCACGCCACTCAGGTAGGGGCCGAGGGCCGCCATCACGCGCGCAAGCGGCGGGTGCTGGGTCTCCATTGTGTAGGTGCCGCGTTCGAGCCACTCCATCCCGCAGGCGATGTGGGCCGGCTCGTCCACGGTGTGGTTGAAGACGAGGTAGGTGGAGACGATTCGCAGAGAGCCCAGGACGATGGCCCCGGCGACGAGCAGCGCCACCAGATGTTGCCGCGTCCAGCTCGGCTGGATGTGCGGCTGGGGGCGCGCTCGCTGTTTCTTACGTGCCAGACCCCTACCCTAGCGTGTTCACCGCGCAGGCGCAACGCGCTTCGAAGGCCGCGATGGCGTCCTCCTGCTGCCGTATGTAGCCCAACTCGTCGATACCGTTCAGCAGGCAGTGCTTCGCAAAAGGATCGATCGGGAACTCGACCTTCCGTCCGCCCGCAAGCGTCAGCGTCTGCGACTCCAGGTCGATGGCAACCGCCGCCTCCGGCGGCAGCGCGAAAAGCTCCGCGTGAACCTCGCGCGGCACCACCACTGGCAGCAGCGCGTTCTTGAGCGAATTCAGCTTGAAGATGTCCGCGAACGAGGTACTGATCACCGCGCGGAAGCCGAACTGCGTGAGCGCCCACGGCGCGTGTTCGCGCGAGCTGCCGCAACCGAAGTTGTCCCCGGCCAGCAGGATCTCCGCCCCCTGAACCCGCGGCTGATTCAGAATGAAATCCGGCTTCGGCCGGCCCTCGGCGTCGTAGCGCCAGTCGCAGAAGAGCTGGCTGCCCAGCCCATCCTTCGAGATGGTCTTCAGGAACCTTGCCGGGATGATCTGGTCTGTGTCCACGTTGTCTATGGGCAGCGGAACCAGACGGCTTTCGAGTCGGGCGAAGGGCTTCATGCAAACCTCCTGGGATCGGTGACGACGCCGGTGACGGCAGACGCCGCCGCAGTCAGCGGGCTGGCCAGAATCGTCCGCCCGCCCTTGCCTTGCCGGCCTTCGAAGTTGCGGTTCGAGGTCGCGACGCCGTACTGCCCCGGCTCCAGTTGATCCCCGTTCATCGCCAGGCACATCGAGCAGCCCGGCTCCCGCCACTCGGCGCCCGCTGCCAGAAAGATGACGTCCAACCCCTCGGCCTCCGCCTGACGCTTGGCGTCGTGCGATCCCGGAACCACCAGAACCCGCAGGCCCGGGGCCACGTGGCGTCCCTTGAGCACCGACGCCGCGGCCCGCAGGTCCGAAATGCGCCCGTTGGTGCAGCTCCCGATGAACACCACGTCGATAGCGTGCCCCGCCAGCGGCTTGCCCGGCTCCAGATTCATGTACCGCAGCGCCTTGGCAATCGACTCCCGCTCCCCGGGATCGGCGATCCCCGCGGGATCGGGAACCAGGCCCGAAATCGGAATCCCCATGCCCGGGCTGGTGCCGAAGGTGACCATCGGCTCGAGCTCGGCGGCGTCGATCGAGACCTGCTTGTCGTAGACCGCGCCTTCGTCGCTCGGCAATCGCCGCCAGCGGGACAGCGCCCGGTCCCACTCTTCTCCCTGCGGCGCAAACTGCCGGCCGTACATGTACTCATACGTCGTATCGTCGGGCGCGATCATGCCCGCCCGCGCGCCGGCTTCGATCGACATGTTGCAGATCGTCATCCGCTCTTCCATCGACAGCGCGCGGATCGCCGGGCCGCCGTATTCCAAGATGCACCCTGTCCCGCCGCCGGTGCCGATCCTCGCGATCAGCGCCAGGATGATGTCCTTGGCCGTGACGCTGGGGTGCAACTGGCCCGTCACCTCGACGCGGTAGCTCTTCGACTTCTTCTGCAACAGGCACTGCGTCGCCAGCACCTGCTCCACTTCGCTGGTGCCGATGCCGAAAGCCAGCGCGCCAAAAGCGCCGTGCGTCGCCGTGTGGCTGTCGCCGCAGACTACGGTCATGCCCGGCTGCGTGAGCCCGAGTTCCGGTCCGATGATGTGGACGATCCCCTGCTGCTGGCTGGCCATGCTGTGGCAGGGAATGCCGAACTCGAGGCAGTTGGCCTCCAGTTGCGCCACCTGCCGCGCGGCGATCGGATCCACGATGGGCAGCGTCCGGTCCGTCGTGGGAACGCTGTGATCGGCGGTGGCGAAGGTGTGCTCGGGACGGCGCACCGCCAGGCCGCGCGCGCGCAGACCGTCGAACGCCTGCGGCGACGTCACTTCGTGGACGAGATGCAGGTCGATGTAGAGCAGCGCCGGCGCGCCCGGCTGCTCGCTGACGACGTGTGCACTCCAGACTTTATCGATGATGGTACGGGGCATAAGATTTACCGGACAACTCAATAGATTCTATTATCGCGTCTCCGACCTCGCTCGTAGTAGCGGGCTTGCCGGAGGGCCGCAGGTCGGCCCTCGCGCGGCCGCTAGTGAGCACCGCTTCGACGGCGCGTTCACGGCGGCGGCTTCTTCCTTCAGGCCGAAGCTGTAATCCAGCATCGCGGCCACCGAGCCGATCGCGCCCCCTGTTTGCCGGCGTTATGCGATTCTCGCCGCCACCAGGTCGCCAACCTCGGACGTCGAATATCCCATCCGGCCGGCTGCGAGCGATTTCAGTTTGTTGGCCGTGACAAACATGACCGATTCTTCGACCGCGGCCGCTGCTTTCTCTTCGCCGAGCGTTGCCAGCATCATCTGCATCGCACAGATGGCAGCCAGCGGATTGATGACACCCTGACCGGTGTACTTGGGTGCGCTCCCGCCGATGGGTTCGAACATGCTCAC
>Ga0265316_10006370_pt1 | contig 11284 bp, 9 predicted proteins | sample 4522metaG_FD_202092 | JGI IMG/M metagenome (GOLD analysis project Ga0265316, IMG submission 202092) | Rhizosphere microbial communities from Carex aquatilis grown in University of Washington, Seatle, WA, United States - 4-5-22 metaG | ecosystem: Host-associated > Plants > Roots > Rhizosphere >...
GGCGCCAACCCGGGATCGACGACCTTCCCCACGGCCTCGGGCAGCGGCACGCTGCAGCCGTTCCGCTGGCCGCCCGGACCTTCTGGATTTTTCGGCATCGGCGCCGGCATCGGACGGCGCTTCGGTATCGCGCTGGCCATGTATTCGCCGTTTTCCTCCAAGCTGACCATGAATCCCACGGCCGATGGGCAAGAGCCCGCGCGCTACCACCTGGTCAGCATGGAGATGAGCCACATCGCCACAGCGATAGGGCTTGCGATCCATGCCGCCGACTCGATCCAGGTTGGCGTCACGACCGGCCTGCTTTGGCCCACGGCCCACCTGATTTTCGACGAGGACACGGCCCCTGGCACCGGCGAAACCCCTGCGGCAGCGGCCCGCTATGACCTGGCCACGAAGGGCATCGTCCTTCCCTCCTATTTCCTCGCCCTCGGGGCACACTACCACCACGGCAGATTCGACCTCGGACTCTCCTACACCAGTTCACCGCTCGGGACGAGCGGCGCCGTCAGCCTGCCCTTGGACAATACCCAGATTGGCCTTCCCCAAAACCTGGCCGGGGGACCGGGCCTGTGCCCAGCGACTTCCCCGCAGAATTGCCTGGCCGGGCAGATGAGCTACCGCTTGCCCTCCATCTACAACCTCGGGGCAAGATGGCAGGTCGCCAAGAATTGGTACGTAAACGGCATCGTGCGCTGGATACGCAATGGCGAACACGACAAGATCACGATTCTCGTCGCTGGCCCGTCCTCGCAGACGGCCCTTGGCTCTGGTGTCCCCGACCACGTGGTGCTGTACCGTGGCTTTCAAGACAGCTTCGATTTGCGCGGACGCCTGGTCTACGAAACCAAACAATTCCGCGTCGGCGGCACCTTGCGCCTGGAAACCAGCGCCGTGCCCGCCAGCCACGTGAACGCGGCGGCCATTGACGGTCCCAAGCTGGAGCCATCGCTGGCCGTGGACATGCGGATCTGGCGGCAGATCCGCGTGAGCGCGGGCTACGCTTTCACCTGGATGTTCCCCGTCGACACTGGCGCTTCGGTCTTCGATCCCACTGCCGCCTCCGCCTGCGCCAGCGCCGGCGGCGATCTGAACGCGCCCGCGTGCCAGGCGCGCATGAACGGCCAGGCCCGCCCGAGCGCGGCCGGGACCTATCATCTTTGGCGGCAAACCCTCTCGGTGCTCACCACCATCGGATTCTAGGCTTATGCGTCGCTATCCACTTTTCCTGCTGCTGCTTGCCTCGTGCGGATCGGATCAGTCGTTCGTCTACGATCTTGAACCCATCCAGCTCGGACGCGCGCCGATCACGCCCGGAGGAGAAGCCATCGGCGGCCTTCTGGCGAACGTCACGACTTCGGCTGGGATCCAGCCACTGCTCGTCGATTCGGCGTACCCGATCAACAGTCTGGCCCCGGCAGGGTGTGCGGGCAGCGGAACGCCGGGATGGACGTATACCGGCAACATGGATCTGCGCGACGGGAGCCCGACGACGCCGGTGCGCGCGTCGTTCGACAACGTCGGTCTTTTCGACTTTTGCCCTGGCCCCACGGGCGACGCCGCGACCCAGCCCGCGGGCGTGATGGGCGGCCCCTTGCTCGCGAATTTCTCGGTTGGCTTCGTTTTCCCACGAAGCGCGGATCCACTCGCGACCATGAGCCTGTGGCCGAGCTTCCCGGGCTCCGACGATCAGTTGACCCAGGACGGATTCGTGCCCCTTCGCTTCGACGTGCGCGGCGGTGCCAACGCGGGTCCGGCCGGTGGCGAGGCGTCGCTGACACTGCCCAACTCCCGCGTCGTGCTGGCGGCGTGCGCGGCGCCGCGCAGCTTTTCCACGAGCGAACCCGTGGAGACTTGCGCTGCTGGAGAGGCCACGCTGAAAGCCAGCGGACAGGAGCTCTTGCTGGCCGTCGGCACCGGTGAGGGACCGCTCATTCTCAGCCAATCCGCTTGGAACCGTATCGCCGCTCAGCTGGGCTTAGCAGGCGATGCGGGAACCGCTGGCGATCTATTCACGCCCTTTTCGTCCACGCCCACTGCCGCGCACTTTCTCACCCTGCCAAGACTCGCGCTGTTTCAAGGCATCACCACCGACACCACCTGGACGGGCGCCTGCACGGAACTGGCGCGCGCCCGCCGCATCGAGTGGGTACTCGCCAACCAAGATTCGGGCGCCTGTTTCCAGCCCTGCGACGCCAGCAGCGGCCAGGCGCTCACGACCCACTCCTATCTCGAACTCGGTGGCCCGCTCGATCTCGCGGTGATCAGCGAAACCAGCGCCCTCATCCAATCGCTCAACGCCGACACGCCGCCCAACCCGCAGATCGACGGCATTATCGGCGCCGGAACCCTGGCAGGCACACGCATGCGCCTCGACTATCCGTCGACCCCCCAAGGGCGAGTCATCGCGGCCTGCGAGGACGGCAGCACTCGCGACCAATGCTGGCCCGCCCCGAGCTGCCCAGGGCTGTCGGCGAATGGCCAGAAACACGTTTGCTTCGGGCAGCCCTCCCGCGGCTGGGCGCCGGTGTGCCCGTAGCGCCTGCGAGGCTAATTCCTTGCGGCCTTGCTCTCGAGGGTCATGACCTGGTCTTCCAGGTGCTGGATGGTCGACCGCAAGGTGACGACCTCGTCGTGGGTCGCCAGGCCAAAGGCGCCGGCCGCCAGACGGCCTGCCTTGTCCAGGCCCGATTTTACCGAGCCGCCCACGCTGATGGCCTTCATGGCCGCGTTCATCAAGCGTGGATCGCTCACAAACTTGGATACTTTGGGATTGCCCGCCAGCTTGAACGCCTGGCCGACAACGACATCCTTGATCGACTTCAAGACCGCCATGATGGGTGGGTTCTGCCACGAGTGCCGAATTCGGTCAACGCGCCCTTGCATCGATGTTCGGGTCCGCTGTCCGAATCTTGGCGATTCGTGCTAGAGCCTGTCATCCCGAATGGAGATCCTAAGCAGTCCCCTCGGAAAACTCGTCCTATCGCTGGCCTTGCTCGGCGCCATCGCGCCCATCGTGGTTCGCTTTTTCCGCGGCACCTGGGCCGAGCTTGAAGCCGAGGCAACGGCAACGCGCAAGGCGCGGGGCGAGCACGAGCGCCTGGACGCCCGCGTGCCTGTCACCTTCGTCCTCGGCGCGCTCTCCCTGCTGCTCATCAACTACTACGGTTCGCACGATTTCTACGATCAAAGCATCCAACCCTTCCTGCAAAACTACGCCGATGGCCACCCCGACACGCTCGACTTGGGCACCTACCGGGATCTCTACTGGCGCGTGTACTGGGGACTGTCGCGCTATGGGGCGTACCTGTTGCCGCTGGCCGTGTGGCCCTTCGTATTCAAGGAAAGCCCGCTTGACTTGGGCCTGCGTATTCGCGGTTTTCGCGAACACGCTTGGATCTACCTGCTCTGCCTGGTCATCGTGATACCGACGTTGGCGGTGGTTTCGCGCACGCCTGAATTCAACCACTACTACCCCATGTACCCCGGTGCGGCCCGATCGTGGATCGACTTCTGGGTGTGGGAAATCATCTACGTCGGCCAGTTTCTCAGCCTGGAGATTTTCTTTCGCGGCTTTTGGCTTCGTGGCGCGCGGGCGCTGGGCGTGGGCGCCATTTTCTCCATGGTCGTTCCCTACGTGATGATTCACTTCCCCAAACCCTACCTCGAAGCCTGTGGCGCCATCGTGGCCGGCGTGGTCCTGGGTTCGCTGTCCATGAAGACGGGCAGCATTTGGGCGGGCTTCCTCATCCACTCGACCGTGGCCATCCTGATGGACCTGCTGGCCCTGGAGCAGCGCGACCGCCTGCCCACGCACTTCGGCCCCTACTCGCCCACGCAGCTCAAATTCCCCTTCACGACCCACGTGCTCTGGGGCGTGTGGGCACTCGCGCTGGTCGGCCTGGTCATCCTGCTGCGCCGACGGCGATGCCTGGCCAGACGCTAACCCTGCCTACCCCCCCGTTCCCGATCACTATGCAAGCGAGATTGTGAGAGAGCCGTTTGTATCGAGATCGGAAACGGGGGCGAAGGCAGGGCGAAAAACGCGGAAAGAATTCGGCATACGTGCTGCGAAAGCTTGCGCAACAGAAGCACAGGGGAAAAAGTTGGCCGGGACAAGAACAGAGGCATGTGCGCAGGTCGCCCGTTGGCGCCTGCTCGTGTCGGGGTGGAGGGGGATGGTGCATGGCAAGGGGTGCCCATCTGCTTCTGTCCCGGCCCTCGAAAAATCTTCGCAGCCGCTGGCGCAAGAGCGGCTGACTCTACGGACTGCGGTTCGACCACCACCATCGTCTCCACGAATAGAACGTAGTCGATGCGGGGGCGATGGAACACTGTCGGACTGGCTGATTCGCGTGTCCGCCAAAATGCGGATTCGCGAGTCAGTGTTTGTCCTACATTCGCGTCGTAGGCGCGTGGTCCTTTCGTCCGTTACAATCTGCTGACCTTGACCCACCAACCTGAAGGCCTCCCCCCCACCGGATCCGTGCGCGATCGCTTGCTCGTGTCGCTCGCCGATCCCGAGGTCGCGGGCAAGGCCGGGCGCAATCCGGCAACCTTGGTTGCCTTCCACGAACCCATGGCGGTCTTCGAATGGCTGGGCACAGGCAAGGGCCTCGTTCTCCTCGACCACGAAGGCAGCCCGCAACGTTCGGATGAAGAGTTGCGCGCCCACGTCGATCGCATCCTCCATGCCCACGAGAAGGGACTTCTGTTCATTGCCGTCGCCGGCGGTGGCGCATCCGTCGCCGACGTGCTGCGCGCCGCGGACGCGGAAACCCGAAACCGCGATCACATTGGCCTGTACCACGTCGATGCGGCGGGCAAGGTCGAGTGGGTGGCGGGCAGGCGTTTGCGCGAGCTGGAAAGGGCGGGCCGCGCGCTGGCCGTGACCCACCCACTGTCGCCTGCCGATGTGGCGGACATTATCGAGCGCGGTCGCAAGGAACGGCTCGAGGCCATGGAATTCGTGCGCGGCACGGCGCGCCGGTTTCCACACCTCACCGTCGCCATCATCGCCATCTGCGTGCTGCTTTTCGCCCTCACCTCCGGCAGGGACGAGCGCGCCTTGAATCTTTATCGACTGCTCTGCAATCATCCCGGCGCCATTGCCCAGGGAGAACTCTGGCGGCTTTTCACCTATGCGTTTCTGCACGACAGGAGGAACGCGACCCACCTCATCGTGAACATGCTTTCGCTCTACAGCCTGGGCGCCTTCCTCGAACCCCTGCTCGGCCGCTTTCGCCTGGGCGTGCTTTACGCCGTCACCGCGGTGGCGGGCGGAATCGCGAGCACCTTGTTGACGGGCGCCGAATCCGTCGGCGCCTCCGGCGCGGTGTGGGGTCTGGTCGGCGCAACCTTGGGATTGCTCAGCGGCCGGCACCGTCTCTTCCCGGCGCTCATCGCGCGCGGCTTGCGCCAGCGCCTGGTCGTCATCCTGGCCATCAACATCGCCATTTCGTTTCTGCCCCACATCGACCGCTACTGTCACTTCGGCGGGGGCATCGCGGGCTACCTCGTCGCGCTCTACTTTGCCCGCAAACCCCTGAACGTCGCGTCGGCGTAGCAGCGCTTTTATGGCAGCGTTTTGACGTCTTGACGTTCATGTCACACGCTTAGCTCTGGAAGCAAGGTCTATGGCGCAAGCGGGGCCGGCCCGCCGTAGGTTGGGACCGGCTCATAGGTTGGGGCCGGCGTGTAGGCCGGGGCGGGCTGGTACCTTGGAGCAGGTAGGTAGGGGCGCTCGCGCTCGATCCGCTCCTGCTCCTGCGTGACGTTCTTTGCAATGCCTCGCGAGTGAAGGTTGAGATAGGTGCCCCAGGCCAGCATGGCCAGGCCGGGAAGGCAAAGGACGGCCGTGGTCAGTACAGCCTCGGAACTTGACGAATACACGGTGCCGTCGGTGGTGCCGATGCCGAAAAGCAGCGTCAGCCCGCCCGCGATCTGCAGGACGTTTCCCGGATAGTCGATGTAGTCGATGTCGTCGCGGGCGATAGCGACCTGTCTGCCCGAATCTCGTTCGAGGTACAGGTGGTTCCTGTCTGACCCGACGATCGTGCCATCGATAGAGTCCCCATTTCGCAGATCCACGCTCGCGCCATGGCCGCACCCCGCGAGTGCAAAGACCGAAAGCGTAGCCACGGAGATCGACCTTACCAAGCTCAAGGTGAAGACAGCCGAGCGGGAAGAGGTTGGAGCGGCGACCGGGGCGCCGCCACGGCCATGGCGGAGCGTGAATGCACGGCCAAGTTGCCGATCAGGATGGGCAAACCGGCGAGCAGATAGCCAATGCCGATGGCGGTGGAGATCGCGCTCACGTTCCAGCACCAACCGTCAGGTTGCGCAGGCTCCCTGGAGCTGCAGTTGGGCGCAAGAGGCGCGAGCAGCAGGAAGCCCACTCCAACACCGCTGGTGATGGCGCCGATAACCATGCCGATCTTGCCGGGGTGGTCGATGTTGGCCACGTCCGAGCGATCGATGCCGTAGCGTCCGCCGTCATCGCCAGTGACGTAGAGCTGATTCGCGTCCGAGTAGTCGATGCGGCCGACGATGGTCGGCCCGCTTCTGCGTTCAATGGCGGCGGAGCTGCTGCATGCTTCCACGAAGACAAGGAGGAGGACTAGCGCAACCTTCTGCCTGATTCTGTGCGCCGCTAGCATTTTGACGACTTTACCACGGCAGCTCTTGCGCATGTACGGCGGTCCGACTTGAAGTCTTCATCACCCAGGCCAGCACCAGCCACCCCAGGCGCTCTTCTAGTGCAATTCGCCTTCTACAAACAATGCCGCGTGATCGGAGAGCTTCTTCCAAACGCCCTTGTAGTAGGTCCTGGAACTCTTCGCCGTCAAACCCCTAAGGTAGATTCGATCAAGGGGCAGGACGGGAACACGCGCTGGAAAGGTGCGCGCCAGCCTGCCGGTCACTTCGATCGAGGAGTTTTTCATGCCGACGAGTAGGGCGAAATCGTCGACACCTCGACCGCGCCAGTCGTTGAAATCGCCAGCCATGATGATCGGCCCCTCGGGCGGAATGCACAAGTTGATGTAATCGGCCTGCATGCGAAGCTGCTTCCGGCGCGAGGCCGCAAATAGCCCAAGGTGGATACAAAGGCAATGCAGCGGATTCGCACGGCCGGGGATACGCACGGCACAGTAAAGGAACCCGCGCTGCTCGAATCTGTTGGTCGAGGTGTCGATTTGTTCGGAATGGAGGATTGGAAATTTCGATAGAATGGCATTGCCGTGATGGCCATCGGGGTAAAAGGCATTCTTGCCATAGGAAGAATACTTCCATACTGAATCGGCAAGGAATTCGTGTTGTGATTGGGCGGGCCAATTGCGATGTTCTTGAGCCCGCGCGGAATTCTTGCCGACCACCTCTTGCAAAAAAACGATATCAGCGTCAACCGAGCGGATCGCCTCGCGAAGGCGGTGCAAGATGAATCGTCGGTTTCCCCAGGAAAAACCTTTGTGAATATTGATGGTTACTATGCGCAATTTTCGCATGCGGATTGAATCCCTTTGACCATTCCGTCTTAGGCAGCAATGCCCGAGCGTCGGCGCATCCCGACCGCCCTGGCGGTGTCCCCACGTTTTCCCTCGCCAAGGCGCAGCCACAGCTTCGTAAGTGCGCCGAGTTCTATCTGACGCACGCGCTCGCGTGTGACCGACAATCGCGTTGCGATCTCCTCGAGGGTCATGCCGCCGAGTTCGGCGGCTTCAAGCGCGCAGGACTCGCGCACGACGGGAAGGTGCGTCTCCGCAGACTTGGCCCCGCGGTTGTCTCTGCGTTCGGCGGTCAGGTTGAAACGGCACACGGTGTGCGGGCACGGACCTGGAAGCTTTCGACAGACACCACCCGTGATTTGGTGGAGATTAATATGCAGTTCGTCTGCCATGGGACACGTCCTTATCCGGATTTGGCGGCGTAGTTCGGCGGATTGCAGTCGACCAAAGCAGGTTTCGAGCCACAACAGAAATGCAGCAAGTTCAACCAGTTGCAGCGTGGGATGGCTGCAACGGGCGGCCCTATCCAATCAGAGTGAAGTTGTAACTCACTCGATTTGGATGAGTCGTACACATCGACAGGACGGAACTCACTTCCGACGAAGGGTCTCTCGATGGACTGGCCGCAGAGACAGGGCCTTCGCCAGCTACACCAAAAACAGCCCGTAGGTCAGATACAGCAGGCCAACCATGCCGAGGAAGCCCGCGGCCGCCCACAGGGACTTGCGCTTCGTGATCAGGCACACCGACGCCAGCGCGATGGCAATTTGCAAGGCGGCGATAGCGGTTCCAAGCGGCGGCCCGTGCTTGGCGGCCGCCTCGCGCTCCGCTTCGTAGGCCTTGGCCTTGCGCTGGATCTCGTCCTGCTCTTGCAGGTAGCGATCGGCGCGCTGCTTGGCCTCGGCCTGGCTTTCCGGCGTTCCCGTCCGAGCTTCCATCTCGGCGAGCGAGCGCTTGATGCTCTTGGCCTGAAAGAACGACCACTCGTCGGAGGCCTTGGATTGGCTCAGCAGAACCCTGCCGCTGTAGCCACCCGCCTTGAGGCTGCCCCAGGCCGTGATGACGGCAAGCGCCACCACCATCAGCGACACGTATTTGGTCCAGGCATCTCGCTTTTCCTTGTCCTTGGCCGCCTGGCGATCTTCGTGAATGGCCTTGATAAGCGCGCTGATGTCTTCCTGCTGGGATAGCTGTTCCATGACGATTCCTGGGTGTCTGCCATGCGAAACCCGCACGAGCTACCGCGCAGGCTATACCAAATCACGCCACGTTGTACGGCAAGGCGGCGATCGAGTACAGTCCGGTGCTTTCGCACGCTCCTGGCCGCTGTCGGTCACGATGGAATTGCAACCCGTTTTCACCTAGATTCTGAGCGTTCAAGGCTAAGCCGCCTCGCTACCCGCTGCTCGAAGGGAGATCCCATGCACCGACTGCCTGAAACTCTACTCGAACGCCTCAAGAACCGTCAGGCGGTTCTTGTGACAGGCCTGGGCTGTTCGGCGCTGGCGGGATTTCCCGCCTGGCCCGCGCTGGGCGAGCGCCTGGCGGACTGGATCCCCGAGGACGCGGCCAAGAAAGCGGTGCTCGATCTCCTACACGCGGGCCACCTTGCCACCGCCGTGGCACTCTGCCGCGACCTGGTTCCGGAAACCGTGCTGATCGAGGTTCTGCGCGACGCCTACCCGACGAAGGTCCAGGTTCCGGCGCCCTTGCAGGCCTTGGCGGATGCCCCATGGCGAGGCTTCATCGCCACCGGCCAGGATGCGCTGTGGACGTCCGCGCTGGCGGGGGATGAAGAACTGACGGGACGGATGGTTTTCGCCGCCACCGCCTCCGCCCTGGAAAGTGGCCGCGGCCGTTTCCTGATCCAGATCTTCGGACGCGCCGACGTGCCCGCGTCGCTGTGCCTGGCCCCCTTTGAAATCGGCCCCAAGATCATCGCGACCGGCGCCCGCGCCTATCTCGAAAGCCTGTACAAGAAATGGTCCTTCGTGTTCGTGGGGTTCGCCCCCGGCGACCCCGATCTGGCCATGCTCGCTGGCCGCATCCTGGGCCAGAGCCCGTCGACGCAGGAACATTTCTTCGTCGCGCCCGCGCTGTCGGATCTCGACGCCCGTAGGGTCAAGGCCGAATTCGGCCTGGTGCCCGTTTCCATCGAGGGCAAGCTCGGAGATGCCATCAAGGCGCTCGCGCAGGCCTGCGAGCTTGGCAGCGACAAGCCCGCCGTGGACGAGGTCGAGGCGTGGCTCGAACGCCTGACCGACGATCCCGGGGACAGCGAAGCCAAGAACATGCTGGATCTGGGTCTGGCCAAGCTGAGTGAAGACAAGGAGTGGGAACGTGTCGTCAATGCACTCATCAGCCGGGCAGAACTCGAACCGCAGATCAGCGAGCAAGCCGCGGATCTCTACGAAGCCGGCTTGGTGCTCGACAAAGAGCTGACCGCGCCCGATCGCGCCTACCCCGTGCTGATGATGGCGTTGCGCCTGACCCCGCGCAATACCAGCCTACTGGCCGACACCAAACGGGTGGCCGAATCGGCTGGCCAGTCCGACGAGTTCTTGAAGGAGCTGCGCGAACTCGAGCGCGAGTCGGCGGAGGCGGACGAATCGAAACCCATGGCGCTTGGCGTGGGTCGCCTGCTCGCCGAAGATCCGGCCCAGCGCGACGAGGCCATCACATCTTTCCAAAAGGTGCTCGAACGCGATCCCTCCAACCCGGAGGCGCTCGAAACTCTGGAGGCGCTTCTGCGCGCGGCCGAGCGCTGGGACGACCTCTGCGCGCTCTACGCCAAGACCGTCGAGAACGACCCGGCCAACACGGTGGCGGTCGGCAAACTGGTCGAAATGTACGAGCGCACCGGGCAGGCACCGCAACTCGTGGAATTCTTGCAAGCGCGACTGGCGCGCGACCCGGACGACGACCACGCCTACAGCAAGCTCGAATCCCTGTACCAGCAGGGCCAGCGCTGGCAGCCGCTCGCCGCCCTGTACGAGCGCGCGCTGGGCAAGAAGCCGGGCAATGCCAGCGTCCAGAATAAGCTTGAGGCGCTTTACCAAAAGACCCAACAGTGGCAAGCGCTGGGATCCCTGTACGAACGCCAGCTCGCCGAAGATCCCGAAAATGCGAAGACCCTCGACAAGGTCGAGGAGCTCTACCGTCGCAGCGAGCAGTGGCGGCCGCTGGCCGATTTGCTCGAACGCCGCGCGGGCAAGAAAGATCCCGATGGCGCGCGGGCCGCGCGCATGGAGCGCGCGTCGATCTTCCTCGACAAGCTCAAGGACATCGAGGCTGCGCTGGCGGTGGCACGGGCCTTTCTGCCCGCCGAGCCCGCAGCGGCCGAGGAGATCTTTGCCAAGTGCGTGGACAAGGATCCAAGCAATCCGGCCGCGCTCTTGGCCCTGGCCGAACTGGCGCGCAGCCGAGGCGACCATCTGCGCGCCGCCAAGTTTTTGCTCGACACCGCCGAGCGCGTGCAGAACCCGCTCGAACTTGGCCGCCTCAACGCCGAGGCCGGCACCATCCACCTCGACAACCTGGACGACGAAGCCAAGGCGACCGAGCTCTTCGAACGCGCGCTGGCCGCGGATCCAGAGCAGACCTTGGCGGCGCAGCGCTTGCTTGCCTTGCGCGAAAAGCGCGAGGACTGGGCCGGGGCCGAGCCGCTGCTGGACTTGCTGGTGCGCAAGACCGACGACAGCGACAAGGCCGGCAAGTCGGATCTCTTCCGGCGCCAGGCCCGCGCGGCCCGCAAGCTGGGCAAGTTCGACAAGGCGCAG
>Ga0265316_10006376_pt1 | contig 11274 bp, 10 predicted proteins | sample 4522metaG_FD_202092 | JGI IMG/M metagenome (GOLD analysis project Ga0265316, IMG submission 202092) | Rhizosphere microbial communities from Carex aquatilis grown in University of Washington, Seatle, WA, United States - 4-5-22 metaG | ecosystem: Host-associated > Plants > Roots > Rhizosphere >...
TGCCGTAAATAATTCTATCGCGCGGCGTACCAGCGATGCCCGCCGGGGATCCTCACGCGGTTGCCGCCCTTTACCTACATTCAGACCAGAACTCGACCACCCTGACTTTCGGCGCCGACCTTCTTGACGCTACCCGGTCGATTCTGGGACACTGCCAGCGCTCGCGTTTTCAGAGCGACCATCCGCATGAGCGGACAGGACGGAGCGGGCGTCTACTTAGGAAAGGAGCCGATACCTATGTCACAGCAGAGTTTCTTCGGTCTTTTGTCCCGCGGAACCATGCCCGTTGCCCTTCTCGGCATCGTTCTTGGTTGCGGCAGCACTTCCTCGCCCAAGCCCCAGAATGCCCTTCAGGCCGAATTGGTGGGCGCCCCCAAGTGGGCCCAGGGTAGCTGCCAGTCGGGCCTGCAGAACAAGAAGGCAGTTTGCGGCACGGGCAGCGTTTCCGGCATGACCAATGTCTCGCTGGCTCGCTCGGCCGCCGAAGGCCGCGCCCGCACCGAGTTGGCGCGCAGCCTGCAGACGCGGGTCAAGGCGATGATCAAGGACTACCAGGCAGCCACCCAGGGCGGCCCCGAGAACAAGACTGCCAGCGAGCAGCACATCGAGGACGTGTCGAAGCAGATCACCGACCAGACCCTGTCGGGCACGCGCCTGGAAGACACCTGGATCTCGAACGCCGGCACTTTCTGGGCCCTGGTCGTGCTTGACACCGAGTCTTTCAAGGATTCGCTGTCCAACATGAAGCAGCTCGATGACAAGATTCGCGCCGCCATTGTCCAGCGGGCAGACAAGGCCTTCTCCGAGCTCGACAACGCGACCGCCCCGTAGCCGACACGCTTCAACCGGAACAAGCCCATGAACAAACCGCTCTTCCACCACCTCGCGCTGGCGGCACTCGCGCTGACCCCCCTTCTCGGGATCGGCTGCGCCAGCAGCATGACAGTCACCCGCTTGGCGCCCGCCGAGGTCAACCTGGCAGGCATCAAGCGTATCGCCATCACCAGAATCGATGGGCCGGACGGCGAGACCTTCGCCACCATGGTCAGCCAGCGCATTCTCGATTCCAAGCGCTACGAGGTGGTGGAGCGCGCCCAGATGGACAAGATCGCGGCCGAGCACCGGGATGCGCTCGATGCCGCCTTTGAGCAAAATCAGGGCGTGGAGATCGGCAAGCTGTTGCCCGCGGCAGCGCTGATCGCCGGACAGGTCAACGAGTCCAAGGTCGACGACCGGGTGTCGAGCCACGGTGACACTTGCACACGGTTTGATCTCGGCAAGCTGGTGCGCTACCCGTGCACGCGCTACGCGCGCTCAGCGAAAGCCCGCTTCGTGACCAACGTGCGGGTTTTCGACACCAACACCAGCAAGGTGCTGGTCAGCCGCCGCCTGGTCGCGGAACGCAAGAAAGAAACCACGGCCGCCGACGGCGAGCCCGCGCCTGTGGATACCGATGCCCTGCTCGACCAGTGCCGCAACGAGGTGGCCGATCAGTTCTTGAAGATGATCGCGCCCCACCCGGTGCAAGAACGCGTAGCCCTGGAAGAGGACGGTGCCCTGCCTGAGCTGAAGCAAGGCAACGAATACCTGAAACGCGGCGATCCAGGGACCGCGGCGGAGTTCTATGCCCGCGCCGTGGCCCGGGCCGATGCCAACCCCTCGTTCAAACCGGACGTCAAAGGCCGCGCCCACTACAGCTTTGGCCTGGGCAAGGCGATGACCGGTGACTATGACACGGCGCTGGCCGAGCTGCGCATGGCCCAGACCATGAAGCCGGAGCCGTCGTGGATGGATCTGGAGATGCGTGTGCGCGCCTGGAAGCAGGACGCGGACAAGGTCAGCCAGCAGATGAGAGACGCTGCGCCCGCCACGGCGGAACAGCCGTAGCGCGCGAACCAGGAGGCGGAGGCAGAACGTGACGACAAAGAACTATCTGACCCTGGCTGCATTGGCTCCCACCCTGTTGCTTGCGCCTGCAAGGGCCAGCGCCGGGTGTCCCGACTGGACCCGCAGCGGCCAGAGCCCGGAATACCCCCGGGCCCGCTTCCTGGTCGGCCTTGGCGTGGCCGGCGCAGTGCCAAGCCAAGCCGCTGGCGAAGAGCCGGCCAAGACCGCCGCGCTGGCCGACATGTCCAAGCAGATCGTGGCGTCGATTTCCTCGACCACAACGGTCGAGGCTTCGGGCAGTTCCAGCGGCGGGGCGCAGTTTTCCGTCAAGGACAAGTCCACCATCAAGAGCGCCATCAAGCTGCCCGACGCGCAGATCGTCGCACGCTGTTTCGACCCGCAGCAGGCCACCATGTACGCCCTGGCCGCGGTGGACAAGGCCGTGGCGCAGCAGCGGGTCAGCGCCGCCGTGGACACCGCCGGCCAGAAGGCGACCAGCGAAATGAAAGCGGTCGAGGCAGCGTTGAAGCGAAAAGCGCCGATGGAGGCGCTTACCCACCTGCAGCCCGCGCGCGAGGGAATCGACGAGGTGGAGATGCAGCTTGTGGTGTTGCGTGCAATCGGCGGCACCTACAAGGGCGAGCCCCCGACCCGTGGTCAGTTCAAGGATCTGGCGCGCACGCTGCGTTCCAAGTTGCGCGTCACCGTCATCGCCACCGGCGAAGGAGGCAAGCAGGTGGCGGCCGGCGTGGTCGAACGACTGACCAAGTTCGGCGTCGAGGTGCAAACCGCTGACCGGGCCGCCGGCGCGGTGGTCATCAGGCTGGAAGTTTCAGAAAGGGCTTTGGTGCCGTCCGCCATCGCTGCCGGCATGGCAGCGCAGGAGGCGGCCACCGTGGAAGTCAAGCGCACCGACACGGACGCAGTCATTGCCGGATTCCAGAAAGAGGGACGCGGCGTGGGCCGTGCCGAATCTGATGCGCGCAGCCGCGCTTTCACCAGCCTGGCCAGCCTCATCGGACCGGCAATCGAAAATGCCCTCAAGGGTCCCCTGGCCCTGGGCGCCGAAGGCGAGTAAGATTGTGGGACGCGCCCGTTCGGCGCGCGAAGAGTAGTACCACTTGCTCCGAACGACAATTCACGTACGTCGGAGTGTCGACGGTTCACCGTCGGCAGCCGTCAATCCACATCTAGGGTTGGCGATGGGCATCATGGGGTGCTTGCTTGCGTGCAGTAAGACTTCCACCCAATCTGGGCCTGCCGCAGGAGGATCCGTGCCACCTGCGGGCGGGGTCGTCTCGAGCGGCGGGCGTCCAACGAATTCTGGGGGCGCGGGTGCGCAGGGAGGGCGCAGCAGTGCTAGCGCGGGCGGAAGCGCGAAGGGCGGCACGAGCGCGAAGGACACCGGCGGCGTGGGCGGCGCAACCGGCACTGACACGGGCGGAACCGGGGGCGGCGCGGGCGGCGCGGGCGGCGACCAGGGCGGCGCAGGCGGCGACCAGGGCGGCGCAGGCGGCGACAGCCAAGGCGGTGCGGCCGGCACCATCAGCGGCCTGGGCGGCGATGTTGGCGGCACAGTCAGCCAGGGCGGCGTCAGCAGTCAAGGCGGCGCCAGCGGCACCACGCCCCAGCCCGATGCGGCCAGCGGCCCGCCGGATGCTCCCGCTTCTGCCACCTTCCTGCACGTCGAGGGCAACCGCCTGCTCGACGCCGACGGAAAGGCCGCGCGTTTTACCGGCGTAAATTGGTTTGGATTTGAGACCTCGAATGAAGCGCCCCACGGAACCTGGGCCCGCGACTATCGCAGCATGATTAAACAGATAAGAGACCTGGGGTTCAATTCCGTGCGCCTGCCCTGGTCGAATGCCATCATGCGCCCGGGCGCGAAGGCCGTTTCCGTCAACAGCAACGGCGCCGATCCCTACGACGGCACCAACCCAATGAATGGGGATCTGGTGGGCAAGACGCCGTTGCAGATGATGGACCTGGTCATCGCAGCCGCGGCCGAATTCGGCGTCAGGATCATTCTCGACAATCACTCCCGCGATCCCGACGGATATATGAACGAGCCGCTCTGGTACACCACCTCGACCTCCGAGCAACAGTGGATTGCCGACTGGGTGACGCTGGTCACGCGCTACAAGGGCAATCCCACTGTCGTCGGCTGCGACCTCGACAATGAACCCTTTGGTGCGGCTAGCTGGGGCACCGGCGTGCAATCCACCGACTGGAACAGCGCCGCCGAACGTTGTGGCAATGCCATCCTGGCCGCCAATCCTGACGTGCTCATCATTGTCGAAGGCGTGAGTGTGGTGGGTACCGACGTCTATTGGTGGGGCGGCAACCTGAGCGCCGTGCGCACGGCCCCCATTGTCCTGACCAAGCCCGAAAAACTCGTGTATTCCGCCCACGAATACGGCCCCGAGGTTCACGACCAGACCTGGTTCTCCGACGCGACTTTCCCGGCGAATCTGGCCGCGGTGTGGACCCAGCATTTCGATTTCATCATGCAGCAAGGAATTGGGCATCTCCTGCTGGGCGAATTCGGCATCAAGGACCGCACCGCCGATTCGGGAAAATCAGGCGTGTGGTTCGATACCCTGCTCAAGACCGTGGGATCGACCTATTCATGGACCTTCTGGTGCTGGAATCCCAATTCCGGCGACACCGAAGGCATCCTGCAATACGACTGGCTGACCCCACAGCAGTGGAAGATGGACGCGTTGAAGCCGTACCTGGCGCCGATGATCGGGAAGTAGGAACGGCAACTACCAAGTCGCGCTGACGAACGTAGAGCAGACGGGACTTCGTCTGTTCTCGCAAGCCACGCATGCAGGCTGGTGTCGTCCGCGGGGGAAGCCTTGTCTCCAACGCAGGACGACTCGCGCGCCCGTGAGCGATAGCGCGGGCGAGGCCGGTCCAGAGGGCCGGTTTGCGTCGGTGCCGCACGTCAGGGGCCCGTGGCACGCTTGCCGCCTCCCGCGCAACGCGCCCGAACGCGCTCGCCCCCATGCACACGCGAGCCACGACCCGCGACCCGCGATCGCGACGCGGGTTGAGTTTTGCCGCGGACTCTGCCAAGAAGGAGGCATGGCAAGCCAGGGAGTTGGTTTTGATCCCGAGGAATTCAGTCGTTTGGCACGCGAGACAGGAGTTCGACTGCGCAAAGCGCGCAAGCCCCTCATCATCGTCGGGCTGGTGATCGTTGCGTTCGTGGCCCTCTATGGCTCGTACTACCAGGTCGAACCTGACGAGGTGGGGCTGGTGACGCGCTTCGGACGCTTCGTGCGCACCTGCAATCCAGGGCCGCACGCCAAGTTCCCCTTTGGCATTGAACAGGTGCAGAAGGTGCCGGTGCAGCGCCAGCTCAAGCAGGAGTTTGGGTTTCGCACCGCCCGCGCCGACATTCAAAGCTCGTTCCACAAAGACGAAAAGACCGAAGCCGAGTCAGTCATGCTGACCGGGGATCTCAACGTCGCCACGGTCGAGTGGATCGTGCAGTACAAGATCTCGGACCCGTACAAGTACCTCTTTCGCATGCGCGACGTGGAAGAAACCTTCCGCCTGATGACTGAGGCCTGCATGCGCACTGTCGTGGGCGATCACAGCGTCACTGAGCTGCTGACTGTGGGGCGTGAAGCGATCGCGGCCAAGGCCAAGGAACTGCTGTCGAACATGTGCAAACTCTACGACAACGGCATTTCAGTCCAGCAATTGATCTTGCAAGACGTGGATCCACCTGAGCCAGTGCGGCCGTCCTTCAATGCGGTCAACCAGGCCATTCAAGAGCGGGAACGCGCCATCAATGAAGCCTGGGCCGAATACAATCAGGAAATTCCGCGCGCGCGCGGCCTGGCCGAACAAAAGATCCAGGCGGCCGAGGGTTACGCCATTGATCGGGTGAACCGCGCCAAGGGCGACGCCCAACGCTTCAATGCCCTGGAAGAGCAATACCGCAAATCCCCGGAAGTCACGCGAACCCGCATTTACCTTGAAACCCTGGCCGCGGTCCTGCCCACGGCGGGCAAGAAACTCATCTTCGACGAAAAGGCCAAAGGCATCTTGCCCATGTTCCCTCTCGGCCCGACCCAGGAGGTGAAGCCATGAGCCGCCGCACGCTGGTCATCGTCGGGGTCTTTGTGGTGCTGGGGCTGGCCACCCTGTCGTCCGCGCTTTACACGGTTTCCGAAACCGAGCAGGTCATCGTCACCCAGTTTGGCCAGCCCATGGGCGAGGCGGTCACCCAGGCGGGCCTGCATGTGAAGATGCCGTTCGCCCAGGAAGCCAACGTGTTCGACAAGCGCTGGCTGGAATGGAATGGCAACGCCAATCAGGTGCCCACGCGTGACAAGAAATACATTGGCGTGGAAACCTATGCCCGTTGGCGCATTGCCAACCCGTTGCTGTTCTTCCAGCGATTGCGCGACGAGCGCCGCGCACAGTCGCGACTGGATGACATCATTGACGGTGAAACTCGCAACGTCATCGCCAGCCACGATCTCATCGAAGTCGTGCGCACCACCAACCGCGCCTTTGAAAAGGGTGAAGAGGCCGAGGACATCATGGAGGCCGAATCCATGCGCCAGATCGAGCTGGGGCGGGACAAGATCACGCGCCTGATTCTCGGGCGGGTGTCGCAGGTGGTCCCGGATTACGGCATCGAACTGGTCGACGTGCAGATCCAGCGGGTCAATTACATTGAAAGCGTGCAGGCCAAGGTGTTTGACCGCATGATCTCCGAGCGCAAGCGCATTGCCGACCGCCACCGCTCCGAGGGCCAAGGCAAGAGCGCCGAGGTCCGCGGCAAGAAGGAGCGCGAACTGAAAGTCATCGAGTCCGAGGCCTATCGCAAGACCCAGGACATCCAGGGGCGTGGCGACGCCGAGGCGACCGCCATCTACGCCGAGGCCTACAATCGCAATCGCGAACTGTATCGTTTCCTCAAGACCATGGAGACCTATCACAGCACCATCGACAAAGACAGCTGGCTGGTCTTGTCCACCAGCACCGATGTGTTCCGCTACCTACAGTCGCAAACCGCGGCCAGCGGTGGCAAGGCCGCGGCCCCGACCCGATGAAGGCAGAGCCTGATCCCTATTCCGTCCTGGGCGTCGCGCGCACTGCCAACCGGGCGGAGATTCGCGCGGCCTACCTGGCGCTGGTGGCGAAGTACCATCCCGACCGGCACCAGGGCAATCCCCTCGAAGAATTGGCGGGAGAAAAGCTGGTTGAGGTCAACCGGGCCTACGAGATGCTTTCCGATGCCGCGCGCCGGGCCGCGTACGATGGCGGGGCTGGGGCACAACCATTTGCCAATGCCCCAGGCTCGGTCGCTCGCAAACCGATTCGCTGGCTGCAGCTGCTCGCCGTGCTTTTCATGCTGCCACTCGCGATTCGCTTCGGGTCGTTTCTCGTGCGCCTGCTCGTGCGAGGCGTGCTTGAGGTCACGCCGTTGCTGCGCGGAACGCCGGTGGCCGCGGGCTTGGTACTTCTTACAATTGTGATTCTGGTACTGGCCCTGATCCGCCAACGGCGCGCCAAGCGCAAGCGCGCTCGCTAGTGCCGCCGGTCAGAAGATCGGCCATGTTTTGGGTGGCGAGGCGCCCGGCCGGCAAGGCGCGACGAGGGAGCATAGTCAACCCTATGTGACCGAGGAGCAACGCCGCCGGCCGGGATGGATCGCCAGCCAAAACCTGACAGAAATTCTGACCGGCGGCACTAGGCGTTGCCCAATCTACAGTTTCCGCGCGCGCCGTCGCTCTTCGCGCTCGACGTGCTTTTCCAGCTTGCGCGCCGCGATCTTGATCAGCGCCGTCACACCAGACTGCACCGCCCCCTCGAATTCCTTGGCCCGATCGCCCACGGCATCGCTGTCCGGGAGCAGATTGCGCTTCCAGGCCTCCCGGCGAAGCGCGCGGGCGCGCAGCTTCTCCTCGCGTCGCTTGCGCCGCAGAATCCTGTCGTGGGGGAAGATCACGTGGCGCAGCCGCAATGCCAAGAGCGCCCCGCTGCCCGCCAACGGCCAGACGTACCAGGTACCTCCGTGGAAATGCGTGGCGACGAAGTAGAGAAAGGCATTGAGGGCGCCAAGGCTCACGGCCGAGGCCACGAAGCGTTTGAGTTGCACCGAGCGCTCGGCCGCGATCTCCCGAGACGCCAATTGCTGGGCCAGCTCTTGCGTGCGCGACTGCGCCAACTCCACAGTGGCGCGCTCCAGGGACTCGCGCTCGATGCCAGCCTCGGCCGCTATCTCCACCAGCTCGGAGTGGCTAAGGACACGCTCATCGATCGCTTGCTTGCTCAGCGCGCGTCTGATGATCTCGTTGACCTCGTCCTGGGTGTATTTGCTTTCGGGAGCACTCATGAGCTTCCGCCATTGTGCCCCGGCAAGCCGGGCTTGTCACTCCCCTGCTCGACAGAAAAGCTGGGCCAGCCCGCCCAAGCTAGTGCGGCGGCCCCACGTACTTGATGTCCGGCGTTGGGGGCGTGGTCATGCCGGTGCCGAGGTAGTAGTCCGGAAGAGACGTACCGAAATTGCGTTGAGCCGATTGACCCACATTCAGCCTGTACATCGGGTTGTGCATCAAGGTGTAGAGCCGATTGGTTGCCGGAATTGTTGTTGTGTAGACCCGCACCTCGTTTGGCAGGCCAATCACCAATTCCTCGCGCCAATCGCCCAAGATGTCGGCTATGGTCTGCGTGATTCTTGTGCCCGAGCCAGTCTTCATCAACTCGGTCAGGCTGCAGCTCGCGCCATTCCACTTGTTGATGTGGACCCCGTCGTTGCCTGAGAATTCGTCGGTAATTGAACGGGTGAGGTCGCTCTCCCACCATATCGGGGCCCAGTGGTCTCCTTTGGAAGGACTGGTTCCGTTGCAGATCACGCTGCCATCGTAATTCAAGAGGTCATCATTGATCTGTCCGGCCCAGCATTGGACGCCCTTCTGTCGCGAATCTATGTGCGACGCGTAGCCCCGGCTGGCATCGCCGGCAATGGTCTTGCCCCAAAGCACGGTTCCGGTGGCGGCGTCGAGCATGGCCACACCGTTGTCCTGCGCGGCTTCCAAAATTCGAAAGATCTGAAGACCGCTTCGGGCGGGATTCAGGACGCCGATGTGGAAATAGTCGCCGTGGCCCTTGATCAGCTTCTCGTCCCACAGGGTCTTGCCGGTGTGATCGATGGCCGACGGTCCTTTCAGGACTTCATCGTACCCGTCGCCATTGGCGTCGCCCATGCGCAGACATTGGGCCGAGGAATACCATTCGCCCGATTGCCCCTTGCCGCCATTGTCCCATGCCCACAACTTGGTGAGAGCGCCACCGCGGTAGTCCCAGGCTTGCACGACTTGATAGGCATAAACCCCGCGAGACATGATGATGCTGGGATGGGCCCCGTCGAGGTACGCAATGCCCATCTGTTGACGACAGCTCCGGTTGCCCGTACTGTCGCCCCAGTCACTGACACTGCCGCGCGGAATCCAGTTGGTTCGGATCAATTCCTTACCGTCCGTGCCCCGGAATACCGACATGAATTCAGGTCCGCTCAATACGCGACCATCGGAATTGCGATAGTCGGTCTTGCCATCACCGTCTGTGTCGCCGATGGTCACCCCGGTGCCGTCCTTGGTGCCCTCGGCGGTCTTGGTAATGACTTCGGCCTTGCCGTCACCGTCAACGTCGTAGACCAAGAGCGGTGTGAAGTCGCTGCCCGATTCCAGGTTCCAGCCCAGATCGACACGCCAAAGAAAGGTGCCATCCAATTTGTAGGCATCGACATGAACGATTGCCGTCGCCGTGGTGTGAGATCCGGGGTCGACATTGGCTGACTGGCTCCACTTGACCACCAATTCATATTGCCCGTCGCCGTCGAGATCGCCAACGTTTGCCTGCGCGTAATTGAGCCCCCCGTCTTTCAACGGGATGGAGAGATACTGCTGTGCCGGAGCATTGGCGGCCAGTGTATAGGCGGCACTCGGGTCTTGCTCTGCCCCGCCGACCACGGCCGTGACGTAGTAGGCGTTTGACTTGCTGACGTCAGCCCCAGAATCGACGTAGTCGGTTGTGGCGGTTATGGGTGAAGCATTGAGTTTGACCGCCGCAGCGCCTGCCGTGGAGCGGTACACGTTGAATCCAACGCTGCCCGGGTCGAGCCCGAACAGCCGCCAGCCAACATAGATCTTTCCGCCGCCCTGATTGATGGCGATGACCCCGCGGTCGAGACTCTCCATCTCGCGTTTGCCGGACACGATTGTGCCTCCGGTGGCTCCGCCGGCACCTGCGCCCCCTTTGGCCACGCCGCCCGTGCCTACGCCTCCAGCCCCACTTCCGCCTGCGGCCAAACCGCCCGAGCCTGCCCCGCCCATGGCAGCCCCACCGATGCCCGCGCCACCGCTGCGAACGGCTCCACCCGTGCTCGTTCCGCCCAGGCCAGCTCCGCCCGCGCCCACGCCGCCTGTGCGAGTCGCGCCGCCCATGCCTGCCCCGCCCGTGGGCAAGCCGCCGGCGCCGAGGCCGCCCGTCCCCAGCCCACCAGTGTTGACAACGCCGCCCGTGCCAATCACCCCGCCGGTTCTGGCCGCGCCACCAGCCGCCAGCGCACCGCCCGCATCCGTGATCCCGCCCGCGCTCGTCGCGCCCGCGCCTGTGATCCCGCCCGCGCTCGTCGCGCCTGCGCTCGTCACCCCGCCAGCGATCGGCACCCCGCCGCTCGTCACGCCGCCAGTCATGTCACCTCCCTTTCCGCTGCCGCCGCAACCAAGCAAGCATAGCGGTCCTGCCATCAGGGCCAACGTCGCCCCTCGTTTGATCCAGCTAGTCATCGAGCAGCTTCCTTTCCGTAGACGCGCCTTATAGGCGAATTCCAATCTGTATCACTGTACCTGGAACGTCGGCTGCATCCAATCGCTGTGGTGGATGAGTCCAAGCCTGCGTTCCGGGATAGAATGGAGCGTTTCTGAAGAGTGGGAGGAATGACCATGACCAAGACAATTCTCGGCCAACTGCTCGCGCTTGCTCTGGTTTCTGCGGTCCTATCGCGGTCTGCAAAAGCGGCTGGCGCATTTCCCGCAGGCTTTCGCAAGGGCGCCCGAATCCTCTTTCAAGGAGACTCGATCACCGACGGGGGCCGCGGGCCCAGCGCCGATCCCAACCACTGGATCTGGGGCGGGGTGCACCCGACCTACGCGGGACATCAATTGATGGCCGATGAGTGGGAGCGCGTCGTCAGAGCTTTCTGGCGCCGCTAGGCCGGTTCGCGGCGGTCCCCGCCTAACCAGGGTTGGATGGCCCATCCTATTTGCAATGCATGGCGAAAGACCGGGCAATTCGCTGGCCGGGTGGGTCAGTTGCGGCCAGACTATGAATCGCGTCAACCTGGCCGTCTTCGCC
>Ga0265316_10006378_pt1 | contig 11273 bp, 7 predicted proteins | sample 4522metaG_FD_202092 | JGI IMG/M metagenome (GOLD analysis project Ga0265316, IMG submission 202092) | Rhizosphere microbial communities from Carex aquatilis grown in University of Washington, Seatle, WA, United States - 4-5-22 metaG | ecosystem: Host-associated > Plants > Roots > Rhizosphere >...
GGGGGGACCTGAGGGGGGCTCTCAGAGCGCGGGCGCACATGCCGCGAGAAGACCAGTCCTCAGCGCAACCGCTGTACTGAGTCGACGTCCTCGCCGATGGGATCGGGGTGGGAGTCCGCGACGCAGCGCGTCTCTTCGTATTGGGAAAGCGTCATGTTCAATCGGTAGCGCGTCGTGTTCAATCGGTAGCGCGGCAAGTTCAATCGGTAGCGCGTCATGTTCAATCGGTAGCGCGTCATGTTCAATCGGTAGCGCGTCATGTTCAATCGGTAGCGCGTCATGTTCAATCGGTAGCGCGTCATGTTCAATCGGTAGCGCGGCATGTTCAATCGGTAGCGCGTCATGTTCAATCGGTAGCGCGGCATTTCTCGTTGACCGAGCCGCATTTCCAGTTGACCGAGCCGCATTTCCCGTTGGCCAAGCCGCATTTCCAGTTGGCCAAGCCGCATTTCCAGTTGACCGAGCCGCATTTCCCGTTGGCCAAGGCGCCTTTCCAGTTGACCAAGCCGCATTTCCAGTTGACCGAGCGTCGTTTCTCATTGGCCGAGCGGCATTTCTCGTTGACCGAGCGTAGTTTCTAGTCGAACGAGCGTCCGTCCCGACGAAATCTCCACTCTGTCCGAACCGTGTGAAGCGGTGGAGGACCGCGATCGTTTCTCGTATCTCCTTAATCGGAAAGGTTCCGTTTTGGTCGCGCCGCGAACGGACGATTTTTGCGGGGGGCGCGTGCGGCCGCTCCACCCGCAAGCCCACGAACCGCCGCAGGCGGCCCCGCGCGGGCCGTGGGGCGCGGCCCTGGCGTGCGCTATCGTGAGCGCATGGTCCTCTACGGCTACTGGCGAAGCACCGCGACCTGGCGCGTGCGCATCGCGCTGGCGCACAAGGGCATCGATTACGAACTCTGCCCCATCGACCTGCGTCGAGCCGGCGGGGGCGACCAGCACCGCCCGGAGTATCGTGCGAAAAACCCGATGGGCCAGGTGCCGCTCCTCGAGCTCGACGACGAGGGACGGCACGTCCGGCTCGCCCAGTCGCTCGCCATCCTGGAGTACCTCGAAGAGCGTTGGCCGACTCCGCCGCTCCTGCCGCAAAGTCGCCCGGACCGCGCGCGAGCTCGCCAGATCGCGGAGATGATCAACTCCGGCATCCAACCGCTCCAGAACACCGGCGTGCAGGAGCACGTGCGCCAGCTCGGGGTCGACGAGCTGGCGTGGGTGGGCCACTGGGTCCCCCGCGGGCTCGCCGCGCTAGAAACGGTGGTTGCCGATGGGGCGGGGCGATTTTGCGTCGGCGATTCTGTGACGTTCGCGGACGTATGCCTCGTTCCGCAGCTGGAGTTTTCGCGGCGCTTCCAAATCGACCTCACGCCGTTCCCGACGCTCGTGCGCATCGCCGAGACGTGCGCCGCGCTAGACGCGTTCGAGCGCGCACACGCGGATCGCCAACCCGAGAAGCCTGGTGCTTTTCGCTGATAGCTTCGCGATCCCGGCGTCGAGCGTGCTCGCCTACAGTAGTAGGCTCCGCGCGCTCGCCGCCGGGCTCGCTCGCTCTCAGCGAAAATCACTCAGGCTTCTCGTCCGGACGGGGACGGCGACGTGCTCAATGTGCATGCTCGCGGAGAGTACCCAAACGCCATTCCTCGTTCGACCGAAAAAGGGTGACGACTACCGTGGATCGTAAGGTTTGGTGTTTCCATCAATCCCTGACGGCCCCGTCGCTCTCGCAGAAGAATACGACTTCGGTGCCCTCATCGGAACAGTCGAGCAAAGAGGTGTCCGGGCACTCCCCAGCCAGGCACGTCGGGCCGAAGTTGCCGGCGCCGCCGATGCCCACGAGAGCGCCGGTCGCCGCCGAATAGAAAAGCAGCGATGCGCTGTCCATACCGCTCAGAATGAGCACATCGTACCCGCTGCAGTTGGTCTCTCTCGTCACCCGTTCAAAGTACAGCGCGTTCATCTTCGGGCACCAGAGCGAGGGGTTCTCGGCGACCGACCAGCTGAGGACGCACTCTTGTGCGAGCTGACCGCCATCGAGGCAGGACTCTGCGATGGACGGCGTCGGGCGGGCATCGCTTGCATCGGCTTCCCCGTCGCGAGCGTCGCCCGGCGCATCGCCCGCTTTGGCTTCGTCGCCCGCGTCGCCCGGCGCATCGCTCGCTCCGGCTTCCGCGGCGGCCGGCTCGCCGCTCGCATCGGTCGGGGCTGCGAGCCCCGCGTCGCCGCAAGCCGCCAGCTGATTTGGACCGAGTGCGCAGAGGGTGCACTGACCGCCAAGACAGCGCGCTTCACCCGGGAAGTTGCAGGGGCATGCCTCCAAGGTCAGCGACGCCGTATCGGACCGAAAGCGCGTCGCCGCCGCCACGTTGACGGGGGTACCGCCGCAGCCCAAGTCGCATTGGCCGCTGCATACTTCCCCGATGCGGACGAGCGCGCAGTCCTGATCGGTTCCGCACGACAAATCGGAGGGGGCGACGTCGAGCTCCGCGCATGCGGAGGCGCTATCGACGGTGCGGGTTCCGAGGCCTGAATCAGTGGTACGGACACCGGAGTCCGCGCTCGTCTCGCTCTTGGTGGCTCCTCCTTCGCCCGTCTTGCCTCCGCATGCCGCGGTAAGGCCCACGATGACGAGAGCTGAAATTACGCGAGCGATCTCCATGCGGGCGGCCATCGTACGGCTGACAAACAAGCGGCTCTTTGAGCATCATAGCCTTCCTTCTCTTCGTTGGCGCATTCGGGACGCAGGAGGACGCCTCTCCACGTCGAGAAGCCCACGCCTGTGAAAGCGGATGGCATGGCCTGCCGCGGATCCTCGGCTACACTTCTTAGGTGCATTCCAGTCGGGGGTCTCTTGGAATGCGTCGGCTGGTGGCCACGATGGCTGTCGCAATCTTCACCCTCGGAGTCGCTCGGTCTTCGGTCGCGGAGCCGAGCCCCGGGCGCGGCGTCGTCGTGCATCTCGACTCTCCGCAGTCGGTCGACTTGGAACGCGCGACCGGAGACAAGCGGAATCCATTCTACGTCGTTTGCACGTCGCCCTGCGACGAGGCTCTGCCGGCCGACGGTGAGTACCGCATCTCCGGCGACTCGGTCCGATTCTCGCGGCGCTTCGTTCTGCCCGACGGTGCGTCTCGCGATGTGATCGCCGTGAGGCCGGCGTCATCCGCTGCGTTTCAAATCGGGATCGCCCTCATCTCCTTGGGGGGGTTGTCGTTGGGGATTGGTCTCCTCGTTACGGTGGCGAACGGACTCGCCGACGATCCGGATGGGGGGAGCAGCAACGGGCAAAGTGTGGGACTGGCGGTCGCCGCGGGGGGGCTCGCGGCGGCGATAGGTGGAATCGTCGTCGCCGTGGTCAATCGCAAGACACAGGTGCGGCAAACGGGCGAAACGACGGGCGAAGTGATGCCTCCGCCGGTCCTTTCCGCGGCGGTCTGGCGCGGCGGGTTGCGGCGAGAAGGAATGGCGCCGCCCACGGGAAATGTGCCCCTTTTGTCAGCGACGTTTTGATGTCCCTCAGGTTCGCCTTCGCCCGCGCCCTCTTCGTCTCGTTGACGTCCCGAACGCACATCCTCGGGTCGGTTCAAGGCGCGAGAAGCATTACCGGGGTACCTGCCTCGGACTCGTCCGTCGCGGGCCGGAAAGGTGACCTCATGCGTCTCGTTCAAACGCTGGCCCTCCTCGTTGGATGGCTTTCTCCGCTGGGTCTTGGCTCGGCGCTGCTAGCCTGCGGAGGCTCGCAGGCAGACGGGAACGGCGGCGGGACGAACGCGGGCGCGGGAGCGAACGCGGTCGACGGTGCCGGCGGCGCGGGGGGTAGTGGCACGATTGGCGGCAGCGGAGGTGCAGCGGGCGGCGGCAGTGGGGGTCCAGGGGCAGCGAGCAGTGGCGGCAGCGGGGGTCCAGGGGCAGCGGGCAGTAGCGGCAGCGGAGGTACTGCGGGCAGTAGCGGAGGTCCGGCGAGCGGCAGCGGAAGCTCGAACGGGGCGGGCCCGAGCGAATCCGGCGCGGATGCCGGCGACGCCGCCGACTCGAGCCGGGGTCCCGACGCGAAGTCGGGGACCGGTCCCGATGCAAGCCACCCGTCGAGCGGGGGCGTCGGCGCCGAGGCAGGCGCCGACGGGGCCTCCTTCCACGATTCGTCCTCCGGCGCTTCGAGCGGAGGCGCCACCGACGGCGCCGTCTCGGTCACCGGCGTGGGCGCGGGATGCGGCGTGGGAGATCCGAATCTCGTCGGCATCGAACCGCAGTGGCCGGCTGTCTGCACCCAAATCAGCGCACCGGGCACGGACATCCAGGCCGCGCTGACCGGCTGCGCGGGAAAGGGCGCGGTCAAGCTCACGGGGAGCGGCGCGAGCTACACCTCCGGCGCGCTCAGCATTCCGGCCGGAGCCTTTCTCTGGGTCGACACCGGCGTCACGCTCTTCCCGACGGCGACGGGTAGCCGCGCCACCATCGAGGCAGGGGGCGACGGATCCGGAATCGTCGGGCAAGGCACGATCGACGGCTCGCAGGCTCCGTCAGGGTCCGTGATGATTCACGCGGCCGTGAAAAACTTCGTCATGTACAAGGTCAACCTGAAGAACTCCCAGAAAATGCACGTCAAGGTACAAGGCGACCATTTCGTCATTTGGGGTATCACCATCCTCACCCCGCCCAGCACGGCGAATACCGACGGCATCGACCCCGGCGCCGGCCAGTCCGGAATGGCCACGAGCAACGGATACATCGTTTGCAACACGATCAGCACGGGCGACGATCAGATTGCCATCAAAGGCGCCGAAGGCCTCGTGAGCAATCTCACGATCGCGCACAACTACTTCGGCGCCGGTCACGGGATGTCCATCGGCAGCGAGACCGGACCGGGCGGGATCAATGGGGTTCACGTGTACGATCTGACGATAGACGGCGATGTCTTTCCGGGGGCTTCCGCGGTCAACGCGAACGCGATTCGCGTGAAGTCGTACACCGGCGCTGGAGGACTCGTGGACAATGTCGTCTACGAGAACATTTGCGGACGCAATCTGCACAACGCCATTCTCTTCGAGCCGAACTACAGCAACGGCACCTCGACGGTAGGAGGCGCGCCGGATTTTCGCACGTTCACGATCCGGGACTTTCACGTGCTGCGCGGCTCGGGCTCCCAGTCGCCGCTGGTCACCGTCCACGGAACGGGCCCAACGGCGGTGACCCTCGACGACGTCGTGGTCGACGGCGCCGCCAGCTTTGCACCGACCGCCGCCACAGTGACCGTGGGGGCCGGCGGCGCGGCGCCCGGACCGAGCGGCGCCTCGCAGGGCTCGCCGGCGGCCATCGATTGCAGTCAGCGGTTCATCGCGTTCCCGGTGCAATACTAGAGTCTAAGCATTCGTCACATCGTGTAGTGAACCGGCTGGTCCAGCTATTAAACGTCACCCCCCGGCCCCTCCCCGGCCCCCTCTCCGCTTGCGGGCCGCTTGCGGAGAGGGGGAGCAGCTCCGGTATCGCGAGATTCGCAGACACCCCTCTCCGCTTGCGGAGAGGGGCCGGGGGGTGAGGTTCTCTGGGGCCGCGAGGGCAAGGCCCGCTTGGTATCTGACAGCGGGCTTCTCTTACATCACGAGCGGTGCCCCTTACGTGATCCGCGGTGGCTCGTTCTCCGAATCCGCGATGACATTGTTTCCTTCGTGCCGCGAATGCGATGGTCCCCCGGCCTACCGCAACCCTGTCGGCGGATTTCGGTGCGCCAGGACTCCCTAGTGCGAGAGCTACCGAAAGACGAAGACTCAGCGCCGCTGTCTGGTCTTCATCGGCGGCGAGGGGTCCAGCGGGACGATCGGCTCAGGGGCTGCACTCGGGGCCGGTAGGACGACCGTTCCCGGAGAAAGTGCCGTGGGTCCGTCGCTCGCGGCGTCCGCGGGCGCGAGGTCGAGCGCGGCGGGTCCGGTCGCGGCGTTGCGTTTGCCGCGCCGTTCGGAGAACTCCGAAAAGAGTACGCCGAACAGAAGGACGGCCGCCAGGATGGCGAGCGCGAGTCCGAGAATCAGAAGAACGCCGGGGGGGCGCCCGGGGCGCGTCGGCGCCCTCGAACGCGGGGGAGGGGTTGGCTCGAGAGGTCGGGCGAGCGACGAGACAGGCTCCTGGTGCAACGTCGGGGTCGAAGCGGTCGCCGCCGCCGATCCGTGCTTTGGGCTGGTCTGAGCGACCGTCGGCGCGACGGTTCCGGTCGCCGCAGCGGCCGCTTCGCGGGCGCGCAGCACGACGACCGTGATGTTGTCGTGGCCCCCTCGGGCGTTCGCGAGATCCACGAGTCTGCCCACGGCTTGGCCCGCCGGCTCACCGCCTACGATCGCGAGGATCTCGCCGTCCTCGACGAGGTCGCACAACCCGTCCGTGCAAAGGACGAACGCGTCGCCCGTCACCTGCTGCACAGCCTGGGGCCTCACCTCGACGTTGACCTCGGCCGTGATCCCGAGAGCGCGCGTGATGCGGTTCGCCTCGGGGTGGTGGACCGCCTGCTGCGGGGTGAGCAGGCCTCGGTCGACCAACTCTTGGACGATGGAGTGGTCCCGCGTCAGCTGGAAGATCTGTCCTTCGTGCACGAAGTAGGCGCGGCTATCGCCCACGTGCGCAATCTCGGTTCCGGACCCGTGCAGAAGAACCGCCACGACCGTCGAGCCCGGCCGTCCGGCCGCGATCTCGCTCGTGCGCATCGCGTGAACGCGCTCGCTCGCTTCTTCGATTGCGGTTCGCAGCACTTGCGCGGGCGGCGTGTCGTCCGGGGCTCGGTCGAACGCCTCGAAGATCGTCGCGAGCGCCAGCTCGGCGGCTTCGCGTCCGGCGGCGTGTCCTCCCATTCCATCGCACACGACACACAAGTGTCCGAAGCGCGTCAGGCGGTGGCCGCACGCGTCTTCGTTGACCTGTTTTTCCGGATCGCGGCCCGGGTCCGAGCGCTCGGCGTATTCGACGGCCGGAAAGTCGGACGTGCGCGGCATCTTGTCTGATTGGCCCGTCTTACGCCTCGAGCTGCACGGTGAATTCCACCGGCCCGAAGCGCAGCTGCGCTCCGGCGGGTACCGTCGTCCAGGCGCCCGGAGCGATGCGCGTTCCGTACACCCAGGTTCCGTTGTTCGACGTTTCGTCCCGCACCATCAGCTGCCCGCCGTCGAACTTGAGCGTTGCGTGCACACCGCTGACGCGCGGCTCGCCGAGCAGGATCGGACACTGCGCCGGGTCGCGACCGACGCGAACCTCCGAACCGGGGCGAATCGTGAACTGACCGGCCATGCCTCGAATCGTGGCCGCGGCCGGCGCCACGCCGTACGCGTTCGGCGACGTCCCCGGTTGGGCGTTTGCATTGCCCGCTCGGGGAAACCCGGGAGCGCTTGCCAGCCCCCCACCTCCTTTCGTGAGATCCGCAGGGAGGGGCTGCCCGCACGAGAAGCACACGGAGGGCTGACCCGGCGTGACCACCGCGTTCCGGCCGCACGCGGGGCACCGGACTTCCACGAGGGGTCGGCCGCCATACGAGTCCGGCGGATTCGCCGGCGTCGGGGCGGCCATCGCCGGCAGCGGGCGCGGGGTCGCTGCGCCGCCGCGCACGGGCGCCGCGGCCGTCGCGGCAAGCGGGTCGGCGAGCGGGTTCATTCCGTATCCTCCTCCTTGGGGAGGTGCGCCGTAGCCCGCGCCGGGCGGGGGGGCACCGTACCCGGGGGGCCCGACCGGCGCGGGCGGGGTTCCGCCACCGCGTCGCCTGCCGCCGCCGCCGCCGCGCAAGAGCACCATCACGAGAAGAACGATGACGACGAGCAACCCCGCGATCCCGGCGACGAGCGGCCATGACAGCGGCTTTTTGGTCGCTTTGAGGGTGAGCACCGTCTTTTCGTCGACCGCCGACGCCCGATGGCCCTTGTTGTCGTAGACGACCAGCCGCGCGACCGTGCTGTCGCCCGAGCCCTCGAGGACTTTGTCGTCGTCGGGCACGTTGAACGTCACGTACCCGTCGCCGGCGGCGACCGCGGTTCCGAGCATGTGCTGCGCCTGGAGCTGCTGCATCGCCTTCTTCGCGACCTCGGGGTCGCGGGTGGCCGTCTGCGGCGGTGGCTTCGTGCCGGCAGGGATGAAGTAGGCCTCGGCGCGTTGCTTGTCGCCTCCCCAGCAGAAGTCGCCGTACACCGTGAACTGGCCGCCCGGGTAAAGAGGATTGGCCTGCGCTTCCTGAACCGTCTTGGCGAAGTCGACGTCGAGCGGCCACTGGGTCGGATCGATGCCGAGCGGCACTTCTTTGAACGTGCCGTCGGGCACGATCATCGGGCGCGTGTTTTCGAACACGAGGTTGAACGATTGTTCGACGCTCGGGTTCACGCAGCTCATCGTCCAGTGGACGAGCCACATGTCGTTGAAGCGGGTCCTCACGAGGCCGGAGATCGTCTTGGCCTTCGACGCCCCTTGCCCCTCTTGCACGATGTCGAAGAACCCCCCAATCTCGGGATTGGCCAGGGCCTGCATGAACGTCGCTTCGTTGTTGCGATAAATGCTCTCGGTCAGGCTCGCCTGGTTGGGCAGCCAGATTGAAATCACAGGCAGCGGCGTCTTCGGCAGAGACGTGTTTTCGGCCGGGAACCGCCCCTGGTCGAGATACTGATGAAAGACGTCGGCGTTCGGGCTCGCGCTTTCCGGGTCGCCGCGCCCGGCGCCGTTCGAAAGAAGGACCATCGCCTGGTGGAGGGGAACGGCGTCGGGCTGATCCGAATTGCCGAGCGACCCGAACGCGTCTTGGGTCATGCTCTTGATTTCGCTGAAGAGCGCGCGGTCGCGTCCGTGGGACGGGGTCGGCGATTTGAAGTCGTTGAGCGCGTTGCCGAGGTCGGCGCGCTGCTTGTACGTCTTCCATTTGGTGTCCTTCACGACCTGCACGTCGTCGAAGAACATGAGATCCATGAGATCTCCCGGTTGCATCTGCTCGATGAATTCGTGCGCGATCGTGCGCGCGTCGCCGAAGCGCGACCCCATGCTGCTGGCGGCGTCGACCGCGACCAGCCACGCCGTTCCGACGTTCGGCTGGTTCTGCGCTTTTCCCCACTGGACCTTGTCGACGAACTTCGCCAGCTGATCTTCGCCCGCGACTTTGACCAAGAAGTGGGCATTCTGCTCGGGGAAGGGGAACGGATCCCAGAGCGCGCCCGGCTTCTCGAGCTGCTCGCTCCAGCAGGTCAGCGTGTTCGCCGGGGCGACGCCCGAGCACGGCTGCACGACGTCGCTCAGGCGCTTGAACTGGATGACTTCGATGACCGTCGTGAGAATCGGCTTGCCGTTCTGCAGGCCGGCGCGGGGATCAATCCGCAGGATGTGGGCCTCGGGCGCCGCGGACGCCGGGACCGCGAAAAAGCACAAGACGGCGGTCAGAAGGGGCAAGAGGAAGAACGACAGTCGTCGAACCATTTCGGCGTGACCTCGTCGGTTGCAATGGGCTGGAGCGAGTTCGTTAGACGCGACCGATGACCTTCGCGATGGTCGTATACGCGCCGAAGCGTACGCGGTCTCCGTCGCGAAGGTCTCGCCGCCCGTTGAAGCCAATGTGTTCGTCGTTGACGAACGTCCCATTGGTCGAGCCCGTGTCTTCCACGACGATCGTGCCCGCGGCGGCGTCGACGAGAATCGCGGCGTGACGCGAGGAGATGGTGGGATCTTGCAGCGCGATGTCGATTCGGTCGGCGCTCCCCAAGCGGCCGACGGTCAGACGCCCGCCGGTGAGCGGCCAAAAGTCGCCGTTGGCGTTCGGGGCGTAGGCGACCAGAAAGCCCCGCAAGGCCTTGGGCGGGACCGCGTCGCGCGAGGTTTCGGCCGCGACGGGAGACGGTCCGAAACCGGGCTGCGCGGCCTGCGCGAAGGCCGGCGGAGAACCCGGCGGCTGCAACGCGAAGGCGGGCTGCGGCGGTGCCGGGGTCGGGTACGGAGGTGGCGGAGCGGCGTACGGAGGGGGAGGGGGGGCGTACACGGGCGGAGCGCCGTATCCCGCGGCGCCCGGGTATGGATCGGGCGTGAACTGAATCTGGTCGAGCGCGATGGGATGTCCTTGCGCGCAGTAATTCGAGCCGGGGGCCATTTCGTGACCCATCTGGCAGCGTGGCGGCGTGCGTCCGGGAATGGCGCCGAAGCCGGGCTGTGCCGCCGGAGGGGCGTACGGCGGCGGCGGTGCTCCGTACGCAGCGGGATTGGCAGGCGCGACGGGGCGCGCCATCGCGGTGCCGCAAGCGTTGCAAAACTTGTCGGTCGGCCTGGCGGCGGCGCCGCACTGCGGGCATGCGCTCATGGTTCTCGGGCCTCGGGCGAGAGCATATCGAAATCGCACGGAAAAGGGCCAGCCGCGATGCTCGGATCGCTGGAGGCGGGCGCTGCCCCTTCCCTACCTCATGCAACCAAGGCCCCCGCCCGGTCATCGTTCCGTGTTGCGCGCCGCCTCCGTTGGGGTGCGAAGACTTGAGGAGGAAGCGACCATGCCCAAGATGAGAGCTGCGCAGATATCGAAGCCCGGAGGTCCCTTCGAAGTGGTCGAACGCGAAGTTCCGGAGCCGGGAGCCGGTCAAGTTCGAATCAAGGTCGAGGCGTGCGGCGTGTGCCATAGCGACGCGTTCGTGAAGTCCGGCGCCTTTCCCGGTCTGTCACTGCCGCGCGTTCCGGGCCACGAGATCGCCGGAGCCGTCGACCGCGTCGGGGCGGGCGTCTCGTCGTGGAAAGTGGGCGACCGTGTGGGTGTGGGATGGCACGGCGGGCACTGCTTTCAGTGCCGTCCTTGCCGGAAGGGTCTTTTCATCAACTGCGAAAAGGCCCGCATCACGGGGATTAGCTATGACGGCGGCTACGCCGAGTATGTGGTCGTTCCCGCGGAGGCGGTCGCGCGGATGCCGAAGGGGCTGACGGCGGTGGAAGCGGGTCCGCTGCTCTGCGCCGGACTTACGACCTACAACGCCCTTCGCAACAGCGGTGCTCGCGCCGGCGATACGGTCGCCGTGCAGGGCATCGGTGGCCTCGGCCACCTCGCGATCCAGTTCGCCGCGCAGATGGGGTTTCGCACCGTGGCGATCTCCCGGGGCGCCGAAAAGGAAGAGCTCGCGCGTGCACTCGGAGCGCACGAGTACGTGGACACGAGTCGCATGAGCGCTGGCGAAGGCCTCCAAAAGCTCGGCCGCGCCGATCTCGTCCTCGCGACCGCGCCGAACAGCGAAGCCATCGCCAGCACGGTGGACGGCCTCAACGTGCGCGGCAAACTGCTCATTGTCGCCGCGCCGTTCGAGC
>Ga0265316_10006380_pt1 | contig 11272 bp, 5 predicted proteins | sample 4522metaG_FD_202092 | JGI IMG/M metagenome (GOLD analysis project Ga0265316, IMG submission 202092) | Rhizosphere microbial communities from Carex aquatilis grown in University of Washington, Seatle, WA, United States - 4-5-22 metaG | ecosystem: Host-associated > Plants > Roots > Rhizosphere >...
AGCAGGTGGTTCCCGTCGGCTACCCTGATCACGACACCGAGGTGCAGATTCTCGATGACGACGGCCGGCCGGTCCCCGCCGGCGAGATCGGACAGATAGCCGTGCGCAGCCGATATCTGTCGCCGGGTTACTGGCGCCAGGACGAGCTGACCCGTGCCACGTTCATCCCCGGCCCGCCCGGCGACGCACGCGTCACCATGCTTACCGGTGATCTCGGTCGCTTGTTGCCGGATGGCTGTCTTCAGCACTTTGGCCGCCGCGACCAACAGGTGAAGGTGCGCGGCCACCGGGTTGAGCTGCCGGCGGTCGAGGCTGCGCTCAGCGCCCTCGATGCGGTCAAGGAGGCCGCCGCCGCTGTGCAAACCGTCGACGGAGAAGGCGAGGGCAAGCGCTTGGTCGGCTATGTGGTGGCCGCCGACGGCAAGAGCCTCTCGGTCGGCGCGCTCCGGACTGCGCTGGCTCGCAGCTTGCCGGACTTCATGATTCCATCCGTGTTCGTCCTGCTCGATCGCTTGCCCACCACCGCTACTGGCAAGATCGATCGGCGCGCCTTGCCGGCACCGGGCAGCGTGCGGCCGCTGCTTGACGGCGCCTTTGTGCCAGCACGCACGGCGGCCGAGCAGCAGATCACGGCGATCTGGGCTGGGTTGCTCGGGCTTCGCACCGTCGGTGTCAACGACAACTTCTTCGACCTGGGCGGCGACTCGCTCCTGCTCTTGCGCATGCACGCACGCCTGCGCGAGGTGTTTGGCATCGAGTTGCCGCTGGTCGAGGTCTTCGCCCATCCGACCGTCGCCACGCTCGCCAGCCATCTCGTCCGGCCCGGATCTCACCACAGAGTGCACAGAGATCACAGAGACGGATCGGAACATGGGAAGGGAAGGAAGGGTTCGGACCCGGATGCGGCTCGCGCAGCTGACATCGCGATCATCGGCATGGCCGGCGTTTTTCCCGGCGCACGCGACCTTGATGAGTACTGGGCCAACCTGCGCGCCGGGGTCGAATCGATCCACACGCTCGGCGACGCCGAGCTTGCCGAGGCCGGTGTCTCTCCCGCGCAGCTTGCCGACCCAGACTATGTCAGGACCGTGCCCGAGCAGCCGGAGCTGCGTCGTTTCGATGCTGAGTTTTTCGGTTTGCCGCCGAGCGAGGCGGCGATCCTCGATCCGCAACACCGCTTGCTGCTCGAGACGGCCTGGCACGCGCTTGAGCGCTCCGGGTGTGCGCCGGAAAAGTTCTCTGGGCGCATCGGTGTGTTCGTCGGCGCCATGCAGAGCGCGTATTTGCAGCAGCACCTGCTGCCCCAGCGCGATCGGTTGGCGGCAAGCGACCTGCAGCTACGCCTGGCGAATGACCCTGAATTTCTCGCCACCCGCATCGCCTACAAGCTCAACCTCAAGGGCCCGGCGATCAACGTCAGCACAGCCTGTTCAACCTCACTGGTGGCGGTGCACCTGGCGTGTCGCAGCCTGCAGGACGGCGACTGTGAATTGGCGCTCGCTGGCGGCGCTTCAGTCGAGAGCCCAGAACTTTCCGGCTATCGCTATCAAGCAGGTTGGATCACCTCGCGCGACGGGCACTGCCGGCCGTTCGATGAGGCGGCCCAGGGCACGGTCTTTGGCAGCGGCGCCGGCGTGGTTGTGCTCAAGCGGCTCGAGCATGCGCTGGCCGACGGCGACGCCATCTCGGCAGTGATTCGCGGCTCGGCGGTCAACAACGACGGCGCGGTCAAGCTAGGCTTCGCCGCCCCCAGCCTGGAAGGCCAGGCCACCGTGATAGCCGCCGCCCAGGCCGCTGCCGGCCTTGCGGGCGACGCCATTGACTATGTCGAGACCCACGGCACTGGCACGGCGCTTGGTGATCCCATCGAGATCGGGGCGCTGACTCGCGTCTTCAGCGACGCAGGCGCTCGCCCTGGCACCTGCGCCATCGGCTCGGTCAAGGCCAACATCGGGCACTTGAGCCGCGCGGCCGGCATTGCCGGCTTGATCAAAACAGTGCTCGCGCTTGAGCACGGCGAGCTGCCACCCAGCTTGAACTTCGAGCGGCCCAATCGGCAGATCGACTTCGCGCATAGCCCGTTCTTCGTCAACACCAAGCTGCGTCCGTGGAAGCCCTCACCGAGCCGAGTCCGCCGCGCCGCTGTGAGCTGCTTCGGTGTCGGTGGAACCAACGCGCATGTCATTCTTGAGGAAGCACCGCTGCCTGCCCAGTCCGATAGTTCGAAGCCGTGGCAGCTTTTGACCCTATCGGCGCGCACCGATACGGCGTTGGCTGCGGTCGGCACGACTTTGCTGGCGGAGATCGAGAGAGGCCAGTCGACGGAGCTGGCCGACGTCGCGTGGTCGCTGCAAGCAGGGCGCGCCGACTTCGCCTGCCGCCGGGCCATCGTGTGCCGCGACCGCGGGGATGCGCTGGCCAAGCTCACGGCTGCCGTGTCCGACGACCACGACGGCGCGCGCGCCCGACGCCATGACGATGCGGCTCCCAGCTTGGTCTTCATGTTCCCCGGGCAAGGCGCGCAGTACGTTGGCATGACTCGCGGCCTGTACCAAAACGAGCCGAGCTTTCGCGCCGATGTGGACCTTTGCGCCGAGGCGCTGTCGCGCGAGCTCGAATTCGATCTGCGGCAGATTCTCTACCCGTCGGGCGCCGATGACGGGCGTTGCGCTGCCCTGCTCACGCAAACTAGTGTTGCGCAGCCGGCGTTGTTCGTCACCGAGTGGGCGCTCGCGCGGTTGCTCATGTGCTGGGGTGTTTTCCCCGACGCGATGATTGGCCACAGCATTGGCGAGCACACCGCCGCGTGTCTCGCCGGCGTCATGTCGGTCGAGTTGACCCTTCCGCTCATTGCCCGGCGCGGCCGCCTGATCCAGGCGCTGCAGCGCGGGCAGATGCTGGTCGTGCATTTGCCGGAAGGCGACGCGCTTGCGCTTTGCAACGACAAGATTTCGCTTGCCGCAGTCAATGCGCCGAAACTCTGCGTGCTCGCTGGGCCTGAGCCTGAGATCGCTGCGCTCACTCAGCGACTGGTCGCCGAGGAAATCGACCATCACCTGCTGCACACCTCGCACGCCTTCCACTCGTGGATGATGGAACCCGCGCTCGCGGACTTCACGGCCGAGCTGGCCCGTCACGAGATTCTTGAGCCCCAAATCCCGTATGTCTCGGGCGTTTCCGGCACCTGGATCACGCCCGCGCAGGCAACCGCGCCCGACTATTGGAGCCACCTGCTGCGCAGTACCGTGCGTTTCTCCGATGGCCTGCGTACGCTCGCCGGTCTGCCGAATGCGGTGCTTGTCGAAGTCGGGCCTGGGCGCAGCCTATCGACTCTGGCTCGGCTGCACGCGGAGCTGGCTCCCCTTGCCTGTGTGTCGTCGTTGCGCTCGGCCAGCGAAGCGCGCAATGACCGCGAGGTGCTGCTTGAAGGGTTGGGCGAGCTCTGGCTGCACGGTGTGCGCATCGATTGGAAGGCGGTCCATGTGAGTGAGCGCCGACGGCGCGTGCCGCTTGCAGGCTACCCATTTGAGAGGCACGAGCACTGGGTGCCGCGTGGGCTGGCGACAGCGCCGACGTCGTTGCCAAGCGTGGCCCGCAGTCGGAGCGAGGAGGTCGAAGGCGAAACCTCGCCCACACCGCCTGCGCCGCTGCGCCACTCGCCTGCGCTCGCGCGCCTGCTCGACGCCAGCATGCGCGACCGCCCGGCCCTGCTGCGCGACTATCTTGGCCAAGCCATCAACGCGCTACTCGGCCACGATCTTGCACGGATGCTAGAGACGGGCCGGCCGCTCGCCGAGCTCGGCCTCGACTCCCTCGCCTCCATCCAACTGGGCGAGCGGCTCATACAAGACCTGCGGGTAGGGTTGCCAGTGCGAGCCCTGCTCGCCGGCAGCATCGAGACCCTGGCGACTGCGCTTTCCGAACGGCTGGCTTGCGAGATTGAAAGGAGCCCCAGCACATGAAGACCGCGACAGTTTCCGTGCCCGGTGCGATCCTGCACTACCAGGTGTGCGGCTGTGGACCTTTGCTGCTGCTTCTGAGCGGCGGCGGTGGCGACGCCGATGCGCTGGGCGCGTTGGCCGACAGCCTCGAGTCCGACTACACAGTCGCTTCCTACGATCGACGTGGTTACGCGCGCAGTCCGCTCGACGATCCGGGCGACACGTCGATTATCCCCATCGAGATTGCGGGAGACGACGCCCACCGCGTGCTCGCCGCGCTCACCTCCGAGCCGGCGTACGTGTTTGGCTCCAGCCTGGGCGCCCTGATCGGTCTCGAGCTGCTGACTCGCCATCCCGATCAGGTCAGGCTTCTGATCGCGCACGAGCCGCCAACCCACACCTTCATCCCCGAAAGCGAGCGACCACCGCTGCCTGATCCGAACGATCCCGCCTCGATCGCGAAGTACGCGGCGGCCATCGGCGTGAAGCTCGCGGCGCCGACCAGCCTCCCGCCCGAGGTGGAGCGGCGCAGGGCGCTCAATGGAAAGCACTTCGTCAGGCGTGAGGCGAGGTCGGCGCGCGTCTACCTGCCGGATATCGAGCGACTGGCCACGGTAACAAGCCGGCTCGTGCTCGCGGGCGGCGAGGACGGACGCCCATTCGTCGCGTACCGATGCGCGGCGAAGGCGGCCGAGCGGCTGGGCGTGCCGCTGGTCGAGTTCCCCGGCGACCACGCCGCGCCGTTGTTGGCACAGCCAGGGTTCGTGGAGAAGCTGCGCGCCCTCCTGGCACGGGCGTAGCGCGATAGCGTCGAGAAGTTGTCTGCGGCCCGCCCGCGGCCGGGCTGTGGCACCGTTCGCGGCGGTGCTACTTTGGCGTCAGCTTCATCACCGTGCCGTTGAGCATGTCGTTCGTCCAGTAGACGCTTGTGGCGTCAACGGCGATGCCGGTGGGGTTCTTGTCTGAGGCGAGCGTAGTAGGGGCGCCACCGCTGGTGGGCACCTTCATCACCGTACCGAGGCCCGTCCAGTAGACGTTCGTGGCGTCAACGGCGATGCCGGCGGAGGAGTAGTTGCCTGAAGCGAGAGTGGTGGGGGTGCCGCCGCTCGTGGACACCTTCATCACCGTGCCGTCAGTGAAGGAATTGGCGCTCGTTCCCTCGTTCGTCCAATAGACGCTCGTGGCGTCAACGGCGATGCTGGCGGGATAGCTCTGGCCTGAAGCGAGAGTGGTGGGGGTGCCGCCGCTCGTGGACACCTTCATCACCGTGCCGTCAGTGAAGGAATTGGCGTTCGTTCCCTCGTTTGTCCAGTAGACGCTCATGGCGTCAACGGCGATGCCGGCGGGATTGCTCTGGCCTGATGCGAGAGTGACGGGGGCGCCGCCGCTCGTGGACACCTTCATCACCGCACCGCCACTGAGGTTCGTCCAGCAGACGCTCGCGGCGTCTACTGCGCTCCTGTAGGGGGGGTACGCTAGGCCTGAAGCGAGAGTAGTGGGGGTGCCGCCACTGGTGGGCATCTTCAGCACCGTGCCCGTCCCGTAGGAGGAGCCACTCGTCCAGTAGACGCTCATGGCCGAGACGGCCATGCCTACGGGAGAGTTCTGCCCTGAAGCTAGGGTAGCGGGAGTGCCGCCGCCGGTTGGCACCTTCATCACCGTACCATCGTCCGTCCCCGGGTACGTCCAGTAGACGTTCGTGGCATCAACGGCGATGCGGGAAGTGTAGTCCTGTCCTGAGGCGAGGGTGATAAGGCAGCGGCCTGCCGTGCACGCGGCCGTGGAGGGCGAGTTTGCCGAGCACGCTAGCCCGCAGGCGCCACAGTTGCTGTTGTTGGTTTGCTTGTCGACGCACGCGCCGTTACACCAAGACAGCCCCGACGAGCAGATGTCCCGGGCGCAACGAGCCCCGACGTCGGCCTCGCTGCTCGACGGGGTGTCGCTGCCGCGGAAGGCCGACCGGAGGTACGCGCCGCCGAGGTTGAAGTAGCCGAAGTCGCCGCCCCGGAACACCCGGTAGGAGGCTGAGGCATCAATGATGTCGGCGCAATTATTGCATGGCACTTTATAGGTGTCGTACCAGTCCAGCGTCCACTCCCACACGTTCCCGGCCAGGTCGGACTGGCCCCATTTCCCATCGCCTGTCGGAGACTTCGAGCCGACGTTCAGCGGGGTGCACGAGCCGTCGCAGTTGTAGACGGCATAGCTATCACTTATGGTCGTGGATGTTGGCGGGCTCGACCACGGATAGTACCGCTGCTCGTTGCCCCCGGAGGCCGCGTAGTTCCACTCCGCTTCGGTCGCCAGCCGTCCCCCGTCCCACGCGCAGAAGGCAAATGCAGTGTACCAGTCCAGGCAGCTTATCGGCTTGCTCTCGTTGCTCCCCGCCGCGTCCGTCCAGGTCTGATAGGTCGCGTCGCACTTTGTCGCGGCCGTAAGGCTGTTCGGGTCCGCAGCCAGATTCGTGTTCCACGTCGAGTCCCAGCCAGAGCCCGTGATCCCCGGATGTGCACCCGCGCCAGCCGCTGGCGGGCTTTTCTGCGTTCCCATGCCAGCGTTCACGAACTGCCGGAACCGGCCAACTGTGATCTCGTACTTGTCGAGGTAGAAGCCATCCACCGTCGCCGGGTAGTTCGGGTCCAAATAGTCCACGCCGTCGTAGCTCCGATAGAATGTTCCGCCCGGGACCAGCAAGCTCTTGCAGCAGTCATCGTTCCCCGATGGCCCGCAGGTCGCGGCCAGGCCGCTGCAGTTTGGTAGCGGCGTTCCGCCGTCCACCGAAGTGCCGCCACTCCCGCTGGCACCACCGCTACTACCGCCGCTCGCTGTTGTCCCGCCCGCTGTCGTGGTTCCACCGGCACTGGTCGTCCCGCCGCCCGTCGTCATCCCGCCGGCAATGGTCGTCCCGCCTGTTGTAGTAGTTCCGCCCGTTGTCGTGGTGCCGCCAGTTGCTATTGATCCACCAGTGACTGTACCACCAGCCGTGGTACCACCCGTGCCACCCGCGCCGCCCGTGCCACCGACGGGAACATCAGGGGCGTCTGGCACCCCAGCATCGCCGCCGCTGCCCGTGCCGCCGGTCGTTCCCCCACCCGCGCCCCCGACGGAAGCATCCGCCCTAACGACAAGAGCGTCTGGCACCCTGGCATCGCCACTGCCCCCTGAGCCGCCAGGCGCTCCGCCTTCGGCACCACCGATGGGCACATCCGGCGGACCGTCAGGGGCGTCTGGCACCGCGGCATCGCCGCTGCCGCTGGTCCCGCCAGTCCCAGTAACTCCTGCACCGTCACCGACGCCGCTGTCAGCCGTGGAAGCAGGTAGATCCACAGACTTGTCTGCCGCGCTGTCAAACTGGGGCTTCTCTGTGCTGACGTCCACGGCACCGGCCTCAGTGCTTCCACTGCTGCTGTCACCCAACCCACTGTCGACCAGCGGGTTTGCGCTGGCATCCGGTGCTGGAGGCAGTTGTCCGGGAGTGTAGACCGGCAGGCTGCTGGGCGCGACCGCGACATCCTTGCAATTCCCTGCGGAACAGGTGAGCCCTGTCTCGCATGATGGTTTCCCCACACAGGCGCGGCCTAGAAAAATCGGCAGGAGCAAGCGCTCGCCAATTATGCAGGATGAACTGGCCTCTTGCGAGACGACCCGGTTGCCTTTGAGAAGTCCAGTCACTGTGATATCGAACGCCAAGTCCTGATCGTTTGCAGGCACGAGGGAGATTTGCAGCGGCAATTTGCTCTTGCTGCTGTCGTCGCCAGCGGTCAGCGGGAATGAAAGCGTAGGCTTCGTTTCAGTCAAGCCCTTGATATCGACGTTCACGCGGTCCATCTCGGTCGGCACGACAAGGTCGCTCCACACCACGACCTCCATTTCCGTGTTGCTCCCTTGGCTTGAACAGGCCAGGGCAAGTCCGCACGACAGGATCAAACCCCAGAATGGGCGCCGCATGGCTACTTGAACTCCACGCAGTTGGGGCCGATCCCAGAACATGTACCATTGTCGGAGCGAGTGGCCAACAGGACGGCAGTGACCACTCCTGCCACCACAACAGCGGCTCCGGTCCAGAACCACCACTTCTTGTAGACTGGACGATTGGTCGCGGGCACCGCAAGCACCTCGGGCACAGCCGTCAGAGTCGTTGCGGTGACTTGCTCCCGCTGCACCTCGTGCCCAGGCGGGGGCGCTCCCGTCTGCGTGTACGCTGTCGTCGCTTCTCCCGTCGCGGTGGCGGTCCCAGCGGCCGGCCGATCTCGTTGCAGTTCGGTCTCTATTTCCGTGATGTATTTCTGCGCGTCCCGAACATCTACATCCTCTGGGCCCCCCTTGCTCTTGCGTAGAAACTCCCTGAATCGAGACAAGGCTTGCGCCAACTGGGCATTCTGGTGGTAGCAGCGTCCCTGGTTGAATATCCAAATCGGGTCCTTGGTGGCGGTGTACAGCTCAGCCAAGAGCCGAATCCCCTTCTGAACTTCCCCTGCCACGCAGGCGGTTAGCGCCTCATCCACACGTGGATCCACCACCGCTTCCTGCGCTTGAACCGAGGGCGCGACCAACAGGCAAGATACAAGCACACCAAGTGTTATCTTCATCTTCTTCCTCTGCGAAAGCTGGCCTGCTTGCAGTGCCATGGGTTCTCGGAGATAGGGTACTCCTGGCCGCAGTACACACAAGAGGATTTGCGGCGGTGACTGGCTTCGCTAGCCTTCCCGCGTGCACACGTTCTTCGGCTCCGTGAAGAATCGCAGCGAGTACAGCCCGCCCTCGCGTCCGACGCCCGAGTCCTTGATTCCGCCGAAGGGAACGCGCACGTCGCGAACCAGCCAGCAGTTGATCCAGATCGTGCCCGCAACCAGCGCACGGGCCACGCGGTTCGCCCGTGCCGAGTCGCTGGTAAACACGCTGGCAGTCAGGCCATAGCGCGTGCCATTGGCGAGTTCGATCGCTTCCTCGTCCGAAGCAAACGGGGCGATGGTGACCACGGGCCCGAAGATCTCTTCTTGGTTGAGCGCCGAGCTCAGCGGCAGACCTTCGATCACTGTCGGGGCATAGTAGAAGCCTCGCTCAAGCGGCGGGGTCAAAACCACGCGCTCCCCGCCGCAAAGCACGCTGCCGCCTTCTTTGCGCGCGAGCGCGAGGTAACCTGCGATCTTGTCGAGCTGAGCCCGCGAGGCGATGGCTCCTTGCGTGCTCGTGGGTGCGAGTGGATCTCCTGGCCGCAGCTCGCGCGCCTTGGCCACAAAATCGGCGCGGAATCTGTGGTAGAGGCTCTTCTCGACGAGGATCCGCGAACCGGCCAGGCAGAACTGCCCTTGATTGAGGAACGCGGCCTTCAGGGCAGAATCAAGCGCCTCCGCATAGTCAGCGTCGGCAAACACCACAGTGGCGTTCTTGCCGCCCATTTCGAGTGACAGCCGCTTGAACAGAGGCGCCGCAAGCCTGGAGATCTCGGCGCCGGCCGCGGTGCTGCCGGTAAATGAAACACCCGCGATTTGGCGATGGGTGACCAGGGCAGGGCCAAGCTTGGGCCCGGTCCCGTGAACAACATTGAGTACACCGGGCGGCAACCCGGCATCTGCACAAAGCGCGGAAAAGAGATACGCCGTCATGGGCGAGTGCTCTGACGGTTTGGCCACTACGCAGTTTCCCGCGGCAAGCGCCGGCGCGACTTTCCAGATCAGAAGATACAGGGGCAGGTTCCACGGCGTGATACATGCGACCACACCCAAGGGCTGGTAGATGGTTCGGTTGACCGCCCTGGGATCCGGGACCGAGCTCGATTCCGCGGGCAAGCCCGAGTCTCCCTGGCCGATCAGGTCGGCATAGAATCTGAGCATGCCGATGCTGCGTGGGATGTCCATGCGCGAGCTCAGGGTAAGAAGCTTGCCCGTGTCGATCGACTCGGCACGCGCGAACTCGACGCTTGCCGCCTCAAGTTTCGCGGCCAGCCCGCGCAGTACCTCGGCCCGTGCCGCCGGGGTTTGTTGGCTCCACGCGGGCAGCGCGGCTGCTGCGTCCGACACCGCAGCGTCCACATCCGGCGGTCCGGAATCCGGCATGAAGGCGTAGGCGCGACCGGTGGCCGGGTTCACTTTCTCGACAAATGCGCCGCCGACTGGCTCGCGCAGCCGGCCGTCGACGTAGTTCAGGACCTTGTCCACGGGGCGCCCGCTCAGTACTTGATGAGTCCCTTGTCGACAGTGAGCAGGACCCCAGTGATGGGAGCCGCGAGCGCCGATGCCAGGTAAAGGACAGTGCCCACGACCTCCCTTTCCACCAGCGGGGTGTGCAGACACTGCGCCGCCACTGTACCTTCGAGCATCTTGGGGAATCTTTCGCCGCCGAACTGTCGCGACGCCTCGTTGTCGACCAGGCCGGGCGCGATGGCGTTCACGCGAATTCCCTCGGCGCCGAGTTCCGAGGCCAGCGATCGGGTCATGCCGATGATTGCCCCTTTGGAGGTCGCGTAGTGTAAGCAGCCCGGCGATCCGCGCAGCGCCGCGCTGGATGCCATGTTGATGACGCTGCCCTGGGACTTGCGCAGGCCAGGCAGCAGTCCTTTGATCATCAAATAGGTGCCGCGCACATTGATGTTGATGACCCGGTCCCATTCCTCGCCTGGAATTTTGTCCAAGGGAGTTATCTTCAAACCACCCCAAAGCGCGCCGTCATTGACCAGCACGTCCACAGTCGAGAACTTCGCGAGGATGGCGGAGCAGCCCTTTTCGACCGAGGCGGGATCCGCCAGATCGATTGTGAACTTCTCGAACCTGGCCCGCGGCGCCTTGTCGCGCAGATAGCCTTCGGTGTCCGCCATGTCGCGGAAGTCGACGCCGATCACTGTGGCGTCCACCCCGGCGAATCCCGCGCAGATCTCGCGGCCGATCCCGCGCGCAGCTCCGGTAACGACGACGTTCTTGCCTTTCAAGTTCATTTCCACGGTCGATCTCCTTGCTTGCTTTCCTTGTGGATCCCGTTCGATGGCAGCGGCCGACGATTACCATATCGCCCAGGACGCGGCTAGAGCACCGAACGGTTTGACGGACCGAGTGAAATTGCGTAGTTGCGAGCGGCCCGAGGCGCGAGGAGGGAGAATACTCAACGTATTTGACCGACGAGCAACGAAGGGACGCGACGTAAATGCGCGATTTCACGACGGGAGGCAAACCGTTCGGTGCTCTGGCACCGCGGTTCGCAACCGTTGGCCTACCCGTCGGCGGGAGCCTAGCCAGAAGCTTTTACCGTCTCAGGCATGCGGGCGACCGGTCGCGCGGGTCTCGTCCTCGTCAGGTCGTGCGTGGCCTGCAGATTGAGCCAGTATTTCGGCGTCTGGC
>Ga0265316_10006381_pt1 | contig 11272 bp, 14 predicted proteins | sample 4522metaG_FD_202092 | JGI IMG/M metagenome (GOLD analysis project Ga0265316, IMG submission 202092) | Rhizosphere microbial communities from Carex aquatilis grown in University of Washington, Seatle, WA, United States - 4-5-22 metaG | ecosystem: Host-associated > Plants > Roots > Rhizosphere >...
GGTCTTGCTCGACAACTCCCTCAGCGATGTGCGCCAGTGAGCGGATTCTCTGCGATGCCTCGTGCCCACGATTTTGCGCAAAGGCCCTCGTCGAGAGTGGCGAGCTTGAGTCCATGTGCCTTGGCAAGTGTCACGAGATAGGCATCGGTTACGTCCGCATGGCTAGACACCGCGGGAATGCGGTCGGGGTGTAAGTCATCGGCAATGAAAGCGCTACCCCGGCGCGAGGTGAGGTCGTGGAGCGCGGCCAGTGCATCCTCGTGAGCTGCGCGATAACCGGGGCTCAGGCTGACGCGTAGGAAGCCAAGTTGGGCGATGGGGCAGGTTGCAAAGGTTTTCTGTCGGTCGAGCCATGCGCTCGCTTTCGCATGCTGAGCGTGAGATCGCCACACACACGCAAGCAAGAGATTGACGTCGAGCAGGTACCTCACGGGAACTCGCTGAGCAGGTCCTTCACGGTTTCCGGCGTCATGGGCGGGGCGTCCCCAGGTGCTTCAAGCACGCGACGCCCACGATGACTTTTCACCATGCGCGCGGGCGCGAGGCTGGAGCGCTTGAGCACGAGCCGGTCGCCTTCGAGAGAGAGGGTAACCTTGTCGCCCGCGTGCAAACGCAAGGCGCGGCGGAACTGTTGCGGGATCACAAGTTGACCCTTCGTGGACAGGACGGCAACCATGACTCGGCAATCTTACCACTCTTACCAAAAGGCTTGCCAGTGAATCGTCGGCCGGCGGGTCACCTTAGTGCAAGCCAATGTGCTTGCGCGTGGCAAACTTGGCACCATCATGAATCGCATCTTTATTGCGCTCGGCCAGCAAAGCCTGCTCGCCCTCGTTGTTCTCGCGGGAAACGCCGCCTCGGAACCCAATCACCCCAGCGCGCCGGATGCCGGCCAACCAAACCATGGGGGCGGCCAGCCGGCCATCGAGTGTCCGCTGGCCAAGCACGGTGTCCATCCGGGCGACCTGCACCCGTTCAAGGAGACCGAGAAGTACATCGCGTTTCTGGAACGGCCGGATCGGGCCAAATGGCAGCGGCCCGATGCCGTGGTCGCGGCGCTCGGGCTCTCGGGCAACGAGACCGTCGTGGACGTGGGCGCGGGGTCGGGATACTTCAGCTTTCGTCTGGCGCGCGCGCTGCCGCGCGGGATCGTCATCGCCACTGACATCCAGCCCGAGATGATTCGCCACATGCACCACAAGGCAATGAGCCAAGGCGTCCAGAACCTGCGTGTGGTGCTTGGCGATGGCGAAGATCCCGGCATCCCGCCCGAGGCCGACCTGGTGTTCGTGTGCGACGTGCTTCACCACGTGCCGAACCAACTCGCGTGGCTGGGCAAGCTGGCGCGCGAGATGAAGTCCGGCGCCCGCCTCGCACTCGTCGAATTCAAGGAAGGCAAGCTGCCGCAAGGCCCACCCGAGCATTTGAAACTCTCTCGGGCGAAACTTACCGAGCTGACCAAAGACGCGGGCCTGGTGCTTGACGAAGAAAAGCCGAAACTTTTGCCTTACCAGACGTTCTTAGTCTTTCGAAAGCCGTAGGTGGAACCGAAACGTCAGGGAACCTTGCCCACGGTAGCGCAATAGACGGTCAGCTCGTCGCGACCGTCGACGCCTATCGCCGCGTCGATCTTTGTCTGGTCGTAGGCGTCGATGGCGCAAACGCCGGCGCCGATGGCGGTGGCAGCCAAATAGAGGTTCTGGCAGACGTGGCCTGCGTCCAAGGCGATGAGCTTGTGGGACAGGAAGCCGTAGCGCCATTCGGTGCGGTAGGGGATGGCAGCCCAAACGAACACCACGGCGGCGCCGCGCTTTTGATGTTTGATGCCAGCGTCGATGCGCGCGCCCAAGTCGGCGGAGGCAGCGACGAGCGCCAACTGGTGCTCGATGGACAAGTAGCGATAGAGCCCAACTTCCAGCGAGGACACTCGGTCGACGTAAAGGTAGGTTTCAAAAGGATGACGGGCGCCACCCGACGGCACCGTTCGACGGAGGGCCGTGCCCTCACGGAAGATTTCGTGCACACCTTGCGTGGCCCACAGGAGAAACGAGAGCTCCCCGAGACTGAGCGGGCTCGCGGCGTACTGTCGCTCGGTGCGGCGCCGGGAGATGGCTTCGGTCAGGGAAAGGCCGCCGAGTCCGTCCGTCTTGGGATCCGGCAGCGAGACGATCGTCGCTCCTCGCGGCGCGGGCTTTTGCAAAGCAGGTACAGGAACGCCGTTATTCTGGTCATTGCCGCCGACCGGCCATTCATCCCAGCGGTCGGATTTGAGGAATGCGCGGCCTTCGCTTCTCCAGTCTTGGTCCTTCGAGATCGGCATTGGAAAACTCCTAGTTTTGCAAGAGCGAGTGCACAACTTTTCCGCCCACGACCGTCAGGAGCACTTTGGTTTCCGGTATTCGCTCGACATCGGTCGCGAAAATGTCCTGCGAAAGCGCGATGAAGTCCGCAAGCATGCCTGGGGCGAGCGTGCCTTTGTGCTTCTCCATGTGCTCCGCGTAGGCCGAGCCTCGGCAGTAGGCCGTCACGGCCTGCTCGACGGTCAAGGCCTGAGAAGCATCGTAGGCCACGCCTTTCGGGGCAACGCCGCGCCGGCTGACCGCACGGTAGATGACCTGAAATGGGTCGTATTCGATCTCGCCGGGGATGTCGGAACCGAACGAAAGATGCACGCCGGCGTCAAGCAGCGAGCGATAGGGATAGAGCCGTGCAAAACGCTGCGCGCCCACCAACGCTCGATCGCGCTCGGGTAACGCCAAGGCCACTGGCTGCACCGAAGCCAGAACGCCGAGGCGGCTCATGCGCTCGATGTCGGCGGGGTCGATGATTTGCACGTGCTCCATTCGGATGCGCAATTGTGTAACGACCGGGAAATCCCGAGACACCTTCTCGATCGCATCGAGCACGGCCTTCGCTGCGCCGTCTCCGATGGTGTGAAAGGCCAGTTGCCGCTGCCGACGTGCCCCTCGCCGAACGATCGCCTCCAGCTGCTGCGGTTGCAGGACCACCCGGCCGGTGTTGCTTGCCTCGTTTTCGTACGGTGCAAGCATCCACGCGGTGTGCGGTGAAAATGCACCATCCACGATCCATTTCTCCGGGCCGCGCCGAATCCACAGGGGATTGTAGTGGCTCAGGTCCATGCCTCGTGCGAGCAGTGGAAATTGACCGAACGACCAGCATGCGAAACGGACCGTTAGTCGGCCGAGTCGTCTTAGAAGATGAAGCAGCCAGATGGTAAAGGGCTGCCAGGTATTGTCTTGTACGGAAGTGATCCCCGATTTGCGAAAACGATCCAGGGCGGCATTGAGAAGACCCCAATGCAGGCTTGGCGCCAGCGCTCGCCGCAAAAGCTCGCGGCGATGCCTGCTATGAACCACGGTTCCAAGCACGATGCCGGTGGGCTCGCCTTGCTCGTCGCGGACGATGGCCCCTGTGCCTGCCTTGCCCTGTTTTGCCGCGGCATCGAGCAGCTCTTTGAGGGCAAGGGTGTTCAGCCACTGGGCGTGCCCCGAATACTGGCGCAAGACCACGGGGTTGTTCGGAAAGGCCTGGTCCAGAAGGGCCTTGTTGGGATGTGGGCAGGACGAATAATCCCAGGCGTATCCGGTCAGTCGCTGTCCTGGCTTGCTATCAGCATAGTGCTGCTTCAGCGCTTCCACGATCTCGTCGGCGTTCTTGCCAAACAGATTGGGATGCTGGAAGAAGAGTCCCATGCCAAGTGCGTGCAAATGATTGTCGTTGAATCCTGGCAACACGGTCAGGCCGCGGGCATCCACGGTGACAGTGTGCGGCCCGGCCGTGGCGAGGATCGCTTCGTCGTCCCCCAACGCTACAATCCGCTCTCCCGTCGCCGACAGGGCACGAGCCCTCGGTCGCGCGGAATCGAGCGTGACGATATTCGCGTTGTGAAGAATCAGATCCGGCGGCACGACCGCTCCACATGATGTCACTTTTGCGGTCGCTTGTCCGTCTCTTCCAGATCCACGCTTTTGATGGGCAGATCCCAGTGCGCGTCCAAGATTTCAAAGCGACGCTGTTCTTCCTTCTTATACGACGTCTGGTCGGGGAAGAGCTTCTTCTTGAGCGCATCCTCGTCGAAGGGCTCGTTGGCGACCGTGGCATTCTTGAACACGATGGTCACGCGATAGTCCCAGCGGCCATCCTCGGTGGTGTGGTAGCGAGGCTGGTCCAGCCAAACCTTGAGGAAGCGTCCGAGCTCGATTTCCTTTTTCAAAACTGGATAGTGGTTCTTCTTGAAGAGCGCTAGAAACTCGTCGGCGTGCCCCCATTTGGCCTTGTAGTAGTACTCGACCACGAAGGGTTGGCCGGAAGCGGGCGCGGATTGCGCCAAGGCGGCACTGCTTCCACCGAGTACCAGCAAGAAGAACGCAACCCTAGCGACACGGTTCATGAGATCTCCTCATTCGATGGATCGTTGGATCGTTGACCAACATTGAAAGACAGACATATGTCTGCCATAAAAGAGGCGCGACATCAAGCTCGGCGCGCGGCCGTTCGGGCCTCGGCGAGAAGGTGCTGATTTTCGGGGCGTCGGAGCCCGAGGTTCTCGCGCAAGGTGGAACCGGTGTAGTCTTCGTGGAAAATGCCCCGGCGCCGCAATTCGGGCAAGACCAGCGTGATGAAATCCTCGAATCCACCGGGCAGTAGCGGCGGTACCACGTTGAAGCCATCGGCGCCGCCACTTAGGAACCACTCCTCGATGACATCGGCGACCTCGGTGGGCGATCCAATCACTTGCACATGGCCGCGGGACACCCCAAACCGCAGGATCAATTGTCGGATCGTCAGCTTCTCGCGTCGGGCGAGATCCACCAATTGCTGAACGCGTCCGCGTCCGTTCGGCGTTTCGGGCAAGACATCGGGCAAGGGACCGTCGAGATCGTGCTTGGAAAGATCGATGTCGAACAAGGAGGAATTGAGTCCGAAATCAACGCGCGACTGAAGCTGCTCGAATTTGTCGAGCGCCTCTTGGCGCGTTGGTGCGACCACCACGGAAAGTCCAGGTGTGACTTTGAGTTGATCTGGATCTCGCCCGTATTTCGCCATGCGCCCCTTGACGTCCGCATAGTAGGCGCGCGCCACGTCCAAGGACTGGGCCGAGGCGTAAATCATCTCGGCGATCTTGGCCGCGAACTCGCGTCCCGTGTCTGAATTGCCGGCTTGCACCAGCACCGGATAGCCCTGGATGGGGCGGGCGATGTCCAGCAGCCCCTCCGAGCGGAAGTAGGTGCCTGCGTGGCGTACCGGGTGAGCGGAATGCGGATCGAAGAAGCGGATGTTCGCTCGATCGGGATGGTCGAAGGCGTCGTCGTCCCAACTGTCCCAAAGGGCCTTGGCCAAAGTCACGAATTCCTCGGCTTGTTCGTAGCGCTCAACGTGGCTAAGCGGTTTGGGAAGACCGAAATTCCGGGCGGTGTGCTCGGAAAGCGAGGAAACGACGTTCCAGCCAGCGCGGCCGCCGCTCAGATGGTCGAACGACGCGAATTTTCGTGCGACCCCGTAGGGGTGTTCAAAATTCGTGTTCACCGTGGCGACGATACCGATGGTCTTGGTCGCTTGGGCGATGGCCGAGAGCAGGGTAAAGGGTTCGAATTGAAAACTTCCCCCGAGTCGGCTTTGCCTTTCCAATCCATCTCCGGCGCGCCCAATAAAGTCGGCAAGGAAGAAGGCGTGGAATTTTGCCTCCTCGGCGCGCTTGGCCATTCGGATCCAATAGTCGGGATCGGGGCGTCCGTCGCCGTGGGAACTCGGATGTCGCCAAGCGGCCGGATGATGGCCGAACCGCATGAAAAAGGCGTTAAGAACTAGCTGTCTTCCCTTATTGTTGGCCATGAAAACCACGCTGCGAGGCAAGTTCAGTCGCTTGTCGATAGTTTGTTGTTGAGGTGCGCGTCGATATTGAAGACAATTTCGTCGACAGATGGCGCGCGATCGATGGATTTGTTGGCGAAGAGCAATTGGGTGACGTTTTCGATGCGCTTGCGGTCGATCACGGTGGGAATGCGCACCTTGGGCAAGACGCGGGTGTTTTCGATCGCAAGTCGCAATTCATCACCTGCCAACGCAGTTGGCCCCTTGTCGGTATAGACATTTTGAAAGCGTTCGGGATGCTCGTGCGCAAGATCGGTGAGTTCGTTGATGACCCTGAGCAAGACTTGAAACGCTGCCGGATTCTTTTCCAGAACTGTCGCGTTGGCCGAATGGACGTTGACGTCGTCCGATCCCACGTCGGCCTCGTAGGCGAGCACGCGCGCGCCGTTGCGCTTGGCAGTGCTGAAGAACACGCCAAAGGTGGACCATGCGTCGATCTTTCCGGTCGCAAAGGCCGCGGCGGCCTCGGGAGGTTGAATGGGAACGCGGGTCACTGAATAGGTTGGAATGCCGGCGTTGTCGAGGGCCTTGAGCAGGATGTAGTCGCCATGGGCGGCGAGATTCACCGCCACGCGCTTGCCAACGAGTTGTTTCAACGTCGTGATCGGGCTCCCGGCGGGAACGATGATGCCTGCCTGTTTCATCGCCGATGGCTCGCTCAAGCCGTAAATCTTGAATTTGAGATTGTGCGCCAGCGCGCCGACGATGGGACTGATGCAACCTCCGGCCGTGTTGATCGCACCCGTGTTCATCGCTTCGAAACTCGCGCTAAAGGCACCAGGCCCGGGAACCCACTTGAGGGTTGCGTTGACCTTGGCCAGTTCGCGTTCGAGAATGCCCTCGCGCTTGGCGTAGGCAAGCACGGAGACGCCACCATTGCCTGGATCCGAATAGCGAATCTCGACCGGTTCGTAAGCGGAGACGGATGCAGGCGACGTTGGCCGTGGCGTCGGTGATTTCTTGCAGGCCGGTAAACCCGCGAGAAGTAGGACGCTTAGCCAGGCTGCGAGGTGCTGGCGGAGCTTTGATTGCATGCAGGCTCTCCATGATCGGGATCTGCATCCCCCATGCCATCCGCAATTGGTCATTTCGTGTTCTAGATCCAAGGCGGAATGTCTGGTTTGCAACAGTTCCTAAGCATGGGTGTTGCTGGCGCACCATTTTAAGGACGGTTTCGCTGTCTCGCAGACCCACAATGGGACCTCGGCGCCATTGCCCATCTCGCTCGTGGGTGAAGTCGCCGTGCCGCCCACCGACCTGGCTTCGGACGGTGATGCGGTCTACTTGTTCGCTCGCGAACTTGGCGACGCCAAGGTTGGACCAGCCCACTCTTTGTCCGGCGTGCCATCTAGATTGTTGCGACTTTCTCTTTGACCGGACTCCTCTCGTAGAGTAGACACCAGTGTCGGATAGAAGACATCAATTGTAGGGAGGAGTTGCATGAGCACCGCCACCTCGACTTTGAACGATGTGAACCTTTCTGCCGTCGCCGCTCTGGCGACGCACATCCAGCAAAACCCGGCAGCCGCGCAGACCACGTGGAAGGCAAACGTGGAGTGGACGGGGGCTTTCACGTCCAAGGTCCATGTTCGGAACTTCGCGCCCATCAAATCGGACGAGCCCACCGCGCTTGGTGGCACGGACACGGCGCCCAATCCCGTCGAGCAGTTGCTCGGCGCGCTCGGCAATTGCCTTGCCGTCGGGTACGCGGCCAACGCCTCGGCCGCCGGTATCCACATCCGATCACTGCGAATTGCGCTTGAGGGCAACATCGACCTTCGCACGTTTCTCGGGTTGGAACGGGCCAACGCGGGCTACGAGGCCATCAAGGTGAAGGTGAAGCTCGACACCGACGCTAGCCAGGACAAAGTCGATGCCCTTCATCAAAAGGTGGTCGGCACCTCGCCGGTCGGGCACACACTCGAACGCGCCGTACCGGTGACCATCGAGCTCGAAAAGCCTGTGCATTGAACGGCAAGCTCACAAGCTGCAATCGAGATCAACGCCGGCATCGCCCAGTGGGGCGGATGCGAGTTTCTTGGACGAGGCGCTCAAAGACTGACGACTCGCTCGGACCGCTGGTGGATGGTGCGGTACACAAGCATACCCGCGGTCATGCCGATCACGAACACCAGCGCCTTGGCGTTTAAGCCGCCCACCGCGACGATGGCGGGTCCCGGGCAGTAGCCCGCGAGCCCCCAGCCGATGCCAAAGATCGCCGAGCCTGCCAGTAGTTTGCTATCGATGGACTTTTCAGGCGCGGGTTTGAACTCCTTCGCGAACACCGGTTTGCTCCTGCGTCGGATCAGCCGCAGCAGCACGGCGTGCACGCCGATGGCGCCGCCCATCACGAAGGCGAGGCTCGCGTCCCACTGCCCGGTCACGTCGAGGAAACCGATCACCTTTTCAGGTCGGGTCATCCCCGAGATGGCCAGGCCCAGCGCGAACAGCGCGCCCGCGGCCAACCCCGCCAGGTTACCCTTCATGACAGCGCCCTCAGCGTCAGCACTGTGAGCACGCCCGTCAGTATGAAGGTCAACGTCGCAACCACAGAGCGTCGCTGGAAGCAACTGATACCGCAGACGCCGTGGCCCGACGTGCAGCCACCGCCAAGTTGCGTGCCGTAGCCAACCAGAAGCCCCGCGCCGACGATCCGGACCAGCGATCCCTGTGCTTGCCCGATCAAGTGAGGCGCGAGGAGGAACACTGCCAGCCCTACCACCAAGAGGCCGGCGAAGAAATGGGCCCGGAAGCCGCGGTCGTGCGCCTTGGGGTGAAAGAGACCAGCCCACAGTCCGCTGATGCCGGCGCGCCGGCCGTGCGTGAGCAGAACGAGTGAGGCAGCCAGTCCGATAAGGATGCCGCCGATGAGTGCGGGCACGGGTGTAAAGTTGTGCATGCTGTCTAGTATACAAGACGACCCGGCCAGCGTCGACAGCTAGGTGGTTCCTAAAGCACTTGGTATTGCAATCCCACGGCGACGGATGGTTTCACGTCCTGCTCGCCATCCAGGTTCTTGTAAAACGGTATTTGGCCGCGGGCAAGCACCCAGAAGCTGCCCACCGCATTGAAATACACGCCGGGCGCCGCCGAGAGCAGCGTGCCGCCGGTGTTGCTCTGGGTGCTGCTCGACGTGTTGCCGGCATCGGTGGTCTTGTCAACCCAGGCGAAGCGCCCATCAATGCCCAGGTCCAGGGCAACGGTAGCGACCGGACGATATTGGCCGTGAACGCTCCACAAGGCGGCATCGCCGAATTTGTACTTGCTGCCGTCGAAGTACGACCCAGTCGTTCGCGTGCGGTAAGAAAAATCGGCGAAACCCAGCCAGCTGACCTGTTCGAAGCGATAGTGAACGCCCAGAAACGGTCCCCATGCGCCCGTTCCAAGCTGGCCGTGCGGATCCACGAGAGTTCCATCGGCGGCCTTGGCGTCGTGCGCCCCGGTGGGCAACATGACTCCACCCGCAAGCGCGAATTCCTGGAAGCGGCCAATGCCCAAGTTGATGGATCGCCAAAATGCGTAGCGTGCCCCCAATTCGGCGTCCCCGAGCCCGGTCAGGTGAGAGTCGGTAAGGTCCGTTCCGCCTCCCACCTGGTCGATGGTCTTGTCCAGTAGTGGAAGCGTGGCGATGATGGAGAGCCGATCGATGGGCCGGTAGACGGCATTGAGCCTGTACGACCATTGTGTAAGCTGATCCGTATAGCCAGGCTTGCCGTCGGTGCCTGCATCGACGCGCAAATACTCGGTGTCGAATTGCAGGCGCAGAAGGCCGGTGGTGGCTGCCGGATCGTTGGCGGCCAGAAGCGGATCTCCGCAACCGCATATGGAGCAAGCGCCAGCTTGTGGCATCCACGCGAAAGACGAGGCGACGGCGAGAAGTGCGGCAATCAGCCAACCCAGTTGTTTCCTGACTCTGATTACGTTTGTCATGATGAACCTTCGACGTACGATGCAAAACGGGGGGGCGAGATCAAGCGATCCGGGCGTATAAAATTTTCGCAGGGGCATTGTTCGACGTTCTGGCGGAACGCGCTTGTGTTAGCTTTTGCGTACTTCAGTCGAAAGGAGTTTCCATGAAACGAATTGCCCTTGGAATTGTTCTCAGCGTTTTTGCCGTCACCGTACCTGCGCAGGGTTATGCGGCCGACAAACAGAAGCCTGCCGAGGCCACCGATGCACAGAAAACCGTGACACTCAGTGGACAGATTGGCTGTGGTCATTGTGCCTTCGGCGTTGCCAAGTCGTGCACCGATGTGATTAAGGTTAAGGAAAATGGCAAGGACGTCATTTACTTTTTCACCGACGATCCGTCACGCAAACACGACACCGCGATGTGCGAGACCGTACGCGACGGCAAGGTCACTGGCGTGGTCGGCGAAAAAGACGGCAAGAAGACCATCAAGGTCAGCAAGATCGACTTCGGAAAGAAGTAGACGCGCCGGCTCCCACGGCAGTGCATCCTTCCGGTGTTGCCGCGAGGATCACGTCCTTGGCGGATACTTTTTCAGCTTGAGTTGCAGCGTGCGCCGCGCGATCCCCAGGCGTCGGGCGGTTTCAGAAATGTTGCCGCCGGCATCTGCCAGCACGCGCTGAATGTGTTCCCATTCGGCGCGCGCCAGGGAAGGGGTGCCGTCGGGAACCACTTCCTCGGGAACTTGGCCGCCGTCCAGCCGGTCGAGTGCCGCGACCAATTCGTCGGCGTCGAGCGGCTTGGTCAGATACTGATGAACGCCGCGCTGGATCGCCTCGACCGCGGAGGCGATGCTCCCGTATCCCGTCAACATGACCAACTTGGTTTCGGGGCTGACGGGCAGGATCCCTTGCACGACCTCGTGTCCGTTGGTGTCGGGAAGGCGCAAGTCCACGACGGCGAAATCGGGCCGGTGCTCGGCGGCCGCTTGGACAGCCGAAGCGTGATCGCCCGCCGTGAATACCACGAAGCCACGCGAGCGCAGGGCGCGGGCCATGCGCTCGCGGAAGGGCTCGTCGTCGTCCACGAGAAGCACGGAGCGGTCGCTCATGGCGCTGTCCCTTCTCGCGTCGCATGCGAAAGCGGGAGGCTGAGACGAGCGACAGTGCCGCGTCCGAGCTGGGATTCAAAGGTGAGGCCACCGCCCAGGCGTTCGGCGACGGCTCGGGCCAGAAAAACGCCGAGCCCCATACCGCTGCCGGTGGGCTTGGTCGTGAAGAAAGGCTCGCCCAGGCGGTCCAGGTTCGCCTCGGCAATTCCAGTCCCTTCGTCATGGATGGCGAAGAGAACCGCGTCCGCTGTTGCCTCCACGCGAACACACACTTCCCGCCCCGTGGGGGACGCCTCCTGGGCATTCTTCACCAGTCCCCGGAGCGCCTGGGCGAGTGCGTTCTGCGGAAGCCGCAGACG
>Ga0265316_10006382_pt1 | contig 11272 bp, 8 predicted proteins | sample 4522metaG_FD_202092 | JGI IMG/M metagenome (GOLD analysis project Ga0265316, IMG submission 202092) | Rhizosphere microbial communities from Carex aquatilis grown in University of Washington, Seatle, WA, United States - 4-5-22 metaG | ecosystem: Host-associated > Plants > Roots > Rhizosphere >...
ATAAAACAGACTTCCTGTATGGATAAAAGGGGCAAAGGGCTAGAAGGGACAGGCTAATAAGAGCGTCCTTTCGCGAAATGCGATAGCTGATCTGGTGGAGCGCTTGTCCCCAAAACGCTCAGCGCGTTGGGGTCAACGCGCTCTGCCTTGACTATTCGTACGCAGTCGGAACGGCGGGGTTCGGCGACCCCGCCCTACATCTCCAACCGCATCGTTTCGTCTCAACGCACGACCATCGACGTGAACGGAGCCAGGTAGGCTTGGCAGGTCACCAGGATTCCCATCAGAGCGGCCAGCGCGAGGCTGTGGAAGAAGACATAGCGCAGAATGCTGCCTTCGTGCCCGTACCAGTTGGTGGCGGTGCTGGCGACGACGATGCTCTGCGCGTCGATCATCTTTCCCATCACGCCGCCCGAGCTGTTCGCCGCACCCATCAGCACCGCGCTGATTCCGGTCTGCTGGGCGGTGATCTTTTGCAGGCTGCCGAAAAGAACGTTCGACGCCGTATCGGATCCGGTGAGCGCCACGCCCAGCCAGCCCAGCAGCGTTCCACAAAACGGATACAGCACGCCGGTCTTGGCCAATGCCAGGCCGAGAGTGGCATCCGTGCCGGAGTATTTCGTCACGTTGCCCAGCGCCAGCATACCGGCGATGGTGAACAGGGAATAGCGCACCCGCCAGATGGTCTGTCCGTAAACACGCAACATTTCCCGCGGCGAAAAACCCATCGTGAACCCCGCCACCAGCGCGGCGAACAGAATGCCCGTGCCCGTGGCCGAGAAAACGTTGAGCGAAAATATGGCGGCTTCCGGCCTGGCGCCGACCGGCGCCACCGGCGGCATGCGTTGCACCACATTGTGCAGATGCGGCATGGCCAGTTTGGGCGCGCCCAATCGGTCGAGCGCATCCTTCGCCTGCGGCAGGCCCCAGCAAAGAATGCACACCGTAAGGATGGCCCACGGCATCCAGGCCTGGACGATTTGTCGCCGCGTTTGCGGGGCCGCGACTTCGCCGGACCGGGGCGCGGGTGGCGGCGAGATTGCGCCGCTCGCCACCGCGGCGGTTTCGGTGGCGGGTGGGTCGAGCTTCCACAGCGTCTTTGGTTTCCAGTAACGCAGCAGCGTCACCGTCGCGCCAATCGAGCAGGCGCCGGAAATCATGTCCACCAGCCACGGACCGTGGAAGTTCGACACCAGAAACTGTGGGACGGCGAAGGACATCCCGGCCGTCAAAGCCGCCGGCCAGACGCCCCGCAAGCCGCGCCAGCCGGCGAACGCGATCACCACCCAGAATGGCACCAGCAGCGAGAAGAACGGCAGCTGTCGGCCCACCATCGCCGAGATCAACCGCGCGTCCAGGCCGGTGACCTGTTCCAGCGTCGTGATGGGAATGCCCAGCGACCCGAAAGCGACCGGTGCGGTGTTGGCGATGAGCGCGAGCCCGGCGGAATGCAGGGGTTTGAAACCAAGTTGAATCAGGATCGCCCCGGTGATCGCCACCGGCGCGCCGAAGCCGGCCATGCCCTCGATGAATGCGCCAAAGGAAAACGCGATCAGGATGATTTGAATCCGCGGATCGGGTGCGATTTCGGCCAGACTGTCGCGCAACGCTGAGAACAGGCCGCGCCGCACCGTGAGCTGGTAGAGAAAAATAATATTCAGAATGATCCAGCCGATCGGGAACAGCCCGAACGCCGCTCCGTAAAGCGTGGTGGCGCCCGCGGTCGCCGCCGGCATGCGATACACCCACAGCGCGATCGCCAGCGCCACCGTCAGGCCCAGGAGGGCGGCGAAATGAATGCGGATCCGGAGAAACGCGATCGAAACCAGCAGCACGACGACGGGCACGGCGGCAACCAACGTGGAGAGAAGCGCGTTGCCCAGGGGATCGTAATGTTGCGCCCAGGTCATGAGGGATTGGCTGCGCCGAGGTAGGCCAAAAACGCTGCCGCCGTCCAGTGCCAATGGCGTGATGGCTGGTGACGTGGCTTCGATCTTTTAGACAACGCGAGTTGTGTGGCTCTCTTGCTCGGTCATGGGAGGGCTTGCCACGCGTCGACCGCGCCGTAACCGGCGCGGCTACCTTCCGATCGTAGCCGCCGCGGTTACGCGGCGGTGCGCGTTGCAAAACCGCGGACGAAGCGATGTCCGCGACTCATGGCTCGCGATCCAAGACCGGCGGGCGATCCTACGGATACGCCCGCGCTCCCAGTTTACGAATACCGCTCGTAAATGCGTTGCAGCTGGGAGGGCGGCGGGGTGGCCCCGGCCGGGCGCGGCCCGCCGGCGAGACTGTACCGGAACAGGAGCTGCTCGTTTTCGCGGTCGAGGTGCAGGATCTGCATGATGCGCGCCCGGGCTTTCTCGATCGCCGCGCGGTCGGCCCGCGCCGACGGAGTCGCGTTCTGGCCGGCGTTCGCAACGGCGGAAATATTGGCGGCTTTCAGCGCGGCGAGGCTGGCGTCGAGCTGGCCCAGCAGGAGGCGTTTGCGGTCGAGCAGCGCCGCGTCGGGCAGCCGCTGATTTTGTTTGAGGAAACGGTTCTCTTCGAGCGCGAGCTGGTACAGCTCATCGCAAAGCTGTTGGTGCTGCTGGAGCGATTCCGCTGGCGTCATGGTGGGGGGCGGGCGCGTTCTGGACAGTGGGTTGCTGGGGAAGGAGGAGGAGCAGGCGTTGCTGGGTGTTTTGCTGCCACGTGATCTGGTCGAGACGCCACGCCGCCATGCGGGAGAGATCGGCCAGTTCCGAACGGGCCGCGCCATCCCCTTTCGTCGCGCGCACGTTGTCAAGGATGGTCTGGTAGCTGGCGATGGCCTCGGAGGCCTCGCCGAGCCGCTCGTAGCAGAGGCCGATCTGGTAAACGATGGGCAGGCGCCAGACGGGTTCGGGCGACAACTCGGAAAGGGTCAGGTAAATGGTCAGGGCGTTGGCGGAGTCGCCCTGCTCGTAAAACTCGTTGGCGATCTGGTTGCCGGTTTTGCGCTGCCAATAGATCCAGAGCTTCGGATCCTTGGCGGTATGGGCCTTTTCGGTGCGCAACAACTCGAGCGCCTCCACCAGCGACTCCAGCGGGCGATGCAGCCGGCGATAGGAAACGGCCAGGAGGTAGCGGGCCTCGGGCACGCTTTCGTCTTCGGGATGCTGGTCCAGATAGTCGCGCAGCGAGGCGACCGCGCCGGAATAATCCTCGGCGAGGAACAGGGAGTAGGCCGATTTGAAATGGGCGCGGGCGCGATCGGGCGTCGCCAGGTCGAGCAGGCGGAGGCGCGAGTAGAAGCGGCTGGCATCCTGATATTCGCCGGCCTGGAAGTGGGTTTCGGCGATTTCGAATTGCGCCGTCTTGGCGAGCTGACGGTAGCGCGCCGCCCCGGACTCGGGGAGTTTCAGCGTGGAGTTGATCACGCTGTAAAAGCGGTTGATCGCCGTCCGGTAGGCACCCAAGGCGCGTTGGGTGCGGCCGAGTTCGAGGTAAATATCGGGCGCATCTTCGTCGAGCGGGTAATCCTTGAGCAGCTTCTCGTACACGGCGGCGGCCTTGGTGAGCTCGTTCTTTTTGCGCAAGGCGCGGGCAAAGCCGAGCAACGCGGCCCGTTGCTGCGGTGCCGTGGCCTCGAGGGAGAGTATCTTCGTGAAAGCGGTGATGGCCGCGTCGATGTCACCTTCCGCCGTTTTTTGGAGACCCTGTCGGATCAACCCGGATACACCGTCCTCGACCGTCGGCTCCGGCGGTTTGCGGACGCCGGAGGCCGTCGCGGCCGGCGCGGGTTGGGCCGGCGCGAGTGTCGGCGGCGGGGTGGTCGCGTCGGTCGGGGCGACTCCGGCGGCGGGGGAAGTTTCCGCCGGGGGCGCGACCAGGGCCGGGGTTTCGGCGCTGGCGACGGGCGGGGCCGGCTGCGCTGCGGCGGGCAGGACGAGTTGCTCTGCCGCGGGCGGGGCCGGTTGCGCTGCGGCGGGCGGGGGCGCGCCGATTTCCGCGGCCGGGGCCGCGGTCGGCTGGGTCTCCGCCAGGACGGGCGAAGTCTCGCTCGCTGCAACGAGCCAGGGAAAGCCGATGCAGGCGACAAGGAGGCGAAGGCGGGACATCATTGTTGACGGTAAGTGGCCGAGCTGGGCGGCAGCGTCGGCTGAGGCGGCACGGGAACTCCGGGGACACCTCCGCCGTTCCGCGGATATTGGAAGTACGGCAGCAAATCCTCCGGGCGTACCTCGCGGCGCATATCGTCCGGCAGAATCGAGGAGGGTTCGGTTTCTTCCGGACGCTTGGCGGCGGCGGCGGAAGAGGCGGGTGAATTGGGGGAAGACGACTTGGAGGCCGCGGCCATCGGCGAAGCGGAGGAGTCCAGGCGTCCACCGGCCGCCGCCGGCGAAGCCGGCATGATTTCCTCCAATTGGGCCGGGCCTGCCGCCGCCGGTTCGAGCTCGAATGAAGGCGGCGCCGGCGGCTCGCGAAACCGCATGGGCGGCGGCCCCACGACGGCCAGATAGGGTATCGAGTACGGATACGGCGACTCCGGACTGCTCTCGGGCGGGGCGCCGACCGGATCGCGACTGGCCGATGCCGCGTGGCCACCCTCCGCCACGAGGGCGGGCAGCAGCACGAGCGTAAGGCAACGCACGAAGCGGCCCAGCCCAGTCAGCAGAGTGTGGGTGCGGGAATTCATAAGCAAGAGAAGCAATCCACGAGTGGAGGATTGTTCTGATTCGGCCCACACCAGCTATCGGTCCGGCGCCTGGTTTCTAAAACCGAAAGGACGCAAATATGTCGATCGGATGCGGCGATCGCGTGCTCGGCGCGGACGACGCCGGTCGCTGGCGCGGCGGTGGGGAGACGCGGGCTCCAGAAAAACGAGGACCCCGCCCGGGCAAGGGCGGGGTCGTATCGCAGGGCCGGCATCGGGTTGTGTCTCCGATAAACGGAACCGAGCCGGTAAAGGAACGTTTACGCTACTCCGGCGGCGGCGGGTTGCGGAGCAGCCGCGGCGGCGGGAGTAGCGGGAGTGGCGGAAGCGGCGGCGGGAGTGGTGGCGTTGGCGGGGGCGCTGGCCGCGGTCTTGGTCAGGCTCGTCTTCGCGTCTTCGACCGACGAGTAGAACGACCAGTTGCGCGTATCCTCGAAGCCTTTGCACTCGGCGACGATGTTGTCGTTGCCCACCAGCACGAATTGCAGTGCGAGCTCGCGGCACGTCTGCATCGACTGGAAGAGCAGCTTGATGAGCGTCATGTTGAGGGACTTGATCTCCTTGAGGTCGATGACGGCTTTGCTAATGCCGCTGTCGACCGCCTCGGAGACCTTGGGTTTGAGGTAATTCATGACCTCGTTGACCACAAGCTGAGTGCAGTTTTCCGGCAGCTTCAGCATCAGGAAATCGCCCTCGGTGTGGAAATAGCGCCGCGAGGTATCGAGGTTCATCGCCTTGGCGATCTTCGACTCGAGCTCAGAAATATCCAACGGTTTGGTGACGATCGAGGAGAAGCCCACCTGTTGCGCCTGTTGCTGGGTGAGCAGCTCGGTTTTCACGACCAGGCCGAAGATGGGAGTGTACTTGGTCTTCACGCTGGCGCGGAGCAGGCGGAAAAGGGTAAAGGCGGCCTCGTCAGGCAGCGACAGCGAAATCATAATGAGATCGGGGGCGGCGTTGCGACTGCAGTAGTCGATCGCCTCGCCAGTCGTGGTCGCGCTGTTGATTTTCCACGGGGTGTGCTTCAGGCCATCCTGAACCTGATGCACGATGGTGTGCTTGTCTTCGATGACGAGAAGCGTGCACGGATCGAGGATCGATTTGGTCTTCATCGGCCCCTCGGTGATCGGTTTGAGGTCGATCACGCGGCCGACTTTCTCGATCAACAACTCCTCCTTGAACGGCTTTACGATGTAATCGCGCACGCCGATTTTGGCGATCTTCAGCACATTGTCCCGGCCGCCCTCGGCGGTGAGCATGATGATCGGAATCCCCTTCAACTCGGGATCCGACTTGATCTTGGTCAGCATCTCCACGCCGTCCATGACCGGCATCGTGATGTCGAGGAGGATGATGTCGGGCCGCTCCTTGCTGGCCATGGCGAGCCCTTCGACCCCATTGGCGGCTTCGAGAATCTCGCAGTCGAAGGGTTTGAAGGCTTTGCGGACAATGATCCGGACGGTCTTGGAGTCGTCGACGGTGAGTACTTTATAACGCATGTCGGAGGATTGTTGGCGGCTTATTCGCAGGTCTTCATCAACAGGTCGGTGACGAGGCGATGGCCCGAGACGTCGAAACTATACGTGCGTCGGGTGGCGCCGCTTACCGGTTCGATGGAAAAGTTGCTTCCGCGCAGAATCGAGGGAATCGTGAGCCGGCAGGGGAAGCCCTGGTCGCAGAGTTGGTTTTTGAAGCCGCCCACCGTCATGTTGGTGAGTTCGCCGACCGCGTCGTTGACGGATTCGTCGCCGCCCGCGTCGATTTCTTCCACCGAGATGCCGAGCAGGCCGCTGGCGACGATTTTGGCGAACTCGGCGCTGAGATAAAGATAGATGAGCCCGCTGATTTCTCCGATGAAGCCGACGGTGCCGACCACTTGCTGGCCGTTGAACTCGATGGGGTGTTTCCAGGGTTGCCCGGTCGAGTTGGCGGCGCCGGTGCCGTGGATGAGGGTCGCGTTGCGTCCGAGCATGGTGCGGAAAACATCCTGCACAGAACGACTCATGGTGTCTTGGAAAATGTCTTCAGAAATCGTTTCGATGGTGGACATGGAGAGGGAATGTATGCGCAAACGGCCGTGGGTATTTATCGGCGCGTTTCCCGCGGGATTTATGAATATTTTCGGGGAATGTGCGCGCGGTAAGCAAGAAAAGCGATGGCGCGTGCTCGGCAGATGGCGACGAAGGTTATATCGGTACGAAGGGCAGGCGACTGAAGCGAAGGCGAAAAGGTTGTGGCGCGCAAGGCCGTACTCCCTGCCGGCCCAGGCGCTACTCGCCAGCTTCAAGGGCGGAGTCGGGCATCAGACCAGCCGCACGATATTCCTGCAACTTATTGCGCAACGTGCGGATGGAAATCTTGAGAAGCTCTGCAGCCTTGGTGCGGTTACCGCCGGTGGCTTGCAGCGCACGCAGGATCGCCCGGCGCTCGAGTTCGTCGAGCGAGATGATATCCGCGGCGGATTCAGCCGGCGGGGTCGCCGCCAGCGGCGGGTCGCGGTCGGGCGAATTGGGCACGAATTCCTCGATGACGGCCGACGACGGCGGGTGGGCGGGATCTTCGGTTGCGGTTGACCCCTCGGGCGGTGGCGGTGGGTTCGCTGCGCCCGGCATCGGTGTGGTCGGGAAGGGGGCGATCGTGCCCATGATGGGCGGCACGGGCGCTCCCGCCGGTGGGCGTGCGAGCGTTGGCAGTCCCAACGCTCCCGCCGAAACCGGCCGGCCGTTTTCGGAAAGGATGATGGCGCGTTCGATGATATTTTGCAGTTCGCGCACATTGCCGGGCCAGGGGTATCCGGCCATCATCCGCATGGCCGAATCGCTGAAACCGGGAATCTTCAGACCGTGCTTGCGGGCGAAACGCTGCAGGAACGTCTCCGCCAGCAGGGCGATGTCCTCGGGCCGCTCGCGCAGCGGGGGCACCTGCACGGGAAAGACGTTGAGCCGGTAATACAGATCCTGGCGGAACTCGCCTTTATCGACCACGTGGAGGAGGTCGCGATTGGACGTCGCGAGGATGCGCACGTTGACCTTGATCGTCTTGGTGCCGCCCACGCGCTCGAATTCGCGCTCCTGCAGCACGCGCAGCAGCTTGGCCTGGAGGTTGGCCGGGATCTCGCTCACCTCGTCGAGGAGCAGCGTACCGCGGTGGGCCAGTTCAAAGCGGCCTTCCCGCCGTTCGGTGGCGCCGGTGAACGCGCCCCGCTCGTGGCCGAAAAGCTCGCTCGCGATCAGGTTTTCCGAGAGCGCGGCACAATTCACTTTGATGTACGGTTCGTTCCGCCGCGGGGAACGCCGGTAGAGCTCGCGCGCCACCATTTCCTTGCCGGTGCCGTTTTCGCCGGTGATGAGCACCGTGGCATCGGTGGGGGCCACGCGCTCGATGAGTTGCCGCAGCTTCTGCATGATCGGGCCGCGCCCCAGAAATTCGCCTTCTTCCGAACCCTCGGTTTCCGCGAAGTAGCGGTTGACCTTCAGGAGCTGCCGGTAGCTCTCGGCCTTTTTGAGGATGATTTCAATCTGCCCCGGCGAAAACGGTTTGATCAAGTAGTCGAAGGCCCCCGCCCGCATGCAGGCCACCGCGCTCTCGATGGAGCCGTGGCCGGTCATGATTACCACCAGCGGTTCGCCGGGCAGGGTGATGGCGCGCTCGAGAAACTGCTGGCCGTCGCCGTCGGGCAGGCGCACGTCGACCATCATCAGGTCGAACGTCTCGCGGGTGCAGAGCGCCTCGGCCTGGGCCAGCGAACCCGCCATGCTGACCGTCAATTTCTTGCGCTGAAACAATTCGCCCAGGACTTTCTGGATGATCGGTTCATCGTCGAGGACGAGAATGCGTTCGAGCGACATGGGGCGAATCCGGTGCAGGTGGGAAATTTTGGAACCCACTCACATGGACACCGGTCCCGCCCGGCGCAAAACAAAAGAGCAGGGCGGGTTTTCGAATTCGGCCGCTGCTAGCGGCCAGGCGGCGTTTCGGGCACGCCGAGGAGCCGGCTCATCCGGGCGAGGACTTCGAGCGGTTGATAAGGCTTGTCGACATAGACGACGGGCTCGGAGAGCGCCGCCTGGGCTTTGGCGGCGGGTTTGAAATATCCGCTGGCGAGCACGATCGGCAGCTGCGGTCGTTGCAGGCGCAGGCGGGTGCACAGCTCCCAGCCATCGACGCCCGGCAGCCCGATGTCGGAGAAGAGCAGGTCGATCTTGTCACCGTGCTTGGCGTGGAGTTGCAGCGCCTCCTCGGCGTCGCGCGCCCAGAGCACCTGCCAGCCGTGGTTCGGGAGCAGGTTCAGCCAGAGCTTGCCGATGTCGTGCTCGTCTTCGACCACGAGGACGAGTGCAGGCGGATGCGGCGCGCTGGCGGCGGGGGCGGGAGGCGGCACCGGCGCCTCCGGGGCGACGGGCAACGGGAAAAAGAGGTTCACGCGGGTGCCGCGCCCCACCGTGCTCTGCACGTCGATGATGCCGCGGTGCGCCCGCACGATGCCATAGACAACGGCGAGGCCGAGGCCGCGTACTTCGGGCCCTTTGTTCCGCGCAAAAAACGGCTCGAACATCCGGTTGCGCGTGGCCTCGTCCATGCCGCGACCGTTGTCTTCCACGGTGAGTTGCAGCCAGCGCAGCGCGGGATCCTGGCCGGGCAGGGCGATGCGTTCGGCCGTGCGCACCCGCACCGTCCCCGGTCCGTTGAGCGCTTCGCGGGCGTTACGCAGGAGATGTTCGAGGGCGCGCCCCATCTGCTCGGAGTCGAGCGGCAGGGTGGCATTGGGCGCGCCGAAAGCGCACTCGATCCGGACATCGTTGGGCCACTCGGGCGTCGTCCGCACGAGCAGGTCGGTGATGAGGGCATGCATGTCGACCGACACGAGGAAGGGCGCATGCTGGTTGGCGTAAAGCATCAGCTGCCGCACGACGTCGGCGCCGCGGCGGCCGGCCTCGATGATCGTGTCGCCGTAGGCGCCGACCTGCGCGTTGTCGGGCGCGCTCTGCCGCAGCAGGCTCGCGTAGCCGAGAATGATGGCGAGGAGATTGTTGAAATCGTGGGCGATGCCGCCGGCAAAGGTCCCCAGGCTTTCCAGCCGTTGCGCCTCGCGCAGGCGGGCGTCGAGCTCCCGGCGTTCCCGCTGGTCGACGAGCGTGATGAGGGTATGCGGCACGGCCCCGGCCTGCAACGTTGCCACGGTGATGTAGGCGGAAAACAATTCGCCGTCGGCGTTGGCGCAATCGCAGTCCCGCGACCCGGCCAGCAGTGCGGACGAGGGCAGCAGCTGGTGCACTGGACGTCCGGCGACGCCGGCCGGAGTCAAACCGAAGGGCGCAGCGAAGGCATGGTTGCACTGCTGGATTTCGCCGCCTTTATTGACGATGCAGAGGCCCACCGGCACGGCGTCATAAACGGCCGCCAGCAAAGCGTGCATCGCCTGAAGATCCTCCTCGGCGGCGCGCCGTCTGGCGATGTCGCGGGTGACGGCGATCAAGCCTCCCGACTGGCTGCCCTCGATGTTCCAGGTGGTCTTGCTGGTCGTCTCGCACCAGAGGTAGGTGCCGTCTTTGCGGCGCAGGCGGTGCACGAAGCCGTTTTCCGGGTGGTTGTGAAAATGCCGCTCGAGAATGCGGCGGGCCTTGATGCAGTCCTCCGGGTGAAAAAACGATTCCAGCGGCTGGTGCAGCATTTCTTCCGGCTCGTAGCCCAGCATCGAACGGATGGCGGGGGAGGCGTAGATGCACAAGCCGTCGAAGCGGTGCACGGTGATGAGATCCTGGCAGTTTTCCGCCAGCAGCCGATAACGCTCCTCGCTCCGGCGCAGCTCGAGCCAGGGCTCATGCGTCGCCGTGACATCGCTGAAAGTCAGCACCCAATGCGTGGCGTGACCGGCGGCGTTGCGCAGGGCATAACCGTGCAGACCGGCCCAGAAACGCGCGCCGTCGCGGCGTTGGGCGGGGAGGGTCAACGTGAAACTTTGCCCGGTTTCCAGGCGTTGCGCGACTTGCAGCCATGATTCGAGGGAGTCGGGCGGCGCCAGGAGCGTCTCGATCTGGCGGTGCCGGGCCTCGGCCGCAGTGAAACCGGTGATTTGTTCGAACGCCGGGTTGACATGCACAATATGCTGCAATTCCGCGGACTCGACTTCTCCGAGCACAATCGCCTGGGAGGATTCCGCCACTACCCGGGCAAGAAGTGCAGGCGCAGTGATACCATCACCGGCCATCACCTCAGGGAGGACGGGGGATGGATTGCTAGTAGGCAAAGGCATTAAGAAATGGCTTTCGAACTGAGGCCCTTAGATTCGACACGAAGCATTTTTACTTAAATTTTTCTTTAAGAATACCCGGGCGTGACGATAAAGATGCCAGTGAGTTAGTGTGTCATGACTACACGACTTCTATCCTTTCTCCTGTTGGTCGAAGATGCGTTGAGCACCCGTCGTGGCTCGTCGGTGACTTCCACGCGCATGGTCAATTACCACAAGGGTCTGGCACGCATGGCTCTGGACGGCGGTGGAGTCGTCCACCTGCAAAATTTTTGTCTGGCCGATGGCCAGATCTGCCTGAAGGCCGCATTGTATTGGCCCAGTTGCGAGGCTCCCGCCACCCA
>Ga0265316_10006383_pt1 | contig 11272 bp, 10 predicted proteins | sample 4522metaG_FD_202092 | JGI IMG/M metagenome (GOLD analysis project Ga0265316, IMG submission 202092) | Rhizosphere microbial communities from Carex aquatilis grown in University of Washington, Seatle, WA, United States - 4-5-22 metaG | ecosystem: Host-associated > Plants > Roots > Rhizosphere >...
AAAGTGATCAAGAAGGGCGCTGAAGCGCTTTTAATACCCCTGTTATTGCTCTTCGGAACGAGGCTTTTCGCGGCCGTCGATCCTTCGGGAGAGGCTTCGCCGCGAAGCGCCCCGAGCGTCTTCGCAAGCGCCGTCATGGTAATGGACGCCGAGACCGGGGCTATCCTCTATGCAAAGAATCCCGACTTGGTCATTCCGCCCGCCTCGCTCACCAAGCTCGTGACTCTCCATATCGTATACGAGGAGATCGCGGCCGGTCGTCTTTCCAAGGACGAGATCGTCACAATCGACAAACGGGACTGCTCCCCCTACATTCCCTACGGTTCGAGCCTCATGTACTTGAAGCCGGGCATGCGCGTATCGATCATCGATCTCATGCGAGGCGCCGCCGTCGTCTCCGGCAATGACGCGGCCTTCGCCCTCGCCAGGCGCGTCTGTGGTTCCAACGAAGCCTTCGCGGCGCGCATGAACGCCGCCGTCCATGAATTGGGTCTCTCCGATCTGTATTTCGTCGAGCCTTCAGGCCTCTCTGAACTCAATCGCGCGACTGCCCGAAGCTACGCCGAATTCTGCAGGATCTATATGCGCCTTCATCCCGAGGCATTAGGCGAGCTGCATTCCCTCCGCTACATCGAATTCCCGCGGATCGAGCATTCCACTCCCGACTTCCACCCGACGGCTTCGATCATTCAACACAACGTCAACAACCTCATCCGCACTTACCCCGGCTGCGATGGTTTGAAAACCGGATACATCATCGAAGCGGGCTACAACCTCGCGGCCACCGCCAAGCGCGGGAGTACTCGCTTCATCGTCGTCACGCTGGGCGGCTCGGGCTCCGGCAGCTCCCTCGGCGGCTCCGCCCAACGCTCCCGCGACGGGGTCTCCCTCCTCGACTGGTCCTTCGCCTCCTTCGTCACGATGCGTCCGGACCTGGGGCCCCTGCCTTCGCCGCGAACCTGGTATGGCGCGAAGGAGCGCGTGGCGCTGGAGCCCGAATCCCCCCTCGCGGTTACCTTGCCCTGCTCGCTCGCCCCTTTTCTCGAGGCTCGCGTCGACCTGCCTGTATCCCTCGACGCTCCGCTGCGCAAAGGGCAGCCGATCGGCGAAGTAGTCTACTCTGCCCAGGGCAAGGTAATCCGTAGAGTCAATCTCGTTGCCGCCGAGGAAGATCCGAAGGGCAACATTCTCATCCTCATTCGCGACGCCTTCGCGAAACTCTTCGCTACGATACTCGGCCGGGACTGACTCAATCGCCCAATCGATAGATCCCGCAGGATTCGGCCACGAATCCCTCGGTCTTCAATTCGCCCAATGCCTTTTCCACCCGCTCCCGTGAAAAAGGCAGGGCCGAAGCCAATTCATTCGCGTCCGCCCTGCCCCTCGATCCCAATTCCTTCAAGAGGGAGCCTCTGATGCGCCGATGCGAATCGGCGAAGGGGCTTTGCCTCGCGTAGTGCGCGCTGCGAGAATTGGGATTGCCCAGGCTGCGTTTCAACATGACGCCGTAATCCATGAGCGCGTAGTACCAGGTCCTTGGATCACTGCGATCCAAAGTGGCTTCTACGAGCGGCGCTATGCGCGAATCGGCGACACCCTCTTCTGCGGCGAAGAAACGGTGGAGAAATACCGATCGGATATTCGTTTCGATGAGGACGACGGGTCGATCGAAAGCGAATGCGAGCACAGCCCTTGCGGTATAGGGACCCACTCCCGGAAACTCTAAGAGAGAGTCCTCGTCGTCCGGGAATCTCCCCAAGGAGACGATGCGGGCCGACGCGCGTACCAATGCGAGAGCCCGCCGGTTGTAGCCGAGCCCGCTCCAAAGCCCCAAGACTTCGGCCAGGGGCGCCCGAACCAGCTCCGAGGGCTCCGGGTATGCCTCGAGCCAAGCGATATACTTAGGTACGACCCTGTCGGTCTGCGTTTGCTGAAGCATGATCTCCGACACGAGTATAGCCCATGGATCGCGGGTCTGGCGCCAGGGGAAGCTCCGCCCCGACTCGCTGTAATAGTCGAGCATCTCTAGGCGGAAAGCGGCTATCTCCGCCTCGGTCGGAGGATCGACGACTCGCTCTAGCATTTCGCCGTCTTTTCGCATGTCATCGACCCGCTTTTCGGCTGTATCGCGACGAGCCTCGGCGCTCAGGCACGAGCCTAGTTGCCGTAGATATGGACAAGCTCGTGAAGAAGCTCTTCCGCCTTAGGCTTACAGCCCCCGCACACAGTACCAATCTTGGTCGCAGCCTGGAGCTGCTCCCAATTCCTCGTCCCGTCCTTGACCGCCTGCTCTATGTCCTTGTCCGTAATATTGAGACAGTTACAAATGACGACCGCCTCCTCGCCTTTAAAGGCGCCGGGCCGGCCCGTCTTCTCGAGATAGGAATCGATCGCGGCCCGAAGGGCCTTATCCCCGAGGACCGAGCAGTGTATCTTGTTTTCGGGCAAGCCTCCGAGCCGGCTCGCGATATCCGCGGGCTTGATCGAATAAGCGTCGCGGATGGCCATGCCCTTTATGACCTCCGACAGCATCGATGTGCTGGCTATCGCGCTAGCGCAACCATAGGTTTTCCAGCGCACATCGTCGATCCTGTCGTCCTTGATCTTCAGCATGAACATCATCTGGTCGCCGCATTTGACGTTGCCCACGACTCCTTCCGAGTCGGCGGTAAAGCCTTCCTCCGGATCGAAGACGTTCTTGGGGTTCATGAAGTGTTCCTTCACTACGGGTGAATACAGCCACTGGAATGTATCGCTCATCTTCTCTATCCTTTCCTTTAGCGCTACCGTCTAGGGCCGCTCAGGTACTCGCCGCAACCGACGAAGGCAGGGTCGACATGCGCCGAAGGCGCCTGATGATCGGCGCCAGTTTCTCGATGACATAGTCTACGTCATCTTCAGTCGTTCCCCGCCCCATGCTGAAGCGTATGGACCCGTGGGCCAGCTCGGGCCCCACGCCCGTAGCCATGAGCACGTGGCTCGGCTCGAGGCTTCCCGAAGCGCAGGCCGAGCCCGTGGACACCTCTATGCCCTCGAGGTCGAGGGATAGGAGAATCGCCTCTCCTTCCGCGCCGGGGAAGGACACATTGAGCGTATTGGGCAGGACATGGGTCGCATGGCCGTTGAAGCGGATGTCGGGGACCTTAGCCGCGATGCCTTTCCGGAGACGCTCGCGCAGGCCGCGCATGCGCTCCGCAAAGGAATCCAGATCGCGGAGGGCGAGCTCCGCGGCGAGGCCGAAGCCTAATATTCCTTGGTTGTTGTACGTGCCGGCCCTGATCCCGAGCTCCTGGTGGCCGCCGCGGATCAGCGGCTCGGTCCGAACGCCCTTCCTGATATAGAGAGCCCCGATTCCCTTGGGCCCATAAATCTTGTGGCAAGACAGGGTGATGTAGTCGACTCCCCAAGTCTCGACGTCGATGGGAATTTTGCCCGCAGCCTGGACCGCGTCGCTATGGACGAGGGCTCCCGACGCCTTGGCCAGCTCGGCTATTGCGCCTATATCTTGAACCGTCCCGATCTCGTTGTTGGCCGCCATTACAGAGACGAGGAGCGTTGGTCCGCCCGCAGATCGATTCGGATCGAGTTCGCGTTCCAATTCGGCTAAATCTATCCTGCCGGAGCCGTCCACGCCGAGGAAGACGACCGGGAAGCCTTCGTCCGCGAGTCGTCTCGCGGCGTTCATCACGCAGGGATGCTCGATGGCGGTCGTAATAATCTTCCTCCGCGGCTTCGCTCCCCCCTTTTCTGCCCGGCCGAGATCGTACATCGTATTGAATACCGTATTGTTCGACTCGGATCCTCCGGATGTGAAGATGATCGATACCGGATCCCTCGCCCCGATGAGCGCGGCGACTTTGGCGCGCGCTTTCTCTATCCGATCCCGCGCTCGCCGTCCCGCCTCGTGCATGCTCGATGCGTTGGCGTATACCGAGAGATCCTCGATCATAGCCGCCTTCACCTCGTCGCGCAGCGGAGTCGTGGCGTTGTAGTCCATATATACGAAGTGCCCGCCCATTCTCTCTCCTTTACGCTTCTATGATGTCCAGGAGCGTTCGCGAGGAGAGATAGCCGTCGATCGCGTCCTTGAGCCCGCTCCAGAAGGCCCGCGGCAGACAACAATCTCCTTGCGCGCATACGGCCGAATCGTTCAGGCAGCCGACCGGCTTGACCTCGCCTTCGAGGGCTTCCACGATTTCGCTCATCCGCATCTCGGAAGCGCTCTTGGCTAAGCGATAGCCCCCGTTCTTGCCGCGTTCGCTCAGCACGAGCCCTGCGTTCTTCATCTGTCCGAGGATGCCTTCCAAGTACTTGGGAGGGATCCCTTCCGCGGAGGCTATCTCGGCGCTCGTAGCCGTCGGCTGTTTGATCCTAGCCAGATGCACTAGGGCTCTAATGCCGTACTGCGTCTTGGTCGGTACTGAAAACATGCTTTCTCCGTATATCCTATCGGAATACTAGGAATATACGTCAAAAAAAAAAAACCGTCAATACTCAGCGCGCGCGCCGCAACTTTCCTAGAAGGGAAAGCCGATGATCCGGTTCTTCGCCCCATTCCTGGAGGACTTGAAAGTCCTCGGCGGACTCCGAATCCGCTCCCGAGATCATGAGCAGCCCATTGTTCCATCGATACCAGAGGTAGTGCTTATGCAATATATCCGCGATGCCCCGCTTGTAGCATTCCGCCTCGAGATAATCGTGCAATACGCGATGGTTGTCCTCGCCGGTGATGAACCAGAGGTTCTTCTTCCCGATGAAGATTACGATTCGCTTGAAGCCTTCCGCGATGGCGGCGTCGTTCCTGAATCCTTTGACCGACAGATCGAGCTTGCCCAGGCTGAGGTCGTATCCCTGCATTCGCAGGGCGGTCCTCAGCTCCGTCAACTCCTTCCTGATGGCGCGTAGCTCGTCGATATTTTCCTTAGAGGATCCGAGCCGAGCGCGCAGCTCGCGGAGCTGGCTCTCGTAGTGCGCGAACACCGATGTGCGCGACAGGAAATTAGTCGTATCCGAAAGGAGGACCCAGGTCGAGGCCATCCTCTCCGCTAGGCTCGCTGAGATGCGTTTCGCGAATCCCGCCATCAGCGCGTTTCCCTTCCGCGCCGCTCGACCCTCTTCCAGAGCGTCAGGGCTATGGCTGTGGCGATGAAGGGCAGGGCCTGCAGCAACTCCGTCATATCGACGGGGGCGCTCGAGGCTTGTCCTTGGCTTCCGAAAGCCTGAGCCGAATTGGCGAGCGCGAAGAGGAGGCCGAAGAGCAGGCAGGCTCCCGTCACGCCCGCCGTCCTCCTCCCGCCGAGGAAAACCGCCACGAGGGCGATCCAGCCCCTCCCCGTGCTCATGCCCGGGACGTAGGCTCCCACGCCCGCCGCCAATGTCGCGCCTGCGAACCCCGACGAGGCGCCCGCGATGATATGCGCTACGAAGCGATAGCGGCCGCTCTCGATGCCCGCAGCCTTGGCGATATCGTCGCCTTCCCCGACCGCTCTGAGCCTCAGGCCGAAGGCGCTCTTCGAAAGGAGTAGGGCGAGGGCTAAGGAGAAGATCGCGAGCAGGCATAGGATGACGACCGGATTCGAGCGGATCGCTTCCGCGGGAAGCACTCCCTTCGTCCGATAGGCCGCCTGCGAAACGACCGATGCTAATCCCGGCGCGAGGATGTTCGCGGCCAGACCCGCGACGAAGACGTCGGCGCGAAGGTAGCGATGCGCCGACGCGACGAGTAGCGAGAGGAACATACCCGCAACGGCGCCCGCGGCCAAGCCGAGGCCAAAACTGCCGGTCGCCTGTCCGCATGCCGCCGCGGAGAAGGCGCCGATGAGCATGTATCCCTCTATGGCTATGGAAAGGGAGCCCGCGGCTTCGGTCGCCAGCCCGCCGAGGGCCGCGAGGACGAGTGGACCCGATGCGGCTAGCGCCGAGAAGGCTAGGGAACCCATGCCTTCAAGCATCAAGTTCCCGCCTTCGAACTGAATCGTCCTGGCTTCCGCGATTCGTCCCCGGCTAGCTTAGCGGTTATGAGGAAAAGGGCAGCAGCCTTCAATATAGAGCTGAAGTCGGGCGATAGGTCGACGAGCATGGCCGCTTGGCGGGAACCCGAGTCGAACCAGGAAAAGAACAGCGCTACGGGAAGAGCCCCTATCCCGTCGCTTCCCGCGATGAGGGCGGCAGCCAAGCCATTCCAGCCGATTCCGCCCGTCATGCCCCTGATCGCCCTCCCCGCCTGCCCGAGGACGAGGAAAGACCCTGCGACCCCGGCGAGGGCTCCGCTCATCGCCATGGCCAGGGATCCAAGCCCGGGAGAAAGGCCTATCGCCCGGGCGAATACGGGGTTCTTCCCAAGGAGTCTGAGTTCCATGCCGACTCTCGTTCCCTTAGTCATGAATATCGTGCAGAGTGCAAAGACCACCGAGATAGGGAAGGCTACAGTCAAGGGCGAGGGCGGCGCAAGGCGGGGAAGGCGCAGCCGCTCGGGAACCATGGCCATGCCGAGGAGATTGGCGCCGGAGTCCCTCAAGGGTCCTCCTATCGCCCAATCGGCCGCGATGATGGCCGCCTGCGCCAGCAGAAAACTGGTAAGCATGACTTCGGCGCCGGTAGAGCGCTCCGCTATCGACGAAAGCAGGGCGAGCATCGCTCCGGCGGCAGCAGCGGCCATTATTGACGCCGCTATGCAGGCAATCGGCGGAAGGCCGGGAATTCGTTCCAAAGCGGAGCTCGCGAGGGCAGAAGCGAGCGTACCCACCGCGGCTTGGCCCTCCCCTCCCAGGTTAAAGGCTCCCGCCCTGAACGCGATGCAGGCGCCGAGAGCGCAGACGAGGAGAGGAGCCGTGGATTCCAGCATAGCGAGCAGGGAGTAACGATTGGCGAAAGGCCCGATAAAAAAGGCCTTGAGTGCCATGACCGGGTCGGCGCTCGCGACGAAGGTATAGAGTACCGCGACGATTACCGCCGCGGTAAGGGCGGCTAGCCGCGCCATCGCCCTCGACGACCCGAGTTTCACGCTGCCGATCCTCGCGAAGCTCCCGTCATGGCAGCAAGCAGAGTACGTGCAGTTTCAGGGCCCTGGATCGGCCCCTCGAAAGCTATTTCACCTCGATAAAGAGCGATTGCTTTATCGGCAAGGCCAAGTATCTCTTCGACCTTTGAGGTCAGTAGGAGAACCGCAGACCCCTGCTTTGCCAGATCGCGTATCAGCGCCGAGGCCTCGGCTTGGGCTGATAAATCGAGGCTTTGAAAGGGTTCGGAGAGAATGAGTATAGCCTTCGGTCTATCGAGCTCCCGCGCGAGAAGGAGACGCTGCCGAGTTCCTCCCGAAAGCGACGATACAGCCACCCGCGGAGACGCCTTAAGGCCGCCTGCGAAGGCAGCCTCCCTTGCGGCCCTGTCCCGTGCAGAGCTCCGTATCCAATCCCAAAATCCGAATTCCTTTCGCCTGAGTACGAGGATATTGTCGCGAAAGGAACAAGGCAGACAGAGGCCCTTGGCCTCTCTTTCGGAGGGGATATAGGACAGGAGTTCGGCGCGAAGCTTTTCTCGCTGTATGGATTCGATTCTCCTTCCGCCGATGAGCACTTCGCCGCCTCGAGGCCTCGTCATGCCCGAAGCGCAATCTTCGAGTCCCTGGAGACCATTGCCCGCCAGGGCAGTCACGGCGAGGATTTCCCCAGCTTTGACATCCAGGCTTATCCGCTGCGCCCCAGGCGCCAGACGCAGATTTCGAATCGCCAGCACCGCCTCGTCTCGCCTCGCCTCCGGACGTGCCTGGCCCGCAGCGCTCGTATTGCGCATATAGCTCGAGCGAGCCATTAAACCCGAAAGCTCTTCTTCGTCGGCATCCTCGATTCGCTTATCCGCGACGACGGATCCCGAACGCAGTACGGTGACCGTATGCGCGACTCGCAGCACTTCGGAGAGCCGATGCGTGATGAGGATGACGGCCTTGCCGGCCTTTGCGAGACGCCTGAGGAGCTCGAACAGCCTTTCTGATTCGGATTCAGACAGGATCGACGTCGGCTCGTCGAGGACGAGTATCTCCCCCCCTCGCGCCAAGGCCCTCGCTATCTCGACTTGACGGCTCTCTGCTGCCGAAAGGGATGAAACTAGGGAATCCGGGTCGATCCGTACGCCGAAGCGCTCGAAGAGGAGAGCAGATTCGACATAAGCTTTTCGCTCGGATACGAAGACGCCCACCGATCTCGGCTCGCGCCCGAGGACGATATTCTCGGCGACGCTCAGGCTCCGCGCCAGGAGGGACTGCTGCGGTACGAAACCTATGCCGGCAGCTTCCGCCTCGCCTACGCTGCCGCCGACGAGGCGCTTCCCCCTGACGAGAATTTCTCCCGCATTAGGCGCGATGATGCCCGCTAGGATACGCGCGAAAGTGCTCTTGCCGGCGCCGTTCTCCCCTACGACCGCGCGGATTTCTCCCTCGGCGAGGCTGATGCTGATCCGATCATTCGCCAACGTACCCGTATCGCGAAAGTATTTGGTAATGCCCCTGGCGGCGAGTAATTCCATATAACCTGGATGGACCTATAGTCCAGTAACGGGGAAAGCGATAATGCCCGATTTAAGCTTCTTCACCTCGGATTCGAGGGCTGCGCGCGCCGTCGCGGGAAGGCTCTTGTAAGAAGGATCGTCCGCGGCGAAGTCCACATAGCCTTCCTTCGCCCCTACGATATCAGCCTTCCCGTAGAGCGCCGACGAGTTCCCTTGGGCTAATAGAGCCTTCACGCGCTCGTAGACGAGGCGTTCTTGGCGAAGTACTGCGCAACCGATCACGATGCCCGGGGCGAGACGATAGCCTGAATCATCGTCGAACCAGACGACATAGCGCCCCATAGCCCTAGCCGCGCTCACGACGCCCTGCCCGGCTCCGCCTGCTATTGGAAGTATCGCCGCAGCCCCTGCATCAAAGAGACCTTTTGCGAGCTCGGATGCTTTCGTCGCGTCGTACCAGTTGCCGAGTACGCGCGTCTCGAGCAGGGCTTCAGGGTCGGCCGCCTTCAGGCCTCTGGCGAATCCGGGTTCTATGAGCTTATCGAGCGAAGGATAGTGTTGGGCGATGATGAGCCCCGCCTTGTGCGTAGCGCCCGTTTTGCCGAGCTTTCCCGAGCTCGCTAGACCAGCCAAATAACCGACGATGTAGCCTTGATCTAGCTGGTTATACAGGACCGTATGGACGGCTTTATTGCCCGGCATCCATGAATCTGCCACGAAAAAGCGCGCTTCGGGGAAAGAAGTCGCCACCTGGGCGCAGAGCTCAGGTATCGCCGGATTCGAAGAGACGATGAGGTCGAATTCGCCCGTGGCGGCGACCGCAGACAGCTTTTCGAGCCATTCGGCTTGGTTGAATCCCGCCTCTACGATCTTCAGGCTTGCCCCAGGGATCTCGTCTACGGCTCGCTTAGCCCCTGCGGCCATCTGCTCATAAGTCGGGCTGCCCGAAAGGACATTGGGAACAAAGACGCATACTTTAAGCGCTTTTATCGGAGCGGCGAACGTACATAGCGACACGGCGATGATAACCGTAGCGAATATGAGAGCTTTCTTCATAATCTGCCGGGCCTCACTTTTCAATCAACTTATTGCACAGTATAGTTTCAGCCCGAGAAGCTATTCGAGCCCCTTGAATCTGCCGTTGTGCGGATTTGACGTGAAAGGTACGATTTGAAGATGGCCAGCGAACTAAAGGAAAAGACCTATCGAATCGGCGAGCTAGCCGCCCTCTTCGGCGTGACCGATCGTACGATCCGTTACTATGAGGAACTAGGCCTCCTCGATCCCGCGGGACGCCAAGATGGCGCCCATCGAAAGTACCCCGCTCGCAATATCATTTATCTCAAACGGGTCCAACAGCTCAAGGACTACGGTCTCGCTCTCGCCGAGATACGCGAACTATTCGACCTCGCACGTCGAGACCGCTCGGGAGAGGCCGTGCGCAAGCGCCTCGCCACCAAATATCGGGAGAAACTCGAAGAGGCCCGGCGCCGAAGGAGCGTGCTCGACGAGTATATCGCGGACCTCGGATGGCATGTCGAGCAACTCGAGAAAGTTACCGATTTCTTCCAGTGCCCCGGCGCCTCATGCACGACTTGCGGCTACGCCGAGCGCTGCGACCTGCGTCTCCTTATCAAGGACTAGCAAAGTGCCGTACCTCTGCTTCGATATCGGCAGCTCGAGCCTCAAGGCTGCCCTCATCTCCGAGAAAGGCGATCTCCTCTCTATTTCACGACGGCCCCTAGGTATTATTCACGGCCCGAACGGCATTCACGAGTCCGACGCGAGCGCCTGGATTGAGGCGGCCTTCGATGCCGGGGAAGAGGCGATCGCCCTAGCAAAAAGTGCAAGTTCCATGCAGGGCCTTTTGAAGCTCGAAGTCCGCGCAATTTCCGTCAGCGGCAATGGTCCTAGCCTCGTCGCCATCGATTCGTCGGGCCTGCCTCTCGGTCCCGCGCTCTCCTGGCTCGACAGAAGGGCCGTCGATGAAGCCAAAGAGGTTTCCGAGCTCGCAGGTCTCGTGGTCGATCCGACATTCTATCTGCCCAAGGCGCTCCGTCTATGGCGGACCTCGGATCAAAGGATGCGCGATCGCATACGCTGGTTCTTTTCCTGCCCCGAGTTCGTCCTTTTCACGCTCTGCGGGGAAGCTTTCACCTATTTGCCCGATCCGGGTTATGAGCCGTATATTTGGAACAAAACGATGATCACGGCCATTGGCCTTCCCTTCGAGCGCTTCCCGCCTTTTTCTGCCCCCGCGAGGATCGTCGGGAAACTCCTCCCCAATGCGGCTAACCGCCTCGGCTTGCCTCCTAGAATACCGCTCGTCTCTGGCTTTCCCGATTTCCTCGCTGCAATCATCGGCTCGTCTTCGGTAAGCGTAGGCAACGCCTGCGATCGCTCCGGCACTTCCGAGGCCATCAATATCTGCGCTGATAGACCCTTTCCGCGACGCGATCTGCTTTCCCTCCCGCACCCGATAGGCGGCTTGTGGAATCTCTCGGGCGGCGTTTCAACTGCGGGGGCCGCTCTCGCATGGCTTGCAAAAATATTCCGATCGCAGTCCCCTCACGCGGATACAGCTTCTGTCGACGCTCTCCTCGCCGAGGCGCGTTGCTCGCCTCCCGGAGCGCATGGCCTCGTTTTCCTGCCTTACCTCGCCGGCGAGCGCGCCCCTCTCTGGGATGCTTCGCGCCGCGGTGCTTTCATCGGCCTCTCCATCGATCACGACCGCTCGGACTTTGCGCGAGCGGCGGCCGAATCTCTGGCC
>Ga0265316_10006386_pt1 | contig 11268 bp, 9 predicted proteins | sample 4522metaG_FD_202092 | JGI IMG/M metagenome (GOLD analysis project Ga0265316, IMG submission 202092) | Rhizosphere microbial communities from Carex aquatilis grown in University of Washington, Seatle, WA, United States - 4-5-22 metaG | ecosystem: Host-associated > Plants > Roots > Rhizosphere >...
GAGGGGGCTTACCGTCCCAAAGTATCGCGGCTCCGGCGTGTCGCTGTATGGCGAAGGCTCGCTGCCGCGAACGATGGGCATGTCTGTATACAACTCCGGCCAATACGAGTGATTCGATGCCGACGGCAAATGCGCCGACGTCAGCAGCGGCAAAATCCGGCTCGCGTTCGCCACGGCTGTTTCCACGGCGATCGCACCACCCCCAAATCCCTTGCGCAACCACCTGCGCCACGCCTCCGGATTTGCGTCTGGATCGTAGAGCCTCCGGCCCCATACCCTGTAGTAAAGTTCGAATTTTTCCCAATCGGCCCCCGGATTCAGGCTCGCATCGGCATACGCGCACCGCCCCCCTTCGTTTCCTGACCCTTCCCTGCCCTTGAATGTCAGCGGCTCCATCAAATCCAGTCCAGCCGCCCCGCAAAAATGCGCGGTTCTTCCGTATGCCGCCGCCATCTCCGGATCGGCGCTCAGTAAGTGCCGTTGCGTGCCCGGCCACAGCCGAAACAGCACCTTGTATTTGTTTCCCGCTTTCAGAAAATCCGCATACCCATACCGCGTGAACGAGCGCGAGCCCGAGCTCAGGCTGAATGGCCCCGCTTCCGCCTTAACATTCCCCTTCGGAATCTCCAGTGCGCGTATGTCGGCCTGCTGGTAGCCGAGGCTCTGGTGCTCGGCCGAGTATTTCGCTCCCAGCTTCACCGGCATTCCAGCCGCGTTGGCAATGTCGATCATCGTTTCGTCCACGCCTTTGGCGTGCATGTCGATCTCGACCGTACGTCCGCATCCTTTGATCGCCTCGAACAACGTCTTCCAGAAGTCGTAACTCCCCTCGGGTATTCCGCTCTCGCCGTGCACGCGCAGCGTCAGCCCTTCGATCTCGGGACACTGCTTCAGCAGCATCGCGAGCGCGTCGCGGCAATACGCCGCGTGCGTCTCCTTCGTCAGTCCTTCAATGTTGTGATACGCATGCGGGCTGTCGGTCCACTGGTAGGCGTGCGTCCAAATGCCCAGTTGGAATTGCAATCCTCTGACCGCCGTCTGGCCCGCAATAAACTTCAGCGCATCCAGGTTCATCTGCCGTTCGTGATCGCTCAGCTCCACCGGCGCCGGCAGCACCGTTCCGTCCGGCGCAGCCCGCTGCATCACGCGCACGTTATAACCCGGGACATTCAATAAATATGGATACGGAAAGTGCAGGTAGTCGCTCGTCACGCCCTTCGGAAAGTCATACTCGAGCCCGAACGCGAGGCAGAAACGGTTGAACCGGCACGCAACCAGCAAGTCGAGGTACCCCAGCCAGAACTCCCGGTCGTAAAGCCACGGCTTGTCCTCGACCTCGCTGCAAAAATAACGGCCAACGCTTCGCACTTCGTTGGCTGGCTTCTCCACGATTGGCTCGGCCACGCGCAGCGCGGTTCTCGCGTCTGCGCCAAAACGCACTCGCTCCGCCAGTTCCAGCAGCCCGTACACATACCCGCGCACATCGCTGCCTGAAACAATCGTGGCCGGCACTCCGGCGCGCCGGATCGGCGTCAACGCAAAACTCTCCCGCTCGCGATGCCACACTGGCAATCGTGGCGCGTTTGCGGCCGGCGTCAGTCCGGCGGACGTCGGTTCCCCTGAATTCACCAGCACATAGAATGCTGCGCCAAGAAGCTTTTCGCCGCCCTTAACAACCCGGCACAACGCGCCCCTCGCGGCCAATGCCGCGCGCAATTGCTCCGCTGCCCACAGCACCGGCGGTGCTCCGGCAACGGGATCGTTTCCATCGATCTCGATCAAACAGCCGCGACCAGATTGCGCCAGAGCGCCCTGCGTTACGCTCGCCGCCGAAACCGCTCCCGCCAGCTTGATGAACTCTCTGCGCTTCATCCTTAAACTCGCCCCATTCGCTCCGCCTGCGTCTTAACTCCGCAAGCTCCGCTAACACCGCTGACTCCGCTGCCTCCCCGTTCCCTGCTCTCAGCTCCTGTGCGGGCAGCTTTTCGTATTCAGGCACTCATCGGCGATGCGCAGCCGCTCCACCGGCCGCCCGCCCACAAGGTGCTCCTTCACAATCTCCTCGGCATCTTCCGGTCTCACATTCCCGTACCATACAGCCTCCGGATAAACCACGACTGTCGGCCCGTGCTCGCACTGGTCAAGGCACAGCGACTTATTAATCCGCACTCGTCCCGCCAGGCCGGCATCTTTGCTCAGTTGGCTCAGCCGCGTGTGCAACTCGCTCTTTCCATCCTTTGTGCACGACGGGCGCGGTGCATCGGCGGGGCGGACGTTATGGCAGACAAAGACGTGATGTTCAAATAGGGGCAAGCGGAAATCCTCCTCAATTCATTCAAGAGTAACAACTCTATCCTTCAAGTCGCTGGCCAAACCCCACCCAAGCCGAAGTCAAAAAGATTTCCTGATGCCCCGCCCGCCCCCATCTGCGAAAATGGGAGTTAGACAATGAGTACCGACAACCTCCTCGCGCTGAAAGACGACATGGTGGCCTTCATCGAGGGTCACGGCCTCCATCGCCTCCCCGGTTACGTTACGGACGACATTCCCTCCGTCCTGTGGGAAGGCCGCGGCAATCCCGACGCATGGAAAGATTTTGTCGAGATGGCCAAGCATGTAGGTGCTCCTTTCGTCACCTTCAGCGAGATGACGCTGGACCGCGAGGAGCTCGACGCCCTAATCGAAGAAGCCGGCGAGATGAACTTCCCCGACGAAGAAGCCGCGGAGATGGTTGAGGCCAAGTGGCTGCGCAAGTATTCCGGCATGTTGGGCTACATTCAGCTCGGCTTCATCTACCAGGGCATCGTCTTTCTCCACGAAACCACCACCGAGTGGTACGAGCGCTACCAGTCGCTGCTTGAAAACATCGAGAGCTTCCACGACATCGTCATCGACGACGCCCACTCACGCGACGACGAGGACGAGTAAGCCTCAGTGGCCGATATAGCCAGCGCCACCGGGCCCCCCATCCGCACCGCTTCAACGCGCACCCTGCCGCCTCAACGCTGGCTCCTGGCCAACCCGGACCCCGATCGATCCGCATCTCTCGCCCGTGATGCGCGCCTGCCCCTCGTCCTCGCCGAGTTGCTCGTTTCGCGTGGCATCACCACCGCCGCCGAGGCCTTCGCCTTCCTCAACCCCGAGCCCGCGCACCTCCACGATCCATTCCTGATGCGGGGCATGTCCGCCGCCGTCGACCGTCTCGAACGCGCCATCGCCGCGCACGAGCCCATCCTCCTCTATGGCGACTACGACGTCGACGGCACGGTCGCTGTCGTCCTTCTCAAAACCGCCATCGAAATGCTGGGAGGCAACGTCCGCTTTCACGTCCCGCATCGCCTCCGCGACGGCTATGGCATGCAGTCGAGCGTGCTTGAATCGGCCCAGGCCGAAGGCGTTCGCGTCGTCGTCACCGTCGACACGGGCATGCGCTCTTTTGCTGAAGCCGATACCGCGCGCCGCCTCGGCCTCGACCTCATCATCACCGACCACCACTTGCCCGACGCCCACGACGCGCTTCCCGTTGCCCTCGCCATCCTCAACCCGAATCAACCTGGCTGCACCTATCCCGAAAAAAGCCTCTGCGGCGCTGCCATCGCGTTCAAGCTCGCCCAGGCGCTGCTTCAGAAGTCCGGTCTCGACAAGTCCGAACCGTTTCGCTGCGATCCCGCTCGCCTGCGCGAAAAAATTCTGCCCAGCTTTCTCAAGATGGCGGCCATCGCCACCATCGCTGACGCCGTGCCCCTCCACGGCGAAAATCGCACCATCGCCGCACTCGGCCTGCGTGAGCTCCGCCGTCCCGTCGGCGCCGGTCTCCGCGCGCTCTTCGCCGCTGCTGCGCTCGACCCTGCAAGCAAGCAAATCACCGGCTTCGATGTCGCCTTTCGCCTCGCCCCGCGCATCAACGCCGCCGGCCGCATGGACGTCGCGTCCGACGTCATCGAGCTTTTTTCTACGCGCGACTCCCACCGTGCCGTCGAGCTGGCCACAAAGCTGGAGCGCCTCAATCGCGAACGCCGCGACGTCGAGGCCGCTGCGCTCACCATCATCGAAGCCCGTCTCTGCTCCGACGCCGAAATCGCATCCGACCGGCTCCTCGTGATCGACGGCGATGGGTGGCATCGCGGCGTCATCGGCATTCTCGCCTCGCGCGTTGTCGAGCGCACCGCCAAGCCCGCCCTCGTCATCAGCATGGAAGATGGCATCGCGCACGGCTCGGGCCGCTCGGTCGACGGCTTCCCCCTCCTCGCCGCCATCGAATCCTGCGCCGATCTCTTCACTCGCTTCGGCGGCCACGCCTTTGCCGTCGGCTTCGCCCTTCCCGCTGAAAAACTTCCCGACCTCAAGCGCCGCCTGCGCGACTACGCCAACCTGCACCTTGCCGCGCGCGAGCCTGAGCGCGTTCTGCGCATTCACGCCCAACTGCCGCTCGACCGCATCACTGCCGTCCTCGCCGGGTGGCTGCGCAAGCTCGAACCCCTCGGCCACGATAACCCCGAGCCCATCTTCATCGCCCGCTCCGCGCGCCTGCTCGTTCCGCCGCGCTTCATGAAGGCGCAGCACCTCCGCCTGGAACTTGCGCAAGACGCCCTCGCGCAGAATTCTCCCGCCTCGGCCAGCGCCGCCTCACGATCGTTGTCCGCTTCCGCCGCGCCCCTCAGCTCCATCCGCGCCGTCGGCTGGAACCTCGCCCAGCGCGCCATGGATCTCCGCCTGGATCGGGGCAGCCTCATCGACATCGCCTACCGCATCCGCGAAAACGACCACCCCGACTTTGGCGGCCTCGAAATCGAGATCGCCGGCCTCAAGATCGCTGGCCCTGCGCCTGTGATTGATCCCGTAAGTCTCCTTTCTGCCAACAATTCATAACAATCTCGCGATTCTGCTGGCCGACCATGCAGAACCCGACCCCAATTCCACATCTAAGCCTGTGTGCGTCAAAGCGCCGCGCGGAGGACAAATCGCCATGCCTAAAGATCTCGATCCATTCGTTTTGATCGCAGGAGGCGGGCCCACCGGCATCACCGCGGCTCTCGAACTGCGCCGCTTTGGAATTCCAGTCAGGATCATCGACGAGAAGGAAGGTCCCGACGGCACCTCGCGCGCCGTGGGCATCCAGGCTCGCACTCTTGAAGAGTTGGAGCTGCGCGGCTTGGCGAGCGAGCTCGTTCGCCTTGGCCAGCACGCCACCGGCGGCGACATCTACGGCCAGGGAAAACTCCTTGTCCATGTCGACTTCACCAGGATCCCCAGTGCCTACAACTACCTTCTCTTCCTTTCGCAAAACGACACCGATCGCATCCTTCGCGAAGCCCTCGAAGCCGAGGGAGCCGCCATCGAGTGGGGCGTCAAAATGATCGCCTTCGGTCAGGACGCCTCCGGCGTCACCGCGACCCTTGAACACATCGACGGCTCAATCGAAGAAATCCGGCCCGCATACGTGATTGATGCGGAAGGCGCGCACAGCATCATCCGCAGCACCCTTGGCCTCGAATTCACGGGCAAAACCCTCGAAGAATCCTTCGTCCTCGGCGATGTTCACATCAGCGGTGATCTCTCTAACTCCAACTTCCACATCTTTTCTTCCCCGCAAGGTTTCCTGGGGCTGTTCCCAATGGGTGGCAGCCACTATCGCCTTGTCGCCGGCAATCCGATCGCTGCCAGTCCAGCCGCCGGCACTGCTGTCAATGGCGCTGCCCCATCGGCCGCTCCCACCGTCGAGGAGGTTCAGTCGATCCCAACTCTGGAAGAGTTGCAGGCAATCTACGATCAGCGATCGCACATTCCGGCGCGGCTGCACCAGCTCACATGGAGTTCCTTCTTCCACATCAACAGCCGCTTGGTCAAAAACCTGCGTGTCGGTCGCATCTTCCTCGCCGGAGACGCTGCCCACATTCACAGCCCTGCGGGCGCGCAAGGCATGAACACCGGAATTCAGGATGCCATGAATCTGGGTTGGAAGCTCGCGCTCGTCATGCAAGGCACCGCCCCCGAAAGCCTGCTCGACACCTACGAAAAAGACCGCCTCCCCGTGATGCGCTCCATTGTCTTCAGAACCGAGGCCCTTACCGATGTCATTGGCGGCCACTCCATCCTGCGCAACTTCTTCATTCACGTGGCTCCTCTTTTCGCCAATGCAGACTTTGTCCAGGACAATGCCACCGCCAACATCAGCCAGGTCGCTCTCAACTATCGCAATAGTCCACTCTCTGAAGATCTATTCGGCGACGGCGATCTCGTTGCCGGCGACCGCATGCCCGATCTGGAGGTTCGCGCGACGCCCACAGGCGCACCAGTGGCCTTGTCGGGAGTGGAAGCAGCCTCTTCGGGCTCGCAAGCAGGCCCCACACCCGCGCAATCTGAATCGAGGAAACTCTTTTCCCTCCTCAACCCCTCGCGCTTCACGCTCCTGCTGGCGAACTTCGCGGACCCAACCGAAATTCGCGCGAAACTTTCCCAATCGACTTCGCCCTGGCCGCAACTCCCCTGGACGGAACTCCCCTGGCTACAGATCATCGACATCTACGAGATCGCTTCACCCGCGGGCGAAGCAGGCAAACCATTCGCTGAGAGCTTTGGTGTCAAGCCGTCCATCACGCTCGTCCGTCCCGACGCCTATATCGGCTTTCGCGGCAACCAATCCTCGGTCGAGGCGTTTACGAAATACTGCCAAAGGTGGTTCTCACCCGCCGCGCAAAAACAAGCCGCCGCCTGATCGAACTGGCCACCTTTCATCCAGTCTCCGCCGCTGGTTGGAGCCTGGAAAGCCGGCCGCCAAGAGAAAAAAGCGATGAATCCCAATATCTTTCTTCTCCTCAACCTGGCTCTATCCTTTTATCTCGTTGGCGCCATCTGGGCGCATGAAGTCGACACCTTTCGAACGTGGAAACTCCTCGCGGCTTCTGACTTCGCCACCGTTCAGAGTGTTCATTGGCGAAAGCTTCCCTATTGGGTCTTCACTCCACTTGGCTTGGCCCTCGCCGGATCGATTGCTCTCATTTGGTATCACCCTCGCAACTCACCGCTTTGGGCAATCTGGGGAAACCTGATTTGCCAGCTCGCATCGCATTTTCTTACGGCGATATACTGGGGCAGATGGCAAGCGAAACTGAGCAAAGATTCGCGCGGCCCAGCCAGTCCCTACCTGGCAAAAATCCTGGCCACCCATTGGGTCCGCACTCTTCTCATCAATGCTTATGGTATTTTCCTTCTTGCCTGGGCAATACACACGTTCGCCGATCGGTTGCCTGGTGCACGATCGTGAATCCTCAAAAGCGCCTGGCTTTCGCCATCCGGCTTGTGGCGGTAATTCTTGCGGCTTTTGCCGCATTCCTTACCGCTTTCGCGCAGGCGCCCGGCTCTCAGGTTCACTCCTCATCAGGCGCGTCCCTCATCATCTCGGGTCGGGTAATCGGAGCTACGGGAAAACACGCCGTCTTCGTTGCGCTGTGGGATGCCGACGGATTCCTGAAACGCCCAGTCCAGCAAATCAGGATTGAACCCGGCGCCGATCCTCACTTCCAATTCCGGCTTCCCGCCGGCCGCTGGGCGCTCAGCGCATTCGAAGATGAAAACGGCAACGGAATCCTCGATATGGGCGTCTTTGGCCCGAAGGAGCCAAGCGGATTCTGGCGGCCATTCCACGCTTGGCGCAAGCCGCGTTTCGATGACGTGGCCACGCAAATCGACCGCGACACAACCAATGCCGACGTCCAGCTAAATCAATAGTCCGAAGTGTCCGATTCGATCACGAATCCCAACCTCCGGAATCATGATGCGGCCGCTGACTCGCTGGATTTGCGCGAACCCCGCCAACTTGCGACCCCCCAACAGAAAAGGCCCCGTCCGGGGCCTTTTCGCTAACTTGCTAACTCGCCGACTTGCTAACTCGCTGCTCTTACTCGATCACTTCAATCCCCATCGATCGCGCAGTTCCCTTGATGCTCTTCACCGCCGCGTCGACCGACGCCGCATTCAAGTCCGGCATCTTCTGCGTGGCGATTTCGCGCACCTGCTTCTCGGTCACTTTGCCCTTCTTTTCCTTGTTGGGCGTGCCCGATCCCTTGTCGATCCCCGCAGCTTTCTTCAGCAGCACCGCCGCCGGCGGAGTCTTGGTGATAAAGCTGAACGTGCGGTCGCCGTAAACCGTGATAACAACCGGAATAATCAGCCCGGCCATCTCCTTGTTCTGCGTCTTCGCGTTGAACTGCTTGCAGAACTCCATAATATTCACCTGCGCCTGGCCCAGCGCGGGGCCAACCGGGGGCGCCGGCGTGGCTTTGCCGGCTTCGATCTGCAGCTTCACGTATCCGTTAATTTTCTTCGGAGGTGCCATTTTTCTGATCCTTCGGAACGAGCTACCAGCTCCTAGCTTTTAGCTACTAGCTTGTTCATCTTTTCAATTTTTGGTACCGCAAATCCAGCGTTCACTTCAAACCAGAGTCTGCTAGGCCGACGCACTGGCTAGAAGCTAGAAGCTAATAGCTGGAAGCTGCAGTTACTCAATCTTTTCCACTTTGCCGAACTCCAGTTCGACCGGCGTTGACCGCCCGAAGATCGTCACCATCACCTTCAGTGTTTCGCGATCTTCGTTCACTTCGTCCACCACGCCGTTGAAGTTCGCGAACGGCCCATCCGTGATGCGCACCTGTTCGCTCTTCTCAAACTTGATCTTCATCCGCGGCTTGTCTTTCGTCGTCTCTGAGCGGAAGAGAATCGAACTCACTTCTTCCTCGCTCAGCGCCACGGGCTTGTCGCCGGTGCCAAGGAATCCTGTCACCTTCGGAGTGTCCTTCAGCACGTGCCAAAGCTCGTTGTCGAGCTCCATTTCCACCAGCACATAGCCCGGCAAGAACACCCGCTCCACTGTGCGCTTCTTGCCGTTGACGATCTCCGTCACCGGCTCGGTGGGAATCATGACGCGCCCCACGCGCTCTTTCAATCCAAAGGCCTGCACGCGGCTTTCGATCGATTCGCGCACCTTGCGTTCGAACCCCGAGTAAGCGTGCAAAATGTACCACCGGAAGTTCTCGTTCTTCACCGGCTCCGGCACTGCTGCGGCTGCCCCGGGCTCTGCCGCAACTTCTGTTCCCGGTTTCGCCGCAACTGTCTCTGTCTCCGCCGCGCTGGCTTCTGTTTTCGGCGCCTGCGGTTCTGCTGCGTCCGCCGTCTCAGCCGCCGCCGTTTCCGCCTCTGCGGAACTCGTCTCTGCGGACCCTATCTCTGCGGATTGTTCCACGTCTTCCTTCATTCCACTCTCGATTCTGTGCCGCTTACTGCGATCCGCCCAGCCGGCTCAATAACCCATGCGGCCCCATGATGGCAGCATTGAAAATGCCGTCCACGACAAAGAAGTACAGCGCAAACAGAAAGGTCGTAACGATCACCACTCCTGTCGTCACTCGTACTTCCTTCCATTGGGGCCACACCACCTTGCGCATTTCCGCGCGCACATCGCGCAGAAAAGTCGTAAATTCGGTCCACTTGCCCAATGCGTTCCCGCCAAACTCAGCCATTGCTCCCGGCTCCTTTCGTTTGGACGACCGTTCTGTGCCTTTTTCCATTGCCGTCTTCGTTGCCATGCTGTGCTTCCTGTTCCAGGGTTCAGGTTTTTCTATTCCCTGTTCCCTATTCCTTGATCTCTGGCAGGGGCGGAGGGATTCGAACCCCCAAGTTCGGTTTTGGAGACCGACAGTTTAGCCGTTGAGCTTACGCCCCTGAATGCAGAGATCAGAGGTCAGAGATAAGAGATCAATCCTCGTCTTGCTCTCGTCAGCAGTTGCGTTTCCACATCGGCTGCGCATTTTGATCTCTGTTCTCTGATCTCTGTTCTCTGCCTTATTTCGTTTCCTTATGCGCCTGGTGCTTGCGGCAGCGCTTGCAAAACTTCTTCAACTCAAGACGGCCCGTAACGGTCTTCTTGTTCTTCGTCGTCGAGTAGTTTCGCTCCTTGCACTCAGTGCATTCCAACGTAATGATTTCCCGCATTGCTCAGTCCCTTCGTTAGAGATCAGAGATAAGAGATCAGTTTGATTCGTACTGACGCCAGCTATCTCTGCTCTCTTCTCTCTGTTCTCTTTCCTACTTGATAATTTCCGAGATCGTTCCCGCGCCCACAGTCCTGCCGCCCTCGCGGATCGCGAAGCGCAGTCCCTTCTCCATGGCCACCGGCGTAATCAAGTCGATCGTCAACTCCACGTTGTCGCCCGGCATCACCATCTCCACGCCCGCCGGCAACTCCGCCACTCCCGTTACGTCCGTCGTGCGGAAGTAGAACTGCGGCCGGTAGCCCTTGAAGAACGGCGTATGACGCCCGCCCTCTTCCTTCGACAGCACGTACACCGTGCTCTTGAAGTGCGTGTGCGGTGTAATCGACGCCGGCTTGGCCAGCACCATCCCACGCTCCACGTCTTCCTTCGGCGTGCCGCGCAGCAGGATGCCCGCGTTGTCGCCAGCCAGACCCTCGTCCAGCTGCTTCTTGAACATTTCGACACCCGTGCAAACCGTCGTCCGCGTCTCGCGGAATCCCACGATCTCCACGTTCTCGCCCACCTTCACCTTGCCGCGCTCGATGCGGCCCGTTACAACGGTCCCACGGCCGGAGATCGAGAAGATATCTTCGATCGGCATCAGGAAAGGCAGGTCGACCGCGCGGTCAGGCCGCGGCACGTACTTGTCCACCGCCTCCATCAGCTCGTCGATCTTCGCCTCCCACTTCGCCTCGCCGTTCAACGCGCCCAAAGCCGACCCGCGAATCACCGGCACGTCGTCGCCAGGGAACTGGTACTTCGACAGCAACTCGCGAACTTCCATCTCCACCAGGTCGGTCAGCTCTTCGTCCTCGACCGCGTCGCACTTGTTCAGGAACACCACGATGCAGGGCACGCCCACCTGGCGCGCCAAGAGCACGTGCTCCTTGGTCTGCGGCATCGGACCGTCCGTCGCCGCAACCACCAGAATCGCGCCATCCATCTGCGCCGCGCCGGTGATCATGTTCTTGATGTAATCGGCGTGGCCGGGGCAATCCACGTGCGCGTAGTGACGGTTGGCCGTCTCGTACTCCACGTGCGCCGTCGCGATCGTGATGCCGCGCTCCCGCTCTTCCGGCGCGTTATCGATCGAGTCGAACGAGCGATACACGTTCTTCGGGTTGTGCTTCTGCAATACCTTGGTGATGGCCGCCGTCAACGTCGTCTTGCCGTGATCGATGTGCCCGATCGTCCCCACGTTCACGTGCGGCTTTGAACGATCAAACTTTTCCTTCGCCAT
>Ga0265316_10006387_pt1 | contig 11268 bp, 9 predicted proteins | sample 4522metaG_FD_202092 | JGI IMG/M metagenome (GOLD analysis project Ga0265316, IMG submission 202092) | Rhizosphere microbial communities from Carex aquatilis grown in University of Washington, Seatle, WA, United States - 4-5-22 metaG | ecosystem: Host-associated > Plants > Roots > Rhizosphere >...
AGCTGGCTGCGTCTTGCGGGCGGCATTTCATCTGATGGCTAGAGAGACGCTGCATGCGGCGGTCTTCGCCCTGCCCGGACGGCCGAGGCGGACCGTCCCCACATGATCCGTGGTGCCGTTAGCGCTGTTCGATAGGTACGTAGGGGCTGGGATATTCTGGGCCTAGATACTCCGCGCGAGGCCGAATCAGGCGGTTGTCGTTGAGTTGCTCGATCACGTGGGCGGCCCAGCCACTCACACGGGAGACGGCGAAGATGGGCGTAAACAAGTCCACATCAATGCCAAGCGTGTGATACGTCGAAGCTGAGTAAAAGTCCACGTTGGCGTTGAGCTTCTTGTCGGCCTTCACGAACTCTTCAATCTTGTGTGAGATCTCAAACCACTTGGGTTGCCCACTCGACGAACCGAGGTCGCGGGACATGGCGCGCAGGTGCGTGGCGCGCGGGTCTTCGGTGTGATACACGCGATGGCCAAAGCCGGGAATCTTCTTCTTCTGCGCCAGCATCCCCTTCACATAATCGATAGGGTCGGCGCCCGACGCGTCGATCGCTTCGAGAATCAGAAACACCGCTTCGTTGGCTCCTCCGTGCAGCGGCCCCTTCAGGGCGCCTATCGCAGAAGTAATGGCAGAATGCATGTCCGACAGCGTTGCCGCAGTCACGCGCGCCGCGAAGGTCGAAGCGTTGAGTTCATGGTCCGCGTGCAGAATCAGGGCGATATCGAGGGCGCGCTCTGCCGTCGGCGACGGTTGCTTACCGTTCAGCATGAGCAGGAAATTCGCGGCGTGAGAAAGCGCGCGGTCGGGTTCAACCACAGCATGTCCCTTGCGAATGCGGTCATAGGCGGCAACGATCATCGCGATCTGCGAGGTGATGCGAATTGCCTTGTCCACATTGGCTTTGGCATCGTTGCTCTTTTCCTGCGGATCGTAGAACGACAACGCCGAGACCGCGGTTCGAAGCACGTCCATGGGTAAAGCATGGCGGGGAGCATTACGCAGCAGAGTGATGATGGACGCGTCCAACTTGCGCTCTTCCGCCAGGCGCTCGTGCAGTTCGCGCAGTTCGCGGCGGGTGGGCAGCTTTCCGAACCACAACAGGTAGCAGGTCTCCTCAAAATTCGACTGGTGGGCCAATTCGTGGATGTCGATCCCGCGATAGGCCAGCACGCCGCGATCTCCGTCGATGTAGCAAATCTTGGATGTGGTGGCAACGACCCCTTCGAGTCCTTTGGGGGCGTGGTTTGTGGTCAGGCTGGACATTGGTCTCTCGCTTCGATCGCTGGACTTTAATGTTGCGGACCGCGCGAGGAGGACGCGAGGGATGCAACCTTGTTTTATACCTGAAACCTGCGCGACTTTCCAAGCGCGCGGTAGTAACGTCTGGGAGTAACCGCGAACTGGCCGCCAGCAGCCAAATTGGCCCGTTTTCGCGCGCCTTTGCACAACGATCGCCGATCCTGCACTTTGCCACTCACGTTCGCCGGGGCGTATAGTTAAAGGTTCTTCTGTAGATCTCCGCAGCATTGTAGTCAGCTCGTCACATTCCTCATGGAGGAACCACCCGCAATGAAACGCTTTTTCGCAGTAGTGCTGGCTTTCGCCTTTATCTTTTCGACTCTGGCCACAGCCGACGAAGGCATGTGGCTCTACAACGCTCCCCCGAAAGACAAAATCAAGGCCAAATACGGCTTTGAACTCACGCAAGCGTGGCTCGACCACGTTCGCCTGTCTTCTGTTCGATTTAACAACGGCGGATCCGGCTCGTTTGTGTCGCCCGACGGACTTACCTTCACCAATCACCACGTGGGCGCGGGATGCGTCCAGCAACTCTCGACCGAGGGCCACGACTACATCAAGACTGGCTTCTACGCCAAGACGCAGGCCGAAGAAGCCAAGTGCCCGAACCTGGAACTCAACCAACTCGTTGGCATTGAGGATGTGACTGATAAGGTCAACGCAGGTGTGAAGCCGGAGATGTCCGCGGCAGATGCCAACCAGGCCCAGCGCGCCGCCATGTCCCAAATCGAGAAAGATTGCACCACTGCAACTGGCCTGCGCTGCGATGTGGTTACTTTCTATTCCGGCCAGGTCTATAACCTCTACAAGTACAAAAAGTACACGGATGTCCGTCTGGTGTTCGCGCCGGAATTCGGCATTGCGTTCTTCGGCGGCGATCCGGACAATTTCACCTATCCCCGCTACGATCTCGACATCACTTTCTTCCGGGTCTACGAGAACGACAAACCGGCGCACCTCGACAACTATCTACAGTGGTCGCAGACCGGAGTCAAAGAAGGCGACCTGATCTTCGTTTCGGGACATCCGGGAAACACAGGGCGCATGCTCACCTTGGCCCAGCTCGAGTTCCTGCGGGATGTGCAATATCCCATGAACCTGAAACTCTTCCAACGGCGCATCGCCTTGTTGCAGGAGTTCAGCAAGCAGTCGGAAGAAAATGCCCGCATTGCCAACGAAGATATTTTTGGGCTGCAGAACTCGCAAAAAGCGATCACCGGTTACCAGTCGGGCCTGCTCGACAAGGCGATTATGGACGCCAAGGCCGCGGACGAGGCCAAGCTGCGCGCTTCGTTCAAGGCCGATCCCAAGAACGCTGGAGCGGCCGACCCCTGGGATGAGATCGCGCAGGCAATCAAGGTACAGCAATCCATCTATCCCAACCTGACGTATCTGGAGCGCCAGCGCGGGTTCAACTCGCATCTGGCCCAGTTAGCGCGCGTTCTGGTGCGCGCCGCGGCGGAGAAGCCGAAACCGAATCAGGAGCGGATGCGGGAGTTCCGCGATTCAAACCTTCCGTCGTTCGAGCAGCAGTTGTTCTCGACTGAGCCTATTTACAAGAATCTGGAGATCGCTCTGCTCGCAGACTCGCTCAGCGAGATGCAGGACGCGCTGGGCAAAGACAATCCAGACGTGCAGAAGATTCTGCAAGGAAAGACGCCTGCGGAAGCCGCGAAGGACTACATTACGAACACGAAGCTCGAAGATGTCGCCGTGCGCAAGCAGCTTTACGGAGGCGGACAGGCAGCCGTCGATGCCAGCACCGATCCCCTCATCGTTGTCATGCGCGCGATTGATCCCGATGCCCGTGCCGCCCGCAAGCAGTTTGAAGACAAGGTCGACGCGGTGGTTCGCCGGGACGGCACGATCGTAGCCAAGGCGCGTTTCGCCCAGAGCGGCTTTGCCCAGCCTCCGGACGCGACATTTACTCTCCGATTGAGCTACGGCGCGGTGAAGGGCTACCAGGAAAACGGGAAGCCGATTCCCTTCGCCACCAACATGGGCGGAGCTTACGAACACGCGACCGAGCATAACAGCCAGCCGCCCTATAACCTGCCGGAGAGTTGGATTAAGGCCAAACCGAACCTCGACCTGAAGACTCCGTTCAACTTTGTTGCCACACCCGACATTATCGGAGGCAACTCCGGATCACCCACAGTGAACAAGAAGGGTGAGGTTGTGGGCATTATCTTCGATGGCAACATCGAGTCGCTGCCCTGGAACTTCGCTTTCAGCGACGTGCAGGGGCGCTCCGTCTCCGTGGATTCGCGAGGCATTCAAGAGGCTTTGCGCAAGATCTACGGAGCCACTGCGTTGGCAGATGAACTGATGGGAGTCAAGGCTGCGGGGGCCAAGGCGGGGAAATAGCCGCAGGCCATATGCATACTGATCAAGGCCCGCATTTCGATGCGGGCCTTTTTTTTGCGCTCCCGTGAGGGCGAGAGATCAGGCAGGCCAAATCGATAGCGCAGTCTTGCTCAGGATCTGCTGCTGAACGGTCTCGCTGAGCGGGAGCGCGCGAAACTCGTCGAGATTCTTCTTAATCTCGGGCACGCCTGGCCCCGGCCAGTCTGTGCCAAAGAGCGTTTTGTGCGCGATTTCTTCGAGGCGCGGAAAATATTTCAGCAATGTCTTGGGCGGGATGCCGCTGATGTCGAGGTATACGTTGGGATGCCGTCGCACCAGGAAGAATGCGGTTTGCATCCAAAGCGGGCGGCCGCCGTGGGCCAGCAGGATTTTTAGCTTCGGAAAATCGACCGCAACGTCGTCGACGTAAATCGGGTCCCCATATTTGTTGCGCGCACCTGGGAAAATCGACGTTCCTGTGTGAAACATCACTGGCACGCCATTTGCTTCCGCAGCGCGGTAGATGATCTCCAGTTCCTTGGCGCCACTCAGGTAGTCGTTTGGAAACAGCAACTGGTGCGGCGGATGAATCTTGATCATTTGTAGCCCGAGCCGCAGAATGTGTTCTACATCGGCCAGCACGTTCGTGGTGTGCTTGGGATGCAGGCTGCCGCAGGAGAGCAGTCGCTTCGGGTCTCGCTTCACATAATCGGCTACAAACTGATTCACCCCGCTGGTAAAGCCGATTACTTCCGGAGCCACGTAGTTGATGAGCATCGCCCGATCGATGCCGCTCGCGTCGAGGAATTTGAGGAAAGACTTGGGAGAGCGGCAGAATTCGACGATCTGGTCGAAGTTCGGTCGATTCTTCTTCATTAGCTCCAGCGCCTGGGGCTTGAACATTTCCATGGGTTGGATGTGAATGTGGCAGTCGGTGATCATTAGGCGCTCAGTTGTTCGGGTAAATGGCCGCCAGAAGAATAACAGAGTACTCAGTTCGCCGCTGCGGCCAGCACTGCTCTCTTCGTGAAGACGCGAATCATCTCGCGCCGGTACTCGGGCGTTAAGGAGGAGGTGGTTAGCGGCTTCGCAGTTCTTGCAGCCAAATCGCCAACGGCCTCGGCCAAGGTTTCGTCGAGTGACTTGCCCATCAGCAACTCACCGGCGCCCTTCACGAGCAGAGGCGCTGGATTCACCGCCGTAATGCCGATCCTGGCATCGGAGACGTATCCATTGGATCGTTTCATCACCACGGCGACTCCGGCGAGCGGGTAATCGATTGATCCCCGAACCCGCAGTTTTCGGTAGACGCCGCGGTAGCCCGCCATGGATGCGGGAAGGAAAACGCGTGTGACGAGTTCGTTCAGCTGCAGTTTGCGGTAGTTGTCGCCAAGCCCGGTGTAGAAATCGCTGAGTGAAATTCGGCGCGTACCCCCTGCGCTGGCGATCTCGATTTCTGCGTTCAGGCAAAGCAACGCGGGAGGCGTGTCTCCCGAGAAAACGGCCCAACACTTGGTGCCACCAGGCGCAACGTGGCAGAGATCACCGTCTTTCTTGATGCAGAATCCGCAGCCTTTGCGCCAGGTGAGCGACTGGTTGTACCAGAGGCAGCGCGTGTCGAGGCAGATGTTGCCGCCGATCGTGCCCATGTTGCGCAGCACGGGCGACGCCACGGTGGCGGCGGCCTCAGTCAGCACCGGATAATGCTGCCGCAGATAGTCGGATCGCTCGATCGCGCGAAGAGTGGTCAAAGCGCCGATTTCGACGCCGCCGTCGGCTTGCGGCGTGATCCCTCGCAGGGCGGCAATTCCGCGCAGGTCGAGCACGTGCTCCGGTTCGAAAAGCTTCTGGCGCATGGAAGGAATCAGATCGGTGCCGCCCGCCAGCACACGAATGTTCCCCGCAGGCTCGCCCAGGTAGCCCATTGCCTCTTCGATGCCGCGCGGTCGCAGCAGTCTGAATTGTGGAAGGCTCAATCTGCCCTCCTTGAGACCGACGGCGTTTCTCGCCGCGAGGGATCGAGCGCGTGCCGTTCCGGTCCCTTTCCTTTGAAGCATAGCGAGCCGCCGTGTTCGCGGAAACGCGTAGGCGAGGTTGGGTCGACGCCTTCAGTAAGATTCAGAGCCTTGGCATTGTTCTTCGCGCGCAAGGCGGCCAAAACTCTCTCGGGCGTGAAGGGCGACTCGTGCAAACGGACGCCGACCGCGTCGTAGATTGCGTTGGCAATCGCTGGAATCGTCGCAGCCAGAGATCCTTCGCTGCACTCCTTCGCGCCAAACGGGCCTTCGGGATCAATGCTCTCCACAATGATGGGCTCAACCTCAGGCGACTCCACCGACGACGGACTGCGATATTCGAGCAGCCCGGGATTCATCAGCATGCCGTCCTTCCAGACCATCTCTTCGGTGAGCGCCTGGCCCATGCCCATCCAGACCGAACCGATGATCTGACCTTCCACGGAAACTGGATTCAGTGCGCGCCCGCAATCGTGCGCGGCCCAGACTTTGTGTACTGTAACTTCACCGGTCTCTTCGTCGACGCTGACCTCGGCGACCTGCGCAGAGTAAGAGTAGGCCGGCGAGGGCCCTACGCCTCCACCTTTGTGGCGGCCACCACGCGCTTCCTGCGGAGGCGCATAGGACCCGGTTCCGGTGAGCGCCCCGTGGAAGTCGATTGCCGCTACGACCGCCTCCTCAAATGTCATCCAATCCTTCGGGCCTTCTTCTTTCCGCTTCTGCTGCAGCGATCCGCGCAGAATCTGGCCTTCGACTCGCCCGCTGACCGAGGCTCCTGCCTGAGTGACTTCCACTTCCTCGGCCTGATCTTTTTTCATCAGCGGCGGTACGCTTCCTTTCTTGACAACCAGGTCCTCGCGGAAAACCAAATCTTCCACCGCGCATTTCATCTTCTGGGCTGCGGCTGCGGCAATGAGCTTCTTTACTTCGGCAGCTGCGCGCAACGTTGCATTACCCGCCATAAACGTGACGCGACTGGAGTAGGAACCGATGTCGATCGGAGTCAAGTCGGTATCAGCGGCAATTATGCGGACGCGGGGCAGCGAGCATCCCAGCACTTCGGCCGCGATCTGCGCAGTCATGGTGTCGGAGCCCTGCCCAATTTCCGACGCTCCGGTGTACACCACGACGCCACCATCGCGATCGATCTTGATATTCACCGTCGAGTGCGGCATATCGGAACGGATGATCGAATTCGCCGCACCGCTGACGTAATGACTGCAGGCGATACCCAGCCCGCGTCCCTTAGGCAGTTTGCCTTTGCGCTTTTTCCAGCCGGAGCGCTCGCCTGTCTTCTCGATGCACTCCGGCAACCCATAGCTTTGAACCCGCAGGCCATTCACAGTAATGCAAGGAGGCTGCAAGAAATTGCGTCGCCGGATTTCAGCCGGATCGACTCCGATCTTCAACGCCAACTCGTCGAGTTGAGATTCAAACGCGAAGCGAACATTCACCGTGCCGTGACCGCGCATGGCGCCACACGCTGGTTTATTGGTCAGCACGCGATACCCGTCATACTGAATGTTGGGGATGTCGTAGAGCGCACCCAGCAGCGCACCTGAGTAGAGGATGGTAACGACACCGTAGGAGCAGTACGCACCGCCGTCCTGTACGACGCGGGCTTTCACGGCGGTAATCCGTCCGTCCTTCTTCACTCCGGTTTTCAAGTCGATGATGGTGCGCGGCCGTCCGCGATGCGCCCAGAACACTTCCTCGCGTGTATAAGTGATCTTTACTGGGGCCTGAGCCTTGCGCGCGGCCACCGCCGCGATGATTTCTAGCGGAATCACTTCGCTCTTGCCGCCGAACCCACCGCCCACCAGCGGCTTGATCACACGAATCTGCGACATTGGCATTTCGAGCACGAGCGACAGCTTGTGTTGCAGGTAGTACGGAACCTGGGTCGACGACCACACGGTCAGCCGTCCGGGCTTGCCGGTGTGCGGATCGACTTCGAAGGACGCCAGCGTAGAGTGCGGTTCCATTGCGGCATGCGTCACTTCGTTCGCAATGAAACGCGCTTCAGCCACCTGATCGGCTTCGGCAAAGCCCTTCTCGGGATCACCGAAGACGTGGTGATAATCCTTCTCCAGATTCCCTGGCTTGGAATCGTGGATGAGATCCGTCTGCGCCTTCATCGACTCTTCTGGATCGAAGTACGCGGGCAGAACTTCGTACTCGACGTCGATGAGTTCGAGCGCCTTCTCGGCAAGGGCTTCGGAAATAGCAACGACGCACGCGACGTTATCGCCCACGTATCGCACCTTGTCGAGAGCCAACGGATACTCGTCGTGGCCCACCGGCAGAATGCCGTAAGGATTGGGTGCGTCCTTCCCGACCGCAACCGCGACGACGCCTTCGCATTTCTCGGCGCGGCTAGTATCGATGCTTTTGATGCGCGCATGCGGATATGGCGAGTGCAGGATCTTGCCGACCAGCATGCCGGGCACGCTGAGATCGTCGGTGTACTTGCCGGCGCCGGTGGTCTTCCCGGCCGCGTCGATCATTGCGGTGGGCTTACCGATAATGGAGAAGCCGTTTTTGTGGCTACTCATTGACGGACACCGCCGTTCTCTCCGCTGTAACAGCAGCCCGTATAGCCTCGTACATCTGGCTGTAGCCGGTGCAGCGGCACAGGCTGCTGCTCAGTGCGGCGCGAACGTCGGCTTCTGACGGATCTGGATTCTCTGCCAGCAGAGACTTCACCGTCATGATGAAGCCGGGAGTGCAATATCCGCATTGCGCGCCGCCCCAATCGCCATATGCCTTCTGGATTGCCGCCAGCGCGCCATGCTGGCTTACTCCCTCGACGGTGGTGATCTCTTGCCCCTCACAACTGGCAGCCAGCAGAGTGCAAGACATCATGGCAACACCATCGACGAGCACGGTACATGCTCCGCAGGACGAATCATCACACCCGCGCTTCGAACCCGTGAGTTCCAGTCCCTGGCGCAGCACGTCAAGCAAGAGAGCACTAGGCTCGATCGCGACCTCGTGAGATCGGCCGTTGACCCGCAGTTCGATGAGTTCTTTTTTCATGAGCAGCTCTTAGCTCTGAGCCTTTAGCTCTTAGCTGGCCGATTTTGGCTAAAGGCTAAGAGCTAAATGCTAAAAGCTTCTTCAATACATCGGTACTTTCCCATCCACGCGTCGCGACCAGGCGTCGATGCCGCCACGCATGGACTGTGCCTTCTCAAATCCCTGCTGGCGCAGCCACACCGTCACATTCATGGAGCGCACGCCATGATGGCAAAGCACCACGACGGGAGCCTCAGGATCGAGTTCCTGATGCACCCTCGACGGTACGTCGCCCATGGGAATCAACTTGGCGCCGTCGATGCGGGCAGTCTCGAACTCCCAAGGCTCACGGACATCGAGCAGCGTGAACGATTCTCCAGCGTCGAGCTTGCTTTTCACTTCTTCGGGGGTGACCTCGTATTCCACTGTTACTTTCCAGTCCACTTCGGTTCGCGCTTTTCCATAAATGCGCGGATCCCCTCGTGAGCATCCGCGGTTTTCATCAGTTCGTCAAAGTAGATCCGTTCGGTCCGGGCCAGTCCTTTGTCGAAATGCATCGAATCCCACACGTAGGACGCCTTTTTGGCGACGGCCAAAGCCGCAGGGCTGAGCTTGAGCAAATCTCCGACGCGTTCATCCACGGCGGCCGGAAGTTCACTCTCGGCCACGGCACGACTTGCCAGACCAATCTCGGCCGCTTCTTTCCCGTCAATGGTCCGGCCGGTCAGAATCAGTTCCGCTGCCCTCTTGTGTCCGACCAGCGCGGCCAACGCCGTACACGCCACCGGCGGGTAGCATCCCAGCTTGATCTCAGGAAATCCCCACTGCGCCGCTTCCGTGCTGTAGACCATGTCGCACATCATCGCCAGTTCGGCGCCACCGCCCAGACAATACCCATGCACGGCGGCGATGGTAACCTTCTTCGCGGCAACCAGCGCTCGGATGACAGCGTGAAACTTCTGCAACATCCCTTCGACCTTTTCGGGTGTGTGAGCGGCTACGTCCACGCCCACCGAAAACGCCTTGCCCTCTCCACTCAGGACAATCACCCACACGTCTTCACGCGTTTCGATCTCAGCCAGAGAAACACTCAATTCCTCCATCGTGGCGATGTCGATAACGTTGAGCGGCGGATTGCGCAGCGCGATCCGGGCAACCGGGCCGTCGATCGCGAGTGAGAGTCGGCCGAGTTTGGGATGCGTAGACGTTGCTGTCATGGATCGCCTTACAGGTTGATCGCCGACTTCCGCACTTCCCCAATGGTCGAGAGCGGATCACGCGCACCAGTTTTCTCGGCGATCCACTTCTTTTCGTTGTTGATGATGTCGAGCAAGAGCTTCTTGTCCGCCGTGGATGGCATGTACTCTTTCATGTGCTCTTCGTAGGCGCGATCGTCAAGTGCTTCGCCCGTCTGCGCGTGGAATTTCTGTCCGGCCCACTTCCCAATCGCGCGATTGAACTTGATGTGGGGCGCATACAGTTTCGGCTCGCCCGGCTTGAGCGCACTGTTGAAGCGCTCGATCAGTCCAGACACTTCGTCGCGATAGAGGTTGCGGTTGTAATCGTTCAGGTCGTCCAGGTCGGGAGCCTTGTCGTTCTTGGGCTCATCGTATCGGCCCTTCACGCCCCAAACATAGGCCCAATGCGCGGACGACGAATGATCGGTGCCGAACAGGTCGTAGGAACTCGAAATCCATTTATTGAGATATTTCTGAATCAGCCAAGCCGGGACTACTCCCGCCTCAACGATACGACGGAGCCCGTCGTTGCCCGCTCCCATGTGGAACGCTTCCTCACGCAGCATGTACGACATGGAACGCCCCAGCGGAGCGAATGCGGAATACTTCAGCATCTGCAGCTGGAATTTTCCGTCGCGGTCGACAAAGTCGGTGTAGGTGAAGAAGTCCATCCAGTTATCGACATCGACGTTGAACGCGCCCAGCAGTCGCTTGTTCTCAAACGAGCGCCGCTCCAGCATTTTTTGCGCCTCAACCTTGCCCGAGTATCCGAAATGATCGACCAGGAGAGCGCACATCTGCCAGCCGTGACGCATTTCCTCGATCATTACCCTGGTGATGGCGCGGCGGTCCCACTCGGTGGGTGCGTTCTCCAGCAGATTGCGCTGCTGCTCGACGCTGGCGAACTCGGTGTCGCCCTGGTAGACGATCATGTTCATTAGAGCATCACGCATCTGCTGGGTGGGAATCTGGCGCAGGTTCTCCCACTTGCGTCGTCCCTTGTACGACCCGAACTCGATCTCTTCGGTGTCGATCGCGCCATACAGCGTGTCGAAGTGGAAGGCATCGATGTCGGCAGTGTTGACGCCAATATCTTTGCGCCAGTCGTTGAACAAACCGATCCAGTCACTGAAGGTTCCGATCTTTGCTACTTTGCCGGGCATATTGACCTCGAAATTTCGGCGTTACTTCGCCTTGAACACTGCCGGACGCTTTTCCACGTACGCTGCCAGGCCCTCTTTCGCGTCCTCACTCTGGAACAGCAACTGCTGGTTCTCCCGCTCGACGGCCAGCGCCGACTCCATGGGAATCTCCCAGCCTGTCTGCACCGCGCGCTTGATGCGTCCCACCGCTT
>Ga0265316_10006388_pt1 | contig 11267 bp, 9 predicted proteins | sample 4522metaG_FD_202092 | JGI IMG/M metagenome (GOLD analysis project Ga0265316, IMG submission 202092) | Rhizosphere microbial communities from Carex aquatilis grown in University of Washington, Seatle, WA, United States - 4-5-22 metaG | ecosystem: Host-associated > Plants > Roots > Rhizosphere >...
CCGGAGTGAGCGACGATCCGGATTACTCGGCCGATGGGCAGTGGATTTACTTCAACTCCGACCGCGCGGGCGGAATGCAGATCTGGCGCATGCATCCCGACGGCAGCGCGCCCGAGCAGGTGACCTCCGACGAGAAGCACAACTGGACGCCGCATCCCTCGCCGGACGGAAAATCGATCCTGATCCTTTCCTACGAGAAGGACGTGACCGGGCACGCGGCCAACAAGGACGTGACCTTGCGGATCATCAATGTTGCCGACGGAAAGATTCGCGACCTGGTCGAGATTGTGGGCGGATCGGGCAGCGACAACGTACCCAACTGGGCTCCTGATGGCGCGCACTTTGCGTTTGTGAGCTACCAGTTTCTGCCGCCAGACGACAACGGCTCCACGCAATAAAGGATGGCGACGGTGGCAACGCTGACGCCAGTTGGCCGGCCAACCTGAGTTCCTACTTGCCGATCACATCGATGGGGACGTTGATGGTCTTTGGCGGCATGCACTGGCTCTGGTCGCAGGCCTGGTAGCGCAGTTTGCCCTGCACCAGGTGATTGCCCGGCGTGGCCACGATGCGTGCCTGAATCATGAACTCGCCTGTGTAGACGCTGAGCTTGGTTTTAGGATCGAAGGCCAGCGAGATGATGGCGCCCGGCGGATAAGTGGCGGCACCGAGCTGGACGCCCATGCCGTCGGGAATCGAAAAATCTGTCGGAATCAGGAACTCGTCGCTGGGCGTATGCGAGTTGATGTGCAGCCCCTGTGCGACGCGGAAGTGCATTGTGACCGGGGTCGCCTTGCCCGCGGGAACGCTCACCTGCTCGGGGAAGAGGTACTGCACCGCGTCGGTCTTAACGATGGAGCGGTTCTGCGCGGCGGGCGGAATCACCTGCGCCTGGCCCGCAAGAGCGGCGAGGCCGAGGAGCACAACTGCCGCGCAAGTCCGATTCCGATTCATTCGATCCATCAATTTCAAACCTCAAACAAGACGCCTTCCGGCTGAACACTGATCACTGAACACTTGTCTTTAATTCGCCAGCGCCTTCTTGATATTCCCCTCGATGTCGCTCTCCGAGGTCAGGCCCACGGACGCGGCGACCACCTTGCCGCTGCGATCGACGAAGAACGACGCGGGCAGATCGTCGAGCCCGCCGTAGTCCCGGCTGATGCTGTCGCCGTCGAGCAGCACCGGGTAGGGTACCTTCATCTCGGTGACGAACTTATTGGCATTGGCCTCGGCTTTGGCCCATCCGGCTTTGTCGCTCGCCTGCAAGTCGTCGCCCTCGGTGTCAACGCCCAGAACCTCAAAGCCCTGCGCAGCGTACTTGTTGCGCAGCTCGACGATCCAGGGCGTTTCCACTTTGCACGGGCCGCACCATGTGGCCCAGAAGTTGATCATCACGGCCTTGCCGTTGTAGCTCGAGAGAGAGACTTTGCTTCCGCTGAGATTCTGGAGCACGAAGGCAGGCGCGGGCTTGCCGTTCAGCGGGGAAACGTAATTCATCGCATCGCCGCCTGGAGCCGGCACAAGCTCGCCTTGCCCTGCCCCGGACAGCAGCTTTTCGGCGGCCTGCTTGCGATACTCCCAGTTGGCCCATCCAGCCCAGGCAAAGATGGCCAGAATAAAAAGAACGACAATAAGAACGATGGTGTTTCGGCGCAACGGAATCGACCTCGTAGCTCTATTGTACGAGGGGGAAACAGAGATCAGAGAACAGGAGTCAGAGATCAGAATGCATCTGCACAGTAGCGGCCGACAGGATCGCGTATCTCCAGCCGTTGTCATAGATAGGAGATAGGCTTCGGCACAAACTGATCTCTGTTCTCTGATCTCTGTCTTTGTTACCATGAAATGCCAATGAGCCCCACTGGGAAAGACGAGCCGTTCAATCCCGCATCGCTGGTGCGCACCGAGGCCGCCGCGCTTGAGGCGCTGGCCGCGCGCCTTGACGGGCCGATGGCCGATTCCTTTGCGCGAGCTGTCGACATGATCGTCCGCTGCGGCGAGCAGAATGGCCGCGTGGTGGTCACCGGCATGGGCAAGAGCGGCATCATCGCGCAGAAGATCGCCGCGACGCTCAGCTCTACCGGCTCGCCGGCGCTGTTTCTGCATCCGGCCGAGGCCGTGCACGGCGACCTTGGAGTGTTGATGCCCGGCGACGTGGTGATTGCGCTGTCGGCCTCGGGAGAAACTGAGGAAATTCTTCGCCTGTTGGCCACGGTCAAGCGAAAGGGTGATGCGCTCGTTACTTTTTGCTGCAATCTGCAGTCGACTCTCGCCGCGGCAAGCGATGTGGCGCTTGATTGCAGCGTGGAGCGCGAAGCCTGCGGGCTGAATCTCGCGCCGACCGCATCGACAACATCGATGCTTGCGCTCGGCGATGCGCTGGCCGTCGCCGTGAGCCTGCGCAAGGGATTCCGCGCTGAGGATTTTGCGGAGTTGCACCCCGGCGGCAAATTGGGCAAACAACTGGCCAAAGTCCGTGAGTTGATGCACATAGGCGAAGACGTGCCTATTGTCGCGACCTCGACGCCGATGGCGGATGTGATCTTCGAGATGTCGTCGAAGAAGCTGGGGATGACGACGGTGCAGGAGGCAGGCCTGCTGCGTGGCGTGATCTCAGACGGCGATTTGCGGCGGCTGCTCGAGCGCGAAGGCGGCGCGGCACTCGGCAAAACCGCCGGCGAGGCGATGAACGCGCATCCGCGAACAATCGCTGCCGAGGAACTGGCGGCTCGCGCGTTGGCGATCCTCGAAGAGCGCAAGATTACTTCGCTCGTCGTTGTCGACGTGGAGCAACGCGTCGAAGGCGTGGTGCATCTGCACGATCTGTGGGGCGTGGAATTGATCTGAACTAGATGCTTGCAGCCCAATACCAATTTCTTCGAAGATGTGTCACTTCGACCCACTCGCCGCCAAAGTCTTCTTTTTCCGGTGGCGCGTCCGTCGCAGAGTAAACAAACCCTGAGAAATGGTCGAGAATTCCGCGAAAGGTGAAGAAGAAAACCATCTGCTTTTGAGCCGTCTGCAAGACCATGACGTCTCCATCGTCAGAAAGTGCGTATTCGGATCCAGTTAGATGAACAAAGTCTCCTTGCCCGCCCTGCATCGGTCCATCGAAGGATTTGCTCGCCAGAATTCGTTGCGCAACCACCGTCCGACTGTTGAGATTGGATGCAAAGTTGATCTTGAGTTCGATCTCGTTGAATGGAACAAATAGAAAAACTGCAAGCGAAGCAAGCCCAAGCAAAAGCGGCGAAAAGCGATTTCCGCGGGCGCCGCGGAATGGCAGGATCGCATGGACGATCGCCCAGACCAGCACGGCAGCGAATGCCGAAAAGACAGCAATTTCAACCATTGGCTCCAGAAACACCGTCAGAAGGTCGACAAGCATCCAACGGAAAATGTTGACAATGAGTCCTGTCGCTGAAGAAATCGCGACGAAGTAAAACACGAGAGGAAGCCGCTTTCGATCGAAGTCGAAGGCGGCGCGGAACAATTTGCCGACAGCCCGGAGCTGCATATCGCGCCTCGGAAGGTCAAATTAGGAGAATCGAGTTCTTACCGAGAAAGCCAGCATAACTCCATGCATCGTTGGTCGAAGCTCCTTATTCCCACTCCGCCCAGGCCTCGTTCACCGATACTGCGGCGCCAGCAGCGCAATCACTTCCAGGTCGCGATCCAGAATGACGGAGTCGTCTGGCTTGGATGCGTTGTAGTGGACCTGAACGTGCTTGTCCTTGACCTGGCGGACGAATTCGTCGGCATCTTCCTCGCGGCGAAAATGATGGACGTGCTTGCCAGAGCGGTACTCCCCCAAGTAATAGGTGTACGTAAGTTCAACCCAGTAGCGCACCCCTTGCTTATGAACCTCTCCGCTTTGAATCGTTCCGTCGGTGGCAGGCCATCCGGCCATTGCCTTGTTCTGACGCCATTTCTGGTAGAGCTTTTTCACGCCGAACGCCGCCAGCGCTCCAGGAATAATTCCGAATACCTTGAGGAGCTTGATCAGTCCGAACAGAATTGCTTCCCATGGGATGTGGTGGAAATTCATCCCTGAAAGTATGCCACACAGCTTCAGGGCAGCGATGTGCGCCGCAAAAGCCTTCATTTGAGCTCCCCTACATGCCGGACATTTAGAATGAAAGCTGCTTTAGTTTGCCTTGCGTTCGCCTCAGCGGACGAGAAAGTACGCACAACATTTCTATGCATCGTTGGTCGAAGCTTTTTATTCCTACATTGCGCGAGGCCCCGGCAGACGCTGAAGTGGCCAGCCACAAGTTTCTTCTCCGCGCGGGCTACATTCGCCAGCTCGGCGCGGGAATCTATAACTATCTTTTCCTCGGCCAGCGCTCGCTGAATAAGATTATCGGGATTGTGCGCGAGGAGATGGACCAGATCGCGCAGGAGTTCTACTTGCCGGGGATTCTGCCGCGCGAGCCGTGGGAGGAGAGCGGCCGCTGGGCGACGATGGGCGACAACATGTTCCGGCTTAAGGACCGCAAGGGCGCGGACCTGTGCCTGGGCATGACGCACGAAGAGATCATGACCATGATCGCGCGCGGTGAACTGCGCAGTTACAAGCAGTTGCCGCAGATCTGGTACCAGATTCAGACCAAGTTCCGCGACGAGCCGCGGCCCAAGGCGGGCTTGCTGCGCGTGCGCCAGTTCATCATGAAGGACAGCTACTCCTTCGACATCAATAAGGTTGGCCTCGACCGCAGCTTCGATTTGCACGATCGCGTCTATCGCTCCATCTTCACGCGCTGCGGGCTCAGGTTCGTCGCCGTTGAGGCCGATTCGGGCGCGATGGGCGGTTCGCAGTCGCAGGAGTTCATGGTTTACACCGATGCCGGCGAGGATCTGATCGCAAGCTGCCCGGTCTGCCGCTATGCGGCGAATCTGGAGAAGGCGACATCGCGGCTTGATTCCGTGCTTGAGATGGCGCCGACGGGAGGCGGGTCGCCCGAGCTCGTGCACACACCGGGTTGCGGCGCAATCGCCGATGTGGCCGCGTTCTTCAAGATTTCACCGGCCTCGGACATCAAGTGTGTTGCATATATGGCGTCGATCTCGGGCGAGTGGAAGCCTGCTGTGGTGTTCCTGAGAGGCGACCATCAAGTCAACGAGGCGAAATTGATGGGGATTCTTTTTGCCTCCGAACTGAGGCCGATGCAGGCGGAGGAGATTGACGAAGTCTTCCATGCGCCGGCAGGTTTCCTCGGACCGATTGGCCTTGATCCGGCGAGCAAAGAGGGCTATAAAGATGCGTTTGCTCAGGATGTCCTCGAATCCGCGCGCGGCGAGGCCTCGAGAAAGCATCGCCTCGAATTCTTTCGTTCGGGCGTGAAAGCCCGGTCGCCCCTGGTCATCTTCGATCATGCGCTCGAAGGCCGCAAGAATATGGTCTGCGGCGCCAACAAGCTCGACTACCACCTGCGCAACGTGACGCCCGGCCGGGATTTCAGATGGACCATCCCCGCCGACATCCGCAACGTGAACGAGGGCGAGGGCTGCCCGACGGGAGGCTGCATCGGCAAGCTCGTCGTCGGCAAGGCTGTCGAGGTTGGGCATATCTTCAAGCTCGGCTACAAGTACTCCGATTCGATGGGCGCGCGCGTTCTCGATGAGAACGGGAAAGAAGTGACGCCCATCATGGGCAGCTACGGCATCGGCATCGAGCGCATTCTCACCGCGTCCATCGAGCAGTCGAACGACGCCAACGGATTCAGCCTGCCGGCTTCCATCGCGCCGTTCGCTGTCGTCGTGACCGTTACGAATGTGGGCGACTTTGCGCTGCGCGCTGCCGGAGAGCAACTTGCCGTCGAACTCGAGGAGGCTGGGCTCGATGTGTTGCTGGATGACCGCGACGAGCGCGCCGGCGTTAAATTCAAGGACGCCGACCTGGTCGGCATTCCCTACCGCATCAACGTGGGCAAGAAGGCGGCCTCAGGCCTGGTGGAACTGGTGACACGCTCGACGTGCACCAGCGTGGATGTAGCCTTGAGCGATGTGGTGGCGCTGGTGAAGAAGCGCGTAGAAGAAGAGCGGCTGCTGGAAGCAAGCCTTTAAAGCGGTTCCGCAGATGTAGTAGCCGTTTCCGGCCCGGTTCAGGGTGGATTTTTCTTGATGAAAAATCCACTTGGCGTTCGTAACTTCAGATCTCAGTAACTGCGGAACCACTAGAGCTATTTCAAGGAGCGGCAATGGCAATTCGAGTCCGAATCCCGAGGCCCAAATCGGGGCATCATCTCCGGTCGCGGATTCTGCTGGTTCTGCTCGCGATCGTTGTCGCTGTTGCCGTGACTGGCGTTTCAATTTTCGCCTATTTCTATCACAAGTATGAGGGCATTGTTGATGAGCGGCTGAAGCAGCCGATCTTCGCCAGCACCGCGCAGATCTACGCCGCGCCGCGCGAGGTGCGTCCGGGGCAAAAGCTCTCCATCCGCTGGATCGCCAACGAGCTACACAACGCCGGCTACTCGGGCGACGGCGCCGCGCAGTCTTCTGAGCTGGGAAGCTACAGTGAAGGCGTGCAGCAGATTACGATACAGCCCGGCCCGCAGTCCTATCACGCGCCGGATAACGCCATCATCCATGTGAGCGGCGGCGTTGTAAGTTCGATCATCGACGCCCACGGTCAGGCACTTTCGAGCTACGAGCTCGAGCCGCTGCTTATTACCGGCCTGAGCGAGGGCGCCCAGCGCACCAAGCGCCGCGTGCTGACGTACGACGAGATTCCCCCAAATCTTGTGCATGCAGTCATCGCCATTGAAGACCGCCGCTTCTTTGAGCACAGCGGCATCGATTATTGGCGCATCCTGGGCGCGATGCGCAACGACATCTTCCACCTGCACCGCTACAGGGAGGGCGCATCCACGCTCACGCAGCAGTTGGCGCGCGGATTCTTTCTTACTCCTGAGCAAACCTATTCGCGTAAGGCACGCGAAGCTGTCATCAGCATCATCCTTGAGCATCGCTTCGATAAAAGGCAGATTTTCGCGATGTACGCGAACGAGATCTCGCTTGGACAAATCGGCAGTTTTTCCATTGACGGATTTGGCGAGGCATCGCAAGACTACTTCGGCAAGGATGTGAGCCAGATCGACCTGGCGGAGTGCGCCATGCTGGCGGGGATCATCCAAAGCCCCAGCCGCTTGAATCCCTTTCACCATCCGGATCGCGCGATCGAGCGCCGCAATCTAGTGCTGGATTCGATGGTGGAGACGGGCGCCATCACCAAAGACGAAGCTGAAACGGCCAAGGCCCAGCCGCTGCATCTGGCCAAAGGCAGCGTGGACGAAAGCGAAGCGCCGTATTTTGTCGATTTGGTGCACGATCAGCTGACACAACGACTGGGAGACCGGGACTTCAATCGCGAGGGATTGCGCATTTACACGTCGCTCGATCCAGACCTGCAGCGCCTGGCGTCGCAGGCGATCAATTCCACGATCCATGTCGTCGACGCGCAGATTGACGCCGTTCACGCGCGCGATAAGAAGCTTGGCAAGCCTTACAACTATCCGCAAGTGGCGCTGATCGCTCTTGATCCCCACACCGGCCAGGTGCTGGCGCTGGTGGGCGGGCGCAGCTACGGCACGTCGCAGGTGAATCACGCGGTGGCGCATCGTCCAACGGGCTCCATTTTCAAGCCGTTTGTGTACGCGGCTGCGTTCCAAACCGCGGTTGAGGGCACGATGCTACCGGGCCAAACCAAACTGTTTTCGCCTGTGACCATTCTCGACGATGCGCAGCAAACCTATGGCGCCGGCACCGATTACGAGTACACGCCGCACAACTTCGAAAGCGAGTTTTACGGCCAGATGACTGCCCGCCTGGCGCTGATGCGATCGGACAACAACGCAACCATCGGCCTGGCCAGCATGGTCGGCTTCGATCGAGTGGCCGCGCTCGCGCGTAGTGCCGGGATCAAAAGCGCGCAGGGAACGCCTTCAATGGCCATTGGCTCCTACGACGCCACCCCACTCGACATGGCCGGCGCGTATACGACTTTTTCCAACGGCGGCGTGCACATCGATCCGTGGATGCTGGCCAGCGTGCGCACGCCCACCGGCGACATCATCGAAGATTACACGCCCACGACGCGGCAGGTGCTCGATGCGCGGGCGGCCTTCCTCACCACATCCATGATGGAAGCGGTCCTCGGAGGCAACGGGAGCGATCCCTGCGAGGTTGGGGGACGAGATTACTGCGGAACCGGCGCCGGCGTCCGCAACATGGGATTCACTTCTCCGGCTGCAGGCAAAACTGGCACCAGCCACGACGCATGGTTTGCGGGCTTTACCTCGAACCTGCTGTGCATCGTGTGGGTGGGCAACGACGATTACACAGAGCTTGACCCGGAAAACCGCGGCCGCATCCAGGGCGCGCGTGTCGCGGCTCCCATCTGGGCTGATTTCATGAAGCAGGCGGTGCAGTTGCCGCAGTACTCAGATACAAATGAGTTCACGGCACCGGATGGCGTGCAGATTGTTTCCATCGACAAGACGACCAACCTGCTGGCCGACGAAACGTGCACCGACGATTTCTCCGCGGCATTCCTCGACGGTACCGCTCCCACCGATACCTGCGACCACAAAGGCCTGAACGGCGAAGACCACCGCAACATCTTTCAGAAGATCTTCGGGGTCGGCAAGCCTCAGAATTAACGCGATCGCCTGGGCTTTGCAGCAACGCGCCGCGGCCGCTGCTTTGCTGAAACGGAGCGGATCACGAGGGTTCCGCGGCCTGTTGTGGGTAGCGGCGCTTTGCCCTGTGCTGCCGCCGCGCGAATGAGCGCTTCAACCGCGGGCTTGCTCAAATCACGCGCGCTTTCGAGTCGTATGAACCGATTCTGATTCCCGCCGCCGAGCAGGATTCCCGCAGGATCGGGAAGCTTGGAACCCCAATAGAACGCGAGTCGCACGCCGTGCGCGTCAGCCACCAACTGAGTGAAACAGTCCGATGGCCGCAGAGTCGGGCTGTAGCCAATCACGAAGAAATTGTAGTTATCGTAGACAAGTTCATTCGCTGTGGGCAGCCGTTTGCGGAGGGCGGCGCGCACGGCGCGGATCGCCTTGGCCATCTCCGGTGTGAACTTGTCGATGAATCCTGCCAACTCGGTTTCGGCATTTTTGCGGGGAGCAGGTGCAGCCTTTTTCATTTCGCCTCCTTTTTTGGGGCCCGGAATTCTCATCAGCCGTCGACATCCGACCCGTCGGGCATGGGCTGGCAGAGCGCGCACCAGAAGGTGACGCGCGCATCTGCGCCCTGAATGCGGCGGCGAATCAATTCGCCGCAGCGGCGGCACGGCTCGCCCGCGCGGCCGTAGACCCACAGGCTCGCGCTCGGATCGGACGCGTGAGTCGTCCGCCGCTGCTGGCCACGAAAAGTGACGATGAGGTCGCCGGAGTCTTCGAGGACGTTGGCGCGCAACAGCTTCTTCGCGGTCGCGATGGTTGCGGCGGCTTCGTCGCGAGTCAGCGTTCCTACTGCGCGGAATGGATGAAGACACTGAACAAAACAAATCTCCGACTTGAAGACGTTGCCGATGCCGGCGAGAACCGTTTGATCGAGCAACGCGTCGGCGAGCGCTTCGTGCGGGCGGGCCAACAGGCGCGCGAGGGCGGCTTCAGGGTCGAACTCCTCGCTGAGCAGGTCGTTCTCCGAGCGGGCGACGTGCAGATCGCGAGCCAGCGATTGCTCGGTATGCATGCGCGCCACGGGCACGCGAAAACCGACAACCTGGTACTCGCCGTTCTCGATGACAATGCGCATTTGGAACCGCGGCGCCTGCCAGCGCTCGCCCTGGCGGTAGATGTGCCAGCGGCCGCTCATCAGCAGATGTGAGGTGAGAATGCCGCCGCCGGAAAAATGAATGAGCAGCCATTTGCCGCGGGCTTCGACTTGATCAACCGTCTGGCCCACGAGCGGCGTGTCGTCGTTGAATCGCGTCAGGAGCGGGAATGTCGAGCGGAAGCCGATGACCGGTTTGCCGGTGAGCGCGCGGCCGATGTTGCGCGCGGTGCGAAAGATGGTGTCGCCCTCGGGCATGCCCTACTGGACCTCAGGCCTGTTCGGCTCGGTATGCGTGATGGCGAGCGGGATGCGACGCAGATGCATCCCGAACGGCCCGGGATGAAAGCCCGCGTCCATCAGGAAGCGCGCCATCGAGTGCGCGGCTACGGGCTGGCCGTTGATGGTGGTGATCAGTACGCCCTCATGATTGCTTGCGTGCATTCGCTGCTGTCCGCGCGTGCAGAGAAAATGCGCTAAGCCCGCAGCGGCCTGCGAGCGCTCCGGCTCTTCGGCGGGCAAGAAGACCAGCAGGTTTGGATTGCCGCGCTTGAGCCACGCCACCAGCTGGCCATTGCGCAAAATCACTTCAGCGTAAACGGCGCGCGTGAGGATGCGTGGAGCCGATTCCGAGTCTTCTTCAGCGACGGGAAGATCGGGCCAGCGAAGTACAGATCCATACGGGTTGGCGGGGTCAGTCGCGGCGAGTTGCACGAACTCGGGCTTCTCGGCTGGCGGTTCAGTGCGCAACTGGCGCAGCAGATCGACGGCTGCCGGCAGCGCAAACTGCGTCGCACCTAATCCACCGACGAAGTAGCCGCGGCGAATGCGCCCGCTCTCTTCGAGCGCCTTCAGCACGTCGTACACCGCGCTGAATCCACCGGGCACGTTTTCCGCCGCGACTGATTCGCGCAGCAGCACGCCGTTGCGGTTGAGCAGTTGAAGCGCCAGAGCGTGGCTGCGCTCCGTCGTTGCTCGCCGCAGGTCTTCGGCGCTTTGCCCCGCAGGACGAAGCGGCAACAACGACCAGCGCCCCTGCGCCGTTGGCGGCATGGTGCGTCGCGAGCGGAAGACTGCACCCGTTTGATAGCGGCGTGGCGTGCGCGCGCTCTCAGGCCGGGCAATGTACGCGCGCAGGGCGTGAAGCGAGTCATTCGTAATCAGCCCGCGCCAAACAAGGCTCCAGAGCGCATCGATTGTTTCGCCGGGATAGCCCGCGCCTGCAGCTTCATGTAGCGAATCGAAGAAGCTCGCGCCTGTCGACTCGAGCACCGCGAGCAACTTCTCTTCGCGCTCGGTCAGCGGTTCCACCAGCGGGCGCTGCTGCGCCAGTAACGGAAGCTTGTCGGCGAGGAAGAGCGCGATGCGGCCATCGCGTTCGCCAATCGCTTCGACGCCAGCCCACGCCACTTCACCGGCGGCGATCAGAGTGTCGAGCCCCGCGGATGTGAAATCGGCGATGCGCGCAGGCAGGA
>Ga0265316_10006389_pt1 | contig 11264 bp, 13 predicted proteins | sample 4522metaG_FD_202092 | JGI IMG/M metagenome (GOLD analysis project Ga0265316, IMG submission 202092) | Rhizosphere microbial communities from Carex aquatilis grown in University of Washington, Seatle, WA, United States - 4-5-22 metaG | ecosystem: Host-associated > Plants > Roots > Rhizosphere >...
CCTGATCGGGGTACGCTACGGAGAGCCGTTCGTGGTGAAAGAGACCATGCAGGTGGATGACGTCGTGGCACTGGGTGTGCGGAGCCTGTAGCCGGGAGGGTCCATGTCGAACCTCGATAGAAGAGAGTTGCTGAAGCTGGGAGCGGTCGCGAGCGGCGCCGTGCTTTCGCCCGCGGTTGCGGCTCGATTGCCGGGGACGGAGCAGGTTGCCGTGAAGCAGGCGGCGCCCATCGCGCCGGGGGCGGCCCGCTGGATCTGGCATCCGGGCCAACTTGCCTACCACCTTCACACGCACGTTTCCCGCGTCGCCTTCGCACGCGTGGCCAATGTCGGCTACCCGGGCTTCTACCAGCGTCCCGAGTACGTGGCGTGGTTCCGCCGCCGTCTGACGCTGGCCGCCGATACGCCCATCCGATGGGCCTGGCCGCTGGGCCGAACGCGCGTGCGAGTCAACGGCCGCGAAGGCGATATCACGGTGAGCCACCGCGTGCTGCCGGCCGGCCCGGTGGAGATTCTGGTGATGCAGGACATGATGCTCTCCCTGCCCTGCTTTCTGCTCGAAGGCCAGGGCGTAGCCACGGGCGAGGGGTGGGAAGCGAGCCTGGATGGCGAGCAGTGGACCGCCGCGGAATTCCAGGAGGGCTCCGTCCCGCCTGGCAAGTTCCCCGATCAGGACATCGACGGCCACAACCGGTTGCTGCCGCGCAGGGTCGCCCGCCTCTCGAAAGCGAGCGAAAGGGCCGGCGGGTACGATCTGGCTAGAGGCGGGGAGGTGGTGCTCGACTTCCACGACGTCGAGTTGGGCGTGGTTGAGTTCGAGGCCTCCGGCTCGGGCGAATTCACCGTGGCGGTGGGCGAGTCCTTCGAAGAAGCCACGGAGACGGATGAGTCGAAGTTCGAGCAGTTGCCACTCGCGCCCGTGCGCCTGGAGGCTGCCCGGCGGGGCTTCACGCTTCCGGAACGCGCCATCCGCTTCGTCGCCTTCCGCTCCGCGGAGAATTGCCGGTTGGAAGCGGTCAGCGTGAACGCGCGCGTCTATCCGGTCGAATACCGCGGATCGTTCGAATCGAGCGACGCGCGGCTGAACGAAATCTGGAAAGTGGGCGCAGCCACGTTGCACACCTGCATGCACGACGGCACCATCGTCGACGGCATCAAGCGCGACGCGCTGGTGTGGCTGTTCGATCAGAACATCGATTTCGACGGCGTGGATTGCGTCTTCTTCGACACCGCGGTGGTGCGCAACACGCTGCTGACTCAGACGCCGCCCCCCGGCGCCGCGCTGGACCGCATCGGCGAGTTCGAGCTGCTGATGTACTACGTGATGGGCTTCGGCCAGGACTACCTGACGCGCGGCGACGCGTCCTTCTCCGCGCGCTACCGCGCCAACCTGACCGAGGTGCTGGATCTGTTCACGCGCCTCGAGGACGAGCAGGGTTTCATCCCCGCGAGCGCCTTCTCGCCGAAGAAGACCAGCCCCGGAGGTCCGCAGGTGGAGGGCGTCGACTACCTCGGCGAATACTACCCGGATTGGGGCGGAAAGTCGGACCGCGGCGAGAAGCGGGCGACCGACCTGGACTGCGCCGGCACGCCCACGTACGGCCAGATGCTCATCCTGCTCTCGTTCGAGACCGGCGCCCGGCTGGCGCGCTCGTGGGGCGACACGGCCCTGGCGGACCGCTATGCCGCGAGCGCGGCGCGCCTCCGCGCCAGCATCCTGCGCGTCTTCTGGGACGATGCCCAGGGCGCTTTCATCGACGGCTTCGATCGCAGTGGCGCGCGCGACCCGCGCATTTCCCCGCACGCCCAGACCTGGGGCATTCTGCTCGACCTGGTTCCGGAGGGCAAGACCGCGGGCCTATTCAGCGCGGTCTATGACAATCCGCGCAACCACTCGCGCAACATCAGCATGCAGGGCTACTACGAGCTGATGGCGTACACCAAGGCGGGCCGTTTTCCGAAGGCTCTCGACTACCTGAAGAAGAATTGGGGCTGGATGCTGGACAACGGATTCACGCGTTTCATCGAAGACATCCGGATCGACGACGGGCCGCGAGAGCGCCTCATGTTCTACGGCCGGCCGTACGGTCTGAGCCTGAACCATGGCTGGACCGGCGCCACGGCCGTCTCGCTGCTCATGCGCGGCACACTGGGCCTGCGAGTCATCGAGCCCGGCTACCGTCTTTGCGAGTTGCGGCCCAACTGGAAGAGCTTCGATTGGGTGAAGGTGAGCATCCCCACGCCGCACGGCAGTCTGGCTCTGGATTACAGCCGCGAGAGAGGGGCCGAGGTGCAGGTGCCGGAAGGAATACGCATCCGCATTGTCGACGAAGGCGGAGGTGTGAAGGAGATTGGCGGCCCCGGCCGTCACAAGGTCTGATATCTCGCCGTCCGGATCGCGGGCGAGGGGCTAAAGGCCCTCGCCATCCGCGCCGATATGCGAGGTAGCCCGGCGATCGGGTTCGGCGATGGAACAAGCAGCGTCCGTAACGAAGGAACTGGCGCGCGCGCTCGATGCGCATCGGGCCTGGATCGAGGGACAGCCCGAGGGAGCGCGCCTGGATCTGTCCTTCGCCACCCTGAAGGGCATCAATCTCAAAGGCCGCGATCTGCGCATGGTGGTGATGAAATCGGCCTGCCTGGAGGGGGCGAACCTGGAGGGCGCAGTCCTGACCGGCGCGGTGCTCACGAGCACGGACCTGCGCGAGGCGCGACTGGTAGAAGCCGATCTGACCGGGGCCGAGCTGAAAGATGCCAACTTCGACCGCAGCGACCTCTCGCAGGCGAATCTTTCGGAAACGAACGCCAGCGGCAGTTCGTTCCAGGGATCCAATCTCTCCTCGGCCAGGTTTCTGGACGCACGACTGACCCAATGCAACTTCGTGACGGCGGTCTTGAAAGCCACGGTTTTACAGCACGCGCGGTTGTCCGACTGCGACCTCTCGGAGGCGAACCTGGAGGGCGGGCTGTTTAACCACGCTCGCATCCGGCTCTGCCGGCTTAAGGAAGCGCGCGGGTCCGGGGCCATTTTCAGCTACAGCATGATCGAGAACTCAGACTTTCGCAAAGCCCAGCTCATCCAGAGCAAGTTCGTGAAGGCGAACGTAAGCGGAGGCACGTTTGCCTGGGCGGCGCTGGCCAATTCCGATTTTCGCGAGAGCACGCTGCGCGGCACGGAGTTCTCCGGAGCGGTGCTGTACGGCGTGCGGTTCGGTTTGGCAACGGTGGCAGGTGCGGATTTTCGGGGCGCCAACCTGGCCGGGGCGAGGGAATTGACCTCGCATCAGATGACGAAAGCCTGGACAGGGCAGGACACCATACTGCCCAGTGGTCAACGTGGCGTCTACTTGAAAGGCTCGGGTGCGGAGCGACCGGCCCCTTCGGCTCTTAAACCGCCGGCTTGAGGTAGCGGTCAGCCATCAGCGGCCAGCCGTCAGGTGCGCCGGCCGGCCGGCGCAAGCGAATGCCACACCTTTCGAAATCTCTTCGAGCCTGAGGTAGCCTAGCGCAACGATCCTCCCGCGCGCGGGCGACCAGGCGGATGAGGCGATCTCGCCCACTGCCTTCCGATCCGTGGTGATGACGGCGCCGGCTTCGGGCGGGTCGGCGCCCTCGATTTCGAGGGGCACCAGGAAGCGGTGCACGCCGCCGCGGGCGCGGACGCGCTCCACAATCTCCTGGCCGATGTAACAGCCCTTGTTGAAGTGCAGCGCCCCAAGCATTTGCGTTTCGTGGGGCAGGTCGCGGTCGGTGATATCCTCGCCATAACGCGGGTGGCCGAGTTCCAGGCGCACCACGCGTGCGTCCTGGTCCGAGGCGCGTAGCGCACCGGCGGCCTCGATCTCGCGGATCAACGTCTCCCGGTGGGCCGCAGGCGCCACGATCGAAAAGCCGGGCTGTCCCGTGACGCTGGAGCGGATCACGAGCCGGTCGTCCCAGCCCTGGTGGGAACACGGCGCCGCGGGCTGCGGCGCGCCGAGGCGGGCCATCACGTCCGCCGCCGCCGGACCTTCAATGCCTATGGCGACCGTTTCCGCAGTCGTGTCTTCGAGGGTGACGTCGTCGGCGATGATGTACTTGTCCAGGTGGGCGTAGAGGCTTTGCCGGGTTTCCGGTTCGGTATCGATCAACAACGCGTCAGGCAAGGCGAGCACCAGCGCATCGGCAAGGATGCGGCCTTGCGGGTTCAAGAAGAACGCGTAGCAGCCTTCCCCGGTCCGGAGCTGCTGGATGTGATTGGTGCACATGGCATGCAGCAGGCGGACCCGGTCCTCGCCCATGGCCCGGATGCGGCCGCGCGCGGAGAGATCGAGCCAGGCGGAACTTTCGCGAAGAGCCTGGTAGCCGGTCATGGTGTCCTGCCTAGTAGATGAGCCTAAGATAGGCGGCGATCAGGATCACCAACATCCCCGAGAGGATCGCGCCGGTCATCCGCCGCAGCCTTCGGGCTTCCTCTTCGCCCGGCGCGCGCGCGGACCGGACGGCCAGCACCGACGCGGCGAACACGTGCAGGGCCAGCAGGACCTTCACCCCGAACCAGGCGTGATAGTAGGGCGTGTGGCCGCGATGCATCAGGAAATTATAGAAGCCGGAAACGACCAGGCCGGCGATAGCCGCGTACACCAGAGGGCGGAACCGCTTGCCGAGGCCGTCGAGCGCCTCGGCGCGCTCTTCGGGCGAAGACTCTGCGAGCACTGGCGCTACCACCAATCGCGCGTAGATCAGGCCCCCGATGAGCACCGCGGAGGAGGCGATGTGCGCCCACCGCATCAGGATCCCGACCACCTCTGCCGTCAGCCACACCATAATGGAAGTATAAGATGATCCACGAAATTCTGCCGGTTGGCCTGCTGGCCTGCAATTGCTCGATCCTCGGCGACGAAGAGACGCACGAGGGGATGGTGGTGGATCCGGGCGACGACGTGGCCGCCATTCTGAGGATCGTGAAGCGCCACGGCCTGCGGATCACGACGATCGTGGTGACGCACGCGCACATCGATCATATCGGCGGCGCGCAGAAGCTGAAGGCGGCGACCGGGGCCGCGGTCCTGATGAGCGCGAACGATCTGCCGCTGTACGATCAGCTCGACATGCAGGCCGCCTGGCTGGGGATTCCCACGCCCGAGCGCACCGAGATCGATACGCCGGCGCGGGAGGGCGAGCGGCTGTGGGTGGGATCGAGCGGCATCGAAGTGCTCGACACTCCCGGCCACACGCCCGGGAGCATCAGCCTGTGGATTCCGGGCGAGAAGAAGCTGCTCTCGGGCGACACGCTGTTCCGCGACAGCATCGGCCGGACCGATCTTCCGGGTGGAGACGGCAGGCAGATACTGGACTCGATCCGCGAGAAACTGCTGCCGCTGCCGGATGAGACGCTGGTGATTCCGGGGCACGGCGAGACCACGACGATCGCTCGCGAGAGGGAGTTCAACTACTTCCTGCGGGGGATGTAGGGAGGGCGGCCGTTGTTCAGGCGACCTTGAGGGGCTCCACCTCGCGCTCGATTCTGGCTCTGGCCTTGCGCTCGGCCATACGCAGGTCGTAGAGAGACTGGAGATTCAGCCAGAACTCGGCGCTGGTCCCGAAGTAGCGCGCGAGGCGCAGGGCTGTGTCGGCGGTGACGCCTCGCTCTCCTCGCACGATTTCATTCATGCGCGCTGCTCCGACACCCACGGCCCTTGCGAGCTGACTCACGCTCATGCCAAGCGGCACGAGGTAGTCCTCCTTGATGGTCTCTCCGGGATGCGGCGGCTTGATCATGGCATTGCTCCTATCTAGTGGTAGTCGGCGATCTCCAGGATGCGTCTCCATTTTCCCAGGTGAAGCACACGCGGTGTTGCTGGTTGATGCGGATGCCGTTCTGCCGGGCGCGGTCGCCTTTCAAGGCCTCCAAGTGAAGCTGGAATAGCTTCCGCATCGCAATCTTCGCGTTGGCCCGGAACCGTCCGGACTTGATTCCGCGGAAGATTCCTTCGGTTTCGCCGTCGCGAAAGGACGGGTTGCGGGTTGTTGGCCGCGGGCCGTTCGGCGAGTACACTGGTGACTTATGCGCATTCCGAACTGGCCGGTCCACGGTGAGCGCGAGCTCGAACTGCTGCGCGACGTGATCGATAGCGGCCGGTGGGGCGGGTTCAACGAGGTGGTTACCCGGTTCGAGCAATCCTTCGCGGCGTTCCAGCAATGCGCGTATGGGATCGGCGCCTTCAACGGGACGGTGACGCTCGAGACCGCGCTGGCGGTGTGCGGCATCGGGCCGGGCGACGAGGTGATCGTTCCCGCGATTTCGTTCATCTCGAGCGCGACGGCGGTGTCGCGGGCCGGCGCTTTGCCGGTGTTCGTCGATATCGAGCCGTTCACTTTCAACATGGACCCGGCGCGGGCGGCGGCGGCCATCACGCCGCGGACCAAGGCGATCATGGTGGTCCATTTCGGCGGCCTGATGGCGGACATGGATCGCTTTACGCGCCTGGCAGCCGAGCGAGGGCTGATCCTGATTGAAGACGCTGCGCACGCGCACGGCTCGGAATGGAACGGGAGGCGCGCGGGGAGCTTCGGCCTGGCGGGCTCGTTCAGCTTCCAGAACTCGAAAGTCATGACGTCGGGCGAAGGCGGAATGCTGACCACGAATGATGCGGGGTTTGCGGCCAGCGCGCGGGCCTTCGTCAACCAGGGGCGCCGCGAGGGCGAGGGCTGGTTCTTTCATTACACGCTGGGGACGAACTTCCGCATGGCGGCGTTCGAGGCGGCGGTGCTGACCGCGCAACTGGAGCGGCTGCCCGGGCAGATCGCCACCCGTGCGCGAAACGCGCGCCTGCTGCGTTCCGAGCTGGCGGAAGTTGCCGGCTTGCGGTTCCAGGACGAGCCGGCGCAGGCGACGGCGAATTCCGAGTACCTGCTGCTGGGCCGGATCGACGCGCCGAAGTTCGGGATGAGCCGCGACGACTTCCATGCCGCGGTGACGGCGGCGGGAATTCCGTGCACTCCGTTCTATCCGCACCCGTTGTACGGCAATCCGATGTACCAGGGCGGCGGGTGCCGGGTGGAGCTCTGCCCGGTGTCGGAGGCCAGTATCCGCGACGCCTTCTGGTTTCCGCACCGCGTGCTGCTGGCGGACGAGACGACGATACGAGAGGTCGCGGCGGTGATACGCTACTTGGCCTTCGGGCGCGAGTCCGGGGGCACCAGGCCGCTGGCCCGGTAGTAGGCCACCAGTTGGCCGTAGTGCTCGGCGGCGTGCTCGATCACGCTGAGCCACGGCTGGACCGTCTTCGCGAAACGTTCTTCCGGGACGGCTTGCAGCGTGGCGGTTGCATCGTCGATCGACTTCCGAAGCGCGGCCACGGTTTCCGCCTTGGTGGCGTAGTTCTTGGGGTCGAGCTCATCCCAGTTGACCTTCTCGCCACGTCCGGCCTTGGCGGCATAGACGTTCCCGGAGGCTATGTGGATGAGAACCTCCTGAAACGAGCGGGTTTCCTTGGTGAGACGGAACCCGTACTTGGCCTCCGGGAAGTCCTCCGCCATTTCCAGGATCTTGTGGTTGACGTAGCCGAAGGCCTGGCTGAAGGTCTTGGCGGGGGCTGGCTGCGTCTGGGTCTGCGCCTGGGAGACGGGAAATATGGAGCTGGCGAGGAGGAGAGCGGTGGCTAGAGAGTTCATGATGGTCACATCCTAGCATGGGGTTGAGGGCCCCCGAGCGCGCCCAGAGGTCCCTGAAGTACAATGACGGAGAACTGGAGGTGGGCTCATGTCTCTCCGCGATTTTCTTCAGAAGCAGTTCATCGATGTAATCCAATGGACGGAATCCGAGGATGGCGTGCTGGCCTGGCGGTTTCCCATGCGCGACATGGAAATCCAGAACGGCGGCAAGCTGACAGTGCGCGAATCGCAACTGGCGGTGTTCGTGAACGAGGGCCGCATTGCAGACGTCTTCACGCCCGGGCTCTACACGCTGACCACCCACACCCTGCCCCTGCTCACCAACCTGATGAACTGGGACAAGGAGTTCCTGTCGCCGTTCAAGTCGGACGTTTACTTCTTCTCGGCGCGTGTGCAGGTAGATCAGCACTGGGGCACCGCCACGCCCATCACCGTCCGCGACCCGGAGTTCGGCGCCGTGCGGCTGCGCGCCTACGGCATCTACGCTTACCACATCTCCGATGCGCGGGTTTTCTACAACAAAGTGAGCGGCACCCGGGAGATCTACCGGGTGGACGAGATCGAAGGCCAGCTTCGCAACACGATCCTGGGCCGGATCGCGGACACCTTCGCCTCGAGCAAGATTCCGTTCCTCGACATGGCAGCCAACCAGGTCGCGCTGGGCGAGAAGATCACCGACCTGATGAAGCCCGGCTTCGCCCAGTTCGGCCTGGCGCTCGATTCGTTCGTGGTGGAGAGCCTTTCGCTGCCCGACGAACTCCAGAAGATCCTGGACCAGCGGATCAGCATGGGCATGATCGGCGACATGAGCCGGTACACGCAGTTCGAGGTGGCGCAATCGATGCCCATCGCGGCGGCGAATGAGGGCGGCGGCGCGGCGGGCGTCGGCGTCGGACTCGGCGCCGGTCTCACCATGGCCCAGCAGATGATGAACTCCATGAAGCCGCCGCAAGCGGGTGGGCCGGCTCCGGCGGGCGGCGCGGCGCCTGCGGGCGGCGGGGCTCCGGCCGCCGACACGAAATTCTGTATGAGCTGCGGCAAACCGATCGCCCGCATTGCGAAGTTCTGTCCGGAGTGCGGGTCGGCGCAAGGGTAAGGCTGAAGCACCTGGTGGAGGCTTAATGGGCGGGGTCGAGTGGGTGGTGGAGGCGTATGGGTGCGAGCGCGACGGGCTCGCCAGTCCCGCCCGGCTGCGCGCCCTGTTCGATCTACTCATCGCCGACCTGGCCCTGCGGCCCGTGGGCGAACCCAGGTGGCACCAGTTCGGCGGCGCGGGCGGCATCACCGGGCTGTGCCTGCTGGCCGAGTCGCACCTGGCTTGCCACACCTTTCCGGAAAATGGATCGCTGTGTCTGAACCTGTTCTGCTGCCGGCCTCGCTCGGAGTGGGATTTCGAAGCGAATCTGCGGCGGGAGTTCGGCGCGCGCACGGTACGCGTGCGGCGCCTGGAGCGGCCGTATCAAACCGATGAGCCCAACTGCGAACTGCCCGAATTGCGGCGCGCCGATCCGGTTCCGCTGGTCTAGCGCGGTCCAGACCGTGTGCGAGTTCTGCCACTCGATCCTGGTGCGCCGGGACGTGAACCTGGAGCTCGTCGGCAAGGTGGCCGACCTGCCCCTGGACAACTCGCCCATCCAGATCACCACCGAGGGCGTTTACCGCAACCGCCCGTTCCAGGTGGTGGGCCGCATCCTTTACGAATACGACGAGGGGGGCTGGAACGAATGGCACGCCGTCTTCAACGACGGCGCGAGCGGGTGGCTCTCCGACGCCCAGGCCGAATACGAGGTCTCCTTCGCGGCGGCCGTCAAAGGGCTGCCGGCGGCGGCCAGCGTCGTGCGCGGCCAGCATTACGGCTTCAACGGCGTGGACTACGAAGCGACCTGCCTCACGCGCGCCCGCTACCGCGGCGTCGAGGGCGAGCTGCCCTTCGAGTATTGGGACAAGAACGAAGTGCTCTTCGTGGACCTGGAATCCCACGACGCCCGCTTCGCCACTCTCGACTACAGCGATCCCGAGCCGCTGCTGTTCCTGGGCGAGGCAGTCGATTTCGACAGCCTGAGTCTGAAGAACCTGCGCCGCTTCGAGGGCTGGTAACGCCATGAGCACCGCACCTCCACCCCAGGTCAAATCGTTCAACTGCCCCGGCTGCGGAGCGCCCGTCGTCATCCGCGGCTTCGCCACCACGCTCAGCGTCGTCTGCGGGAACTGCCACTCCATCCTCGACGCCAAGGACCCCAATTTCGCGGTGCTGCAGCGGTTCCAGGCGGCCGAGAGCATACAGCCGCTCATTCCGCTGGGAACGCGGGGCAAAGTGCGCGGCGAGCCTTACGAAGTGATCGGCTTCCAGGTGCGCACCATCACGGTCGACGAAGTGGATTACAGCTGGCACGAATACCTGCTCTTCAACCCGTACAAAGGCTACCGTTACCTCACCCAGTATCAGGGTCATTGGAATGACGTCACCGTCCTGCGGGCGCTGCCCGAGGTAACCACCAGCGGCGCGCGGCCCGTCGCCAAGGTGAACGGCGAGAAGTTCCGGCACTTCCAGACCTCGCACGCCCGCACCACGTTTGTTCTGGGCGAATTCCCCTGGCAGGTGCGCGTGGGCGGCGAGACGACGACCTGCACCGACTTTGTCTCGCCCCCTCGGATGCTCTCCTCGGAAACGATCGGTTCGGAGACCACCTGGTCGCTCGGCGAGTACATCACCGGCAAGCAGGTATGGCAGGCCTTCCAGCTTCCGGGCAGCCCGCCCGCGCCCGTGGGAGTTTACGAGAACCAGCCTTCGCCCTACGGCGGCAACCTCAAAGAGGTCTGGCTGGTGTGCGCGCTCTTCCTCGCGGCGCTGGTGGGAATGGCGCTGTTCTTCACCACCTTCGCGCGGGACGAAGACGTCTTCAGCGGGAGCTATCACTTCGCGCCGGGCACGGGCGGCGAGGCCTCCTTCGTCACGGACTATTTCGAACTGAAAGGGCGCACATCGAACGTCGAGCTTTCGACGCGCACCGACCTCAGCAACAACTGGATCTACTTCAACTATGCGCTCATCAACGCCGATACCGGCCAGGCCTTCGACTTCGGGCGCGAGGTCAGCTACTACTCCGGGAGCGACAGCGACGGGGCCTGGACCGAGGGCAGCAAGAAGGATACCGCCGTGGTGCCGGCCGTGCCCTCGGGCCGCTATTACCTGCGCGTGGAGCCGGAGATGGACGCCAACGCGGCCACCGTTGGGTACGACATCCAGGTGCGCCGCGACGTGCCGGTGATGAGCTACTTCCTGATCGCGGCGCTGCTGCTGCTGGTGCCGCCCGTGTTCCTGGCATTCCGCTCGATGGGCTTCGAGCAGGCGCGCTGGCGCGAAAGCGACCACCCGCCCTCGAGCGGTGGAGGTGACGACTGATGCGACATCCCTTCTACCTGGTCTACGGACTGGTGCTGCTCGGCCTGGTGACGATGGCCGAGTTTCGCGGCTGGAGCCTCACCAGCGTCAACGAGATGAAGGACGTTCCCAAGTCGATACGCGACAACCCCGGCGCGTACCGCGCGCACTACGCCTTCTACCCGCGGTATTTCGGGGGCAAGTGACGGAGCCAATTCTATGAACG
>Ga0265316_10006390_pt1 | contig 11264 bp, 11 predicted proteins | sample 4522metaG_FD_202092 | JGI IMG/M metagenome (GOLD analysis project Ga0265316, IMG submission 202092) | Rhizosphere microbial communities from Carex aquatilis grown in University of Washington, Seatle, WA, United States - 4-5-22 metaG | ecosystem: Host-associated > Plants > Roots > Rhizosphere >...
AAGCACTCGACAGCCCGTGTTTGGGTTGCTAGCGTTCGGCCATGAATGTTCTGGTCACCGGCGGCGCGGGCTTCATCGGCTCACACGTTTGCGAACGGCTGCTGCGCGATGGCCATGCCGTCTGGGCCCTAGACGACCTGAATTCGTTTTACAGCCCGGCGGTCAAGGAAAAAAACCTCAAGGAGATTTCGGCGCTCGGCAAACCGTTCACCTTCGTCTCCAAAAATTTGTCCGACGTGAAGGCCCTGGAAAACCTGTTCGCGCAGGTCCAGTTCGAGCAGGTCATTCATCTCGCGGCTCGCGCCGGCGTGCGGCCCAGCCTGGATGAGCCGGAATTTTTCCAGCAGGTCAACGTCGAGGGCACGGTCAATGTGTTGGAAGCGGCGCGGCGACACGGGGTAAGCAAAGCCCTGCTGGCCTCGTCCTCCTCGGTTTACGGTGTGAACACCAAGGTGCCGTTCTCGGAAAGCGACCCGGTGTTTTCGGTCATCTCGCCGTACGCCGCCAGCAAGCTGGCCTGCGAAGCCCTGGGCCATGTGTATCATTACGTCTATGGCATGGACGTGGTGATGCTCCGCTTCTTCACGGTTTACGGCCCGCGCCAGCGACCGGACCTCGCGATCCACAAATTTGCCAAGCTCATCCAGGAGGGCAAACCCATCCCGGTCTTTGGCGACGGCTCCACGGAACGCGATTACACCTACATCAGCGACATCGTGGACGGCGTCTTCGCCTGCACGCAGAAAAAATTCGCGTACGAAATTTTCAACCTTGGCGGATCGCAAACCGTCAAATTGAGCCGCCTCATCGAGCTGCTTGAAACCGCGCTCGGCAAAAAGGCCATCATTGAGCGCCTCCCCTTGCAACCGGGCGACGTGCCCCGCACGTATGCGGACCTGGCTAAGGCCCGGGCGTTGCTGGGCTATCAGCCGCATGTCAAAATCGAGGCAGGCATTACGCAATTTGTGAGTTGGTTTCGCCAAAATCAGTGATAGACTGTCCCCGCCATGAGTTCACCGACGCCATTTAATCGCCCGGCCCTGACCGAGGCGCTGGACGCCTGGAAACAACTGCTCACCGCGCGCGGTTTCGCCACCGACACGCGCTGGCTTTTCGAGGAAAATCTTTGCTTCGAAAAATCGCGAGCCGACAAGGGCGGTTATCATCTCGGTTTTCAAACCAGATTCACGCCGCCACCCGAGGACGCACTGGACATCGCGTTTGACCACTTTTGCGAGACCGATAAGCGCATTGTTTTTTACCGGCTTGGGCAAAGCACCGGGAAATCCCTTTGCGTTCTCTTGTCCGACCCGTGGTTTGAAACCAAAAGCGAAGCCGATGGCTTTTTACGCCGCGACGAATGGCGGGTGTCGTTCCACCCCGGCCAAAAGGATGAGATTGAGGAAATCGCCGACCTGGGCCGGTGGCTGCGCCGGGTCAAACATGGCCGCGCCTTTCACGATCTGGACTTTTCCATGACGCTGGCGGCCATTGACGAAATCAAAATCCATGGCCGCGTGCTCATGCCCTACGAACGTTTCGCCTCGACAATGCTCAATCGTCTGCGCCGGTTTTTGGGACAACCGGCTTAACGCTTCCGTGGCGGCGAAACATCCGGCGGCGGCGCGTTGGTGTTTTCCTTTTTGAACGCGGAGCGCAGCAGCCAGTGATGCTTCAGTCCCTGGACAAAATCGTCGGCATCCCCCACCGTTTTGGAGATGACCCCCAGCATGTTCGTGTTGGCCTGGACTTGGGCGTTGAGGTTGCTGGTGATGCCGGCCAGTTGGAGGAGAATCGTGGTCAGATTGGTGTCGGTGTTGGCGAGCAGCGCGTTGGCATTGGTCAGCGCACCCTGCAACTGCTGATTCCCGTTGGGGCCCAGCGCCCAGACGCCCAGCCCGCCCGGTTCGCGCAGTTGCGCGCTCACGATCGCGAGGTTCGTCATCACCGGCTGCGCTTCGACGATGGTCGTGTTCAGATTCGACGTCGCATTGGCCGCGTTGTCCAGGATGGCGGCCAGCTTATTGGTCAGGGCCAGAACGGCCGGCAGCGCCTGCTGCACCTGCAGGACCATCGCCTGCAACTGATCGGACACCGGCGGTGATTCCATGGCATGCAGCCCGACATCTTCTGAACCGGGCGCAAAATTTTCGTAACGGTGCGTCCGCCGGTGCCACGCGGCGACCACGCGGCCAGCCTTGATCTGGTTGTCATAGACGTAAACCGAATTGGATTCCAGATTCAGCTGCGCCAGGCGTTCGAGATTCGATTGCGTGAGCATCGTGTAAGCGGCGAAAACCACGTTGGAATTTTCGTCGAGGACATCCTGGTAAAGCTGCCAGCGGTTGGTTTCCGTGGTGATGAGCTGCTCCAGTTCGGGAATGGTCTTGATGAAACCCGGCTGCGTCACGCAAATCGCCGGGCCATTCGTACCGCGCGTGACTTCCAGCTGGCGTTGGTTGAGAAATCCGGCGGCGTTGATTTTCACGTACGATCCGCCGGTCCAGATGTAGCGGAAATAGTCGTCGCGAACTTCAAACTCAACTTTCACATTGTGTTTCTCATAGGGCTTCTGCGGGGCCACGCTGGTGATTTGCCCGACCGGAAATCCCATCATGTAAACCGGGTCACCCACACTCAAGCCGGCCGCGCTTTGAACAAAGGTGAAAAATTTCGCCTTGATGACGAACCAACCTTTGCGCTCCGCCGTGTGGTAAACGTAATAGCCGAAACCAAACAGCAGCAGCGCCGCCGCCAGAAAAACAAACCAGCCCACCGCGCGTTCCATGCGGCTCAGGCGCGTGCGCAGTTGCGGGGTCAGGTCTTGCAAGGCCATAAATTATTTCTTAATCGTAATCTTATTCTTATTCTTGTTCGTCGACAGATTAAGCTGAAGAGGTCAATTCAACCGGCGCCGCCAGTAATTCTTGCACCACCGGGTCGTTCGCGGATGCTACCTCATTCCAGGAACCCAGGGGAAAGAATTTTTTGTCGCGCAACACCGCAAATTTCCGCTTCGCGTTTTGCCAGGGACGCAGGTCGTCCGTGGTTGCGACCAGGGTCATCGGCCGGCCGCCGCACCAATCGTGTCCGCGCCACAGTTGGTCAAGAAACCGCAGCCACCACTGCCGGTGCCGCGCGCCGAGATCGGTCAGGGGATTGTCCAGCAGCAGCACTTCCGGCTTGAGCATCAATGCCCGCGCCAGCGCCGCGCGTTGCAGCCAGTTGTCGCTCACGTTGGCGGGGGTGACCTCGGCCAGCGGCGTCAATTCCAGCAGTTCCAGCAGCGCCGCCACTTCCCGCGCCGCCTCCCCGGGCGGCAAATCACGATGATATTGCAGCGGCAGCGTCACGTTTTCCCGGATCGTCAGTTGATGGAACAACTGGCCGCCTTCGAAAACAAATCCCACGCGTAACCGTTCCGCCAGCGTTGCCTCGTTGAGCGTCCGCGTTTCCATCCCGAAGAGTTTGCAGTCGCCTTTGGCCGGCGCCATCAGCCCGGCGGCCAGCATCAGAAAATCGCTTTTGCCGGAATGTTGCTGCCCGGCGATGGCCCAGAATTCGCCCGGCGCCACCGACCAGTTCACGTCCTCCAGCACGATGAAGCCAATGTCGCGTATGGCGCCGATGCTCACATCGCGCATTTCGATGGTCAACGTGTTTTCCGGTCCGCTCATGTGACGAGGTACAGCAGGATGAATAACGCGTCAATCAGGACGCACACAATGACGCCCTGCGATACCGCGCGCACCGCCACCCGCGAGACGTCCTCCAGCCGCAGTGGCCGCGCCAGCCCGTGATAACAGGTCACAATGGCGATGAAGAATCCGAACGCAATGGTTTTCAACGCCAGCAGCACAAAGTCCAGCCAGCCCAGTGCCCCGGCGATCTGCTTGAAATAATCGCCCGGCGTCAGCGGCACGTCCTGTAAAAACGCGAACAGATATCCGCTCACCAGCGCGCCGATGATCAAATACACCGTCAAAGAAAAAACGCCCACGGCCATGCCGATGACGCGCGGCACAATCAGGTAATGGACCGGGTCAATCCCCAGCGCCTCCAGCGCCTCCACTTCGCCGAGCGCCCGCGCCGTGCCCAGTTCAATCACGTGCGCCGTACCCACGCGCGCCAGCACCAGCATCGCCGCCAGCAACGGCCCCAGCTCGCGCACGACCACGATCACCATGGTCGTGCCCAGATAATCCGTGGCGCCGAATTTTGCCAGGGCGGAAACCGTCTGTCCGACGACGAGAAATCCCAGCGCCAGCGCCACGAATATAAACATCGGCAGCAACGCCACGCCCGCCCGGGCGATTTCCTGGCGGATGCGCGGCCGGATCACCTTCCGCGCCGTCCGGGATTTCCGCAGCATGACGCCCAACGTGATGAGGGCAAACGCGACCAGTCCCTGCAAGGTCAGCAGGAACAGGAACAGCTTGCGTCCCAACAAATCCGTGTAGGATTTTGGCAGTTGCGCCCGGCGGAAAAATTCCGTGTTCGCCCATCCCATCGCCTTTGCCAGATTTTCCCGCATCAGCCCAGCGTAGGACTTGTGCCCATGCCGGGTCAAAATAGTTTTTCCAACCCCTCAAACCGCACCCACGAACGAACGGACGCCGCCAGAAAACAATGTCCCGTTGCCGCGGGCAAATTTTGGACTTTGGACAGAGCGTGAAACTCACGCGTCCGGAAATGGTTTTGGGTGTCACATCTCAGGACTGCCCGTTCCGAACCGGGTCGTTTTCGGCGTTTGTCCGGCTGGCCCAACGTGGCCCGGGCCATGCTGGTCAATCGGCCATGACTAAAATCGCCTATAGCGAGAGCGAAAGCGGTAATGTCGTACGTACCGCCATCGTTCCTGCCAACCGTTCCGAAGAGCCGAGGTTCGGCCCGCTCGACCGCACCGTCATTGCCGTGATTCTCCTCTGTTTCCTGGTGTGCGTCGCGGGGCTGATCTATCCGCTGACCCATTGACCGGCGGCGGTTCACCGGCCGGTCGCTTCGAAACGGACTCAGGGCCTGAATCAGGCTGCCTGCAGCCTCACGAAAAAACTGTCCTTGAGGCGTGGCCTCGTTGCAACATTCCCGCGATGACGCTCCGCGACGCCAAAGCCCATAATATCCCGCCCAAAGAGCATTTGCATTTTCGGACGGGTCATTTCATGTTTGTGGCATGAGCACGCTTGAAATCCAAAAGCTGCCCCGGCGCGAAAAACTTAAGCTCATGGAAACCTTGTGGGCGGACCTGAGCCGGGATGACGCTGAATTTGAATCTCCGGCCTGGCACGCCGAGGCCTTGCATGAAACATCTGAACGTCGGGCGCGTGGCAAAGAAACACTTCTGGACTGGAACCAGGCCAAGACGAAATTACGGAAGGGTAAGGCATGAAAATCCGCCTCCTGACGTCCGCCTTCAATGACCTGGCGGAAGGGCGGGATTTTTACGAGCGGCAAGGAGAGGGCATCGGGGAATATTATCTCAATTCGCTTTTCTCGGACATCGATTCGTTGGCGCTCTATGCCGGGGTTCACCGGCAGGTTTATGGCTTTCATCGGTTGCTGTCCAAACGCTTTCCCTGCGCCATTTACTACCAGATTGAAACGGGAAACGTGGCTGTCATTTACCGGGTGCTGGATTGCCGCCAGAATCCACGCAGAACCCGCAAGTCCTTGAAACCCGACGGCTGACAAATCCAAAAAGGATTTTCTTTGGCCAAGCATCCGATAATCATTCCCGCGATGACGCTCCGCGACGCCAAGGCCCGGCATGACCGAATCGCCGGCGAAATCCGCCGGCACGACCACGCCTACTACGTCGATGGCCGGCAACTCATCAGCGACCGGGAATACGACCAGCTGTTCAAGGAATTGCAGGAACTGGAGAAACAATTTCCCGACCTCGTCACACCCGAATCGCCCACGCAACGTGTCGGCGGCGCCCCCAGTGAAAGTTTTGCCCGGGTCAAACATCTCGTGCCGATGCTCTCGCTCGACAAGGTCGAAGCCGCCGAACATCCCACCAAGGACGAGGAACCCGACCGCGACCAGCGCAACCGCGCGCAGGACGAAAACACGCTCGCCGAACTGCGCGCCTGGGACACAACGATTCGCAAGCACCTTGGACGTGACCGTGTGGAATACGTCATGGAGCCGAAGGTGGATGGCGTGTCCATCAGTGTTCATTACCGCCATGGCAAGCTGGCGCTGGGCGTCACGCGGGGGGACGGTACGGAAGGCGACGACATCACGACCAATTTGAAAACGGTTCGCGCGATTCCGTTGGAATTGAAAATGACCAACCCACCGGCACTGCTGGAAGTGCGCGGCGAAGCTTACATGGCCACGAAGGAATTCGAAGCCATCAATGCCCGATTGGCCGCTGCCGGCGAAAAACCGTTTCCCAACGCCCGCAACGCCACCGCCGGCACGCTCAAGCAACTGGATCCACGCCTCGTCGCGCAACGCCCCATCCGCGCCGTGTTTTACGCCACCGGCGCACTCGCAGGCATCGAGTTCAAGAAACATTCCGAGATGCTCGAAGCCCTCGCCCAGTTCGGTCTGCCCACACAAAAACTCTGGTGGGTTTGCGAGGGCATTGACGAGATTCTGAAAATCTACCGGGACAAAGTTGTCGCGCACTACAATGAGAACAAAGACCTGCGCCGACAATTGCCCTACGAGATTGACGGCATCGTGCTCAAGGTGAACACACTCGCCGACTGGCCGCGCATTCCCGGTCGCAGCCGCGCGCCGGGTTATGCCATCGTCCATAAACCCGTCCCCTGGATTACCCCCGCCGAAACCGTGCTCAAGGCCATCACGGTCCAGGTCGGCCGCACCGGCGTGCTCACGCCCGTGGCCGAACTCGAACCCGTTTTTGTCCAAGGTTCCACGATTTCACGCGCCACCCTCCACAATGAGGACGAAATCCGACGCAAAGATATCCGTATCGGCGACACGGTGGTCGTCCGCAAGGCCGGCATGGTGATCCCGGAAATTTTTGAGGTGGTGAAAACCAAACGCCCGGCCGGCGCGAAGGAATTCGACCTGTTCAAACATGTCGGCGGTAAATGTCCGGTCTGCGGCGGGCATATTGCAAAAGATAAGGTAGGACAGGCGTCGCGCCTGTCTCAAATTTCAAAAAATGAATCTGATCTTTTGGATGGAGACAGGCGCGACGCCCGTCCTACGGAAGAAGAAGTCGCCTGGCGTTGCCAGAACGTTGCCGGCTGTCCGGCGCAACAGACCCGGCGCGTTGAGTACTTCGCCCAGCGCAAGGCGCTCGACATTGAATCGCTCGGCGGCATCGTCGCCGAAAAACTCGTCGAACGCGGCCTCGTCAAGGAACCGCTCGACCTGTTTAACCTGAAACTGGAGCCGTTGGGCAAACTGAATCTGGGCACGGACGACGAGCCGCGCGTGTTCGGCGAGAAAAACGCAACGAAAGTTTTGGAGGCACTGCAACGCGCCAAGACCGCGCCGCTCTCCCGCTGGATTCAGGCGCTGGCGATCGCCGACGTGGGCGAAGCCACCGCCAAGCAACTCGCCGCCACGCACGAATCACTGGACGCACTGAATGGTTCGGAAATTCTGCGCGACATCCGCGATCTCGGCGCGAAGGAAACCGAACGCGCGGAAATCAGTCCGCGCTCGCGCAAGAACCCCCCGAAGAACGACGCTGAAAAAGCCGCGCGCGAACAGCGTGACATTGCGCTCAAACAGGAAATCGCGGCGATCGAAGCGCGCCTGGACGCAGGTGGCTTGAAAGCCCGGATGCCGGAAGTCGGGCCCGTGGCAGCGGCGAGCGTACTGGATTATTTTGCGTCGCCCGCTGGAAAAAAGGTTCTTGCCCGCATCCGCGAATTGGGCATCAAGCCACACGGCGAGCGGATCAGCTTCGCCCCATCGGAAGGTGTTTTTGCAGGGAAGACGTTGGTGCTGACCGGTACCCTGCCAACGCTGACCCGCGAGGAAGCCAAGGCAAAGATTGAATCTCTCGGCGGCAAGGTAACCGGCAGCGTGAGCAAGAAAACGGATTTTGTTCTGGCTGGTGAAGAAGCCGGCTCCAAACTGGACAAGGCCCAGAAACTGGGCATCAGGATTATTGATGAGAAGGAATTTTTGAAGTTGTGCGTTTCTTTGTGAAGCCCCGCAGCGCCGTAGGCGCGGTATTTTTGTAGAACCGCAAACCGATACAAAATCCAACTCCGGCGGGGCGGCATATTCCGTCAATTTCAAACGATGTCGCTCCTGCCGGGGCTTTGGTCGTAAATGAATGGTTGTTCTACAACGATGCCAGTCCGAAGGGCTTAAAAAAAGCTCCCCGCAATTCCAACGTTCACATTGCCATGTAACTTCCCGGCCTCCCGCTCCGTCAAGTACGGCAACATGAATACCAAACATCTCAATACAGCCGCGAAATCCGCGGTTTTCGCCACCGTCCTGGCCTGCGGCATCAACCTGCGCGCGGCCACGCCGCAAACCTTGAACGACTCCGTGACCAGCCAGAATCAATTCCCAACTGCGCAGGTCGTCAACTTTTCGGAAGCCCAGGCGCTGACCGGCGCCTATGTCATCCTGGCCACCGGCGATCACGATTATAAAGGCCATCGTGTGCGGGCCATGCACCAGATTGAGGCGGCGGGAAAGTTGCTGGGCATGGATCTGGTCGGCGGCGCCAAAGACCGGCAACAACAGGTGCTCTCGGACGACAAACTGCGGGAAGCCAGGGGGTTGCTCGAAACCGTGCTCGGCGCGGCCGAAGTCAGAGATCAACCGCGCATCAGCAAGCACATCGCCGAAGCCATTAATCAAATCGACATCGCCCTGTCCATTCGTTAACCGGACCCGGGCTGCTTCCCGCAACGGATTCCGACCAAATTGGCGCAACCGGTTTGCGCCAATTTTTTATTGCGAGGGCGTGTTATCCGGGTTGTCAGTCATGCTGTTGAAAATCGGCGAATTCCGGATCACCACATCGTTGACCTCGACGAATTTGGCCGGCGGTACCCCGCGCATGACTTGGCCCTTGAAATTGTCGATCTCCAGACCGGCCACATCGAAACAGGCCATCGGCGGGCGCGAATCGAACTTCTCGAAATCCACGGTGATGTTGGCCAGTTCCAGCCCGTGCACGTGCCGCGCATACAGCCCGTAGGCGGGCATGGTGCCGAGCCGGGACGGTTCCGGATAACCCGTGTCCAGTTCCCGGGGCAGGAGCAACGCATCCGGCTTGGTCCCGCCGCCCTTGAACATCAGATGAATGTTTTCCAGGCGGATATTCTCCAGCGGTTGCTTGGGCATGCCGTCCAATTGAATGCCGCTCATCGGATCGATGCCGGTCGCGACCACATTGGAGATGAAGATGTTTGCCACCCGGCTCGGCGACGTCACGTCCGGACCGCGATTACGCCGGCCGGTGGTGATGTAAATGGGGTAACCGACGACGTCCATCATTGAAATGTTGTTGATGGTAATGTTTTCCATGGTGCCGCCGTCCACCTCCTCCAGCGCCAGACCGCAGCAGTCGCGAAAGGTGCAGTTGGCGATGGTCACATTGCGGAAACCGCCGTTGGCCTCGGTCCCGAATTTGATCCGGCCCGTGCCGTGGCCGGGTTTCATCGTGCCGTCGAGCAGCGTGCCTTCCTGAAATCCGGAGACCTGGCAATTTGCAATCGTCAGATTCTCCGTGATAACATTCCGGCCGAGCGCAAAACTGCTCTTGGGGCACAACCCATCGTCGTCCGGCGAATTGATCCGGCAATTGGAAACCGTCGTATTGCAGCAACAATCAAGGTCGATGCCGTCCCGGTCGGTGTCGATCGTCACGTTATCCACGGTCAGGCTGTTGCAGCCCGTGACCAGAATGGCAAAGTGGCCGCCGTGAAAAATCGTGATGTCGCGCAACAGCACGTTGTGGCACAGCTTGAGCGCGATGGCCTTGTTACCCAGCCGCGCGGACGGAGCATTCATTTCCATTGGCGGGGTGCGGTTGGTCGGATTCCAGTTCGAAAACCCGCACATCTGATCGAGCAACCCGTCGCTGCGCACGAGCCCGCCGCCGTTAATCATGCCGGTGCCGGTGATGGAAACGTTGGTGAGATTTTCGCCCCAGATGAGGCTGTTGTGAAAATACGTGTGTCCGCCGTCCTGATATGCCTGACCCGCCCACGCTTCCGTCGGATCGTAGGCGTTCATCGCCTGCGGTGCGCCGAGCAGGACCGCGCCGGCGTCCAGATACAAATGAATGTTATTGGTCAGGCGGATGCTGCCGCACAGATAAGTGCCCGCCGGAACCAAAACCGTGCCGCCCCCGGCAGCGGATGCCGCCAGAATCGCCTGATTGATCGCCGGACTGTCCAGGTTCGTTCCGTCGCCCGTGGCACCATAGCCGCGAACATTGAACACCGTTTTGTCATCCGGCGCCGCCACGGCCCGGTGCACAAGGCAAACCGAAACCAAAATGGCATAAGTGCGTGTCTTCATTTTTCGATTGTGGCCAAACCATCAAGCACTTGCAATGCCATCGGATTCAAATACGAACACACCCGGCGGAGTGCGTCTGCCGGCGGTCCGGCCCCGGCGCGTCAAAGGGCGGCGACAGCGGCATGCCCCACCCGAAGTTGCGAAAAGTGCCCAGGCTCAAAAATCGGCTTCGGCGAAATCAAGGTGACACGACGCGATAGAAGCGCACGCGGAAATTGGTGGCCGAGTGATCAGTAAACGAAAACGGTGAATTGGTGGCGGTGAAGTTGGTCAGGTCCGTCCACGTCACGGGTGCGACCAGGTTGGTGGCGGCCTGGATATGATAGCTGAAATTGGTCTGTAAGGTCAGGGAGAAGGCGAAACCGCCGGCACCCGATAGAAACGGACCGGTAAACTGCGCGGACGGGCCGTTAACGGCGGGCAGATCGGCGCCGAATTCGCTGGTGTCGCCCGTGACGGCCGAGGCGGTGGCCGTAAAATACTGCCCGGCATAGTTGCCGGCGGCAGTGAACCTGAACCCGGCATTCCCGGAACCATCGGTATTGACGCTGACGGTACCAACGTAAAACTGGCCTTCGCCATAACCGCTGGGGTCGGGATTGAGGTTGCGATAAATGTCCACGAAGAAACTGCTGGCAGGCGTGCTGTTCAAACTGCCGGAGATGATGGTACTGCCACCGCTGACCAGGGCATTGGTAATAATTGGGAAATTTTGAAGATCATTCGGTCCGGCCAGAAAACCGGTGTGGTTGGGCGTGACACCGTCGCCATTGAGGTCA
>Ga0265316_10006391_pt1 | contig 11263 bp, 14 predicted proteins | sample 4522metaG_FD_202092 | JGI IMG/M metagenome (GOLD analysis project Ga0265316, IMG submission 202092) | Rhizosphere microbial communities from Carex aquatilis grown in University of Washington, Seatle, WA, United States - 4-5-22 metaG | ecosystem: Host-associated > Plants > Roots > Rhizosphere >...
TGGCCGGTTGGGAGAATCGGGAGCTTTACACGCCCGTGTTCAGAGTCCCCCATGTCGTGGGAACCACCGGCGCGGGAGACTCGACCATCGCGGGCTTTCTGGCCTCCATCTCGAAAGGGCTCGCGCCAGGTGATGCGCTGAGTGTTGCCGTTGCCGTTGGAGGCTGTTGCGTCGAAGCCGCCGATGCCACTTCGGGGATTCGCCCTTGGGGCGAGACGATTGCCCGGATGAAATCAGGTTGGGAAAAAGCGGCGGTGCACGTCACGGAACCGGGATGGAAGGAAGTCGCTCAGGGAATTTGGGCGGGGCCGCTCGACGCGCCGTAAGAGAGCTTCCTCCCTGTATCCCGTTCGGCTTCAGTTCCCTGAATCGAAAACAGTGGCACCGAGCTCATAACGCTTCAGGTCGACGCTCTTGCGATAAGCCTCGATATCAGCCATCTCCCGTGCCAGGTCCGAGAATTTGTAGGCGAAAACTCCCTCTTTCTCCTGGGGGACAGGCTCCGCGCGGCGGGCCGCGGCCAGGCGATCGAGGATCCGTCGGCATGTCCCGGCAAAGTCCTTCGCATCAAGGGGAGTTCCTGAAGCCGGAATGTCGCGGGCATCCACCCGCGCTGGGTTGGCCAGAACGTAGGAGAACACCCTCCGCCGTGCCGTCTCCTCGCGAATTGCCCGGTTCTCTGCTGAGAGTCGGCTTCGTCTCAAGAGGGCGACAATGAAGAAGACGGCGGAGAAAGCGACCGGCACGATTCCGAGGACGGACATGATCACGCCAACCGGATGGCCGCTGCCCGCGCTGCGGAGCGCCTGACCCACGAACGAGTAGAGTAGCGGGCCGTTTTTTGCGAATCCGGCGATGCCTTGCGTCAGGGCGCTCACGAGAAAATACGAGCCGAACGCGAGATTGAAGGTATTGAAAAAGATGATCCAGCCGTTCGTGCGCTTCTTGTTGTCTGAAAAGTGGAGGAGCTTCTTTGACACGATGTCACCGAGCGAAACCCTGCCGGGCACGTGTTGGCTCGCCTCCGAAGTGCGCATGAGGGCGGGGAAAGTGTAGATGACCGTGCCGTCTTCCGTGACGCCAGGCTCGCCCTCGAACTCCAGGAGAATCCTGTTGAGATATGCGTTCGCGGGAGCATCGTCGAGCCCGGTGAGCGCCATGAGCTCCTCCAGCGTGATCACTCCCTTGTGACTCATGATATAGGCAATTACGTGTCGGCGTTCCTGCTCGTCCCAACCCGTATTCGGATCCCCTTCACCGAATACGAAGCCGAAGACGGACTTGTAGAACGCGCGCCCGGGCTCCTGATTCCTGCGCGAATCTTTTGTGAGGTTGGACCAGAACCACATGCGGAGGATCAAATCGAGCAGGCGCATGACCAGGTACATCCCGCCCAGCCCTCCCGAGCGGCCGCGACCGCGGCTATCCTTGTTGGCCGCACTGGCGGCGAAGGAGGCGACGACGGCAAGCAGCGCAATGGCGACAAAGAGCACGAAATAGCCGACCAGCATCACGACGATCCAGATCTTGAAGAGGAGCGAAAGCACCCGCAGCGCGCCGCGGCTGAAAGATTTCCAGAATTTGCGCAGCGACGGCCCGAAGCCGTGCGCCGTGCTCCGCATGCCTCCGGGAAAGTAGTACAGGAGCTCGCCCGATTCGGTCACCTTGAGGCGGCCTGCGTATTCATCCAGTGCTAGCTTCGCCACTTGCTCGATCTGGTACTTGGGCAATCCGGTGCCGGCAATCATGTCCGCAATAGTGGATGCGCCCCGCTTCTTCTTCAAATAGGAGACGAGCTGATCCTCGACCTTTGTCACGGGAAAATCATAGACCTTTGGGGCGTTCGCCACGCCGTGCCTCCTGCTCCTTCGAGCCTTTCAAGGCAACGATACAAGAATCCTCGGTCAATGGCAAACCTCACCCGCCGTCTGCCCACGGAGGGCGCGTGAGGCCTTGACAGAAAAAGAGCCATCCGTTAGGTTCATAACTTGTTGCGCTTGCAACATTTGGATTACGTGGAGGTACCCACCGTTGGCCAGGAATCTCTCAGCTGAAAAGAGCGACAGACAGGGCGAAAAAAGACGCCTAAGAAACAAGATGATCAAGAGCCGGGCGAAGACCCTCGTGAAGGATTTCGTCGAGCTCGTGGATGAGAAGAAAAAAGACGAAGCCCAGAAGGCCCTCGTCGAGCTTTCCTCTTTCCTTGATAAAGCCGTTTCAAAGGGCGTTTATCACGGCAACACCGCCGCCCGCAAGAAATCAAGGATGCACCACTTGCTGAGCGGGCTGAAAGCGTAGTTGGTCCGGTAGCGTGGCCCAGGAAAAGCTTTCCAAGGCCGAGATCGTCGAAAACATCTACCCGCTGGTCAAGGTCAGCAAGAAGAATATCCATCGGATCATCGATCTGTTTTTCGATCAGATCAAGTCCGGGCTTCTCGAGGACCGAATCATTGAGCTGCGGGGGCTGGGGACGTTCGAAATACGCACGCGCAAAGGCAGAAAAGCGCGGAACCCCAAAACGGGCGATTCCGTGGTCATCCGTGATCATGGCGTCGCTCATTTCCGCCCCGGGAGAGAGCTCAAGCAGAAGGTTTGGGATCTGAGGGGCTAGAAGTGCTCGCGTCGGCGAACCGTCGGACCACTGCGAGCGTCTTTGTCGATCTCGGTCTTCTTGCCGTATCGGCGCTCCTCTTCGCGCTCTCGTTTCCCAGTTTCCTCTCCAACGAGGGGTGGTTTCCTCTTGCCTTCGTCTGTCTTGTCCCGCTGTTCGTCGTCGCGCACCGGGCCTCGTGGACCGCGGCCCCCTTTTACGGTCTTTTTTTCGGGTATGTCGCCTACGCCATCTTCAATTTCTGGCTTGGCAAATTCAGCCCTGTCACCCTTCTCGTCGTTCCGCCAATCTATGCGGCCTATTTCCTGGTGACCCTGCCAGCGCTGAAGCTGGCCGACACGCTCTTTCCTCGTCATGCCTACCTGCTCCAGTCCGCCCTGTGGGTCTGCTACGAATACTTTCTCAAAAGCAACGGCTTTCTCGCCTACTCGTACGGCAATCTCGGCTATTCGCAGTACCCGTTCATCGCCCTCATCCAGATAGCCGATCTGGCCGGGGTGTGGGGCGTTTCACTGCTCGTTGTCTTTCCCTCCGCACTGCTGGGGTGCGCTTTTGCAGATGGTCTTTCGGTTCTCCGCATGGAGTGGAAGCGCTACGTCCCTGCTGCGGCCGGGTTCCTCTGCGTCTTTGCGTGCGCCGTGACCTACGGCAGCTTCACACAGGTGGACACGCGCACGGATCGCTCGTGGAAGGTCGCGCTTGTCCAGCAGAACGTGGATCCCTGGCAGGGGGGTATTACCGCCTATCGGCAATCCCTCGACGCGTTGGAGCGGCAGAGCCTCAAGGCGCTCACGGAAAAACCGGAGATCGTGATCTGGTCGGAGACCTCGTTCGTCCCCGCCATCGACTGGCATACGCGCTATCGACCGGATACGGAGAGCTATGGTTTGGTGAAAGAGCTGCGCGATTTCCTCTCGGTCCAGAACGTGCCGTTCGTCGTCGGCAATGACGACGGAGAGCTGAAGCGCCACGAGGACGGCACCGAGGGCCGGGTCGACTACAACGCTGCGCTCCTTTTCGAGAAGGACAGGATCGTCGATACGTATCGAAAATTGCATCTGGTCCCGTTCACCGAGAGTTTTCCATTCCAGAAGAGCCTTCCCACGATCTATAATTGGCTCTCGAGCTCCGATGTGCATTTCTGGGAAAAAGGCGAAACGGTGACGGTGTTCAGTGCCGGCGGCGTGCGCTTTTCCACCCCCATCTGCTTCGAAGATACCTTCGGCTACCTGGGGCGCCTCTTCGTGAGCCATGGGGCGGACGTGCTCGTGAACATAACCAACGACGCCTGGTCCCGCTCCGTCGCATGCGCCATGCAACACATGACGATGGCCATCTTTCGGGCCGTCGAAAACCGACGCTCGGTGGTCCGCTCTACAAACGCCGGTATGACGAACATCATCGATCCCAACGGACGGATTCTCGCCCGTTTGGCGCCGTTCGAGGAAGGGTACCTGGTCGGCGGCGTGCCGATTCATACCGGGACCACGACGCTCTATACGCGGTGGGGCGATTGGCTGCCCTTCGCGCTGGCGATCCTTGCCGGGGCGGGCCTTGTTGCGGGCATCGCGCGGAAGGCGAGCGGCCGCCGCGCGGGGCGTCGCGGCCGGGCCGGCCAGACGGCGCATCATTGACAGCGGATAGGATCTCGGGCAAAATCAACTCACGGGGGACGCAGAACCCTCCCAAGGGGGGCGCATGAAGCTCAGAGGAAGGATTCTCATCGTCGATGACGAACCCATCAATCTCGAGTTTTTCGACGTGATGTTGAGCAAGCTCGGTTTTCTCGTGGAAAAAGCCGCCGACGGCGAAGAAGCGCTAGAAAAAGTCCAATCCTCGAATCCCGATCTCATTATACTTGACAATATCATGCCCAAGCTATCCGGGTGGGAAGTGACCCGTATGCTCAAGCATGACCCGGTTTACCGCAAATACAGCAATACACCCATCATCATGTTCTCCGCAATGAACGAGGTGAAGGATCGCATTGAAGGATTCGAGCAGGGCGTGGATGACTACATCACGAAGCCGTTCAACTTTGCCGAGGTTCTCGCCCGGATTCGCGCGGTCCTGCGCGGTCGGGAGCTCTCACGGCAGTTGAGTCGGAGGGAGAAAAGGATCGCCGTGGTGGAATCGCTCAACAGCTCCCTCGTGTTTTTCACGCAACACATCAAGCGGCCCATTTCCGGGCTCCTCGCGCAGGCCGACAAAACCGATAGTACGGATGCCGCGAGCGTGGAGACGCTTCTCGCCCAGTTGCGCCAGGAGGGCGGTGAAATTCTCGCCACGTTGCGCGGTTTGGAGGATGAGGTCGGCGAGTTGCAAGGACGGGGGGAGAGGCTCAAGAGAGGTGACCTTTCCGTGGATGATCTGGAAAAGAAGCTGCGCAAGCATCTGAAGAACTGGAAGAAGCGCCAGGAAAAACTCGCGGAGGCCGACGAGCGCCCCGCTATCGGCGCTGTGGAAAAAACAACCCAGGGGGCGACGCCATGATCACGGAAGAGAAAAAAAAGGTCATCGAACTCTTTGCAGAAGGGCGCAAATTCTATAAGCTCATGAAGTTCGAAGAGGCCCGGGACGCTTTTGCAAAGGCGCTGAAGCTGGATCCCGAAGACGGCCCCTCCAAAGTCTACTACGCGCGGTGCAAGTTCTACATCGAGACCCCGCCTCCCGAGGATTGGGATGGCGTATTCGTGATGAAGACGAAGTGAAGAAATGGCAAAGAACGAAGATCACAAAGGCATCGAACGGATCACAACGACGCTGGGCAGGGAGACGGACTTCAACGGCGTCATGCGCTTCAAGGATTCCTTGAAGATCGACGGCGCCTTCTCGGGGGAGATCGTCTCGTCTGGTTTTCTCTACGTGGAACAGGGCGCCACCATCACGGCGAATATACGCGTGGGCTCGGTCGTCGTGGGCGGCACCGTGAAGGGCAATATCGAGGCCACCGAAAAGCTGGAGATGCTCACCACGGGCAAGGTGTTCGGCAATATTCGAACCGCGAAGCTCAAGATCGCCGACGGCGTCGTGTTCGAAGGTAAATGTGAAATGATCAAGAATCCGCAGGCGATCAATGTGTTCGCCGGCCCGGTGGATCAACTGAAGAAAAACGCCCAGAGTGTGTGAGACAAAGACCGCCGTCATCATATCGGCGGGCACCGAGCTGACGGAAGGCATCACCCAGGACACGCACGCGCGTTTTCTGGCCAGCGAGCTCACCTCACTCGGTTTTTCCGTGCTTCGCTCCTCGCAGATTCCCGATGATCCTGTCTTGTTCCGGGAGGAGCTCGCGGGCGCCCTGCGTGCCGCTTGCCTGGTGATCATCACTGGAGGCCTCGGACCGACCACGGATGATCTCACGCGCGAGACGGTCGCGGAGGCCGTGCACGTCCCCCTCGTGTTTCATCAGGATGCCTGGGACGCCCTGCTGGCGCGCTTCGCCGGTCGTCCGGTGGCGGAGTCCAATCGCAAGCAAGCCATGGCCCCCCAGGGCTTCGCTCTTCTTCCCAACCCGAATGGCACCGCTCCCGGCTTTTCCGGCATGATCGAGGACGTCTTGGTTGTCGCTCTTCCCGGCCCCCCTTCGGAGTTGCGCCCCATGTTCACCGCCAGCGTGATACCACTGGTGCGCACGCGTTTCGGGGCGCCGTCGGCGGGGGACATACTTTGGGGTACGGCGCTCATGGTGCCGGAGTCGAGCCTCGAGCAGGAGCTGCGCGTTTGCCGTCGGCCGGACGTGTCGTGGGGCACGCGCGTTGAAGAGGATCGTATTTCCTTCAGTCTTCGCGGCGGCGCGGCGGCGGATCGAGCTGCCGCATTCGGACAGCTGCAGGATCGGCTGGGTTCGGTGCGCATCCGCGAGGGCGAGACCCGACCTTCGCTCCTCCTTACCGAGGCGCTTCTGGCCCGCGCGTCAATGCTCGTGACGGCGGAGTCGTGCACGGGCGGGCTGATCTCCAAATACCTCACAGACCTGTCGGGCAGCTCGCGCATCTTGTGGGGAAGCTTCGTCACGTACTCGAACGATGCCAAGGAGAGAAGCTTGAAGGTTTCCACGGACACGCTGGAGAGCCACGGCGCGGTCTCGGAAGAAGCCGTGCGGGCCATGGCAATCGGCGCTCTCGAAGCCTCCGGTGCTCGGGTCGCCCTGTCGGTTTCGGGAATTGCCGGTCCTGAAGGCGGCACGCCCGAGAAGCCTGTCGGCACGGTGTGGCTGGCCGTCGCTCAAGGCCCGACGGACTGCGAGACCAGACTTTTCCAGTTTTCGGGGTCCCGAGATATGATTCGCAGAAGAGCAGCGGTGGCAGCCATGCTCTTTGCCGAAACACGCGTGCGCGGAATCAACTTCCTTGACAGTCACGCGAAGTGGTAATATATTCGGAGTGTAAGATCCTCGGACAGTCTTCTCACGGTCTTCGTGTAAACTACTAATCTTGATATAACGCGAATCTTTTTAGGCGCGAGTGGATTTGATAAATGGAGCAACATCATGGGAGCGAATGATCAGGAAAATGATTCCCCACAGCAACCCGTTGAACAGCCTCGAGAGTTGGAGCTCACCAACGAGTCCCTCATGACGGGCGACAATGGCGATCAGCAGCCCATGCATTCGACGCATGATCGCGGGGACGGGGGACAAATGCATCGTCCCAAGCGCCGTGTCGCGCGCCGTAAGATTCGCGTCGAGCTGATCAAGGAGCCCCTTCCTGGGCAGCAGGACGACGGCGACGAGGCGCTGCCTGAAGACGTCTCGGCAATGACTGAGCCGGTGATGAGCGAGTCCCAGCCTCTTGCCGCCATCCCTACCATGGGCGGCGCCTACGCCGCGGCCTCCGCTCCCGCGGGAGTAGGAACGAACGGTACGGATACATCCGGCAAGGCGCCGACTCAAACCGACAACAGGCTCCACATCAACGACCTGAGCCAGATGAGCATGCCGGATCTCCGCGGCCTGGCCTCCAAAATGGGCGTGAATCATGAGGCGCTGATCTCCATGAAGAAGCAGGAGATCATATTTCAGGTCCTGAAGGGACATACCGAGCGCGGCGGCGTGATTTACGCCTTCGGCGCGCTGGAGATCCTGCCCGACGGCTATGGCTTCCTTCGGTCGCCGAACTACAGCTACCTGCCGGGGCCCGACGATATCTATATTTCCCCGTCGCAAATACGCCTTTTCAATCTGAAAACGGGCGACACGGTGGCGGGGCAGATCCGCTCACCCAAGGAAGGGGAGAGATTCTTCGCCATGCTGCGGGTTGAGACGGTCAACTTCGATCCTCCTCTGGTGGCACAGACCCGTGTGCCGTTCGACAACCTGACGCCTTTGTATCCGGACAAGATCTTCAATCTGGAGACCACCACTGAGGAGATCTCCACCCGGCTCATTAATCTTTTCGACCCCATCGGCAAGGGACAGCGCGGCCTGATCGTGTCGCCCCCGCGGACAGGCAAGACCATCCTTCTGCAAAAGATCGCCAACGCGATCACCACGAACCACCCCGAGGTCTTCGTCATCGTGCTCTTGATCGACGAGCGACCCGAGGAAGTGACCGATATGCAGCGCAACGTGAAGGGCGAGGTCGTTTCCTCCACGTTCGACGAGCAGTCAACGCGGCATGTGCAGGTCGCGGAGATGGTCATCGAAAAGGCGAAGCGCCTCGTTGAGCACAAGCGAGACGTCGTGATCCTCCTCGATTCCATCACTCGCCTGGCCCGCGCGTACAACCAGACCGTCCCCACTTCTGGAAAGATCCTGTCGGGCGGTGTGGACTCCAACGCTCTTCACAAACCCAAGAGATTCTTCGGCGCCGCGCGCAATATTGAAGAGGGCGGCAGCCTCACCATCGTTGCCACGGCCCTGATTGAAACCGGCAGCCGCATGGACGAGGTCATATTCGAAGAGTTCAAAGGAACAGGCAATAGTGAAGTCATCCTGGACCGCAAGCTGGCTGATCGGCGTCTGTACCCGGCCATCAACATCAAGAAATCGGGCACGCGCAAGGAAGAGTTGCTCCTCACCGAAGAGCAGCTCCAGAAGATGTGGGTGCTTCGACGGGTTCTCAACCCTATGGAGGACCAGGAGATACTAGAGCTGATGATTGACAGGATGAGGAAAAGCAAGAATAATGAGGCCCTACTGAAATCTATGAATACGTCCACTGTCACGGACGCTTAGTGAATTCTAGGAGGATAGAGATATGAAGACCGAGACGCATCCGACATATCAGGTTACGACCATCACCTGCGCTTGCGGGAATGTGATACAGACGAAATCCACCGCAAAGGACATCAGGGTGGAAATCTGTTCCAAGTGCCATCCCTTTTACACAGGGAAGCAGCACCTCGTGGATACCGCAGGTCGCGTGGAGCGCTTCAAGAGGAGATACAACATCAAAGGATAACCAAGCCGAAGGCTCACGTTATCTAGCGAAACCGTTAAGCGGGCGTAGCCCGCGAATGGGATCATGAATGGCTGCCGGCAACTCTCACCAGGGTTTCGGCAGCCAGTTTTTTTATTCGATCTCAGTACGTTCCCTTCCAATAGGGTTTCCCGCATTTCCCCGCGCCTCCTCTTTCAGCCCACGGAGGAGTCGTGTAGTATGATTCGTTCGGAAAGGAAAGGAAGTGAGTGGAACCTACCGCCGGATCGCGCGTTCGGGCACTAGAATTGGACTCCGTCTGCCTCGAAATTGAGGGAAAGAGGATTCTGGACTCGATCACCTGGAGCGTGATGCAGGGCGAGAAGTGGATCATCCTCGGGCTGAACGGGAGCGGCAAATCCTCTCTCTTGAGGCTTCTCTCTGGCTACGGCTATCCCTCGCGGGGCTCGATGCGCGTGCTAGGACAATTCTTCGGCCGTGCCGACTTGCGCGAGCTTCGCAAGCACGTCGGCTGGGTTCACGCCGATCTTGCGGCCGACATTCCCGGATTCATGACCGGTCGGGAAGTTGTCATGAGCGGGGCCGAGGGAAGCATCGCTTTGTACGAGGATCGGGGCGGGGAAGAAGGCCGTGTTGCGGAGGAGGCGCTGTCCGCCATCGGCGCGCATCACCTGAGCGCCAGGCTCTTTCACACCCTGTCCACCGGGGAACGTCAACGAGTGTTGATCGCGCGAGCCCTGGCTGCTGGGCCGCGCCTCCTGCTTCTGGACGAGCCGTGCATCGGATTGGATCCGCTTGCCCGCGAAGATTTCCTCGAGTCAGTCGGCGCGCTGTTCGCACGGCGACCAGAGCTCAGCGTCATCTCCGTCACACACCATGTCGAAGAAATCATCGAAGGCTACGATCGGACCTTGCTGCTCGCCGCGGGGGGAATTGTCGCGCACGGTGAACGGCACGAGGTTCTTTCCGGGCCGGGGATCGCCGCGATCTACGGCGAACGCTGTCGCATCGAGCTGCGCGCCGGCCGCTACACGATGCATTTCACCCGGAGGCCCCACGGTGGATAGGCGGCCCGTCGTCCAGAAGCTCGTGCGCGAGCGCGACGCGTATTTCACGGTGAGCTGGTCGCGCCTGAAGAAAAGCGACAAGTACGAGATCGTGCGTTCGGTGCCTTCCGACGCCGGCATTTATGAGCTTTACTACATGGACGACAAGCGCAAACTGTGTCTCTTCCACGTCGGCAAATCATGGTATGGCGGTCTGCGAAACGAGATTCGCCTGCGCACCGATGCCGAGCTGGAAAGCGATCCCAAACGTCGCGTGCTTTTGGAGGAGGAGGAATGCTGGTACCGCTGGTCGCTTCTCAGCAATAGCGACGACATGGCAGATATCCTTTTCTTTTACGCGCAGACCTACCTTCCCGGTTCCCTCAAGGTGGAACATTCCGGTCGCTATGAACGGATTTTCGTAAAAGAGCAGGACGCGGACAGGATCGTTACGATCTGAGGCGGCTGTTCAGAACTCCTTGAGCTTCTGCACCATGAGATGAATGCGCCGGGAAAGCGACACAAGGAGTCGGCGGGTCCAGAGCGGGCTCGCGGCGTAGATATCGGCGAAGTTCTCTTTGGAAAACTCGAGGGCGTAGACGGCCCCTTTGGCGATGACGGTCGCCGAACGGACCGATTTGTCGAAGAAGCTCATCTCGCCAATGAACTCTCCCTTGCCGAGGGTCGCGAGGACCTTGTATTTCTCACCCATGCGGCGGGTGATGTAGACTTCTCCCTCCAGAAGCCAAAAGATCTTCTGCTGGATATCGCCTTCCCGTATGAGGATCTGCTTGTCGGTGAATCTTTTTCCAAACTTGCCCTTCACGGAGTCATCGAGGGCTTCTTCCGCCTGAAAGGCGATTTTCATGATCTCGTTATATGAATCCATCAGCGACCGCCCCCCTCGAGGATGCCCAACCTCTCGCCGAACTCCGCATTGAGGATGCGCAGCTCCCGCGTTAGGCCGGTCGTGGCCGCGAGGGCCAGCTCCCATGAAACGCCTGCGGCAGTGAAGAACCCTTCCACGTCCCATCGATAGAGAATTGTCCGCTCCATCGCGTGAACGACACAGAGTCGCTTCGATTCGGCGAGGGGCTCGGTGAGACCGAAAATGCCGTCGGGGGCGCTCCACAAGGTGAATGTCGACTCGCGCAGGGGATATTCGACTTTAACGAGCCCCGCGATGACGTAGAACACGGGTTTTTCGCCTACCGGATCGCCGG
>Ga0265316_10006393_pt1 | contig 11261 bp, 8 predicted proteins | sample 4522metaG_FD_202092 | JGI IMG/M metagenome (GOLD analysis project Ga0265316, IMG submission 202092) | Rhizosphere microbial communities from Carex aquatilis grown in University of Washington, Seatle, WA, United States - 4-5-22 metaG | ecosystem: Host-associated > Plants > Roots > Rhizosphere >...
TACCAGGTAGTGGTGGTGGTCATTAAGAAACTAATTAAGCCAAAACAAATGGAACAAAAAAAGCTGCATCGGAAGGTGCGGCTTTTTTTCATCTGATCCTGTCAATGGATTTAACCAGTCTTTCGTCTTTTCTGATTGCTTTAATAGCCAGATAAATCAGAATTATAGAAATTATTGGAAAAACAGACGCTAGAGACAAATTTGATTTTATGATTGAAAAGTGCAATTTTACCGAGCTATAAATAAAATACAGGTGACCTGTAAGCAATAGCAAAACTATTATTAATGCCCAGCAAGCTTTTATTTGTTTTATTCGGTTTCTATAAAAGAAAATACTTGTTACCGTCAAAATAATGATAACCAGAATGAGAATTGTGGTTATTATGCTGTTTTCAACAAATATCCATCCGGAGGAAGTAAATTTTACCACACCTTTATATAACAGTTGATATAAAATGCCCGAATTATCAGAAAATATAGCAAGCGGAGTAAAAAGCATTGTTAAAATTAAAATAAGTACAATTGCTAAATAAATCGACTGGATTCTCTGAATCATAACGAATATTTTTGAAGTACTAAATTGGTTAAAAAACTATAATGCCAGAATGTTTTTTAATTAGGGCCTTTAGTTATAAAAGTCATACTTCGACAGGCTCAGTATGACAGCTATATGAAGTCAGCCTGAGCTTGTCGAAGGGTGTTTATTTCCTAAATGAAATTAACAACTATTTAGCAAAGCTAACAGCCCTGGTTTCCCTGATAACGGTAATTTTGACCTGACCCGGATAAGTCATTTCATCCTGAATTTTTTTAGCAATATCGAATGAAAGGTTTTCAGCATCCTTATCGGTCACTTTTTCACTTCCGACAATTACACGTAATTCCCTACCGGCCTGTATAGCATAAGTTTTTGTTACACCAGGATATGATAAAGCGAGTGATTCAAGATCTTTTAAGCGTTTTATATATGATTCTACTACTTCTCGCCGTGCACCTGGTCTGGCTCCTGATATTGCATCGCATACCTGAACAATAGGTGAAATAAGTGTGGTCATTTCAACTTCGTCATGATGAGATCCAATAGCATTACAAATTTCCGGTTTTTCCTTATACTTTTCCGCGAGTTTCATACCCAGGATTGCATGTGGCAATTCCGGTTCATCGTCAGGCACTTTACCAATATCATGAAGCATACCGGCGCGTTTTGCAAGTTTGGCATTGAGTCCAAGTTCAGCAGCCATGATTGAGCAAAGGTTTGCAACTTCACGGGAATGTTGCAGTAAGTTCTGGCCATAGGACGATCGGTATTTCATTTTTCCAATCAAACGTATTAATTCAGGATGCAATCCATGAATTCCCAAATCAATAGCTGTGCGTTTTCCAACTTCTATGATTTCTTCTTCAATTTGCTTTTGCGTTTTATTCACTATTTCTTCAATACGGGCAGGATGGATACGGCCGTCAATTACAAGCTGGTGAAGGGCCAGCCTGGCAACTTCTCTTCTGACCGGATCAAATGCAGATAAAATGATGGCCTCAGGTGTATCATCCACTATAATCTCAACGCCGGTAGCAGCTTCAAGAGCTCTTATATTTCTGCCTTCACGACCAATAATACGCCCTTTCATCTCATCATTCTCAATATGAAATATAGTTACAGAATTTTCAATAGCAGCTTCAGTCGAAACGCGTTGAATGGTATTAACAATAATTCTTTTAGCATCTTTTGTAGCAGTCATTTTGGCTTCGTCCATTATTTCATTAATATAAGACATAGCTTGTGTTTTTGCTTCCTCTTTAAGAGAATCAACCAACTGAGCTTTAGCATCGGCAGCAGAGAGTCCTGAAATTGTTTCTAACTTTTCAATTTGTTGTTTATGCATCCTCTCGAGATCTTCCTGTTTCTTTTCAACAATTTCTACTTGCGCCATGAGATTCTCTTTCAAGGTATCCTGTTCCTTCTTCTGACGTTGATTTTCTTCAAGTTTTTGGGTTATAACCTGCTCTTTCTGTTTGATCCTGTTTTCAGCCTGAACTACTTTACTGTTTCTCTCGTTAATCATTTTTTCATGCTCAACTTTTAACTGCAGAAATCGTTCTTTGGCTTGTAGAATTTTATCCCTCTTTATTACTTCAGCTTCAGCTTCAGCTTCCTTAATAATATTTTTACGGCGCCGTGTAACTATAAGTTGAAACAGAAAATATCCGACAATTGCTCCTGATAAAAGGCAAACAAATCCGGTAATAATAATATTTATGGTTATAGGTATCATATTTTTTACTATTAATATATTTATAATGAAATATTTACAATTTTGAAATTATTTATCCCGATACGCCTCGCTATCGGGATTCGTATCTAACAAATTTAAATTTTTCAAACTGCCCAAATGAATCAGGTCAGACGATTTTTTAAAATTTGAGTTTCACAAATAAAAAACCCGCACCGAATTCTTCAATGAGGGAAGGAAACCCCAATTAGAAACGTTAGAGGTGCCAGTAATTTTTGGTCTTCCACTGTTCGCCTAAGCGAAATCCGTCAGAGACAGATTGAGGCCTGACCTAGAAAAACCGAACACTACTCAATTGGCAAATAATGTTGAGTTTCACGCCACTTGAAGAAACAATGCGGGCAATATTTTTATTTAAAGAACTTTTACTCTTTCCTGAGATATTCTTCCAGTTCGCTGTTTATTTCTTTGAGCCCTTCAATGATTGGCTGTTCATTGGCTTGTTCTTCCAATTCCAGGTTCTTAATTACGAACTGCAAAGCAGCCATTGCCATAAAATCCTGGGTATCTTTATCAGTATATCTTTGCTTATACTGAAGAACCCTCTCATTAATTAATTTAGCTGCTTTTCTTATCCTTTCTTCATCCTTACTGTCAATCTTTAAAGGATAGTATCTGTCTACCAAATTAACCTTTATAGATAGCTTATCTTCCATCCTTTTTTATCTATTCAAAAGAGCAATACATTTATCAATCTCCCGCACCAGGTATGTTACTTTAGTTTTGGCATCAAACGATTCATTTTTACCTGTTAGCGTTCTTGCCATTCTTAAAGTATTTAATTTTGCTTCCAACGATATGCATTCAGCTTCTTTATTATTAAGCTTTTCAGATAAGTCGCTTTTTTCACTTTGTATAACTGAACAAGCCTCTTTTTCGCTTTCATACAGTTTTTTTAAACGTAGGACATTAGCCTGCAAAGTATTGATTAAATCTTCCTTATCGTTTATCATCTTTGGCAAATATTCTAAATACAAATATAATACAGGGTTTACTGATTTAAAAAAAAATCAGAGTTATTTTTTGTAATTAAATACTTCAAATTTAGATTTGCAGGTAGTTTTAAATTATTTGTTTATAAAACAGTTAGGGCTAGATTGTTAATGAATAATTGTAAAAATATTCTCTATAATTAAAGATTGATTTTAATAATATGATTGGTTTACAAAAGTTAAAATTTACAAACATTTCGAATTTCTGTTGGTTTAAATTATAAATTTGAGAATAATGTATTTGATCTATGTTCCGGTTTTTCCGAAAATTGGTATTGTTTACAGCAATTCTATCAATCACTCTGATAAAGTAATTAATTATATAATTAGATTTTCATTCATTCTATTATTGGCACTATATCATAATGATATTGGTTATTCGCAAGATTCATCTTTATTAAATTATGTCCCTCCGCTGGATATCCCTTTAAGTATATCGAGCAATTTTGGTGATATTAGGGACAACACATTTCACTTTGGAGTAGATTTTCGTACCAATGAAAAAGAAGGGTATCCTGTTTTTGCAGTTGCTGATGGATATGTTGCCCGTTTAAAAATTGAACCCGGGGGTTATGGAATTGCAGTTTATATCAATCATTCCAATGGTATTACTTCTGTCTATGCACATTTGAATAAAATTTGCAATAATCTTTCTCAATTCGCTAAGAACGAACAATATAAGAAACAATCTTTTCAAATAGATATAGAATTGCCTGTTGATTCATTCAAGGTAAAACAGTGTGATACAATTGGATTTTCAGGCAATAAAGGTCTTTCAACCGGCCCTCATTTACATTTCGAATTGCGTAAAACCCCGACACAAAATCCAATTAATTGCTTAACCAATGGATTTTCTTTACCTGATACAATACCTCCAGAAATTAATAAAGTTTGGGTTTATCCGCTGAATGATTTTTTTCCTATTGACAATTGTCCAAAGAAGAGCTATGATGTAATTGGTTCAAAAGGAAACTTTATACTTCAAAACAACCAAATCATCCTAATTCCAAATTTTTCGGGTTTAGGTATTGAGGCTTATGACTTTGTGTCTGATACCATGAGAAAACATGCATATTATTCTCAGAAACTATTTGTTGATACAATAATTTGGTTTGAAACCGTATTCGATGAAATATCTTTTGACGAGGTGGGGTATGTAAATGCATGTATTGATTATGCTCAAAAAATGACTGATTATTCAAATATTTACAGATTATTTATCTGGCCCAATGAGGATCTGAAGTTTAATAAAACAATCGTGAATAAGGGATTAATAAATTTTAAGGATACATTAATTCACAATTTGAAAATAATATTAACAGACAATAATGGCAATAATTCGATATTGAATTTTTATGCAAAAAATGCAAATGACTCAACCTGTAACAAATTATCTGCTTCTTCAATGTCGGGAACTTTCCTTAAATGGAACGAAGAGAATCTGTTCCAAAATAAATTTATTAAAATTTTCTTTCCAAAAAATTCATTGTATTCAGATATTAACTTTTCGGTTAAACCAGTTAAAATTGCAAAATCTAATTTTCGAGCTATTTCCAAATGTTTCCAGATTGGTGATATTGATATACCTTTAAAAAAGCCTTACCTCATTTCATTTCCTATAAACAATATTATTAAATCTCTTCAACCAAAACTATTGATTGCTTCAGTTAACAAGAAAGGGAGATTATTCAGCATAGGTGGTAATATAAATGGAAATTTCATTACTGCTCCTGCAAAGTTTTTCGGAACCTATGCATTATTTGCAGATACCTTTCCACCTAAAATCAAACCAATAAATATTTCAAATAATAAAAACATGACCTCGGAAGACAGTATCAAAATTCAAATTAGTGACGAGCTTTCAGGTATTCTGGATTACCAGGGAACAATTGATAATATATGGGTGCTGTTTGAATATGATTTGAAAAATAATATGCTATCCTATACATTTGATCCTAAAAGATTCACAATAAATCAGAATTATCATTTGCTTGAGTTATTGGTTTCCGATAAAAGAGGTAATAAAAACAAGCTGTTTCTAAATTTTAAAAAATAGTTTTGATCTTGGTAAAAAAAATAATTATTGAATAATATTTTTGTTTACATTTAAATTTTAAATTTCCTGCTTCTTATTAAAATAAAAATTGTCCGTTCATGATATCAAGAAAATTATATGATATAAAATATTATTATAAGAATAATACGCAAATACCTATTAGTTTTTTCGCATAAAAACAACAATCATTATTGCAATGAAAATCAAATTTATTAGTCTTCTATATTTTCTTTTATCAATTACTATCAATTCATTTTGCCAGAAATTTGCAAAAAGCCAGTTTACTTTATTCTCTTATGATGTTTCAGTGAGTGACCGTGTGAAGTCTGAACTAAGTTCACTGGAAGGCTATATTAATTATAAGCCAGGTGAGAAGCAAGATAAGATAGAAGGTATGCTGACACATGGTTTTTACGAAATGACCAATGATATTTTAACAGATACATTGAATATATTTATTTTACCTGTAAGCAGCATGACAGATAAAGCAAAATATAATGCATACGGATATCCTGATATAAATATCCGAAAAGCTATAAAGCTGGCCGATACAAAATTCTATCTTAAAATTGGAGCTTCATTTGAAAATGCAGTTCCGGAAAAGAAAACCAAAACAGGTGATAAGGACATTTTTAAACCAAAAGTCATTGTAAGAATAGATATTTATAATAAAGAAGGATATATGCCAATTCAGTCTTCTGTAGGATCTGCTGAATCAATGAACTCAATTGAAATTACTCCCGGGTTTATAGCAGGTATGAAATTCGTTGATGATTCCATTGTCAAAACAAAGAATAGTGAAAACTTGAAAGATATAATTACCAGGGCAATTATTGAAGCTATTATAAAAATTAAGTATAAAGGGAAATAGGAACCAACTAAAGTGCATCTGGTTAGTATACCAATAATTTTAGAAATTTGAATAGTAATTGATTAACATAAATATTTCAAGGTTCCGGGAATATGTAAATGATTAAATATAATTTTTTATTTATATTGCATTTGAGGATTAATGTAATTTAAAATTGATATGGACAAGTTCTATAATTCTTTAAAGAATAAAATTGCGCGCAAGATTTCTCGAATTCTGTATATCTTAAGTATCTAAATTAATATTTAAAAATAAAAAAGTGAAAAAATACAGGGTAATTGGAGTAATGTCAGGTTCTTCTTTGGATGGACTCGATTTGGCCCTGTGTGAATTTGACAAACCAGATGATAATTGGAAGAGTTCTATATGCAATGCCATTACTGTGCCATATTCACAAGATTGGAAAAACAGACTTTGGGATGCTTATCATTTATCAGGTTATGAACTGGCAAAGCTTGATATGGAATATGGTTATTATATAGGTCAACAAATTAAAGATTTCATCAGGGCGCAAAAAAACAAGATCGATTTTATTTCTTCGCACGGCCATACCATTTTTCATAACCCTAAGGAAAGAATAACATTGCAAATTGGAAGCCCAGCTGCGATCGCGGCCATTACATGCATCACGACGGTTAGCAATTTCAGAGAATTGGATGTTGCTTTGAAGGGTCAGGGTGCTCCGCTTGTACCAATCGGTGACACGATGTTATTTAATGAATATGACTATTGCCTTAATCTAGGTGGTTTCGCAAATGTTTCTTACGACTGGTATCGCAAAAGAGTTGCCTACGATATTTGCCCCGTGAATTTTGTTATAAATAATTTATCCAAACAACTTGGATTTGAATTTGATGAAGATGGAAAGGAAGCAGCAAAAGGTAAATTTCAGGAAAAATTATACAAATTACTTAATCAATTGCAGTATTATAAACAAATGTCGCCAAAATCCTTGGGCAGGGAATGGGTCGAAGAACAGTTCTTTCCAATAATAGATAAATATCAATGCAGCTTGCATGACAAGCTCAGAACCATTTATGAGCATATCGCGTTTCAACTTTCCAGATCATTCACTGGTGCTACTTCTAAAAAAATATTAATTACCGGTGGCGGAGCCCATAATAAATTCCTCATTCAATTGTTCAAAAAACGTACAAGCCATAAAATAATTATTCCTGATAAATTAATGATTGATTATAAAGAAGCTTTTGTTTACGCTTTTTTAGGTGTATTAAGAATGAGGGAAGAAAATAATTGTCTCTCATCTGTAACTGGAGCAACTCATGATAGTATCGGAGGGGTAGTTTTCAAAATCTGACTTGATTTTAAGAACATAACATGATCAATACTTATTTTGTATCAATAATGAGTTTAGAATAGTTGTTTCCAATAGTTCCTATTTCAGATTGATATCAAAAAAAATAGTTTTCAGAAATGGTGAAATTCTTTTCAGAATTTCGCCTATTTCTTCAAACTAAGTAACTAACTAATTAACTAACTATACTAACTAAACCACTAAACTTAAAAACTGAAAATTTAATCTAAAATTTAAAGAACTCTGATTTTTTAGGTATTCTTTAAATTTAAACCGCATTATTATTTCTGGCAAAATTACATAACGCATATTAATCTTACGAAGGAACCTTTAACTTATTTAAAAAAATTACATCAATTGCAATAATTTGTTGATGAATTAATGCAAACAGATTATAAGTTTTTTACTTATGATAATTTAAATACAAATATGGACCTTCTCACAAATAATGTTAATTAATTGTGAAACAGAATTTCTCATTAACATTACTTTAAATTTCAATTGTTTCTATCTGATTTATGGCAATTGGAAAGATATAAATTTAATTTTACACAATATTTAGTGTAAAAAAGAAAAATAGCGAAACTCTATAGAACATATGAACAGCAGACAGAGGGAGTGTTGGATTTAAATTAACAAAAAATATTATTATGAAAACAATATCATATTTTAAAGTATTTATTGTACTTGGATTATTATACTCATTGCAGGTACATGCCTGTACGAATATACTCATTAGTAAGGGTGCTTCTGTTGACGGTTCAGTCATGATATCCTATGTTGCAGATTCTCACACCTTATATGGTGAATTGTACTATAGACCAGCAAATGATTATGCACCTGGAACCAAAATGCAAATTTATGATTGGGACTCGACAATTTATCTCGGAAATATCAGACAAGCCCTTCATACATATTCAGTTGTTGGCAATATGAATGAACACCAATTAACTATAGGTGAAACAACATTTGGTGGCCGTGATAGTCTGATTGACAGATCCGCCACACTTGATTATGGTAATCTTATTTACATCACTTTGCAAAGGGCACGAACTGCGCGTGCAGCAATTGATACAATCGCAACCCTTTTAAGTGAAAATGGTTATCACAGCGAAGGAGAATCGTTTTCAATTGCAGATCCTTATGAAGTCTGGATAATGGAAATAGTTGGAAAATGTTCACCTGAAATTATTAAAGGGAAAAATGGCAAAGTCATTCAAACCAATTATGACAAAGGAGCTGTATGGGTAGCAAGGCGTATTCCTGATGGTTATATGTGTGCCCATGCAAATCAATCGCGAATTAAGCAATTCCCTTTAAATGATCCTCAAAATTGTGTTTACTCTAAGGATGTTATTTCATTTGCGCGTGGAAAAGGTTGGTTTAAAGGTGAAGACAAGGATTTTAGTTTTGCTGATACCTATGTCCCATTAACTTACGAATCTTTGCGACTTTGTGAAGCACGTGTTTACAGTATTTTCAGAAGATCAGCACCTTCATTGAAATTATCGGCTGATTATGTTGAAGGAAAAAATGAAGCAACTCCTCTCCCACTTTGGATCAAGCCTGATAATAAAATTGGTGTAAAAGAGATGATGGCTCTTATGCGGGATCATTATGAAGGAACCGACCTGGACATGACAAATGATTTTGGCGCCGGTCCATTTAAATGTCCATACCGTTGGCGGCCACTAACATGGAAAGTTGACAGTATAGAATATTTTAATGAGCGTGCTATTTCAACCCAGCAAACAGGTTTTTCATTTATTTCACAATCACGTTCATGGATTCCTGACTGTATAGGAGGAATGGTATGGTTTGGAGTGGATGATACTTACAGTACTGTTTATATGCCCATTTATTGCAGCATGCAAGTTATACCCCAACAGTTGGCACAGGGAAATGGTAATTTGTTTACTTATTCTGAGACATCAGCATTCTGGACATTCAATTTTGTCAGTAATTGGGCTTATACCAGGTATTCTGATATGATTATTGACATTCAGAAAATTCAGCGAAGTTTAGAAGATAAATTTTTAATGTTTCAACCTTATATTGAAAAAACTGCACAGGACATTTATAATTCAGGTAAAGTGAATGAATGCATGCAATTTTTAAATGATTATTCACTTAATCAGGTTACAAATACCGCGGATCGCTGGAAACAACTCGGACATGAATTACTTGTCAAATATATTGATGGTAACGTAAAAGACGATAAAGGAAATGTTACACATCCACCTTATCCTCAGTGGTGGTATAAGAAAATAATTAATCAGACAAATGATCATTTTAAAATTAAAAAATTAAAAAGTGAAACTGATAAACCACAATAAGTTACTAATATTTCAGTATCAACAAATAATTTTTTATATTAGCATTTATATAAAAAGTATTGTTGATTAATCATTTATTGATTCAACTTATGTGCAAGAGGCAAAGCATTTCAATTGTGCTAATTTTATTGTTGGTATTGATGCTAATTTCCTGCCATGGCAACCTTACTGTTAAATGGTGGACCAGCACTCAATCAAAACAATGGGAAGAACAAAGAAATATTCTTCTGGAGCCTGCTGACTCTTTTGCAAACTTTGATGCAGAAATATTTACAGACAGCATTCAACAAAAAATAGAAGGATTTGGAGGATGCTTTAATGAACTAGGCTGGGACGCATTATCTCGTTTAGATGAAGTACAAAGAGAACAAGTATTAAAAATGCTGTTTAGTCCAGATATCGGACTCAAATTTAATATATGCAGAATGCCCATTGGGGCAAATGATTTCTCAGATGGTTATTATTCTCTTGATGATTCAGTAAATGACTTTTCTTTGGAGTATTTTAATATAGAAAGAGATAAAAAAGCGCTAATACCTTACATTAAGTCTGCTTTGCATTATCAGAAACATCTTAAAATATGGGGATCTCCCTGGACACCACCGGCATGGATGAAAATAAACGGAAATTATGCATGCACAAAATCAAAGAATAACAATTTCAATCCGGATATACAAGGAAAAGAAGGTTCGGACTTGATTCGCAATAATGATACTATTCTCAGAGCTTATGCAAAATATTTTACTAAGTATATAAAGGCATATAAGGAAGAAGATATTGAAATTTATGCAATCCAAGTTCAAAATGAATTTAACTCTTGTCAAATCTTTCCCAGCTGCACATGGTCATCTTCAACCCTGGTTAAATTTATCGGTGATTTCCTGGGACCACAATTTGAAAAAGATCGGGTGAATACAGATATTTGGTTAGGTACTATTGAACGACCTGACATAAAAAACATTGATACGATATTGAATAATGAGAAGTGTAAGAATTATATTAAAGGACTTGGCTTTCAATGGGCCGGTAAAGGAGGTGTTGATTCAGCCCGAATAAAATATCCTTCACTTGAACTTATGGAGACTGAAAATGAATGCGGCAATGGATCGAATGACTGGAAAGCTGCAGAATCTACGTTTGGTTTGATGAAGAAATATTTTAACAGCGGGGTAAATTCTTATATGTACTGGAATATGATACTGGACAAAACTGGCAAGAGCCATTGGGGTTGGAAACAAAATTCATTGATTACCATAAATACAAAGGATAGAAGAGTATTCTATAATCCTGAATACTATCTTTTTAAACATTTCACAAATTTTATTAAACCCGGTTCGGTAAAAGTATTATCTAAAGGTAAGTTCGAAGATATTCTTGCCTTCATTACTCCTGGAAATGAT
>Ga0265316_10006394_pt1 | contig 11260 bp, 8 predicted proteins | sample 4522metaG_FD_202092 | JGI IMG/M metagenome (GOLD analysis project Ga0265316, IMG submission 202092) | Rhizosphere microbial communities from Carex aquatilis grown in University of Washington, Seatle, WA, United States - 4-5-22 metaG | ecosystem: Host-associated > Plants > Roots > Rhizosphere >...
GCGGCGAGCGGGGCGTCGCGAATCACGCCGGCTTTGACGATTTCGTAGAGGCCGGCGCGGTACTCGCGCTCGGGCAGGGTATCGAGAACCGCGGGATCGACGAGCACCGCGAGCGGTTGGTGGAAGCTGCCGATGAGGTTCTTGCCGATCTCGAGGTTCACGCCGGTCTTGCCGCCGATGGCGGCGTCCACCTGGGCCAGCAGCGTGGTGGGGATCTGCAGCACCGGGATACCGCGCATGAAGATGGCCGCCAGGAAGCCGGCCATGTCGGTGACGATGCCGCCGCCGTACGCCACCACGACGCTGGTGCGGTCGGCGCCGCGCCGCACCATCTCTTCGGCGAGCCGTTCGAGCGGCGCGAGGCGTTTCCGATCCTCTCCACCCGGCAGGAAGAGCAACTCATGGGCGACGCCAGAGAGCGCCGCGGCCAGCCGCTCGCCCTGGTGCCGCCAGACGTCACCCGTGGACACCACAAACACCTTGCCGGCCTTGGGCGGGAGATACTGTGCGGCAGACGCGATGACGCCGCGTTCCACCAGCGCGGGATAGCTGCGTTGGGGCGTCTCGACGCGGAAAGTAGGCATAAAGAGATTTGTACCACGTGGCCGCGGCCCGCAGCGCCGGCCCGCACACGGCGGGTGCTGAAGCGAACTGGGTATCCGGTTCCCGGCGACCGCTCCCTAAGAAGCTGTGAAAAAATCGAAATCCGCGAAAAACCCGGAAATCGGCCCGTCAGAGGCCTCGCCAGAAGCCCTAGGATGCGTTCTGCGGGCCCGGTTGATGTCCGCAGATCCCCCCACGAGACCGCTTCGCGGCTTTCCGGCATTAATTCACGGCTTCTAACGGTCGCGGCTCGGTAAGCTTCTCGAAACACGCGGCATTCGAAACTGAGCCGCGACTGATCGGCAGGCTGTCGCTCCGGCGGTGCGCGGCCCGGCGCCGCGGCGGGAATTCGGAAAATCACCGCGCATGGAGTTAAGATTAGATCGCTCATCGACATTCCAAGCAAAAGGTTACTTATGAATCGCACATCATGCCTGGCGGTCGCGACGCTGGTCGCACTGCAGATTAGCGGCGGCGCATACGCCCAAACATCGCAGGTTGTTCTGGACCGGGACGGCGGCACGATCGCCCTGGAGCCCTACGCTCCCAATATCGTCCGTGTCACTCTGAGTCTTCTCAAGGAGCCGGCCACGGCCGCGCCGGGCTACGGATTTGTGGCCAGCCCGTCGGCCCAGGGCTGGAGCCGGCAACAGAATGGCGGGGACGATGTTTACCGGTCCGATCGCCTGGTGGTCACCGTGGCGGCCAATCGCCCGCACAAGCCCATGCAGTCGGAATTGGACATTGCCAAGTACTTCAACGGCTCCGCGCCGCCGGCGCACATTATCGTCACCACGCCCGCGGGCAAGAAGCTGGCGGAACTGACCGACTGGTCGATGTCCGTGCCCAACCACAAGGACGCTAACGCGAGCGTGCTGAATGACAAGCGGCCGTCGGACCCGCCGTTCTACCAGGTGGGCGCAACCTTCGTTTCGCCCGACGACGAGCATTACTACGGCCTGGGCCAGAACCACGAAGGGTTTCTCGACCACCGCGGCCGACGCATCGAATGCTGGCATAACTACACCGCAACCGCCGCGCCCAGCATGTGCGTGCCGTTCCTGGTCACTAACAAAGGGTACGGCATTGTTTGGGACAATCCTTCTAAGACGGTTATTGAGCCCGGTTTCAACGAGGTCACCAAGTGGACCTCCGAGGTGGGCGACCGCGTAACGTTCTTTGTGATCGCCGGCAACACCACCGACGAAATCTATGCCGGTTACCGGCAGCTTACCGGGACCACGCCGATGCTGCCGAAAGCGGTCTACGGATTTGTTCAGTGCAAGCAGCGGTACGCCTCGCAGGATGAAGTTCTGTCGGTGGTGAAAGGCTACCGCGACCGGCATCTTCCGCTCGACGTGTTAGTGGTGGACTGGTTCTACTGGAGTAAGATGGGGCAATTCGATATGGACCCCGTGAAGTGGCCCGATCCGAACGCCATGAACCGCCAGCTTCACGACATGGGCGTGCAGACTATGATCAGTGTGTGGCCGCGCTTTGAACCCGGCTCCCGCTTCTACGATTTCGTGCTCCACAAAGGCTGGCTGATTCACCTGGCCGACGGAACGCCCATCAACGGGCTGCCGTACGACCGCGCGGGCTCCGACATCGATACCACCAACCCGGAAGCGGCCCGCTGGTATTGGGAAACCATCCGCGATAACATCCTGAGCAAGGGCTTCGACTCTCTTTGGTCGGATGAAACCGAGCCCGACCTGCCTCCTAATGGCTCGTACTTTCACGTCGGGCCGGGCACGCGCTATTTCAACGTCTACCCGCTGTTTCACACGGCGGCGCTCTATGACGGCTTCCGCAGGGACACTAAGAACCGCGCACTTATTCTTTCCCGCGATGCTTACCTGGGCGCGCAACACAACGGCGCCATGTTCTGGTCCTCCGACATCTACCCCACCTGGGACACGCTGAAGCGCCAGGTTCCCACGGGGCTCGATTTCACCGCGTCCGGCATAGCGTACTGGAGCAACGACACCGGCGGTTGGCAATATCTGCCGGCCGAGCATCATCCTCTGCACCCTCCACTGCTCGACGGCTCCGATGCGAAGGATAACATCGGCGGCTATGAAGACTACCCGGAGCTCTACACCCGCTGGTTCGAGTACGGCTCTTTCCTGCCCATCTTCCGCACGCACGGCAGCCGCCTGACCAACGAAGTCTGGAGTTATGGCAAGGCCGCCGAGCCGATTCTCGAAAAGTATCTGAAGCTCCGCTACCAGCTCATGCCCTACATCTATTCGCTGGGCTATCAGACTAACCAGACGGGCGCTCCGTATATGCGCGCGCTGTTCATGGATTTCCCCAACGACCCGAACGTGGCCGCGATGGGCGACGAGTACATGTTCGGCCCGGCGTTTCTGGTAGCCCCCGTCACCGAGCAGGGCGCCACCAGCCGCTCGGTCTACCTGCCGGCAGGCGCCGACTGGTATAACTACTGGACCAACCAGCGCATGCGCGGCGGCCAGACCGTCAAAGTGAACGCTCCCATCGATACGCTGCCGCTCTTTGTGCGGGCCGGTTCCATTGTGCCTCTGGGAGAGCCTGTCGAGAGCACCAGCCAGACCCAGAAGCTGGCCAAGGTGCGCGTGTATCGTGGCGCGAACGGCGCTTTCACGCTGTACGACGACGATGGCAAGACCTACGCGTATGAGAACGGCGACAGCAGGATCACGCATCTGACCTGGAACGACGCAACCCGGCAGCTCAGCCACGAAGGCTTCCAGGCCTGGACGGGGCCCGATGCGGGGATACTGGAAATCGTGGGGCGGTGAAGCGGGGCAAGCATCTCAAAGGAAGAGATCGGCAGGCACGTGGAACCGCTCGGCGAGCTTCCTCGCCTGCGCTTTGCTGATCGCGCGTTTTCCGCTCACAACCTCGGAGGCTACGCCGCGGGAACCAAACACGTCGAGCAAGTCGCGCTGGCGCAGGCCGTGCTCTTCCATCAGGCTGCGCAAGCGGCTGTCGGGCGTCGATCCTTCGAGCGAGTAACGGGCATCCTCGAAGGTTTCGATAAGCACGGTCAGGAGATCGGAATACTCCCGCTCTTCCGGCGTTAGTTCGTCATAGCGTTGGTCGAGTAGTTCCAACTCGGCGATGAGGCGGTCATTCTCCGCCTCGGTGCGAATGACCGCCGGCAGCTTGCGCGCCAACAGGCGGCCGTAGCGCTTGGGATCTACTTCGAGCACGGAATTCTTCATCGCTCTTTCCAACCCTCCCTGCTGTACTCCGCGTGCGTCATAACGTGGCGAATGTAAACCTTGCCCGTTGGGTAGTGGATGTACGTGGCCAACCGATACTTGTTTCCGCCAATGTTGAAGACCGTGAACTGGCCAACCAAATCCGCGTGGGGATACGTCCTGCGAACATCCACGAGACTGGTCCACCGCAATTGCTTCGCCGTCCGATACCAGTCGTCAAGGGGCCTCTCCGCGTCGCTGTGAATGTCGGCGAACCCGCGAAGGGCCTTCCGACTGATGATGCGCACGTAGATATACTCTCAAAATGAGAGCGCGTAGTCAAGAAGAAAGACCGTATGCCTGGAAACCGTAGGGCGGCGAACCGGTCGCCTGTCCGCTTACGGACGAATCCGCGCCGGCCACCTGGAATTGGCTGCCGGTTGCAAGGAACAAGCTTGAAGTGTAGGTGGCGTGGGACTATACCGGGCCTGGCGAGAAGACGGCATGAAGAAATCGGCGAGCGTCAAGCTAACCGTGGTGGCCGCTATTGGTATGGCCGCCGCCCACGGACAGCAGCGCCAGGACCCATGCGCGGCTGCGAGCTTCAACCAACAGGCCTGCCAGGCGGCGGTTCAGAACCGCGGGTACTGCTGGGACGGGAACGGCGAACGGGGGCACGGCGAGCGCGGCGATTGTCGGATCTTGCGTAGCTCACGGCACGGTCCGCGCGGGGTTCGGAGCGACCGGCGCGCGGCATGGTGCGGGCGGTTAGCCCGCCACGTATTCTGTGGCGAACAACTTCGGAACAGGTGTACGTAGTTAAGGAGTCTTTTTCGGCGAAGGTAGGATGGGCGTGCCGTCGCGGATTTCATCGGTCGCGCGGCGGACTACCATGTCGCCGGGCTTCAGATTGCCGATTAGTTCCACCAAGTCGCCCTCGGTCACGCCTTTCTTCACGTCGACCCATTCCGCCTGGCCGCTGCGGGCGCGGATTACGAACGTGCGCTCGGTGGTGGTTACAACGCTGGTCTTAGGCGCCCATAACTGCGGGCGGGGACTCCGGACGGGCCACTTGACGCTGGGATACATGCCCGGAGCGAGGGCGCCGTCGCGATTCAGCACGTCCAACTCGACAGACATGGCGCGGGTTTTCTGGTCGAGCACATGAGCGATGCGCGCGATGGTCCCGGAAAAGGACCGGGTGGGGTAGGCGGGAACGCCGAATTCGACGCGCGCTCCCGGTACGATGCCGGACACATCTTCCTCGGGAACGGGGACTACCACACGCAGATGCGAAACCTGCTGAATGACAAGGAGCGCGGGGTCGGCGCCGCCGGGACCTACTAAGGCGCCGGGGTGCACCAGGCGGTCGGTGACCACGCCATCGAAGGGCGCGGCGATCTTCAGATACGCCAGCATGGCTTCGAGCGCATTCACTGCCGACCGGGCGGCCGCGGTGGCTTTCTCGCGCGAGTTCACCACAGCCTGGGCCGCGTCCACCTGTTTCTGAGCGAGGACCAGGTCGTTGCCGGCCACTGCTCCGGGCGTTTTGGCCGCCTCGGCAGTGTGCTGGTAAGTGCTCTCGACCGCGGCGAGTTGGGCTTCGGCTTGCAGCTTGTCGGCTTCGGCGACCGGCACCTTGGATTCAGCCTCGGCGATTTGCGCCTGCATTTCGGGGGCGGTCAATTCGATGAGGAGGTCGCCTTCCTTGACCACGCTGCCGCGGTCCACCAGCACGCCTTCGATATAGCCCGGCACCTTGGCATGCAGAGAGACAGTCAGGTAGGGTAAGATCTCGGCGGGTAAGTCGACGGTCCGAGAGACCGTCTTAGAAACGACCGGGGCCAGATCGCCCGATTGCGACCATCCCAGCCAGGCGAAGATAGCCCCCGAAAGGGCCGGAATCAGCAAAGTCTTAAGTCGCATCATAGTATCGGCTCGTGGGGTCCATCGGGTCAAGGGATGGAGAAGTAATGGATGCGTTCCGTTGGAGGATCGCGTAAATCATGGGCAGGATAGTCAGAGTGGCGAAGGTGGAGACGGCCAGGCCGCCGATGACGGCGCGGCCCAGCGGCGCGGCCTGCGGACCGCCTTCGCCGAATCCGATGGCCAGCGGGAACATGCCGAAGATCATGGCGGCCGCGGTCATGAGGATGGCCCGCAGCCGGCCGGTGGCGCCTTCGCGCGCGGCTTCGAGCAACGGCCGGCCCTCGTGCCGCGCGCGTTCCGCGAAGGTGACCAGCAGAATCGAGTTAGCCACCGAGATTCCGATGGCCATGATGGCGCCCATGAAGGACTGAATGTTGAGCGTGGTGTGGGTTGCAACGAGCATCAGCAGGACGCCGCACAGCACCGCCGGCACGGTCAGGACAATGGCGAGCGCGAGGCGCATCGATTGGAAATTGGCCGACAGCAGGAGAAAAATCGCCAGGACCGCGAGCAGCAAGCCTACGCGCAATCCGGAAATGGTGAGATCGAGCGGAGGAATCTGCCCGCGGAATTGAACCGAGATGCCGCGAGGGGGCGCGCCTGCCGCCGCTGCGGCCTGGCGGATGGGAGTGGCTGCCTGGCCTAGCGTGATGCCGTGCAGGTTGGCGGTGAGGCTGATTACGTGCTGGCCGTTGTAGCGATCGATTTCGCCGGGCATGGTGTTGAGCTTGAGGCCGGCAATGTCGTCGAGCAGAGGTTTCGGACTGCCGCTCGGCATCACGGGAACGCTGGCGATTTGCGCCACGCTTTGCACCCGGTTTTGCGGCAGCTCCACCTGGATCTGGAAGGCGTTGCCGGAGGCCGGGTCGCGCCAGTAGTTCGGATCGGTAAAGCGCGAAGACGAAGTGGCCGCGACCACCGAGCGCACGACATCGGACATGGTGAGACCGAACTGGCCGGCGCGGTCGCGGTTGATGTCGATATCGAGCGTGGGAAAGTTCATCTCCTGCTGAAATTGCAAGTCGCGCAGCGAACCCACCTTGGCCAATTGCGTCCGAACCTTCTGCGCATAAGCGTATACGTCCTGGAGACTGACTCCCTGGACGTCCACCTCAACGGGGGTGGGCGAGCCGAAGCCCATCACCTGGGTGACGATGTCGCCGGCTTCGAAGGAGACCCGGCAATCGGGCAGTTCGTCGCGCAGGCTCTGGCGAAGCCGTTCGCGCAGCCCCTCGCCACGCGGGGCGTCCGGCTTCAGCGCGACCTGAATGATGGCGTCCTGCGGCCCGCTGGTGAAAAGGTGGATCAGATCCACGGGGTAACTGGAGGGGATGAGCCCTTCGAAATCGCTGGTGATGGCGACGTTCTCTTTGCCGGCCGTGCGGCCAATCACGTCCAGAGCGTGAAGGACGATACGCTCGGTTTCCTCGATACGCGTGCCGGCCGGCGCGCGCAGGCGGATGCGCAGCAGGGGGGCGTTGGCGTCCGGGAATAATTCCGTTCCCATGCGCGGCAGCAGAACGTACAGCAATCCGACTGCGGTAACCAGATACACGGGCGCGAGCAGCCAGCGGAACCGCAAGACACCGCCCAGGCAACTTCCATAAAACGACCGCAAGCGCCCGAAGAAACCTTCGCCTTCCTCGCCGCGATGCGACTCGCGCATCATCCATGTTGAGAACACGGGGACCAGGCTGCTCGAAAGCAGGTAGGACGCGATCATGGAAAACCCGACCGCCATGGAAAGCGGAACGAACAACTGGCGGCTCACGCCCACCATGAAGAACGACGGGACGAACACCGCGAGAATGCACGCCATCGACAGGAGGCGGGCCATGGCGGTCCTGCTACAGGCTTCGACTACCGCGCGGGCCCGCGACACGCCGGGCAGCATGCGGGTGTGGATGTTTTCGATCTCGACAGTGGCCTCATCCACCAGGACGCCGACGGCCAGAGCGAGGCCTCCCAAGGTCATGATGTTGACGGTCTGGCCGGTGGCCCACAGCAGAATCACGGCGGTGAGCAGGGCAAAGGGGATGTTCAGGACCACGATCAGGGCGCTGCGCCAGTCGCCGAGGAAGATCAGCACCATCAGGCCGGTAAGAGCCGCGCCTAAAAGGCCTTCGAGCACCAGGCCGCGCAGGGAGTTCGTGACGTAGGGAGACTGATCGAATTGCAGACTAACATCCACGTCTTCCGGGAGGGCTTTCTTGAAAGTCGGGAGGGCGGCTCTTACGGCATCGATAACAGCCAGTGTCGAGGCGTCCGCGCGCTTAGTAACCGGAATATAGACCGTGCGTTTGCCATCTACGTGGGCGTAGGCCGACACGATGTCGGTGCCGCTCTCGATGGTGCCGATGTCGCGGAGATAGATGGTGGCGCCGGAGACCGGGCGGATGGGCGTGCTCAACAGGTCGGGAAGGTTGCCGCCGAGAGCGGCATTAGTGCGAGCAATGCGCTCGACCTTGCCTGTCCACATATTTCCGGACGGCATCACCAGAGTGGCCTTGTTGACGGCGGCGATGGCCTCTTGCGGGGAGATGCGATATTGCTGCAGCTTGTCGGGATCGAGCGTGACGACAATGGTCCGCTGGTTTCCGCCGAAGGGCGGAGGCGCGGACACGCCGGGGAGGGTGGCAAAGAGCGGGCGGACGCGGTTGATGGCGTAGTCCTGCAGTTCGCCCTGGGTGTGAGTGGCGCTGTTGAAGACCAGCCAGCCGACGGCGACGCTGCCGGCGTCAAAGCGCGTGATGAAAGGCGGCACGGTTCCGGGAGGCATGAAAGCGCGGGCGCGGTTGACATAGCCGACGGTCTCCGACATTGCCTGGCTCATGTTAGTGCCTTCGTGAAACACCAGCTTCATCAGTGTGGCGCCCTGGATAGTTTTACTCTCGATGTGGTCGATGCCGGTGATGTAGAGGAAGTGATACTCGTAGTAGTAAGTCAGGTAACCTTCCATCTGGGCGGGGTCCATGCCGCTGTAAGGCTGAGCGACATAGATGGCGGGATCGCCCACCTGCGGGAAGATATCCACCGGCATTCGCTTGACGGCCAGCAACGCGCACAGCGCGATGGCTATCAGTGCGACCACCACCGTGATAGGTCTTCTTAGTGCAGCCAGGACAAGACGCATTCGCTTTTACTCCTTACAGGTCACTCGCCGGCCTCGGCGAGGAAGGGCCCGATATCTCCGCGAGCCGTGGCCACTTCGAGCAAACCGCGCCAGACGTTCAAGCGGGCCAGCGCATCGTCGATTTGGGCCTGGACGAGCAGCCGTTGCGCCTGCGCGACATCGTCGATGGGAGCCAACCCCGCCTGGTACCGCGCGGTCGCTTGTTGGAGCGCGGTTTGCGCCGCCGACACTTCAACCGGGGTATTCGCGGCGACGCGGCGCGCGCCGGAAAGCGCGGCCATCGCAGCGTTGAATCGGGCTTTGAGATTTGTGGTGACCAGTTCGTATTGCGCCTGCCCGGCCCGGATGTTGGCCGATTGCATGGCCTCCCGCTCGCGAATTGCGAAGCGGTCCATCGCGGGGAACGTGACTGTGAGTCCCAGGCCGTAGTTTTGAACCGTAGGAGCCAAGCCGTTCAACCCGCCAAGCCGCGAACCGCCGGTCACAAGGCCGGTGCCGCGCGCCGCAGCCAGGCCCTGGACGAAGAATTGCGGATAATACGTTCGCTCCAAGGCCTTGAGCTGGCTTTGCTCGTGCGCGATCGCGGCGTTCTGCTCGAGCGCCAGGGGATTCGCCGCTGCATCCAGCGCCGGCTCCGGCCGCTCGGCCGGCGGTTGGCCGGTAGACTTGCCTGGATTCAAGCTGATCTGGGATGGGTCGAGACCCACGAATTGCGCGACTGTCGAACGCGCGATGTCGATGGCCTGCTCGGCTTGGGCGACCTGGGTTTCGGCGGCGGCCAACTCCGCTTGCACCCTGGATTCGTCCGCACCCGGCCGCAGTTGCGCGGCCACCAGCGCGTGAATGCTCTTCAGAAGGATCTGCCAACTGTCCACGGCTGCGCGGGCAGCCTGCGCGGTCTGCTGGGCGGCCACCACGGTGAGGAATGCATCCGCGGTGGCAACGGAAATGTCGAAGCGCGTGCGGTTCGCGGTTGCCTGGGCCTGATTGCGCGCCGCCGTGGCGGCCGCGATATTGGCGGCGCGCAAACCGAAGTCGTACGGCTGCCAGGTGACGAGGACTCCCAAGCCGCTATCCCAGACCGATCCGAGATTGTTTGAGGGAACGCCAGCCACGTTCGGGATGACGCCTTGCGGAAGCAGGAGGCCGTAGAAAGCGTTGCGCGTGGCGCGGTTGATCTGCGCCAGGCCGTCGACCCGCGGCAGGTATGCGGTTTGCGCCAACCGTATCCCGGCCGCCGCGGCATTCATTTGTTCCTGCGTCACGCGGATGGCAGGATAATTCCGCAGCGCGGTCTCGACGGCCTGGCTCAGCGTGAGTCCGGATGGCGGCGCGGATGTCTGCCCGCGCAACGCGCTCGCGAGCGCCAAGGCTGCCATCCACGTTGCCGCGCGTCGATGGGACCTAATCACCTTCGATGAGTTCATGAAAGAGCTCCCGCACTTTGCTTTTCGACGCCGCCAGCGCTTTTCGGCCCAGCGGAGTTGCCCGGTATACCCGCCGGAGCGATTTGCCGTTGCGCACTTCGGCCGACCGCAGGTACCCCTTCTTCTCGAGGCCCTGGAGGAGTGGATACAGGCTCCCCGGACTGATGCGGTATCCGTGACGCGCCAGTTCCTCTATCATTCCCAGCCCGAAGACCGGGCCTTCCACGGCGTGATGTAATACATGCAACCGGATCAGGCCGGAGTACAAGTCACGATCGGCGGCGGCGGATTTGCGATCTGGATTCGATATCGACACCGGATTACGAATAGGGAGTATCATATGTGCGGACCGCGGCGCCTGTCAAGTGCGGCTGCCGGACGTGCGCAGCAACAGCGGCATCGGCCTGCGCGGCCGCTACGAGGTTCAGATCATTTCCGATTACGGCCGCCCGCCCGGCATGCACGGTACCGGAGCCCTCTATACCCGCATCTTGCCCCGCGTCAACGCCAGCAAGAAACCCGGCGAGTGGCAGACATTCGACATTCGCCTGGCCGGCCGCGAAGTCACCACCGTCCTCAATGGCGAGAAACTGTACGAAAAGGGCGTCATTGACGGCCTGACTGGCATCGCCTTCGACCCCTACGAGGACCAGCCCGGCGCCATCGAACTGCAAGGCGACCACGGCCCCGTGGAATTCCGCAACCTCATCCTCACACCGCTCACCAAAAGCAAGTAGTTCGCGAAAATGGCCAGGCACTGCCCTTGCATGTCGGCAGCACCGTTGCCCATGTAGGTAACATCGGCCCGGCTGCTGCGCTCTGTTGTGGTCTGCGATGGTTCCCACAAAGTAGCCGCTAGTGTGTCGTCCACGAAATAACTGCACGGCGCCCCTTGGTGGGGCGGACCCCCTGGTCCGCGGCCGGCCCCCTGGCCGGCCTGTCCATGACCAAGCAAGCGCATCGCGTCATAATCGAGA
>Ga0265316_10006396_pt1 | contig 11259 bp, 24 predicted proteins | sample 4522metaG_FD_202092 | JGI IMG/M metagenome (GOLD analysis project Ga0265316, IMG submission 202092) | Rhizosphere microbial communities from Carex aquatilis grown in University of Washington, Seatle, WA, United States - 4-5-22 metaG | ecosystem: Host-associated > Plants > Roots > Rhizosphere >...
CCACCCAATAACTTATGAAAGTGTTCATTACTAATGAAAACTTTTGTTCATTAAAAAATCGCTTATCATTTTATTCTTGAATTTTTTTAATAATTATTGTAATAAATTAAAATATTTTATTTATATTTGTGTTTTATATTTGTTAGTTAAAATTTATAAAATGAGTAAATCTTCTAAAGATATTGGTACTTGTTTAAGACAAATTGGAAAACTGCAAATTAATCGATCTAAGTATAAAAATGCTAAGGATGCACAAGATAAACTTGATGAATTATTGGCAATTGAAGTGATTAATAAAGATTATGTAGTTTATAAATGCCCAACGTGTCATACATGGCATATGGGGTTAAAAAAATGGGAAAATAAATTATTTTGAAAAAATGGAAACAGAGGATATTAAAATATCTAATCATTCTATAGTAAACAAAACTCTTTATGCTTTTAATAAAAATAAAGATGAAATTTATTTAGCAGGATTTGATATGGGTGGAAGAATTAAAGTAGTAAAATGGTTATCTGATAAAAGATTAATTTTAAAAGTTGGCAATCATGATACTTTATGTGGGGCAAGAGGAAATGGTATGGTTTGGCCTTTTCCAACAGAATATTATTTAGCAGAAATTTTAGATGAAAAAATACCAGAAAATTGGAATGCTTGGGATGGATATATTAAATTTACTAATGAAATGACTTGTGGTAGAAAATGGAGAAAAGGTATAAAAATGTTGGAGGAATTTATATGAATAAAAAAATAGTAAGAGCAGCTGGATTTGAAAAAGAAGTGAAAAAGGTTGAGAAAGGAATTTGCCCAATTTGTGATAATCCAATAAGGATGACAGATTTTAGAGATAATTTGTCATTAAAGGAATATAAGATCAGTGGACTCTGCCAAACGTGCATGGACGATACTTTCGGAACATAAAAATCTAAGTATGAATGATGATATAAATATATTTTCCGTTGTAAGAAATAACCTAATGAATCAAGAAGGTTACTCTCCATATTGTGGAAATGATATAGCCAGAAATGAAATTAATGGTTGTGATAATCCACGAACAGTTTTCAATGGTGAACAATTCGTTTGTCCTCATTGTAACTGGATATCTCAATTTCCTAAGGAATTTATATTAATGTATAAAGAAAAATGGGGTTTAGTAAAAAAGATCAATTGATGGATACAATTAATTTTAGAGAAACTGTAAAAATATCAGATATTGAAACAGTTAAAGATCTAGTAACTTCTACAGGATTTTTTAATAAAGACGAAATAGAAGTAGCCGCAGAATTAGTAAAAGAATATTTAGAAAAAAATATTAATAGTGGATATTTATTTTTATTTATAGAATTAAATGGAAGAACTGTTGGATATTCATGTTATGGTCATGTAGCAGGCACAATGGATAGTTATGAATTATACTGGATAGCTGTTTATAATGTTATTAGAGGTCAAGGAATAGGTAAAAAATTATTATTCGAAACAGAAAATATAATTATATCTAGGGGTGGTAAAAAAATATTTTTAGATACGTCTTCAAGATCTCAATATGAACCTACACGAAAATTTTATGAAAAGAATAATTATATAATTGAGGCTCAATTAAAAGATTTTTATGGTCCTAAAGATGATAAAGTAATTTTTGTTAAAAGGTTTGAAAAATGAATTATAAAAAATAATAATATGAAAACAAATAAAAAAACTATTTATACTCATAGAGTAGATAAAAATGGTATAAAATTTACATTAGCAGCTATCATAAACGAAAATAAAGGTATAGCAGAAGCATCGTATGTAAATTTAGGTTTAGCTATATGTAGTAAAAAAGATAATTTCAATAGAAAATTGGGTAGATTAATATCAGCAGGTAGAGCTGAAAAACATCCTTTTGATAGAAAAAGAATTATTAGTAAAAATGTTTTGGATAGTACTAAAAAATATTTATTTAAAACAGCAGATGAATTAGCAAAAGATATATCAAAATGGACTGATGGTAAACCATATAAACGAATAACAAACAAATAAAAGGTATATGGAATGAAAATGAGGAAAAAAACAAGTATTTAAAATTAAGTGAATTAAGTAAAAATAAAGATTATGAAAACAAAAGTAAACAGAGTTGTAAAGAGTTGTAAAAAACACGGTGAAACAATACATGGTATTTATAAATATGAAGCTCCTAATGGAAAAAGTTATTATATGACATGTTGTTTAGAATGTACTAGAGAACGAAGAGCTAAAAGATATGAAAATCCTATTAAACGATTACATGATATTAAATATACTAAAAAATGGTCTAAAGAAAATCCAGATCTTTTATTAAAATATGAAAAAACCCAAACAAAAAAAGATAAAATAAGAAAATTAAGTAGAGATGCAGAAGTAAGGATTTTTTTAAAAAATAATTATAATAATATTCAGAATCTTTTACTTAAAGTAAATTCAAATATCTCTATTCGTCAATTGAAAAAACGTTGTTTACGACTTCATATTACTTCTTTTGATGTTATCAAAAATTTTATATTGTTAAATAAAAGAAGTGAACTTATGTGTATGGAAGAATGGAAACAATCTACAATTGAAAAATATAATTATTTTAATAAATTAAGTGATATTCAAAAAGCTGAAATAAATGAAGAATTTAGTAAAATTAAAAATAGTAAAAAATTTAGTGAAAAAGAATTGTGGAGTTCTTATTCTTCAATAAGAAGTAAATACTATAATAAATTAAACGATTTTCAACAAAAAGAAATAAGAGCTGAATATCATAGAAAAGCCATTGAAATTGTTAACAAAAAAATGAATGAAATTTACGAATTAATTTAAATTTTTAATATAAAAGAGGATTTATCGCACTACGGTGAGGAACTTCAGGACATACTAGGAGAGTGCAGGAGATTTTAAAAAATCGTTTAACTGCAGAAGAGTGTGCAACGCAAACAGAATTTGGGGCTTACTCCCTCTCTATAAATTCGGGTTACGGCCAATAGACAAATGATAGATTTAAAAACAGAATCCTGGGTATGCTCCTATATTAAAAATTTTAATAAAATAATAAAAGTATGCTTACAATTTTAAATATAATTCCTTATATTGTTTCAGATAGTTATTTATGTGAATTTTGGAATGCTTTAAAAAATCATCCGAAGACTTTTTATGATCGAATACCTAAATATTGTTTAGGTATTCCAAATGGTTATTTAAAATATACTGAACATTATTGTCAATATACCATTCTTTTTCAACCACAAAAAGATGTTAATTATTTTATGTTGGATATTTATCCTGTTGAACCCATATTACAAGAAGAAATATCTCAATCAGGAATTGATATTTTTAAAGAAATATCTTTTCTAAATTTATTTGAAAAATTAACAAATTCAAATATATTTGTGGAAAAAGATAAATTATTTAGAGCTAAAAAATTAAATACTTTGCAGGATTTGAGAATAAGAATATCTGCTAATGTTATTATGGATTTAGAATATTTTAATGAAGATTTACATGTATCATTAGTTGGTTATTTAGATGAAAATTTAAATATCATAAAAATTTAAATATATTATTAACAATTAAAAATTAATTACTATGAATTTTATTTTTACATTAGTACTTTGGGTATTATTATATTTAGGGTGCACAGTTGCAAAATCATTTGTATCAAATCAAGATTGGTTAACAGCATTTTTAACTGGTCAAGTTGTAATGGCTTTTACTTTTATTATAACCTTTATTACTGGTTTTTTTTATCAAATAAATGTTAGAAAACAAGCTAAAGAACTTGCAAACAAAATAAAAAAATTAGGAAAAGAGGTTGTTTTATACGAAAAAAAATATGATGAATTAAAGGTTTATTATAAAAAATATTTAGCAGAGGATTATCCTAAATTAGAAAGAGAATTATTTGAAAAAATTTCAGAAAACAATCCTAAAGAATTAATAGCCCTTTTACAATCTTATCCAGAATTGAAAACTTCTTTGGTATTCAATAATATGATTGATAGAATAGATAAATCTATTCAACAAATTATTAATTGTAAATTAAATATTGATGATAAGGTAGAATACCTTGATAATATAAAATGTGATTCTTGGCTTCTTTTAAAACCACATAACTAATGCAATTAATCAAATGTGGCCAAGTTTAAAAACTCTTGAAAAGATTGCTTGTTAAATAAAAGATTTGTTATGACAAATATAGACATTTTAAATCAGATTTTTGAACCTTTATGTTTTGATGATAAAACAGTAGATAAAATTTTGGAAGCTATGGAAATTGCAAGAAGTTATGGTTATAATGAGGGGGCTAATGAAGAAAGAATTGAGGCTGCAACAGAAATTAAAGAACATTATACTCCTAATGATAAACATTGATTTAGGCGATAATGAAATTTAAAGATTATTGTAATTCAGATTTAGAATATTATGATAAAAAATATTTACCTATTATTGAAAAATATTTAAAATAACATGGTACAACTTAAAAGATTATCAGATGGAAAAGGAGAAGTTGGAGCAAGAGCTCTAGCAATATCCTGGAATGATGATGGGTCATTTAAAAAAGTTGTTGGTTAAATTTAAAACAGAAAATAGTATTTACGAATTCTGGACATGATGGATGCAAAATTGGAGAATAAATTAGTTGAAAAATATAAGGATTTCTTTGATTATCTTGATGAACAACAAACACCAATGATAAATCCAAATAAATCTATGGAAGAAAATATTTCATTATTAATAAAACAAGAAAAAATAGTTGTTCCAATGCAATTTGGAATAGAATGTGGGAATGGTTGGTTTTGGTTACTTGACCATTTAATGAATTCAATAAAATGGCATTTAGAACAAGAAAATCAAAATCAGGATGATAGGCCTAAATATAAACAATTAAATGATATTTCCTGGAAATTAAAACACTCTAAAATATTTTTATTTAAAAAGATAGGAAAATTTTTATGTAAATATCAACCAAAAGGTTTACCCCATATTACATTTAGAATAGATCAAATAAAAGAGAAATATGGAGGATTAAGATATTATTATAGTGGAGGCGATGATATTATTGATGGTATGGTAAACTTAGCAGAATCATTATCTTATGATATATGTGAAAATTGCGGGACTACTCATAATGTTGGTCATACTAGAGGTTGGATTTATACTATTTGCGAACTATGTCGTGAAAAAAATGATAGGGCAAAGGAATTAGAATGGAATTTAAACAAATAAAAGTATGAAAGGTTTACTTGGTTGTTTATTTTTAATTATGTTCATCGTAATGTTAATTTTATTTTTTACTCTTTTTTGGTGGATAATTACAATATTAATTTTATTAATTTTATTTATATTTGTATTGTCTTTGATATCAAAAATGTTTAAAAAATTAAAAAGAAGAAAAAATGAATAAAATAGTAATATGTGGTTCTACAGCGAGTGGCAAAACATATCTTCGTAAAAAATTAGAAGAAAAAGGATTTAAATTTAATATTTCCTATACATCAAAAGAAAAAAGACCAGAAGAAATAGATGGAGTCCATTATCATTTTGTCTCAAAAAATTATTTTAAAAAAGGAATTGAAGAAGGGTGGTTTTATGAATATGCTGAATATAACGGAAACTATTATGGAACTGGGCTTGAAGAATGGAAAACTCTTTCATGTTTTATAATGGAAACAGAAGGCATTAAACATATAAAACCAAAAGATCGTAAAAAATGCTTTATAATTTATTTAAATCTTGATAGAGTTTTAAGAGAAACTAGAATGTTAAAAAGAGGATGGAATTTAGAAACTATTAAGAAAAGAATCAAAACTGATGAAGAAAAATTTAAGAATTTTACAGACTACGATATAATAATTACAAATCCTGAATTTTAATAAAAAATGCTCAAGATTTGCAAAAAGAATGGGAGAAAAAACAAGAAACTTTATTATTTATTAATGAATTTCTTAATGATTTAGATTTATTTGTAAATCAACATCCTTATATAAAGAATGAATGAATAAAATGATGCCAATTTATATGAATGATAGACATTCATGGTCAAAAATATCAACAGCATCAATAGGAATTAAAATATCCCAATGCAAAAAATGTTCATTATTAAGAATTACAAGACTTTATAATGCTAAATTAGCAATAAAAGCAGTATCTCCTGAAATTATAAAAAATTACACGACAACAAAATTTAGTACTGCTCGTACATATTATTACATAAGAGATAAAGAATTTAAATCAGCTAAAGATTTTAAATGTTATTCTGTAGAAGATTTAATAGAAGAAAATGAATTACTTAAAAATAAAGAAGTTTTTATTAAAATAATTACAAATGGTTCTAAATTAATATTATGATACATCCTATTTTATTATACGGTAATGATGTTTTAAAACAAAAATCAGAAGATTTACCTAAATCATTTTCAAAATTAAATGAGCTTATTGATGATATGTTTGAAACCATGCATAAATCAAATGGAATAGGACTATCAGCAATACAAATAGGAATTCCTTTAAATATTTTTGTAATAGAAGTTCATATTATAGAAGAAGATTTTCATTTTAGAAATGTATTCATAAATCCCATTATTAAAAAAGAATATGGTCCCTTTATAAAATATTCTGAGGCATGTTTATCTTTGCCAATGATTCATGCTATGGTACAAAGACGTGCCGAAATAGAATTAGAATATTATGATGAAAATTGGAATTTACATGTAGAAAATTTTAATGGATATAAATCAAGAATAATACAACATGAATATGACCATTTACAAGGAATTTTATACATAGATCGAATTGATTATTTTTGGAAAAAAATTTTAGAAAAACCTTTAGAAGAAATTAAAGAACGAAAAATAAACACAAAATATGGTTCAAAATAAAAAATTTGTTTTTAATTTAGCTACATGAAAAATAAACAAATATTCATCATAAACTTACATTCATTTGTAGATGTCATTACAAATAGTTCTTCTGAATTATTCGTAATAGAAAATTCTGATTCTAATTCTATAAAATCTGTTAAAGAAATATTGGAATTTATGCTTAAACATTGGAATGAAATGGCATTAAAAGGAATATTTGGTGATTATTATAAGAAAAATAATAGATATTCTTTTAATGGAGAAAGTAAAGATTTGCCTCCTATTAAAACATTTGACGATACTTTTGGGAGTATTAGTATTTATACAGAAAAAGATTATAAAGAAGATAAATTTGGATATGAGTATGTAAAAGAAGAAAACATAGGTAAAATTATAGTAACAAGTGCTGGTGATAATTCCATTCCTTCTGAAATTATGGATTGGATGGAACAAGCCTTCGGAGGATACTCAACAACTCAAAGATTTCATTTAGGATAAAATGGCACACAGCATATATCAATTTTACAGAAATGGTTTTGATAATCAAAAGAGAGCAGACATGACTATTGATTTCAAAAGAACTGACATTAAAAATATGAAATTATGGACATGTGAACAAAAGAAAGAGGCAATTAGTTTTATAATTTCTTCTATAAGTTCATTAAAAATTACTTCTAAGTATATAATAGAATTGCTTGAAACAAATAATAGGTATAAATTTAAAAAAGAAGAAAATGAAAGTTAAAATTCATTCTACAACGGATTTAATAACAAATTCGTCAACAGTTATTTTCACTTATAGTGAAGGATCTGAAGGATCATTAAAAGAAATGGTCAACGAGATTTTTAAAACATTTAATATTAATAAAACTTATGATGAAGTTTTTAATACTGTAGTACTTTGTGAAGATGAATACTTATATGGCGAATACATTGAAAATCTAGAAGATGATGGAGATGATTTGCCTGAAGGAATAACTGAAGAAACTGATATCAGTAAATTGGTTGATGATGTAAAATCGGGCAAATTAGAAAAACCAAAATGGTTTAATGATGTTGAAGAAAAAGACAATCATTGTGATTATTTTAGGGCTAGTACAACTCTTCACATTATTCCTAAATTAGCTGAGTATCAGAAATTAGCCGATTTAATCCAAATATTTTTATATTCGACAAGCCATGAAGCAACAAGAGACGGTTAATAACGAATTCATCAACAGAGATATTTGTTCATAAAATCAAAAGATGAAAAATACAATAATTTATTAGATTAGTTATTGTATTCCCTTATGAACATAACCGGGGTTAAGAAAAGTAATGGGAGAAATACAAAATGCTAAGATAAGAAACTCGAATAAAAAGGTGAAGGTTTATAAACATTCTTTGAGTTCAAAATGGATTGATTATTCTGATATGAAAACTGAATATAATAGGGATGATCTAATTTTTATTTTTACATAAACACAAGTGATATGGAAAAAGTTGAAGTATATTCGAATGGAATAGTAAGTTGTAGTGCATGTGCTGATAATTCATTAAGTATTAGGGAAATTACAAAAGAAGTCAATAGGATAAATCCATCAGAAATTTCCTCTAAATGGAAATTAAGTAAAGACAAAAATTTTAAAAGTGGGGAAACAAATCCGTGTCCTTGTGAGAATTTTCCATATACAAGAAAACATTATTTATTTGTTTGTTAAAATGGAAGTAGTAAAAATAATTAAAACTTGCACCGCATGTCCTACTCAATATGAGGGTGAATTAGAGGGTGGAAAAATGTTTTATGTTAGATACAGATGGGGATATTTAAGTATTAGGGTAAGTAAAGAACCTACTAAAGATTTAATGGATGCTGTTGGAGGCCTTGAGATTTATGGCGAACAACATGGAGATCCTTTAGATGGTATTATTGATGATGATGTAGTACTAAATATTTTAAAGGATTTAACATATGAGAATAAAAGATATAAATTTGAAAAATAATGATAAAAAAAGAAGAAATTAAAAATGAAGTGATAAAAGTACTTAATGGGTTTTGTAAGAACCATTTTGAGGAAATAGAATTCAATACAGAAGGAAGTTTGACAGATACTTACAAATATATGTCGCTAAAAAATGTAAATAAAGTGCTTGAAATGTGTTTTGATGAAACTTATAATAAAACAGTTAAAATAATTAAAAATGAATATTATGGCACGAATTAAAGAAGCATTTATAAAAGATGTGTTAAAACAACATAGTTTAGAACAAATTAGCTTTAGCCGAATGGTTGAACTTATAAATGAAGAAGCAAAAATAGAACCTACGGAAGGAACAAACAATTAAATAAAAATCATGATTAAAACAAGAGTATTTCCTGAACATAATTATAAAGGAATTCATTTTAATGGTAAAACAATAAGAATTGCATTAGATCCTAAAAAGCCTATAGAGGAACTTGTTTATCCTGAGTTCCTAGATATTTCCATAACGAAAAAGTGCAGAGGTTTTTGCAGCTACTGCTATGTTAATAGTAAACCAACAGATAATCATTGTAATAATATAATTGATAAAATTATAGAATTTTTTAAAGTTATGGATTCTAATCAATTACCATTTCAGTGTGCGATAGGTGGGGGTGAATGTACATCGCATCCAGATTTTTTAGAATTTTTAAAAACTTTAAAAGAAATTTTTGATATTGTCCCTAATTATACAACTAATGGAATGTGGATATCTTATTCAGACGCTGATAAAAAAAGGCTATTAGAAGTTACTAAAAAATATTGTGGAGGAGTAGCCGTTTCAACACACCCCCATCTTAAAAAATATTGGGAAGAAGCAATTGATTTATATCTTAAAGAAAACATATTTACTAATCTTCATATAATAATTGGAGATAAAAAATCAATTGATGATTTTGTAGATATTTATAAAACATATTATGGTAAAATTAAATACTTTGTTTTATTGCCCTTAACAGCACAAGGAAGATGTAAAAATTCCTTTATAGATTGGGATTATTTTAAAAATAGTATTGAAGGAAGCCCAACTGATATAGCATTTGGCGCAAATTTTTATCCTTATTTAACAAAAGATCCAAATAGGTTTAAAGTATCACTCTACACTCCGGAATTGATGTCAGCATATTTAGATTTAGAAACAATGAAAATTTATAAATCAAGTTTTAGTTCAGAAGAAAAAATAATAGGAAATTAAAAATTTCTTTTTTAACAAAAATTTAACAATTTTTTAGTTTTTTTAACTTATTTTTATCCTTTAACAAAAAATAAATTTTTATAAATTAACTAAAACATAAAATTATGAAAAAATTTTTATTTTTATTAGTAAGTGTTATTATTATATTGGGATCGTGCAACAATTGTAATAACACGCCAAAACAAACCGGTCAAACTTCCACTGTTATAAATTCAGGAATTAATTTAGATCTTAATGCTTTAATGGATATTGTTAAAACATCAAGAGATGCTAATGAAATTGAAAATAAATTAAATCAACCAAATGGAATAAATTATTGTGATGTTGATAATGATGGTCAAGTAGATTATATAAAAGTTGTCGAATATCAAACTAATAATTTTACAAGAGGATATTTATTTTATGCGTTGACATCTACTGGTGATAAACAAATTGCAAAAATTGAATTAAACGGAAATAATAACACTGCCTTTGTACAAGGAAACTCAATTTATTATGGAACTAATAATTACTATAATAGTTCATTTACTACAACAGATTGGTTAATTTGGAGTTATTTGTTTAGTTATCATTCTATTTATGTTAGTCCTTATCATTATGGATATTATAGACCTGGATATTATAGTTATAGAACAATTTCTAGAACAGAATATTATTCAAGACCCTCTATAATTTCACATACATATATAAATAGAAAAGCTGATATTAAAAATAGTAGACAAACTTTTGACAATAGAAGTTTATCAAATCAAAAACCAAGTGGTTTTACTACAAGAGATCCTAATAAAACAGTTAACACTAACGGATTTAAATCTACCTCAACACCACCCAGCAAACCTTCTGGATTTGGGTCTTCAAGTACTTCAAATAGCAGTTCACATTCTTATAGTAGTTCTTCACATAGTTCTTCAAGTTCACATTCCTTTGGAGGACATAGATAATATTTTTTTATTAAAAACTTAAAATTTTTAGAGTACTATCAAATGAGAAAACAAATAAATCTTACAAAAGAAAAATGTGATACTTTTAAAGGCATCATCATTTTAAATTCAATGATAAACCATAAAATTAATTTTAATATAAATGATAAACAAAACATTTGTTTAAATGATTTATTTGAATTATTAAGTGATAAAGAGTTAATTGAAATCAAAGGAGATTTATTTGTTCCAACACAAAACGGCAGAAATAATCTTTTAAGTT
>Ga0265316_10006397_pt1 | contig 11257 bp, 9 predicted proteins | sample 4522metaG_FD_202092 | JGI IMG/M metagenome (GOLD analysis project Ga0265316, IMG submission 202092) | Rhizosphere microbial communities from Carex aquatilis grown in University of Washington, Seatle, WA, United States - 4-5-22 metaG | ecosystem: Host-associated > Plants > Roots > Rhizosphere >...
TGTCGTATCCACATTAAAAACATTTGTCGTACCATCAGCTTTATTTATCTGTATAGCGGTAGTGGAATCAGAAGCCGGGTAAATTTTATTTCCAATCAGACTTGCTATTGTCGGTGTAATTAAAGTCGGGGAAGTATTCATCACAAATGTATTTCCCGTTCCGGTTTGTGAAGCGACGGATGTCGCATTACCGACAGAAGTAATCGGACCGGTGAGGTTGGCGTTGGTGGTGACTGTGGTAGCAGCATTCGCAGTGGTGGCATTACCGTTAAGATTGCCCGTTATAGTGTTGGCTACATCCAAATCTGTTACCCATAATTTTGTCAGTCTATTTGCGCTAGTGCCAATAGTTTGTGGAGTTGTCTGGTCTGTCATCACCGCTCCGGAAAGAGAAGTTAACACGGAACCCCCGTTAACCGTGTTAACGGTAATATTCCCGGCCACATTTAAATTTCCGGTAAGATTAGAATCCCCAGTCACGTTTAGCGTGGTGGTATTTGCAGTAGTGGTAGTAAAATTACTGGAAGATAAATCAGTAACTGAGAACAAAGTAGCGCCGGCAAAATTAGTCGCGGGGTTAGGCTGTATAGTTCCCACAATGGCAAAAGAAGAAGGAATGGGTGTATAACCCGATGACGATGATTGAACACTTGAATCACCTTTAGGTCCTACTGGTCCGGCCGGGCCTCGAAGTTTTAATAAAATATCATTGGGAAGCGGACCGGCAAATAAACTGCGCAATGCGGAGAGAAGAGCTTGGCTGGTAACGGTCGGCGAAGTTGCGGTATTTGAGTTTGATGAAACGATTTTTTGTATCGTGTCAAGATTTTTTGTTTCAGCTAATTTTGTCACTGCTACAGTTTTTGATTGTATGTAACAGTTTGAATCGGAAGGACCACAACCGCCCCACGGAGTGGAAGTAGAACCGGGGTCTATAACATTGTTAGTGGGGGAGATGAAAGTAGTTGGATTTCCAGCTAAAACCGCTTGCGCACAAAAAACCGCGGGTATCAAAAACCCCAAAAAAAATAACTTTTTCCGAAAAAAATTATCCGACATAAATTTTCAGTTGTACGCTTGTATTATATCAATTTTTTCTTTGTTTAAGAAGTAGAAAAAACCATAAAAAGGTGGATAACTTTTCATTTTTTATTTCAGTTTATTTTGATTCCAATTTCACCATTCGCGCATTTTATTTTTTCAGCTTTTTGGGGACTTTTTCCGTCCAATTGCAAAGTCCAGAGCATATCCCTTGATATGTCATCTTGTTTTTGCTTATTTTTTTCGTTCACGCAAAGTTCGTTGCCTTGTTTTTGGTAAAATTTATCTAATCCGGTTTCCGTTAGTTTGTCTTCCGCCTCCAATGTGTCTTCTTTTATTTTCTTATTATTTCTATAAAACAATATAACTCCGATTATTACCGCCAGTGCAATAAAAAACATAATTCCAATTTTCCATTTTAATTTTGGTTTTATGCTTATCATTGAATTTTATTGCGCTAAAGCGGAAGTTTTTGCTCCGCTCACCGTTCCGTCGCTGTAATTTCGGGAATTGTTATAAGCAAAAGCCGCATAATAATAAGTAGTGCCCGGAGACACTGAAGTATCGGTAAAGCCTGAATTCAAACCGTTATAAATAATTTTTCCATCAGTTTCAGAATTAGGATAAGAGCCTGTTTTTCTGAGCAGTCTGGTGCCTTTCCAATCTTTATCATTAAAAGGATTAGTCCAAGACAAAGAAATACTTCCGCTTGAAACCTGGGCTGACATTCCAGAAATATTATTTGACCTGGTAACATTGGGTTCAGTAAAAGTTATTGATGGGGGATTAACTGGCGAAGCATTTGAAATCGGACTGCCTGAATAAGGCGTAGCCGGAGCATTAACGGTATAATCGGTCAGCGAAAAATTATTTACTCTGTCAAAAGCAAATATTGTATAAAAATATGTTGTTCCGTTCTGAAGCCCGGTGTTTACGTAAGAAGTGCCGGCTCCTCTGTAGACCAAAGTTCCATTGGTAGGTGAAATTGGATAGTAATCTGTTCTTCTTAAAATTTTTACTCCGACAAAATCCGTGTCGGTAGGATTAGTCCAGGATAAAGAAATTTGAGTATTTCCGGCGCTAGCATTGAAATTTTTAGGTTTGCCCGGAGGGACAACATCGGATATGATTATTGATGATGTAATAACCGTTGCCCTTGCTCCGCTTGCCGACCCGGCAGAATAGTTTGGCACCTGGTCATAAGCGAAAGCGGTGTAATAGTAAGTTGTATTATTTATAAGTCCCGTGTCGGTGTACGAATTTCCATTATTGTTGTACACAACGGTGCCATCCGTGACATTGGCAGAATAGGAACCGGTTTTACGCAGAATTTCTACTCCGGCGAAATCCGCATCTCCGGGATTGGTCCAGGATAGAGATACTTGCGCATTTCCGGTAGTTGCCTGCAAGTTTGTCACTTCGGCGGGAGGGGTGGTATCACGTATAATCATTAATGGGTCTCCGACAACAACAGAAACGAAGTCCATATTTACCAAACTTTGGTAAGCGGCATCAGCCCATGGATAACCAACAGCGTACTCTGGCATAAAAATTTCTTCGTTAGCAATATTTGAAGACCATGGTTCATAAACATTGCCGATTCCTCCGGAACCGCCTATTTCTATCCACTCAGCGACTTGTCCCTGGGTTGATTGATTTTCATTTACAAAGCCGTAAGCGTTGAAACTTTCATAAGTGGAAAATACTGCGCCCGGAAGCAGAGTAAAATTAAGATGATTTGGATTTGACGGAATATTGGAAACATAACCGTCACCCATACCGGCATGAATGCCATTTGAAGTGTAGCCGATAACAGGACCCGCGGGATTTCTGGTTATCATAGCTGAGGTGGACCATGGATTTGGATTTACATTTTGTCTCAAATTGCGCAAATAATTGGAAGCTGTTTGCATATACGTATATGGTTCATTTGTATAATTATCCAGTATCCAATAACCGTTTCCGCTAGTGTCCGCTATAAAATCGCGGTCAATCATTCCTTTGATATTTGCCATTGTGTAACCGTCTAAACGGGTGACTAAGTATTTAAGGTAAACTCCATTATTAGAAAAGTAGTTTGTTTTAAAACGGTAGTTCTTAGTGTAGGAAGGGTCAACATTGAAATATGGATTAGATAAAGTCCAAGTGGTGTCATACGTTTGATATAAAAGACAAACAGCGGCATCGACTGAAGAATAGTTTGTTGTGCCATAAGATGTGCCATTTGTAGCCTGTATCTTTAATGGGATGCCCTTCACCAAGACTATATATTTTATAGAATCTTTCAGTCCGCTTGAGGTCAGGTAGCTTTCTATCGCCGGCTTAATTTGTGTATCATATTGGGTTCTGGTAATTTCTTCAGTCGTCGGTGCCGCTATGCCTAAAATATTGGCGGAGGGAATGCTTCTTTTATTTTTGTAATAGTTTGCAACTTCCAGAGAATCCTGAGTGCCATCGCTGTCGGAGTCTGTAACATAGGAAGAATTATAAACAACTAAAACCTGACTGGCCGTCGGAGGTGGTTCATAAGTAGGAGCTGCCGCGTAAATTTTAGAGAATGAGGCTAAAATTAAAATGGCAACAAGCATTATTTTAGTGAATTTAAATCTCATAAATATACTATATCAGTATTTTGCAAAATAAGTCAAAATACACTAAGATGTTTCTAGTGATTGCCGTTATAGCTCAGGTAGTAGAGCACGTTCTTGGTAAGAACGAGGTCATTGGTGCAAATCCAATTAACGGCTCCCTCGGTCGTAGACCACGGGCGAGACCAGCCGATGTAGCTGTTTTGGTAGGTATTCACAAGTTAAGCCGATGTAGCTGTTTTGGTAGGTATTCACAAGTTAAGCCGATGTAGCTGTTTTGGTAGGTATTCACAAGTTAAGCCGATGTAGCTCAGTTGGTAGAGCACCGCTTTCGTAAAGCGGGGGTCGACAGTTCAATCCTGTCCATCGGCTCCATAAAATATGAAAAAGGGTAAAAAAAATAAAAATATTGATAAGAAAGTTTTTGAAGGAGATAAAGCAATGCTGCATTTTTTAAACCCTGATTCTTTTTCCATGACACCATTGGTGGAATTGCCGTCATCAATAAATCATTTTAAAAAAGATAAAGTTAGGATTTTTATAAAACTGTCGCAATTTCTTCCGCTGGCGAACATTAAATCCCTGTTTGCCTGGAGTATGCTCTCCAGCCTTTCCAAAGATATAGTTCACAAGACTAAACACTTGGTTGAGTATTCTTCCGGCAACACTGTTTTTTCCCTGACGGTTCTATCCAAATATTTTGGCATACCTCATATGCATGCAATTATCACTCCGGATGTCCCGGAACATAAAAAAAAGATTCTTAAATTGATTGGGGTGGAGCTCTTAATATCAAAAGGGCCTTCGTGTCCGGATGTATTTGCCGACATTGGCGGTGTTTATGAGGCTAAAATGTTAGGCAAGAAAAAAGGGTGGTTTAATATGAATCAATATATTAATCCAAACAGTCCTTTGGCTTCGGAAATTTATATCGGTAAAGAGATTTGGGAACAAACTGAGGGCAATATAAGTATTTTTTGTTCAAGCGTGGGCACATCGGGGACAATATACGGCGCCGGCTCTTATTTAAAAAGAAAAAATAAAAATATTTTTGTTGTTGGTGCTTGTATAAAACGCGGTTCATCTATTCCGGGGCCTCGCGGGGAAGATGCTATCCCAAAACTCGGTTTTCCGTGGGGGAAAGTGGTTGATATGACCATTCCTATTGACCAAAAATCCGCGTATGAAAAAAGCTTGGAGCTTATTCGCGCCGGTCTCTTGGTCGGACCTTCGACCGGTATGCAACTGGCGATGATAAATAAAATGATAGCTTCAATGAAGAAAAATAAAATTCTTAGTAAATACAGAAATAAAAATGGAGAAGTCCTTGTCACTTTTATGGCTGGGGATACGATGTTTCCTTATATAGATGAATATTTTTCTGTTTTGTCGAAAAAATATTTTAAAAGTGAAAAAATCATTAAAAATGCAGAATAATCCTGAAGAAATAAAAAAAGAAATAGAAAAGCTGGAGGCAGAAACCGCTCAAGTGGATTTTTGGAATGATAAAAATAAAGCGCAGGCGATATTAAAAAAAATATCGGAGTTAAAAGACAAACTTGCTGGCGGTAAAAAATACGATAAGGGCAACGCAATTATCACCATAATTTCCGGCGCGGGAGGAGATGATGCCGAAGATTTTGGGCGGATGCTTTTAGATATGTATATGAAGTATGCGGCCAAATGCGGTTGGGGAATATTTTTTATTCACGAACATAAAAATGACCACGGCGGATATAGAAATGTCTCTTTTGAAATACAGGGCAAAGATGCTTATGGAATATTAAAGAATGAAGGAGGGGTGCATCGTTTGGTGCGTATTTCTCCTTTTGACGCGAAAAAGTTGAGACACACTTCTTTTGCTCTGGTTGAAGTTTTACCGAAATTTTCCAAGCTGGAAGAGAAAGATATTCTTATTCCGGAGCGTGATTTAAAGATAGAGTTTTCCCGTTCCGGCGGTCCGGGAGGACAAAATGTGAATAAAAGAGAAACAGCTGTCAGGCTTATCCATATCCCGACCAATATTTCTGTCCATTCTTCCGAAGAACGTTCCCAAGAGCAAAACCGCGAGCGGGCTATGTCCATTCTCCGGGCAAAAATTTTCAAAAAAGCGGAAGAAGAGGAAAAAAGTGTGGAAGAATCAATGAAATTGAAGAATACGGAGATAGAATGGGGTAGCCAGATTCGTTCTTATGTATTGCATCCTTATAAAATGGTCAAAGACCATAGAACAAGAGCTGAAACCGCAAATGTGGATGAAGTTCTTGGAGGAAATCTGGATTTATTTATTGAGGCGGAGAAGAATCTTTAATACAACCCCCCAACCCCCTTGTCAGGGGGCTTTTTAATTCGAGTTTTGTTATATAATAAAATTTATGAAACTTTATAAATTCATTCCATACGATAAAAATCTGGTTTCCAAAGCCAGAGAATTAAGAAAATATTAAACGGAAGCAGAGAAAAAATTTTGGTCTAAAGTTTTAAAAAATGAAAAACTAATTAATTTTAAATTTACTCGTCAAAAACCAATTGGTAATTTTATTGCGGATTTTTATTGCGCAAAATTAAAACTGGCTATAGAAATTGATGGTAAAATTCATAAGTTTCAAAAAATTAGGGATGATGAAAGAGACAATTTATTGAAACAAGAATTTGGAATAAAAATTATTAGATATAAAAATGAAGATATATTAAAAAACACAGAATTTATTTTAAATGATATCATCCAGAGAATTAACGTTTCCCCCTGACAAGGGGGATTAAGGGGGTTGTATCCATTAATTAATAAACCCTTCCTAACCTACCCTTGTCAGGGGAGGAACGGGACCTTATTTTATAAGTATTTTTTTTCAATTTTGATTGACTTTTATGTCCATTTTTTGCGGGAGGAAGAATCCTCTTTAGCAAAGCGGATTTTTCTTTTTATATGATTTCTTCTTTCCCCCTGACAAGGGGGATTAAGGGGGTTGTATTTTATGTCTTTGTGTCTAAATTTTTTTTATGATAAACTAGAGAAAATGATTTATTTCAATAATGTTTCTAAAATTTACAATAAAGATTCCGTGGCCTTGGATGATGTGACTTTAACCATTACCACGGGGGAGTTTGTTTCTGTCGTCGGGCATTCCGGCGCTGGTAAAACCACTCTGGTTAAAATGATTTTGGCGGACGATGTTCCATCCAACGGGACCGTTTTTTTTGAATCAACCAATGTCTTTAAATTAAAAAATAAAGATTTGACCAAATTAAGGAGAAGAATTGGGGTGGTATTCCAGGATTTCAAATTGCTCTCCAATAAAACCGCCTATGAGAATATCGCTTTTGCTATGGAAGCGGTGGGCAAGACTAATGAAGAAATAGAAAGCGATGTACCGCATGTTTTGGAGCTTGTTGATTTGAGCAATAAAATGCATCATTTTCCGCACCAGATGTCCGGAGGAGAACAGCAACGTCTGGCCATTGCGCGGGCCATTATAAACCAGCCAGAGCTCATTATTGCCGATGAACCGACGGGCAATTTGGATGCGGTTAACACTTATGAAATAGTTCAAATTTTAAAAAAAATAAATGATTTGGGCACGACGGTTATTTTGACAACGCACAATAGGGGAGTTATTGATTCCATCGGAGGCAGGGTCATCACTATGGAAAAAGGCAAAATTGTGAGGGATGACAAAAATGGCAAGTATATTGTATAATGACCATAATATGACGACTGACCTGAAAAGAATTATAAAGGCGGGGTTTGTGAATTTTACCAGAAGCGGGTTAGTGTCTTTCGCCGCCGTTCTCATCGTCACTATCACTCTATCCGTCATTACCACGATTATATTATTGCAGGCAGTGCTCAATTTTTCGTTGACGGAAATAAAAGACAAGGTGGATGTCACGATATATTTCAATGTCGGTGCGCCCGAGAGCAGTATAATGTCTTTAGAACAATCCCTGCAAAGTTTGCCGGAAGTGGCGGAAGTTTCTTATGTCAGCGCCGATGATGCCTTGAAACTTTTTAGGGACCGCCATCAAAACGATTACTCGACCATTGCGGCGTTGGATGAAATAAAAGATAACCCTCTGGGAGCATACCTAAATATCAAAGCCAAAGAAGTTTCCCAATATGAGAGCATCGCGAACTTTCTGAAGGGAAATGACGCTTTGGTTTCCGGCCCGACCTCTATAATAGATAAGGTAAATTACAATCAAAATAAAACAGTCATAGATAGATTGAATAATATAATATCCGGCGCCCAAAAGTTGGGTTTCTTGGTGACGTTGATTTTGGTTATTATTTCCATAATTATATCTTTCAATACTATCCGCCTGGCTATTTTTATTTCCAAAGAAGAAGTGGGTGTGATGCGTCTGGTTGGAGCTTCCAAGATGCGGGTTAGCGGACCTTTTATGATAGAAGGGGCGATTTATGGTATTATTGCTACAGTTATCACATTGATTATTTTCTGGCCAATTACCGCTTACTTGGGGGCCAATATGACCAATTTTTTAGGGCTTAATATTTATGATTATTATATTTCAAATTTATTCCAAATTTCCGTAATTATTTTATTGTCAGGTGTTCTTCTGGGTATGATTTCCAGTTTTATCGCGATTAGAAGATATTTAAATAAATAGGTAAATAAAAAATGGCGAAAAACAATACAAAATATATTTTTGTGGTAGGAGGAGTTATGTCGGGAGTAGGAAAAGGCGTGGCCTCCGCGTCAATCAGCAAAATTCTTCAGTCCCGGGGAATTGAAGTCACCACTCTTAAGATTGACCCTTATGTCAATGTTGATGCCGGCACTATGAATCCTACCGAACACGGTGAGGTTTTCGTTTTGGATGACGGCACGGAATGCGACCAGGACATGGGCAACTATGAAAGATTCCTGGACCGTGATTTGAGCAGAACAAATTATATGACCACAGGCAGTGTGTACCTTTCCGTAATTCAAAAAGAACGAAATCTGGAGTTTGGCGGCAGGCAAGTGGAAGTTGTGCCGCGTATACCGCTTGAGATTATCGAGCGTATTAATAAAGCGGCAGCCAAAGCCAAAGCCAAAGTAGCGATAACCGAAATCGGGGGCACGGTCGGAGAATACGAAAACATTTTGTTTCTTGAAGCCGTGCGTATGCTCCGGATTAAAAACCCGAATGATGTTCTTTTGGTCCTGGTCAGCTTTGTGCCCGCACTTGGCGCCGGCGGCAATGAACTTAAAACCAAACCGACTCAGCACGCCGTACGCAGCCTAAATGCCGTAGGTTTGAATCCGGATATTATTCTGGCTCGCGCGCATATTCCGATGGACGACAAACGCAAGGAAAAAATTGAGTTTATGTGCAGTTTAGAAAAGGGTGATGTTATTTCCGCGCCGAATGTGAAGAATATTTATGAAGTTCCGATTAATTTTGAAAACGACGGATTAGCCGACCGTATTTTTAAAAAGCTCAAAATGTCGCCGCGCAAAAAAGATATGAAGGAATGGCGGGCTATGGTTAAAAAAATGGATAATGCAGCCAAACCGGTTCGTATAGGGATTGTGGGCAAGTATTTTGGCACAGGTCAATTTGTGCTTGAAGATTCGTATATTTCCGTGATTGAGTCCATAAGGCATGCCGCTGGAGTATTCTCACGCCGGCCGGAGATTCAATGGATAAGCTCGGAACAATTTGAAAAAAATCCGAGTTCCTTGAAAGAGTTGAGCAAGTTTGACGGTATAATCGTGCCGGGAGGTTTCGGGAGCCGGGGCATAGAAGGTAAAATCAGTGTTGCCAGATATTGCCGTACCCACAAAATTCCGTATCTCGGTTTATGCTACGGTATGCAGATTGCCACAATAGAATTTGCGCGGGATGTTTTAAAATTGAAAGACGCTCATACCACTGAAATCAATCCAAATACTAAAAATCCGGTGATTGACATAATGCCGGACCAAAAAAAGAATCTGAAAGAAAAGAATTACGGCGCGACAATGCGTTTGGGCGCCTACCCTGCGAACTTAAAGAAGGGAACTATCGCGGAGACGGCTTATGGCGTGTCTAAAATTTCCGAACGCCATCGTCATCGATATGAAGTTAATGGGGAATTTATAGAAAAGCTTGAAAAGGCAGGTCTGATTTTTTCCGGACGTTCTCCGGATGGAAGACTTATGGAAATTGCCGAATTGCCCAAAAGTAAACATCCATTTTTCTTAGGCACTCAATTTCATCCGGAATTGAAATCCCGCCCGCTTCACCCACATCCTCTCTTTTTGGCTTTTATGAAAGCTTGTGTGAAGAAGAAATAAATAAAACTTCTAATTTCCAGTGTTAAAATATATGAATCCTAAATTAAAAAAAATAGTAGCCATTACTGTAATTATTTTAGGCGTTTTTTCGTGGATATATTTTGTCGTCAATGTTTATGAATTAAAAAATAATCAGCATTTGGCCTGGCAGAATTATATTTCTATTTATCATCCGAAGCCGGTTTTAGTCGCAGATATATCATCCTGGATGACTTTTGATTACATAAATAAAATATTTAAATTGCCGGAAACGCTCCTAAAAGATACTTTGCAAATAAATGACAAAAGGTATCCTCTCCTTACCATCAGGCAATATACCAGGGAAACAAACACAAATACCGGCTTGTTGGTTCAAAATATACAGAAAGCCGTTGAAACATATTTAGCATCTTCAAAAACCAAACAGTAATGAACGCCATTCTCTCCGCTGTATTATCTTTTCTTTTACTCTATAAATACATAGCTATTTTTATCGTAACTTATTTGGCATCCGTATTATTACCTTTACCTTCGGACACGACTATACTAGCCACGGGCGCTTTCGCAGGACAAGGATATTTTAATATATATTTAGTAATTTTGGTCTCATTTATAGGCAGTATCTTGGGTGATGTCACGGGTTTTATAATTGCCCGCATATATGGCAAAGAATTTTTGCTGAAAATCGGTTTGCGCAAAATGATAGTTTCGGAAAAGTTCGCCGCCTTGGAAAAATTTATTGATAAAAATTCCGGCCCCACTATCTTTATCACGCGTTTTATCGGCCAGCTCGGGCCGTTGGTCAATATTTTAAGCGGTTTGTCTCTGATGCCTTCTAAAAAATTTTTCTTATATGCAACGATAGGGGAGTTTGCCAATATATTGGCTTTAGGTATAGCCGGATATTTCTTGGGAAGTGCCTGGCAGAATCTGACTTTGGTTATTGAACTTATAGGCATCGGAATAGTTGTTGTGACGATAGCTTTTATTTTTGGTAAAATATATTTTAATAAATTGAAGTCTTGATTTTAGTAATTTTTTGGCTCTATTTGTACTTTTGTTTATAAATTTTTGTGCACCATTTTTTGATGCCATAGCGTATTATATTGTATAATATTATGGTATAATAAATATATATGAAATACATAAAATCTAAGAAATATGTTTTGTTTTCTCTAGGAATGCTTGCCTCTTTTATGCTCTTTTTTGTTTCTGTGGCGCATGCAATTATTACCCCGACATTATCAGTCGTACCATCCAATGATGGAGACACAGTGCAACTTAATGGTACGGGTGACCCAAACGCTACTGTCCTACTTTTTTATACAAAGTTAAACGTCGGTCAGCAAATAGTTTCAATTGGTA
>Ga0265316_10006399_pt1 | contig 11254 bp, 9 predicted proteins | sample 4522metaG_FD_202092 | JGI IMG/M metagenome (GOLD analysis project Ga0265316, IMG submission 202092) | Rhizosphere microbial communities from Carex aquatilis grown in University of Washington, Seatle, WA, United States - 4-5-22 metaG | ecosystem: Host-associated > Plants > Roots > Rhizosphere >...
AAATCTATTTTTATACAACTATTTTTTACAATATAATATTTCTAATATAAAATTTTTACCTAAATTTGAATTTATAAATTTAAATATAGGTTTAAGCCGTGAAGAAACCGAAAAAGAAGAAAATCTAATTTTATCATTTTTTATATTATTTATTATAACAAATCAAAAACCTTCATTTATTAAATTAAAAAAAAAATCAAAAAAATTAAAACTAAAAAAAAATTCAATAATAGGGTGTAACCTCAAATTAAGAAATAAAAATTTATTTAAATTTCTTAATAAAATGATTATTTTACTTAACTTTAATTTTAATAACAAAAAAGATTTAAAAAAAAACTATAATTGTAAAATAAAAAAAATCTCCAATTTTCCAGAAATAAATAATGAAATTTTATTGTTAAAAAAAATAAAAAATATTAATTTTAATTTAAAAATTAAAAATTTAAATAAAGAAAATTCAAAAATATTTTTAAAAAACTTTAATTTTAAAGGTTTATAATTTATCGGACTTTTGTGCAAATCAGAATATTTCCACGGGAATAATACAAGTTTCGACGATAAAAAATAAAAAATATTATTAAAAAATATTAAGAGAATATATTTTATTAAATAAAATATAAATTAATAACGAATTTGATCCTGGTTCCGAATGAATGCGATAAAATACGCCTCGAACACATGCAAGTTGAATGAGTAAAATCATAGCGAACGGGTGAGTAATATATAAGAACTTACCTAATAGATCGGAATAATATAATAAATATTTAATTTTTTTTAAATATTATTATAAAAAACCGAATAACCAAAAATTTTAATTGCTATTAGATAGGCTTATAAAGGATTAGGTAGTTGGTGATTTAAAAGATCACCAAGCCTTCGATCTTTAGCCGGTTTGAGAGAATGATCGGCCACAATAGGACTGAGACAAGGCCTATCCTTTTATTATGGGGCAGCAGTGGGGAATTTTTGGCAATGAGCGAAAGCTTGACCGAGCGTATTTTGTGGGGGAAGAAGGCGAAGCTGTAAACCCCTTTTTAATAAGAATAAATAAAGATATTCTATTAGAATAAGTTCCAGCTAATTCCGTGCCAGCAGCTGCGGTAATACGGGGGGAGCTAGCATTATTCGTCATGATTGGGCGTAAAGGGTTTGTAGGTTGTTTTAAAAATTAAAAATTAAAAATTAGAATTCAATTTTAAAGAAATTTTTAATAATAAAACTAGAGTTTATATAGAAGATAATAGAATTTTTGTTGTAGCAGTAAAATGCGTCGATAACAAAAGGAATACCTGTAGTGAAGACGGTTATCTAGCCTAAACTGACACTGAAAAACTAAAACTAAGGTAGCGAACGGGATTAGATACCCCGGTAGTCTTAGTCGTAAACTATGAGTGCTAATATTTAAAGTATAGATATAAAGCTAACGCGTTAAGCATTCCGCCTGAGGAGTACTATGTAGAATAGAAACTCAAAGGAACTGACGGGAACCTACATAAGCGGTGGAACATGTGGTTTAATTCGATGATCCGCGAGAACCTTACCAATTTTTGAAAATTAATACAGGTGTTGCATGGCTGTCGTAAGCTCGTGTTGTGAAATCTAGGATTAACTTCTTTAACGGGCGCAACCCTTATTTTAAGATAATTTTATCTTAAAAAAATAGTTATGAAATATAGCTTGAAAGTAGGATGACGTCAAGTCTTCATGACCCTTATAAATTGGGCTACACACGTGTTACAATGGTAATTACAATTAGAGGCAATATCGTGAGTTGGAGCAATTCTTTAAAAATTACCTTATTCGGATTATAAATTGAAACTCATTTATATAAAGATGGAATCGCTAGTAATCGCAAATCATCACATTGCGGTGAATACATCCCTAGGTTTTGTACACACCGCCCGTCACATTTTGGGAATCAAGGTATTACAAAATATATCCAAATGTATATAAAAATATATTATTAAATAAAAAATAAAATAATATATTTTTGTTTATTTTTACTATACGAGTAATAATTTCATAACTAAAATGAAGTCGTAACAAGGTAGCCGTAGGGGAACCTGTGGCTGGAAAAGCTTAATTATTATTTTTTATTCCTTAATAGCTCAGCCGGTTAGAGCATTTAACTGTTAATTAAAAAGTCAAAGGTTCAAATCCTTTTTAAGGAGAATTCGGTCAATTTAATTATATATAATTTAACAATACAATGTTATTACAATCTGCAAAATTAGTAGGAGCTGGATTAGCAACTATAGGTTTAATAGGATCAGGTATAGGTATAGGATTTGTTTTCGGATCACTTATAATATCAATTTCAAGAAACCCCTCATTACAGGATAATTTAATGAAAATAGCTATTCTTGGTTTTGCGTTAACAGAAGCTATAGCTTTATTTGCACTAATGATGGCTTTTTTAATTTTATTTGCTTTTTAATTCTATTATTATACAATTAATTTATAATAGAAAATTAAGCTTACAATAGTAAAAACGGGTTGGTAGTCAAGTGGTTAAGACGGTAATTTGCTAAATTATGACTAAAAAGTCCGTGGGTTCGAATCCCACCTCTCCCTTATTGCTGCATTTTAATAACAAGGTAATTCAGTGGTTAGAATGTTGGAATCATAACCCAATAGCCGGTGGTTCAAATCCACCCTTTGTTACCGGAATATAGCATAATAAGGTTAATGTATCTGTTTTGGGAATAGAAGATTATTGGTTCAAGTCCAATTGTTCCGATTTGCTCCATAGGAGAATAGAGTAACGGTTAACTTGCAAGTCTCATGATCTTGTGTTGTAGGTTCGAATCCTACTTCTCCTATACAATAATATGCCAGTTTATTCTTACGAAAATTATTTTTTTTTGTTTTTTTCATTGTTGGCTTTAATATCGTTAATTTTAATAGTTTACAGTAATAGAGAAATATATTCAATTTTATTTTTAATTGTATTTTTTTTAAATATTTCTTGTATGCTATTAGTATTGAAGATTGAATTTATATCATCTTTAATTATATTAATATATATTAGTGCTATTACCATTTTTTTTTTATTTATTATAATGACTACTAATTTAAAGATAAATAATAAAACAATTAAATTAAAAATAATTGAATTTTTTAGTTTAATTATAATTATATCTATAATTTTAGCATTAAATTTTGATTCAATTTTTAATTATTTTACACCGGGCTTAAGTAATAAAATTTCACCAATATATGTAAATTTTTTTAATCATTTAGGTACCACTGAAAAGGGGGGCTATAATCACCCCTTTGCGGAAAACTTTGATGGTATGCTGACTTTAAAACATTTAATATATAACAATAGTTGCTGTTGTAGTAACGATTTTAATTTTTATAGTCATTATATTTTTGGTCCTACTAACCACCCTGTAAACTCAACATATTTTCATAGTAATTGGGACAATTCTTGGTTTTATTTCGATAATTATATTGAAAAATTAAGACTAGTACCACGGAACCTCGACCGACAAATGTCACTTAAACCAGATTTTTTTAATATTTTGGCTACAGAAATCCCGTTTAACGGGGATAAGATTTTTTTTGATTTAGAGTTTTCGGCTTTTTATAAAAATAGTCCTTATTATTTTTATAATGGGTGTGTGAAAGATTATATACCATATATAGCAGTAATTAACAACGGAAAAATTACGGTTTATAATGAATATATAGGCAACACAACCAATCCTTTCGTTATTGATGAAGGTTTTAAACCCTGGTTCTGTTTTGAGTATTATAACCATAAAAGGTGGAATGAAACCTTTATTAATAAAATTATAAACGGTTTACATAAAAACGATTTTAATTTTAGTTTATTTAATGATTTAAAATTAAAAAATGTTACGAAATTACCTGATATTATAGGTATATACTCTAATATGGAATTTCATTCCATATTTTATAATTTTTTTATAATTGAACTACTTTCTGTTGGTTTTATATTATTAATAACACTAATGGGTGTAGTAGTTTTAACAACTAACCGTCGACGAAATAACGCCATTGACAGTCCTATCGAGAAATTAAACCATGTGTTTAAGTTATACTAGTATAATATTTAAACTTATACCAATGATATTAAATTTATTTTTTTCCATTTCAGTTAAATATTTTTTTTTTAATTTCATATTTATATTGTTTAATCTGTAATAAAACAGTTTAAATTCTTTTTTACCTAACATTAACATTTTAATGGAACCTGTTAATCTAGTATTTATATCTAAATTTTTAATATAATATTTATGTTTTCTAGATTTCGATCTAATACAAATTAATTTGATAACTAAAAGAAAACTAAACATTTGATTCCAGATATAAAAATAAGGTTTTTGAATTGTTTTTTTTTTCATTTTTTTTAATAATTTTATTAAACTGAACTCGATAGTTGAAATTTTACCTCTTTTAAAAAAAAATTTACAAATATTTTTTTCTAAAAAAATTTTAAAACTATTTAATATAAATTTATTATTTTTTTTTAACACCGTATTTCGATCTAGAGCTTTTCCTGCCGTACAGCGGAACAAGATCTAATTTATTTCTTATTATATGGTATTTTACTCCTGGTAGGTCCTTAACACGTCCGCCCCGAACTAATACAGCTGAGTATTTTTGAAGACTATTGTAACCTATTCCTGGAATATAACCTGTTATTTCATTTTTATTTCTTAACCTGATTCTAGCAACCTTACGAACAGCTGAATTAGGTTTTTTAGGGTTCATAGTAAAAATTTTTAAACAAAAACCCTTTTTTTGGGGACTTCTTTTTAAATCCGGGGATTTACTTTTTTTTATTTTTCTTTTTCGTATTATTTTTTTATTACAAAGTTGATTATTAGTCGGCATTACTGTTTTTTACAATCTCCCGGATTTGAACCAGGAAAACTAGCTTAGAAGGCTAACACTTTATCCTATTAAGTTAAGATTGTATAAAAATTTTAACTATTAAATAATGTAGGATTTGAACCTACAGCTTTTCCGGTGTAAACGGAATACTCTACCAATTGAGTTAATTATTTACTATTTATTTATCATAGGTCTAAGCAGGTTCGAACTACTGTCTTTACACTTATCAGGCGTACACTCTAACCACTGAGTTATAGACCTTTAGAATAAAGGGGTTCGAACCCTTGGTACCCATATCAAAAACGGACGCCTTACCGCTTGGCTATACTCTAAAACATGTTTAGATGGAATCGAACCATCACAAATAAATTCGCAATTTAATACTCTCTCCATTAAGTTATAAACATTTTTTTATACTTATATTTATTAAAAATTTCTGTATTTCTATAATTTTCACAAATAATGTAATAAAATTAAATAAAAAAATAAAATTATCAATTTTATACGTTATTGACCGTCTATAAACTGTGTATTTAAAATGTTCTTTTGATTTTTTATTAACATGTGGAGATTTCAAAACAACAAAAAATTTATTCTTAATTTTTAAAGGTGTCTGTTTAACAAACAGTACCTTTTTTTTGAATTTTTTTTTTAAAAATAATTTATTATATTCAGTATATTTATACAATTGTTTAGGTTTATAGGAAAATAAAGTAATTTTTATAAGAAACATTAAATTTGTGTTTGAAAACGGACTTGAACCATTGACCAAAAGATTTTCAGTCTTCTACTCTAACCAGCTGAGCTACTCAAACAAATATTTTTAATATTTTATTAAATGGGTCACCATATCTAAAAATGGAAAATAGAATAAAATAAGTACCGAACTTAAGGAAATTATAAAAATATGTAATTTTGAAAAAAATTCTACAACATAAACCGTTGTATCAAGGTTCGGGATATTATCAAAAGTTATAATTTTAATTATAATAAGATAAGAAACAATACTAAACAGAGTAAAAATTGTTAAAAAAAAACAATATAAAATATGACCGGATTTAAAAACAGTACATATTAAGAAAAATTTTATAACAAACCCCAAAAACGGCGGCAGTCCTGCCATTGAGCATAGGGACACTATCAGAAGTATCCATAAAATTTTATTATAAAATTTTAAAATAAAAAACTCCTGAATACATGTAAATGCTGTTTTATACCTAGTTCCTAAAGAGGTACTTAATAAAATACTCCATAAATTAACATTAATAATACAGTATGAAATTAAATACAGGGAAGTTATTGAATTGATAGTTGTTTTAATACCGATAATGTCTTCAGAAAATATACATAAAATAAGAGATAATATGTAACCTACATTTAAAATGCTATTATACGCCATAAACCTGTTTATTTTAACTTGATACAATAGACCTGTTGACCCGAAAAAAACAGACCCCAGGCAGGAAATAAAAAAAATATCTATAGAATTTAAATATAAGTAAACGCTGTTCATAAAAAAATTAAACATAAAAACAAAGTAGGCTAAAAAGGCTATGGTTGAAAAGTATGAAGCTACAAACATTATAGAACCGTCATAAACCTTAGGCAACCAATAAAAAAACGGAAAAGATCCCATTTTTATTAAAATGGATATTATTATTAAACTGAATACTGTATAAAAATCCCAACCAAAATTATAATTTGAACTTAAAAGGTCTACAATTATAAAAATATAATTTAGATTAACTGTACCGAACATACCGTATAAAAAAGAGATAGACAGTAAAAGAAAACATGACGATATTAAACTTATTATAAAATATTGAATTGAAGATCCGAATGCGTTAAGTTTTTTGGCTAATGCTGCTAAGATAACAAAAATTAAACTCTGGAGTTCAATAAAAATGTAAATTAAAATCATATTATCAAAAGAAATCATTAACGAAAAACTTAACAGACAAGTTAAAAAAAAAATAGAAATCTCAAAAAAAAATGATTTAACATTTTCAAAAAAAATTTTTTGGTTTATAACCCATAAAGTTAAAAGAGATAAAAGTATTTTTACAATTTTAACTATATCTTTTTGGGTTAAAAGACTATAATCAAAATAATTTAAATTACAATCAATATTTAATAATAAATAAATATATAAAAATAAAACAAAAAAGGATAATAACCTGATGTTAGACATTAACTCCTTATTTTCAAAATACGATTTACTTCCCATAACAATAAAAATTGAAGAAACTATTAATATTATTATAGATAAGAATAAAAGTATCTCAGGAATTATAGATATTATAAATTTTAAATCATAACTAAACATAATCTACTATACTTAAATATATTAATAAACGTAAAAAAATAAAAAAAAATTAAAAAAATTGTTTATTGTTGAGATTATAAATGATTATTAGTGTATTAAATTATAATATTATAGACCTGTATCAAAAATATAAATTTTAGTTAAGTTTTATAACATCAGTATAAAATAATAAATTAGTATAATATTTAAACATTTTTATAAATTAATAATAAATAAAAAAATAAAATTCTATTAATAAACATATCAATATTATATATATCAATATTATATATATATCAATATTATATATATCAATATTATATATATATCAATATTATATATATCTTATATATATATATATCTTATATATCTTATATATCTTATATATCTTATATATCTTATATATATATATCTTATATATCTTATATATCTTATATATCTTATATATCTTATATATATATATCTTATATATAAAAAAATTAAAAAAAAATTAAAATTATTATTAAAAATGTAATTATTAATTTCCTATTTAGACTAGTTAATGTGGTTTTGTTATTAAAAAATTTTTATAACAATCTTTTAATTTGTATTTATGTAGGTATACTATTCTTATAAATTAATTAACTTCTACTCATATTATATATCAATAAAATGTCATTAAAAAAAATTAAAAATTTTACAATAAATTTTGGCCCACAACATCCGGCAGCTCACGGGGTTTTAAGGTTAATTTTAGAATTAGACGGGGAGATTACCAGAGTTGCGGACCCGCATATAGGTTTTTTACACAGGGGGACTGAAAAATTAATAGAAAATAAAACGTATTTGCAAGCTTTACCGTATTTTGATAGATTAGACTATGTTTCTATGATGACTCAAGAACACGCCTTTGTTCTAGCTATCGAAAAACTTCTTAAATGCCGTGTTCCGTTACGAGCTCAATACATTCGAGTTTTATTTTCTGAGTTAACCAGAATATTAAACCATTTATTAGCTGTATGTTGTCACGCCCTGGATTGTGGGGCTATGACTCCTTATTTTTGGGGCTTTGAAGAGAGAGAAAAATTAATGGAATTCTATGAAAGGGTTTCAGGGGCTAGAATGCATGCTGCGTATTTTAGACCTGGCGGAATTTCTCAAGATTTACCAGTGAACCTTTTAAATGATATTTTTTTATTTTCAAGGCAATTCAATACCCGTTTAGATGAGTTTGAAGAGATCTTAAGTAACAACAGGATTTGGGAGTCCAGGCTAGTAGGTGTTGGAAAAATAAAAGCTTTAGATGCTCTTGAATACGGTTTTAGCGGGGTTATGTTACGTGGATCTGGTGTACCGTGGGATCTTAGGAAAATGCACCCGTATGAAGTTTATGAGAGTCTAAATTTTGAAATTCCCTTCGGTATTAATGGTGATTGTTACGATAGGTTTATTATACGAATATCAGAAATGAGAGAATCTTTAAAGATTATAAGTCAGGTAATAGACAAAATACCACAAGGGCCTATAAAGATTAATGATAATAAAATTATAAATCCTAGTAAGTTTGAAATAAAATCTTCAATGGAAGCTATGATACACCATTTTAAATATTTTTCAGAAGGTTTTTCAGTCCCAAGCGGGGAAACTTATTCTGCAATTGAAGCACCTAAAGGTGAATTTGGTGTTTTTTTAATATCAGATAACAGTTCAAAACCTTACAGATGTAAAATAAAATCTCCTGGTTTCTCTCATTTACAAGCTTTAGATTTTTTAAGTAACGGTTTATTTTTATCTGATGTTGTTGCTATTATAGGGACGTTAGATGTTGTTTTTGGTGAAATAGACAGATAGAATGAAAAAATTTTTAAAAATTTTTAAAAAAAAAAAGGTTTATAATTTTTTAAAAAATTATAAATATATTTATATTTGCCGTACTTCTAGAATAGATAAAATAAATCTAAAATTTATAGGGGCGGTTCAATATAACTTAAAATTAAATCCAATATTTTATATTTTTAAAGGTCAAGGATCTCTTTTATTTTTATGTTTTAATGATTATATAACGTTTAAAACTATTCGTTTAAAAACATTTTTAGATCCTATTTTAATTAAAGCTGATTTTATTTTTTCTAGTAATAAATTAAATAAAATTTTTAAATTAAGCAGTGTTATGCATTTAAATTTGTTTATTATTAATTTTATTTTTTTTATAGTATATAATAAAATAAAAAATTATTTTTTAACAAAAAATATTATTTTTTATCGTTATTTAAGTTTTTAGGGCTGGTATAACTTAATAGGTAAAGTATCAAATTGTGGTTTTGAATTTTATGGGTTCGATTCCCATTATTAGCCTAATAATATGTATATAGTATTGGAAACAATAATAATTTTTATTGCCATTTTTTATTTAATGTTTTTTAAGTTAAATACGATGCAAACCCATAAAACAGGTTTAATTTTTTCATTTGTACTTTTTCTGGTTACTTTACTACAATTAAAAAAGTTTAATTATTTTAATTTATCATTGTTTTACGATTTTATTGAATTTTCTCCGCTTAATATTATAAATTTTAAATTAATTATATGTTATGACGGTATTTCTATAATAATGATTATACTTAGTTCTTTTTTAATTTTTTTATGTTTTGTAATAAGCTATAATTCCATATTTATAAAGGTGAAAGAATATTATATCTGTTTTTTTTTTCTTATTTTATTTTTAATTTTAACGTTTAGTTCTTTAAATTTATTTTTTTTTTATCTTTTTTTTGAAAGCACCCTTATACCTATGTATTTTATAATAGGTATATGGGGATCTAAAACGAAAAAAACCAGAGCAGCTTTTCTATTTTTTATATATACATTGTTTGGGTCGTTGATTACTTTATACGCAATAATGCATATATATATAAAAACTGGAACTTTGAATTATAATGAACTTATAAATTATAATTTTAAAATAAATTTTCAAGAACTTTATTGGTTGGCTTTTTTTTTACAATTTTCTATTAAAATACCGATTGTCCCGTTTCATGTATGGTTACCTGAAGCTCATGTCGAAGCTCCAACAACAGGTTCAATTGTATTAGCAGGTATTTTATTGAAATTAGGTATTTTTGGTTTTTTAAGATTTTCATTTGTTATGTTTCCGTTTATTAATTTTTATTTTAAATATTTAGTTTATACGTTAAGTACTTTTTCTATTTTATACGCGTCTATTCTAGCATTCCGTCAAAACGATCTAAAAAAGCTAATTGCATTTGCGTCCATTGCTCATATGAATATGATAGTTTTAGGTCTTTTTTCATTTAATAAGTTGGGGTTAGACGGTTCTATTATTCAGGTTATAGGACATTGTTTTGCTTCAAGTGGTATGTTCTTATGTGCAGGTAATCTGTACGAAAGGTATCATACAAGGTTAATAAAATATTACGGCGGGCTTGATAAAATTATGCCAAAATTTTCAAGTATTTTTTTTATATATATTTTAGCTAATATGTCTTTTCCAGGTACTTTAAATTTTATAGGAGAGTTTTTAATATTAAAAGGTATTTTTTCAATTTTTAAAATAATATCAATTATCTCATCCATGTCTCTATTTTTATCTTGTATATATTCTTTATTTTTTTTTTTAAAGGTTATGAAAGGGCCTACTAGCGGTTTAATCCTTAAAATAACAGATTTAAATTTATCTGAAATTACAGTACATTTTATTTTTATTTTTTTAATAATATTTTTTGGTTTTTTTCCGTCGTATATATTGAATTTAATAGATTTTTCGACTTTATTTATATTAAATTTATATTTTTAATAATGTACAGCCCGTTAGAACAATTTAAAATAATTAATTATTTATTTTTTTCAAATTATATTATTTCTTTAATTTTTATATTTTTGTTTTATTTTATTCTAATAAATAGGGATAGTTTTTTAATTCCCTGTTTTATTTTTCAAAAAATAGAAATAATTTTTTGGACTTTTTTTGAATTAAGTAGATCAAATATAAAAAAATTTAATAATTTTTATTTTATTTTTATTTTTTTAATCTTTTTTTTATTACTTTTTTGTAATTTATTTGGTATGTTACCGTATAGTTTTACA
>Ga0265316_10006400_pt1 | contig 11253 bp, 11 predicted proteins | sample 4522metaG_FD_202092 | JGI IMG/M metagenome (GOLD analysis project Ga0265316, IMG submission 202092) | Rhizosphere microbial communities from Carex aquatilis grown in University of Washington, Seatle, WA, United States - 4-5-22 metaG | ecosystem: Host-associated > Plants > Roots > Rhizosphere >...
CAGCCGGCGGCCGAAATTCTGAACGAGCTGCTACCCAAGTGCGTGGAAATGGAATTCTACCGCGCGCTGCTGGAATCGGCCGCCGCCGAACATGCCGCGCGCATGACCGCCATGGATGCGGCCACCTCCAACGCCGCCGACATGATCGAAACGCTGACATTGTATATGAACCGCGTGCGCCAGGCCAGCATCACCAAGGAGATCATCGAGGTGGTCAGCGGCGCGGCGGCCGCGGAATAAGGATATTATGGCAACGACTGACGCGACTCTGATCGGCAAAGTGGTCCAGGTGGCTGGACCGGCCGTGGACTGCGAGTTCCCCGAGGGCCACATCCCCCTGGTCTACACCGCTATCCGCATTACCAGCGAGGGATTCGAAGGACCCAGCCCCATCGATATCATTTGCGAGGTGGAGCAGCACATTGGCGAGGGGCGCGTGCGCACCATTGCGCTGCAGCCCACAGAGGGCCTGGTGCGCGGCATGAAGGCCGTGAGCCTGGGGCATCCCGTGGAAGTGCCCGTGGGCAAGGAGACGCTGGGCCGCGTCCTCAACGTCATCGGCGAGCCGGTGGACAACATGGGCCCGGTAAACACCAAGCTGAAGTACCCCATTCACCGCCCGTCCCCCTCGTTTGAAGACCAGTCGACGCGCCTCGAAATGTTCGAGACCGGCGTCAAGGTGATCGACCTGCTGGAACCCTACCTGCGCGGCGGCAAGATCGGCCTCTTCGGCGGCGCGGGCGTGGGCAAGACCGTCATCATCATGGAGCTGATCAACAACATCGCCCAGAAGCACGGCGGCGTGTCGGTCTTCTCCGGGGTCGGCGAGCGCACGCGCGAGGGCAACGACCTGTGGCTCGAGATGCAGGAATCAGGCGTCATCGATCCGCACGACTGGACCAAATCCAAGTGCGCCCTGATCTACGGCCAGATGACCGAGCCGCCCGGCGCGCGCCTGCGGGTGGGCCTGACGGGTTTGACCGTGGCCGAGTATTTCCGCGACGAAGAACACCAGGACGTGCTGCTATTCATCGACAACATTTTCCGTTTCACCCAGGCCGGCTCGGAGGTATCGGCGCTGCTGGGCCGCATGCCCTCGGCCGTGGGATACCAGCCCAACCTGGCCACTGAAATGGGCGAACTGCAGGAGCGCATCACCTCCACCAAGAACGGCTCCATCACCTCGGTGCAGGCGATCTACGTGCCCGCGGACGACTACACCGACCCCGCGCCGGCCACGGCCTTCGCGCACCTGGACGCCACCACCAACCTCTCGCGCGCCATCTCCGAGTTGGGTATCTATCCGGCCGTGGACCCACTGGCCTCGACATCCCGCATCCTGGACCCGCGCGTGATCGGCGACGACCATTACAACACCGCGTCGGCCGTGAAGAGCGTGCTCCAGCGGTATAAAGACCTGCAAGACATCATCGCCATTCTGGGCATCGACGAACTGTCGGACGAAGACAAGCTCACCGTGGCGCGCGCCCGCAAGATTCAGAAGTTCCTTTCGCAGCCCTTCCACGTGGCCGAGCAGTTCACCGGCGTGCCGGGCCGCTACGTGAAACTGGCCGACACCATCCGCGGCTTCCGCGAGATTGTGGACGGCAAGCACGACGACATTCCCGAGCAGGCCTTCTACATGGTGGGAACCATCGACGAAGTGCTGGAGAGCGCCGAGGCGCTGAAGAAGGCCTGACCATGCCGGACTCTTTCGAACTGGAAGTGGCCACGCCCGAGCGCCTGTTGGTGCGCGAGCAGGCGACCGATGCGCAGGTGCCCGCCAAGAACGGCTATCTGGGCATTCTGCCCGGCCACGCGGCCCTGCTGAGCCAGTTGGGAAGCGGTGTGCTGAGCTATGTGGCGGGCGGCCAGCGGCGGTACCTGGCCGTGGCCGGCGGGTTTCTGGAAGTGCTGCCCGGCCACGTGCGCGTGCTGGCGGATGTGGCGGAGCGCGCCGAAGATATCGACACGGCCCGCGCCCGGCTGGCTCTACAGCGCGCCCAGGAACAGATCGGCGGTTATGAACCGGCCCTGGCGCTGGCGGCCATGGATCGCGCGCAAGCGCGAATGGCCGCGGCGGAACGGAAGTAAATGTCGTGGTTCACAGTCCGGGTACCCGCATCGAGCGCGAATCTCGGGCCGGGGTTCGACTCTCTGGGCCTAGCATTGGGGGTGTACCTGACGTGCCGCTTCCGGCCGAGCGCCGCTCTCGCCATCCGCGTCGAGGGGCGCGATGCCGCGGGCATTCCGACGGGTCCCGACAACCTGATCTGGCAGACCGCGGTGACGGTGGCGCGCAACCACGGCGCCCAGATCCCGCCCATCGAGCTGCACATTCAAAACGACATCCCGCTGGGCAAGGGGATGGGCTCGAGCGCGGCGGCGCTGACCACCGGCGTCATCATCGCCGACCAGTTGCTGGGCCTGGGATGGAAGCCGCTGCGCATTCTGGACGAAGCTGCGCGCCTGGAAGGCCACCCGGATAACGTGGCGCCCTGCGCGCTGGGTTCGATTGTGGCCAGCGCCATCGATTCCGGCGGAGTGACGCGGGCCGTGCGTTTGGACCTGCCGCGGCGGTTCGGCTTGGCCGTGGTGGTGCCGGATTTCGACCTGCCGACAGTGAAGGCTCGGGCCGTGCTGCCCGCCAGCTACAGCCGCGAAGACGCCGTCTTCAATGTGCAGCGCGCATCGCTGCTGATTGCCGCCCTGGCTACGGGCGCCACCAATGCGTTTCCGGCCGCGCTGGAAGACCGTTTTCACCAGCCCTATCGTGAGGTGCTGGTGCCCGGTCTGCACGAGATTCTGAAACTGCGCGCGCCCGGCCTGCTGGGATGCGCGCTAAGCGGCGCCGGCCCCTCGATCCTGGTCTTCTTCGAGCGCGAATACGAGAGCGTTTGCGACCTGGTGCGCCAGATCTTCCTCCTGCACGGCCACGAATCGGAGACGCTCTTCACGGGCATCGCGGAGCACGGGTTCGAGGTGACGGAAGAGGGGGAGTGAGGCGGCGCCCTTATCGCGGCTCGTCCAACACAGCCAGGATGGCGCGCATCGCGTTCTCAAGGGGCGGGAGATCTCGCGTAACGACCAGCCAGACCGTCTCGAAGTCCACTTCGAAGTAGTCGTGTACCAGAGCGTTTCGCATGACCGGCTATCGATGGCCAGTCGATCTCGGGGTGCCGTCGTTTGTGCGCCTCGCCAATCCGCTGCGTCGACTCGCAGAGTACCTGAAGGTTGCGGACGATTGCATCCTGGAGTGTTCGCGATCGCTGGGATTTCACAACGGCACGGCGTCCCGCAGAACAGCGTCGCGGATCAGAGGGCTTAGCGAGCGTCGAATCACCACCTGTACGCGCTGGCCCAGGAGTTGCTCGAGGTCGGCGATCAGGCTCCCCGGAAACCATGGCGTGGTGTCGCCGGTCACGTCGACAAGGAGGTCGACGTCGCTCTCCGAGGTATCTTCTCCACGAGCCACCGAGCCGAAAAGCAGGACATTACCCGCGCCGTGGCGTGAGGCTACCCGCAGGATTTCGTCGCGACGTTCTCTTATGCGCCGACCGGCACCCATGTACTCATTGTACTGTCGAGCCGGCGGCGTGGGTAAAGGACACTCGGCACCGGCCCCCTCTATTCTGGTTCTCCGACCGCGGGTACCAGGGCGTCTGCGACCTGGTGCGCCAGATCTTCCGCCTGAACGGGCACGAATCTGAAACGCTGTCCGCGGGCATCGCGGAGCACGGGTTTGAGGTGAGGGAAGAGGCGGAGTGAGTCCGGCGCGTGGCGCATCAGGGCGTCTTCACTTGCCGATTTCCCAAATTGCGCCTACATGTGACATACTTCCAGCATTGGCGTTCAGGTACAACGCCCACTCAGAGGAGAATCAGCATATGGGGGACACGAAACGGCGCGCTTTTCTGCGCGCTGGCATGGCTTCCTTTCCGCTGGCCATTTTAGGTCAAACAGGCCGGACTTCCGCGCAGCCTCGGCTAACACGGGTTCCTGCCGGGGCGGACCGATTTGGCGAGCACCACGTCATCGGCGTGAGTTCAACGGACTTTAAGGTCGCCACGGGTGACGCGCGCGGCGGCCTGTTCGCGATGGAGCATACCAACCGTAAGAAAGGCGGTGTCCCTCGACACCTGCATCACAATGAGGACGAGTGGTTCTATGTAATCGAAGGAGATTACCTCGCGGAGGTCGGAAGCGAACGCTTCCGGCTGAGGCCTGGTGATTCAGTCCTCGGACCCCGGGAGGTGCCTCACGCCTGGGCGTTCGTAGGCGACACTCCCGGAAAGCTGCTCATCGCCTTTGCTCCCGCGAACAAAATGGAGGAATACTTCCGCTTGTTCAAGGCCCGCGCCGGCGCGTATTCGAACTGGAACAATCCACAGGACAAAGAACTCGCGCGCGCTCACGGCATAGAGCTCCTTGGACCGCCGCTCTCCCTTGAGTGAAGCACCGACAGTCAAGGCGATCCTGAGTCCCGCCACGCCACGGAGCGCTTTCCGGCGCACGGTTGTAGACTGGGTGTTCCATGTCGGATGTCTTCGTCACGCTGTTGTGGGTCCAGGTAGGCGGCGCCATCTGGCTCGCGTTCATCCTGCAATTGGTTTACTTGCGCGTCTATCGCGAGCCGTTTCTCCGGTTCTGGTCTCTTTCCTTCGCGGTGCTGGGGCTGGCCCTGGCCTTGCAACTGGCGATGCGGGCCCCCTCCTCCGGGGAACTCATCACATCGCCCATTCCGTACCTGCTGGGGATGCCCCAGTTTCCCCTGATCATCCTGGCGGCCCTCAGCGTGAAGCCGCCCCTTCCTAGCCAGCGCCGGCAGATGCTTCTGCTGGCCGGAACCCTGGCAGGCTTGATCGTGTTGTGTCTGGTGACGGTCAGGGTGGCCGCCGATCCCCTGACAATGGCGCGAAGCCTTAGATTCGAGAGGCAAGTTCTGGGCGCGGTGGCCAGCGTTTGGTTCACCGGCGCGTTCTGGCGGAAGCACTATCTCGCCCGTACGGTGGGCGGCCGGGTGACGGCTTTGTTCAGCGCCCTCTACACCCTTTACTATGTGGCGTACGCCTTCGTCGCCTTGGGTTTTCCTCCGTACCTGGCCGGATATCCCATCATTATTGGCGTGGTAGCCACGGTCATCCCCTTTGGCGTCGCCGCCGGCATGATTGTGGTGGCTTCGGAGGCCCTGGTCGCCACCACCAAGAGCTTGCGGGATAGCGAGGAGCGCCATCGCACTCTTATGGAGGCTTCTCCGGACGGGATTGTCGCCACCGATATGCCGGGGACGATTCTCATGTGCAATCGCCGCGCGGCTCAAATCCACGGGTACGCCAGTGCGGCCGACCTCGTGGGGAGACCGGCCCCCATGTTGATCGCGCCCGCCGACAGGGAGAGTGTCCACGCGACCATTGTCTCCACCGTCACGGAGGGCCGATCGGCTGGTCTCGAATGCCAGCTCCTGCAGCGCGACGGGTCGGAGCGGTCCGCCGAGCTGACGGCGGCGCCCTTGCGCGCGGGCGACGGCACCATCACCGGGAAGGTCACTATCGTGCACGATATCACCGAGCGAAAGGAAGCCGATCGTGCGCTGCGCCGGGCACGGGAGTTCTCGGCGAATGTGATCGACGCCATACCGGGCGGCTTCTTCGTGCTGGACCGCGAGGGGAGGTACGTGAGATGGAACAGGAATCTGGAAAACCTGATCGGTCCGCCTCCGGAGCGGATGGTTCAGACCGATGTGTTCGCCAGAACCTACCCCGAGGATCGCCAACGGGTGATGGACGCGATCCATGCGGTCTTCGCCAACGGTAGCGCCGAGATCGAAGCCCGCGGCTTTGTGGGCCGGCGCCGGAAAGTGGGCCACTTCTACCTGACCGGCCGGCGGATGGAATTGGACGGCGTGGCTTACCTGGTCGGATTTGGAATCGACATCACGAAACGCAAGGAGGCCGAGGCCGCTCGCGCGCGATTGGAATCGCAACTGCTCCAGTCCCAGAAGCTTGAGAGCATCGGGCGGCTCGCCGGCGGCGTGGCCCACGACTTCAACAACTACCTCACTGTAATCAATGGGTATTGCGATCTGCTGCTCTCCCGCCTGGCCCCGGAGGATCCCGACCGCGAGGGCCTCGTCGACGCGCGCCGGGCCGGCGAGCGCGCCGCCACACTGACTCGCCAGTTGCTGGCATTCGGCCGTAAACAGATCCTCTCGCCCAGCCCCGTCTCGTTGAACCAGATCGTCTCCTCCATGGAGACCATGCTGCGTTGCCTCGTGCCCGAGAACATCGATATCGTTACCGTGCTTGCCCCCGGGCTGGGCGCGGCCATGGCCGACACCGGCCAGATCGGGCAGGTCCTGATGAACCTGGTTGCCAATGCCCGCGATGCCATGCCAAATGGCGGAAAGATCCGGATTGAAACGGCCAACGTGGACCTGAAGTCCGCTACCGGGGAACGCTACCGGGATATCGCCTCCGGCGCCTACGTCACGCTCGCGGTCGCCGATACCGGGGTTGGCATGGATGAACGCACGCGCGCGCTCATCTTCGAACCGTTCTTCACCACCAAGGAACTCGGCAAAGGTACCGGTCTCGGTTTGGCCATGGTCTACGGGATCGTCAAGCAGAGTGGGGGCGCCATCGCCGTCCGCAGCGAACCGGGCGCCGGATCGGCCTTCACCCTGTACTTCCCCCGCGTCGACGCCGAAGCAGCCCAGCTATCCCCCACCCCCGTCGCGGAACGCTCTCGCTCCGGACAGGGCACCGTGCTGCTGGTTGAGGATCAAACATCCGTCCGCAATCTGATCAAACGCGTCTTGCGGTCGTCCGGCTACCGCGTCATTGAAGCCGGCGGCGGTCCGCAGGCACTGGCCCTGCCGGATGCGCAGGTGCGTTCCATCGATCTGCTCGTCACCGACGTGGTGATGCCCGGCATGTCCGGCAGTGAATTGGCCGCGTGCCTCACCGCGCGCCGGGAAGGCCTTCGCGTCCTGTTCATCTCCGGCTACGCGCCTAGTGAAACCATGCGCGAGGGCCTCCTCAGACCCGGCGTGGCGTTCCTCCAGAAACCATTCAGCCCCGCGCAAATCGCCGCCAGGGTCGACGAGATTCTCTCGGCCAAATGAACCCGCGCAGCCGGCCAACCGGCAGCGCGCACTCGCCCCGCGGTTCCCCGTCAAGTCGAACGGCTTCCTTGCAGATATGGGTGCAGGAGGCGGATACCCGCATGGGAAGCAGGCGATCCTTGTTGATAGGCCCCGCTGTACTGTGGTTGACAGCCACAGCCGGCTTCGGGCAACCACTGCCGCAAAACGGTGCCAGGCAGGAGGACCAAGCCAGCAAGCTGTATTCACTGGACCCCGACGCGCTGTCGAACACCCAGGTGACGACGGCGTCCAAGTTCTCCGAGGCGGGGATGGATGGATATGTCACGAAGCCAATTTGCGGCGACCTGTTATTGCAGACATTGGAAGACTTCGAAGGCGCGCCGGAACCGGGCGCGGTTCTCGGCGGCGGTCCGACGCAACGCTGACTCATCGCGCACTTCCTCCCGGCTCGCGGAAAGGCGGAGATCCATCACGTAGCCTGCGAACAGCGGCCAATAGAGTCCGAAGCCGGCGGCCCAGGCAATCTCGCCAAGGGGGATTCCAAACAGCCGCACTCCCCACGGAGGCGTGCCGCTCCAACAGGAGGCGAACCCCGGCCAGATCCAGAACACGCCTTTAACAATGCCGCAGTAGATCGGCGCAAATCCGATTCCGCCCATCACTGAGAACCGCCACAGGTCCGGGCGAAGCACGAGTAGCGAAACCACCGCCATGAGCAGCACGAGGATGGCCGAGGTCATGCTCGACAGGCCCATGCAGAACAGAACCAGGAATATGCACTGCGCCGGAATGCCGGAGGCCAGCAGGCGCCCGATGCGCGGCACAGGCTGCTCGGCTACGATCAGTTTGTGCCGATACAGCCACGCGGCTGGGAGACATCCCATCGCCGCTACATTGAAAGCAAACAGCGCATCCTCGGGGCCCAGGGCCCAACCACCCGTTCGGATTGGGTTCCAATAGTCGTAGTTCGCAAGTGAAAAAAGGCAATTGGGGATCATGATGAGCCCCAGACGCACCAGCAGGCGGCGGTGGGATGCCAGGGGGAGCGACCGCACGGCCAGCAGAAGGCCGCCCAACCAGAGGACATTGGCGAAAAGGTACGGATAGGTTCCCAGAGCCCCAACCATTGTCATGTTCCTTGGCCGTAAGAGCACGTCAGCGCTGCTTCCGTCCTCCCGTAAACCTGCCGCCCGGTGGAAAGGCGGAGGTCGAACACGTAGCCTGCAAAGAGGGGCCAGAAGAGGCCGAAGCCGAAGGCCCAGGCAACCTCGCCCAGGGGAACTCCGAACAGGAGCACACCCCAAGGAGGCGTGCTCTTCCAACACGAGACGAAACCCGGCCAGATCCAGAACACCGTCCTGAGGATGCCGCGGTAGATCAACGGGAATCCTATTCCGCCGGCCGCCGAGAACCGCCACAGGTCCCGGCGGAGCTGCAGGGCGGGAACCACCGCCATCAACTGCTCGAGGATCATCGAGCCGATACCCGATCGGAAGATGGAGTACATTGCCAGAAATGCGCATTGTGCGGGGATGCCGATGGCCAGAACCCGCGCGATGCGCGGCCGAGGCTGCTCAACGGCCGTCAGTTGGTGGCGATACAGCCAGATGGCGGCGAGGCACGCCGTCGCCCCCACGTTGAAGGCAAACAGGATATCCTCGAGTCCCAGCACCCAGCCACCCTGCGGTCCCAGGGGGAGACACCGCACGCCCAGCATTAGGCCGCTCAACCAGAGGATATTCCAGAAGAGGTATTGACAGGTTCCAAGAGCCTGGGCAGCGATCATCTTCCGGATTCCTCGTCTCGGTACCCCGCCGGATCTTGGGGCCGCTGGCAGCGGCGCTGCGCGCCTGGCCAGATGGGACACGCCAGCTTAACACGAAATTAGAGATCTGATAAACTGAAATCCGCGAATCGGCCCATGTTCTTTTTTCAAGTCGCCCTTGCCAACATATTGCGCCGCCCGTTCCGAGCCGCCTTGACGGCTTGTGGTGTGGCGCTGGGAATCGGGGCCTTCGTCGCCCTAGTGGGGTTTGCCGATTCCTTCGAGGAGCAGTGGCAGCAGTTCTACCGCACCAAGGGCACGGATATTTGCGTCTTCCGCGGGAACTTCATGAACAAGGCTTCCACGGATGAGTCGGTGGGCGGGAAACTGCGCGCCATCCCGTTGGTGGCCGATGCGGCGCCGGTCTCCTTCGACCTCGTGGATTTCACGCAGGATGTCAGCGCCGTGGTGCAAGGCTGGGTAGACACGTCTTTTGAGTTCGAGTCCTTGACCATCCTCCAGGGCCGCCGTTTCCGCGGCGACGAGCCGGCCATTATGCTCGGTGAGATACTGGCGAACGGCATCGGCAAGAAAGCCGGCGACTCGGTGGAGGTGCAAGGCGCTCCTTTGCGGATCGTGGGCGTTTTTCGCGCGCAGGACACCTTCTCGGCCAGCAGCGCCCTGCTGCCTCTTCACCAGCTCCAGCGGCTCTCCGACCTGGGGACCAAGGTGGCTGGCTTCGATGTGCGCCTGCGTCCTCCCTCCCCGGGCGAAGCTCCGGAGACCCATCTGCGCCGGGCGCAACTCGCGATCGAATCGCAACTGCCCGGGTTGAAAGCCATGCCGGCGGGTGCCGTGGCTCGCGACAATCACATTGTGAACTTCATTCGCTCCACCGCCTGGGCCACCTCTCTAATCGCTCTTTTCATCGCCGTCCTGGGGGTTGCCAACACCATGGCGATGTCCGTCTTCGAACGGACGCGCGAGATCGGCATCCTGCGGGCACTCGGCTGGAGGCGTTCGCGGATCGTGCGTCTGATCCTGTTGGAAGCCTCCATTTTGGGATTTGCCGGCGGGTTGATGGGCCTCGCCGCCGGCCATCTGGGGCTTTGGGCGCTGGCCTCCATCCGCGCCACCGCCGGCTTGCCGCGCGTCTATCCGTCCCTGGCCCACTTCGGCGAGGCCATGGGCATCGCCCTGGCCATCAGCCTGGCGGCCGGATTCCTGCCGGCTTATCGCGGGGCTCTGTTTTCGCCCAGCGCCGCGTTGCGTTATGAGTGACTACCTGCTGGAAACCCGGGATCTGGCCAAGTTCTACGACGGCGGGCGCATCCAGGCGCTGCGCGGGGTGAATCTCGTAGTGGAAGCCGGCGAGTTCGTGGCCATCCGCGGCCCCAGCGGCAGCGGGAAGTCCACGCTGCTGCATCTTCTGGGCGGCTTGGATACTCCCAGCCGCGGAGAGGTCTTTCACCGCGGCTGCAGCCTCTCCCGACTCGCGGACCTCGACGCCTACCGTTCCCAGTCGGTGGGCTTTGTCTTTCAAGCCTTTCATCTGCTGCCGACTCTGACTGCCGTACAAAACGTCCAGGTCCCCATGTGCGAAGGCAACCGCCATCGGCGCCAGCGCCGGGAACAGGCCGAAACCCTGCTGCGAGATGTGGGGCTGGAGGAGCGGTTGCATCAGTATCCCAATGAACTCTCCGCCGGTGAGCGCCAGCGGGTGGCCATCGCCCGCAGCCTTGCCAACGGGCCGGAGATCCTGCTGGCGGATGAGCCGACAGGCAACCTGGATAGCGAAAGCGCGGCCAGAATACTGGACCTGCTGAGCGCTTTCCAGGCACGGCGAAACATGACGCTTCTGGTGGTCACTCACGATCCGGAAGTGGCTGAGCGCGCCCACCGCCAGGTCCATTTCCGGAATGGACGCATCTGTGCGTAGCGTAGCGCAGGCACTCATACCCAACGCCACACACTTCGTGGCATGCCAGACACCATGCATGGATTGTGGGGCAGGATGGTATCCTGCGCGCCGGTTTTCAACCGGTGCTGGCCGGGTTGTTTCCAAGCGAGTGCCTGCGCGACTCGCACTGGCGCTCCTGCTGGGGGCGAGCCTCCGCGCGGCAACCTTCGCGGAAGTGATGGAGCGACTTCGCTCCGCGCGACAGGCGGCGGCCTTCCAGGTGGACGGCCGGCTGGTGCGCGTGGATGCCCAGGGACGGCGGACGTCTTACCGCCTCTCCTGGAAGGGTGGGTCTTTCGCCGATACCATCAAGGTACTCTGTGAGGTGACCGATCCCGCGTCCGCCAGGCTCAAGGTCCTCGTCGAAGTTCCAGTGAAGGGGAGACCCCGAATCCGGGTGGCCAAGGCGGCGGACCGCGAGGC
>Ga0265316_10006401_pt1 | contig 11252 bp, 9 predicted proteins | sample 4522metaG_FD_202092 | JGI IMG/M metagenome (GOLD analysis project Ga0265316, IMG submission 202092) | Rhizosphere microbial communities from Carex aquatilis grown in University of Washington, Seatle, WA, United States - 4-5-22 metaG | ecosystem: Host-associated > Plants > Roots > Rhizosphere >...
GATCTGTGCGCTTTGCCAATCAGCACGCTACGGTGTGGATCGAGTTGCCAGATTACGTGAGCCAGACGGCCTTCGGAGAACGGGGCGCCCCGAAGCGCCCCTTCCCCCCAAAACGGTTAAGCACCCGGGCCGGTGTGCCAACCGGCTGGCAATGGAACCGCCGGTGTGGCCGCGTTCCGGAGGACCTGCCGAAGGGGCCGGCGAGCATGGTGGGGCAGGCGGTGCTCGCCTGCCCAGAGCGGGGCGCTGGCCCGGGACAGCAGGGCAGGCGGCACCGCCTGCCCCACCTTGCCTTGACACTGCCCCACCTTGCCTTGCCTCCGGGCCTCGGCGATGTGATACGCTAATGCGGGCCGCAAGGCCAAAGGAAAAATAGTGGCGGGAAGGGGGAAGTATGTCAAAACATGAACTATCGCGACGTGGGTTCTTTGGTGCCTCGGCTGCAGCGGGGGCTGCGGCGATGGCCCACCCGGTCGAACTGGCCGCGCAGTCAGCCGGGATTAAGGCTGGCGACATGCCGGACCTCACTATCAAAGAGGCCAAAGTTTACGTCCTCGACGGGAGTAGTTGGCGGAACGCCGGGGCGGGCCTGAGCGGCGGAAACGAAATTGCCTCCCTGGTGACGGCCAGCGGGATCGAGGGTAACTTCACCCTCGGGAATCGCGGAAACCCTCCGGGGTGGACTGACTTCGCCAAGGCTACCTGCGTTGGTAAGAACCTGTTCGATATTCTGCCGACCGTGGCCTACATTCCCATGCAGAACCGGCCGGGCGGAGGGGGAGCGGGAGCGGCTGCGCCCGGCGCGGCGGGCGGAGGGCGCGGCGGCGCGGGAGCGGGGGCTGGCGGCCGCGGGGTAGCCGGGGCGCCGGCCGGAGCCAGAGGAGGAGGCGGCGGCGGTGGCAGAGGCAGGGCGTTCATCGGCGGATTCAATCCGGGCTTTGCCAGCCGGCCGCACGGAACCGGAACTCCGGGGCCGAATGTGCACGCCGCGGCCTGCGACTTCATCCTGTGGGACATCCTGGGAAAGGCGGTGAACCGTCCCATCTACAAGATCCTGGGAGGCACCAAGGATAAGGTGTTGGCCTATGCCAGCTCGCAACACCTGGCCACTGTCGAGGACTTCGGCCCCGACGCCCTGAAGGCCAAGGCCGCGGGAATCAAAGCCTACAAGATCCACCCCGGCGGAGGCCAGCGCAGGAGCGGCGGTCAGATCCCCTCCTACCTGGGCCACATCGAGGAAATCAAAGAGGTCCGCAAGGCCATGGGGGACGACTACACCCTGCTGTTCGACGCCGTGCAGCAATACAACTACTACGAGGCGTTGCGGGTGGGCCGGGCGCTCGACGAGTATGGCTACGTATCCTTCGAGGACCCCATGCAGACCACCGACCTGGAGGGGCTGATTGAGCTGCGCAAGCACCTGGACGTGCCCACCGAGGTCGGGGAGTTCATCCTGAACATTTACGACTACGGCGAGTATATCCGCCGGGACGCCATGGGCATTGCACGGTTGATTACGGATAACCTGGGCGGCATCACCGGGTCGTTCCGGGTCGGTCAGTTAGCCGACACTTTCGCCATGCCATGCACACCGCACAACTGGGGCACCTTCTTCGACATGGCGGCGGCCTTCCAGATCGAACTGGCGCTGCCCAACTGCTACTGGTTCGAGATGCCGTGGCCGTGGGAGTACCCGGACCGGCCATACGTGCAGCACAAGTTCCGGGTGGACGCGGACGGCTACGTGCAGGCGCCGACCGATCCGGGCATGGGATATCCGCTCGACCGCGCGGCTGTCGACAAGCTGACGATTCGCATTGACCACTGACCGCGGGAGTGGTCAGCGATCAGCTTTCAGCCCGGGTGCCGCGCGGGCGGTCCAAGGGAGCCCGGAACCGGGGAGCCACCCGGCACCCGGCTCGGAAGCAGGTTTCGCTGAAAGCTGAAAGCTGAAAGCTGACAGCTACCTGGCTTTTGTCCCGAGATCTCTCACCAGAACCACGGTGGATCTCGCCGGATCGCCGCGCACGATTTCGGTTTGGATCACGGCTTGGAAGAACTCGGGCAGCTTCCGGCGTTCCCGCGGATCGAATCGCTGGATCAGCTCGTTCAGTCCGGCCGCGGAGGTCAGAAAATCGATGCCCGCCGCCGTCCCATAGGTGTCGATGCCCGCCGAGCTGACCATTTTGAAACCGGCGGTGACGCCAGGGAGCACGCTGATCAGGGTGTAGCTGCGGACCAACGCGCCGGTCTGCGGATCGTAGCCGGATTGGAAGGAGGCATCTTCGCCGGGGCGCGGCTCCAGGTTGGTGATCCCTCCAGTTCCGAGGCTCGCCAGCGGAGTCCGGCCGGGGTTGATTTTGTTCTGCAGCTCGTTGGCCCAAGGGGAGCCGAGAAATATTACGTTCGAGTCGCGCAGGTCTTCGTAGGTCAGCGTGCGGCTGCGCAGGATTTTCAGGGGATGGCCCGCGTCGCCGAACAGCCTGGTGATCCGGTAGATGCCCAACACCTCGCCGGTGCCGGTCCAACTATCGCTGAAGAAGAATTTCCGGCCGGGCTTCACGAACTCCGGATCGATATCTCCGGGGGCAACATCCACGGGCGTCCCAACGGGGGCGCTCAGCGGACCGTGGTAGACGAAGTAGACGCGGCCGTGCGACGACTGCGTCCACAAGAAGGTCGGGTTGGTGAACGAAACCACGCAGTTCACGCCGGGCTGCAGCAGCTCTTGCCAGAAGGTGGCGAGCGGCGGTTTGCTGACATCCTCGCCATCGGCGGCCATGTGGCGCCTCGGGACCCACGCCGGCGCGGCCCAGATCAGTACCAGGATCGCCACCAGTGCGCCCGCTAGAAATGCCGCCCCCACGGCGAGCCACACGCGCGGGCGGAGCCGGGCTGCAGGCGCCACAGCCGGTGAAAGCAGAGCCGGCGGCGGAGTCTCCGGTGGGCCAACTGCCGGAGGCGGAGCCGGTTCCACGGGGATGGGTTCGGTCAGGACAGGCTCCTCGCGATGATGGATGGTCGGAATGTAGCCGCCCTTGGGAATCGTAATGACGAACTTGTCGGGGGAACCTTCGGCTTCGTAGTAGGTTTCCAGAATCTTGCGCAAACGGTGCGCCTGCACGCGGACGATGTTGTCGAGCCGGCCGTCAAACTCGTGAGACCTGCCGAAAACGTCCATGGCGATAGTCGACTCCTTGATTTCGTCGACCTTTCCCTCGGCGGTCTTGCGCACCAGGTATTCGAGAAGTTGGCGCAGGCTGGGCGATTTGCGGAAGCGCTCCGTCTTGAGGAGTTGCTCCACGTACTCGTGCAGATCATCCAGGCTGCCCGCCACGGAGACCTGCGACCGGGGGTCATTCAACGGGGGATGCGCCCTATCCGCCATGCGTGTCTAATCTATCACATCGGTCGCATGGGTAGCGAAGCCGGGCCGGGGAGCGGCCGGGGAGCGGCCGGGGAGCGGGGCGCGACGTCGAAGTGAGAGAGTACTTCAGGCAGAGCCGCGACCGTCAGGGAGCGGTAGAATTGGGCTCACAGTAGCTTGCCTAATCGCCTTCGCCTGCTATGGAAGCCATCTGCATGGCGGCGAATCCGGCTCGCTCGACCGCGGGCACAATGCGCCTGGAACCCCGGTCCCGCAGCTAGATTTCGGGCGCGCCGCTTTCGAGGCGGAGCTTATGGATCAGCCTCCCTATCCTCCGGACCAGCCGCGATGCGGTACTGGAAGCGATTCGGGGGGTGTGCGTGCATCGTGGCAGAAGTCTCGTTGCGGCCCACGTGCGACGCAACCGCAGCACGTCTCGGCGGCTATGCAGTATGTCGTTACCGGGCAGGGTGAGCCCATGAGCGTGTTCGAGTCTCACGAACTTAAGCGGTTGACGATCCGGCCGCTCCCTGACGGTCGCGGCTCTGACGCGGCTCTGACGCGGCTCTGAACGCGGCTCTGAACACGGCTCCGATTGGGGCCCGCGCTCCACTTCCATGGCGCACACCGGGGGCGTTTCGAACGATGGCGTTGAACCAAGCCGCCGATTCCCGCTTCACGGCATGGAAATTGCAGTAAAATAGAGCTGAAATTCTTATGACTGCGACATCTGCCGCCGACACCCGGGAGTTGCTGAAGAAAATGGCCGGGGTTTTCGTCCCCATCTCCACGCCGTTTGCCGATGATGAGACGGTGGACTACCACGCTCTCGAGTTCAACCTCGCCCGCTACGCGGAAAGCGGCGTGCTCGGTTATCTCGCCCTCGGGTCCAACGGAGAAAACCGCAGCCTCACGGAAGAGGAAAAGCTCCGCGTGCTTTCGACCATCGTCGAGCACAAGCGCGCCGGCCAGGTTGTCATGGCCTGCGCCACTTACGATGCGCAACGCGACACCGAGCGGTTTCTCGAGCAGGCTGCCGGTCTTGGGGCGGATTTCGGGCTGGTCCTCTCGCCCGGTTATTTCCGCAAGCAGATGACCGACGATGTCCTGTTCCGCTACTTTTCCACCCTGGCGGACACTTCGCCCGTCCCGCTGCTGATCTACAACGCGCCCGGCTTCTGCGGCGTCACGATATCTCCCGCGCTGGCGGGACGGCTTGCCGGCCATCCCGGCATTGCCGGCATGAAGGACAGCGCCTCGAGCGGCATCGAGCAGTTCCTGCAGTTTGAGAGCGATTCCTTCCACGTGCTCGCCGGCTCGGCCAACTTCCTGTTTCCGGCCATGATGGGCGGCTCCGTCGGCGGCACCGTCTCGCTGGCGAATTCCTTCCCGGACATCGTCATGGAGCTGTTCCGCTATGGGCAGGCCCGCGATGAGGCACAGGGTGTTCCACTCCAGGCGCGCGTCACGCGCATCAACAAAATGATCTCCGGACCCTACGGTCCCGCGGGCGTGAAGGCGGCCATGAACCTGGGCGGATTCAAAGGCGGCATTCCGCGTCGGCCGCTGTTGCCGTTGAGCGCCGATCAAGTGGAACAACTCCGCCTGCTCTTGGTGCAGGAGGGCCTCATCCCATGAGTCGCGACATTCTGGCGGTCGACGTTGGCACCACCGCGCTCAAACTGGCGGTCTTCGGTCCCGAACTGGAAAAACGCTGCGAGGCTACCCGCCGCTACGACGTCAACGTCTATTGCGGAGGCCGGGCCGATATCGAGCCGTCCAAATGGTGGCGCGCCCTCGAGGAGTGCTGCGCCGAAATCGGCGAGTACCTGGGCGCGGTCGGCGTCCTCTCGCTTTCCGTCACCACCCCGGGGTTCCTCCCGATGGCCGAAGATGGCGCGGCGCTCGGACCGGCCATCCTTTTCTTCGACGGCCGTTCTCATGCCCAAGCCCGCGCCATCCGCCAGGCTGTTGGGGAAGAGAAGTTCCTGAAAGAGGCGTGCAACTTGCCCGCCTCCGGAGGCTCCGGGCTCTGCTCCATGCTTTGGATCCGCGACAACCAGCCCGAAGTATGGAATGCGGCCGCCAAGTTCGGTGGCACCAACACCCACGTGGTGAAGCGGCTCACCGGCAACTGGGTTATCGATCCCTCTACCATCTCCATTTCCGGTCTCTACAACACTGCCAGGAACGACCTCACATGGAATCAGGACGTTCTGGACATCGCGGGAATTCCCCAGAGCCTTCTGCCGGACCTCATACATTCCCACCAGCCGGCGGGCCGCATCACCGCGGAAATGGCGGCGCATCTTGGCATCCCCCGCGATTGCATCGTCCTCGCCGGCGGCAACGATGCCGTTCTGGCAGCCCTTTCCGGCGGAATCAATGAGCCCGGCGACATCGGCGACAGTTGCGGCACGTGCGAAATCACCAGCGTCTGTCTCGACCAGCCCCTGTCTTCTCCCAACTTCAATATCCGCTGTCACGCGATCCCGGGCCGGTGGATCACGCTGTTCGTGCTCAATACCGGCGGCAAGGCGCTCGAATGGTTCCACTCGGTCTTTTGCGAAGACATGTGCCAGCAGCGCTTTTATGACGATTACATCCCCTCGGTGCTGCACTGGTTCTTCACCTCCGGCCGCTGTGACCGGATCGAAGCCGAGTTGCCCTCCTACGTTCCGTTCCTCGGCGGCAGCCGCTATTCCATGGAGCAGCTCAAAGCCAGCTTCAGCGGAATGAGCCTCGAGACCACCCGCGAACATCTCCTGCTCAGCCTCATCCGCGGCAACGCTCTTTATCATGCCGAGCACCTCAAGGAGGTTGCGGGCATGGTCAAACTCGGCCGCAGAATCGCCATGAGCGGTGGAGGCGCCAAGCTGCCCGGCTTCACCGAAGCCAAGAAGCGCTGGACGGGCGATTTCGAGTACCAGTATCAGGACCAATCCTCGCTGCTGGGAGCGGCCATGCTGGGCTGCATCTATCAGGAGGGGGCCTTCAGTCCCGTCGCGCACGAAGTTCTGACGTTCGAAAGCAGTTAAGCGAAAGGAAGCCGGTTATGCCTGTCGTTCCGATGCAGCAGATCCTGAAACACGCCTTCGACGGCCACTATGGGGTTGGAGCGTTCAACATTGTCGATTGGGTCACCATGGATGCGGTGCTCTTCGCCGCCGCCGAGACTAAGTCACCCGTCATCGTGCAGGTTTCCGTCAAGACGGTCAAAGTGATGGGAGCCAGGCTGATCCGGATCATGTTCGAAGAGATGGCCAACCGCGTGCCAATCCCCGCCACTTTGCACCTGGACCATTGCCCCGACCGGAAGGTCATCGAGGATTGCGTCGCCGCCGGGTGGAACTCGGTGCTGTTCGATGCTTCCAAGCTCACCTATGAAGACAACATGGCGCAGACCACGGAAGTTGTGAAGTTCGCGCACCAGTATGGTGTGGCCGTGGAAGGCGAACTGGAGGCCGTCAAGGGCGTCGAAGATGGCGTCGGAGACGAATACGGCGGGCCCATCGTGGCTCTCGATAAAGCCGTGGCCTTTATTCGCCACACCGGCATCGACAGTTTCGCGCCCGCCATCGGCACCGCGCACGGGCTCTACAAGGGTACGCCCAGGATCAATTTCCAGCGCGTGGCGGAGATCATGGAGACCGCGCCAGTTCCCCTGGTGGTGCACGGCGGCACCGGCCTTTCGGACGAAACTTTCCACAAACTGATCCAGCTTGGCACGCCCAAGATCAACATCTCCACTCAGTTGAAGATCACCCTGGCCGACAGTTACCGCACTTACCTGGAAGAGCATCCCACGGAATACGATCCACTGAAGCTGCTGGGCGCCGTGAAGAAGAAGCTGGTGGCGCAGATCGAAAGCTTCATGCGCACCTTTGGCAGCCAGGGGAAAGCGGGCGGCGAGGGGAAAGCGGCGTGAAAAAGGCCCTGATATTCGACTGCGATGGCGTGCTGGGGGACACCGAGCAGTTCGGCCACCTGGTGGCTTTCAACCAGATGTGGAGGGAGCTCGGTGTGCCGTGGGAATGGTCGGTGGCCGAATACGGGCGCAAGCTGAAGATCGGCGGCGGCAAGGAACGTATGGCCAGCCTGTTCTCCGAGCCGGCGTTCCTGAAGGCCTGGCCGGAGGCTCCCGCGGACGAAGCCGCGCGCAAGAATACCGTGGCCGCCTGGCACAAGCGAAAGACCGAGATCTATAAGGAGATTATCCGCTCCGGCCGCGTCCCGGCGCGTTCCGGCGTGAAGCGCCTTTCCGAGGAAGCCCTGGCCAATGGCTGGCTTCTGGCGGTGGCTTCCACCTCCGCTCCGGAAGCCGTGAATGCCGTGCTGCGCCACGTCATGGGGGAGGCCACCGCCTCGCGTTTCGCGGCGGTGCTGGCGGGAGACGTGGTCAAGGCCAAGAAGCCGGCGCCCGATATCTACCTGATGGCCGCCCAGGAGCTCGGCGTGCCGCCCGAGGCCGCGGTGGTGGTGGAGGACTCGAATAACGGGGTGGAATCCGCCTACGGCGCCAAAATGAAGTGCGTGGTGACCGTCAGCGGCTACACCCGCGACGAGGATTTCTCGCATGCCTCCATTGTGCTGACCTGTCTGGGCGATCCGGGCGGGGAGCCCTGCGAAGTGCTGCAGAACCGCTCGGCGGCCCGCCCCGCCGGTTGTTTCCACATCTCCGACCTGGAAGCCGTACTCTCCGGCGCGAGCTAAGGCTTCGCCCGCGCGCAAGAGCTACACGCGTAACATCGATCTGCGCGGAACGCCACCCCACCAGCTCCAGATCTACGACCCCGACGGCAGCCGGACCGAGATTATGACGCCAGCGGCGCCGGGGAGGGCATCCTCCACGGCGCCCCCGGTCCGGTAGCGAGTGGTTCAGCCTTTGACCAACCCGGCCGCGTTCGAACAAGTCTCGGGCATGTGCGCATCCGGCCACCGAAAGCGGCACGACATGACGGAACATCGGTAGCCATTTCTCTCGGGCCATAGGCCGCGACAGCCCGCATGCCCGCGATGCCCGCGATCTTCCCGCGACATGCCCGCGATCTTCCCGCGATGCCCGCGATCTTCCCGCGACCTGCCCGCGATCTTCCCGCGACATGCCCGCGATCTTCCCGCGACATGCCCGCGATCTTCCCGCGATCTGCCCGCGATCTTCCCGCGACATGCCCGCGATCTTCCCGCGACATGCCCGCGATCTGCCCGCGATCCGCCCGCATGCCCGCGACATGCCCGCGATCCGCCCTGTGGGGCGTTTGCGCCACCCCGCACCGGCTTGATACGATAGAAGCGTCCCTTCCCGGTTCCGTGTGGCGGCTGTAGCTCAGTTGGTAGTAGCGTCAGATTGTGGTTCTGAAAGTCGTGGGTTCGAATCCCACCAGCCGCCCCAAGTCACCCCTTTACTCGCGCAGCCCGAACACATACATCCCGTGTCCCGCGGCTATCGCCACGTACTGCTTGCCGTCCACCGAGTAGCTCACCGGACCGGCCACAATGTAGCCCCCCAACAAAACCTTCCACAGCAGCGTTCCGTCGCGCGCGTCGAAAGCCTGGAAATACCCTTCGCGATTGCCCGTGAACACTACGTCCCCCGCGGTCGAGAGCACGCCTCCCTCGGTCAGGTCCGCGAATTTCACCTGCCACACCTTCTCCCCGGTCTTCGGGTTGAGCGCCAGGAGTGCCCCGTATCCCTGCGCTTCGTTGGGAAGCAGCGTGCCGTTGCGGTTGAACGGCAGCGGCTGGCGTATGTTCCCCCCGTTGAATCGCCGCCCCGCCACGTAGTCCGCCGCGCCCTCCTGATACACCGAGTAGTAGTCGGCCCACACCGACAGGTAGAACAGCCCCGTCCGCGGGCTGTAAGAGGGCGCGTACCAGTTGGTGCCGCCCTGCACTCCCGGGTAAGTGAGCGTCCCTTCCGCGGTCGGCAGTGAGTTGGGCTCGAGCTTCGGACGCCCGTTTTCGTCGAAGCCCGCCAGCCAGTTGATTTTCACGAACGGCTTGCCCGATAGAAACTTGCCGTTAGTCCGGTCCAGCACATAGAAAACGCCGTCGCGATGCGCCCAGTAGAGCAGCTTGCGCAATTGCCCCTGCCACTCCGCGTCCACCATGACCGGAGTCTGCATGGCGTCCCAATCCCACGCGTCGTGCGGGACGAACTGGTAGTGCCATTTCAGTTTGCCGGTGTCGGCATCGAGTGCGATCACCGAACTCGAGTAGAGATTGTCGCCCGGCCGCACCGTCGCGTTCCAGTCCGGCCCGGGATTCCCCACTCCCTGGACGATCAGGTTCAATTCCGGATCGTAGGAGCCGGTCAGCCACACCGAGCCGCCGCCGTGCTGCCACGCGTCTCCGGCCCAAGTCTCATGTCCCGCCTCGCCCGGTTCCGGAATGGTGTGGAAGCGCCAGACTTCCTTGCCGGTGCGCGCGTCGAACGCCGCCAGGAACCCGCGGATGCCGTATTCTCCTCCCGCCGGCCCGAGAATCACCTTGTCCTTCACCACCAGCGGCGCCATCGTCAGGCTGTAGCCGAGGGCCGGGTCCACCACCCGCGTCTTCCAGACTTCCTTGCCCGTCTTCGAATCCAGCGCCACCAGGTTTCCGTCCAGCGCCGCCAGGAAGAGCGTGTCCCCCAGGATGGCGAGGCCGCGGTTGTCGCGCCCGCAGCACACGCCCACCGTGCCCGACAATGTGTAGCGGTAGGTCCAAAACGCCCGGCCGGTTCTGGCGTCCACCGCGATCACGTCGCTGGGCGGCTGCGTGAAGTACATCACGCCGTCCACAACCAGCGGAGTAGCTTCGAACTTATCCATGGAATCGAGCTGATATACCCACTTCAGCTCCAGGTTCCTGGCGTTGGCCGTGCCGATCCGGTCGAGCGCGCTATAGCGCCAGCTCCGGTAACTGCCCGCATAAGTCAACCAGTTCTGCGGCTCGCGATCGGCGCTCAGAAGCCGGTCGTAACTTACCTGCGCGCCCAACGGCATTGAACAACTTAGCCACACTACCGCTCGGAAGGCTCTTTTCATGGGGTCCCTTTCAATGACGCCAGGTAGGCCACCAGGTCGCCCAGTTGTTCGCGGGTCAATTTCCCCTCGTAACTGGGCATAGCGGATTTCTTCATCAGCGCGTACTCTTTCAGTTCGTCCTTTACTAACGAGACCAGCTTTTCCTGAGCGTCGATAAGTTGGACGGTGTAAGTGTCTTCGTTTATCCTTCTGCCGGTGATGGTCCGCCCGTCCCGCGTGACCGCCCGCACATACCAATGCTGCGGGAGCACGCGCTCATCGGGACGCAGCAGCGATACCGCGAGGTCCGCCGGCGCCAGGCGCGCGCCCACATCGCTCAGGTCCGGCCCGGTCCGCGAGCCCATCCCGAACACGCGGTGGCAGCCCGTGCACTCATTGCCCGCGGCGAACCGGGCGCGCCCCCGCGCGGCATCGCCCTCCGGCGGAGGCGGCATGGTGGATCTTCCCAGCGCCCGGACAAAAGCCAGAAGCTGCATGGAATCCACGCCGCCCAGCGGAAAGCCGGGCATCTCGGTGCCCGCAATCCCATCGTGCATGGCGCGATACAAGTCGTCGTCGGCCGCGCCGTGCCGGAACTTGCCGCCGGTAAGATCGGGTCCGCGTCCGCCCTTCCCGTCGGAGCCGTGACACACGGCGCAGTTCTCTTCCCACAGCTTTCGCCCCTGTTCGGGATCGACCTTGGTATTGAACAGCCGCTCCGTGGGCGCCTGCGCCCAAGCCCACGACGCCATCAGTACGGCTACACCCACACTTCGCATATTGGCTCCCTGGCCGGCAACGATTGTACACCAGGATGAGCGGCGGGAGCTATACTCTTTTAACCCTATGCGTGGCCGGGCAGGTGGGGCAGTGGCCCA
>Ga0265316_10006403_pt1 | contig 11247 bp, 9 predicted proteins | sample 4522metaG_FD_202092 | JGI IMG/M metagenome (GOLD analysis project Ga0265316, IMG submission 202092) | Rhizosphere microbial communities from Carex aquatilis grown in University of Washington, Seatle, WA, United States - 4-5-22 metaG | ecosystem: Host-associated > Plants > Roots > Rhizosphere >...
CACGCCGCTTGCAACCTTCTCAATCACATTCTCGGCGCCGAGGGCTCGACGGTGCTCAGCGAACAAACGGCCCCGGCACTGGCGTCCCCCGGCGACTTCAGGAAATTGATCGACGACATGGCGGCGGGTCGCGTCGCAGCCGCACTGTTCTGGGACGCCAATCCCGCCTACGACTTTGCCTCGTCTGACGACGGCGACGCCGCCTGGCGATCGGTGGTAGCCAAGGTGCCCCTGCGCGTTCGGCTGGGCTCGCTGCCCGACGAGACGGCTGCTTCGTGCAACCTGGTCCTGCCGGTCAACCACTGGCTCGAAAGTTGGAACGACTTTGAAACCAGCCGCGAGGCACTGACCTTGCAGCAACCCATCGTGGCGCCGCTTTACGATACGCTTCAGGGCGAAGAGATCCTGTTGCGCTGCCTGGCCGAGCTTGGGCGGCCGGCGGGCGCGACCTACCTCGATTTCGTCAAGCAGCGCTGGCAGGACGAGGTTTGGCCCAAGGGCAGCCCCATTGCGTTCGCGCGCTTTTGGAACGCTTGCCTTCACGACGGCCTCTTCCGGCGCAAGTCGGAGCCGCTTGCCGCGCGCAAGCTGAGTGGCGAAGCGTGCTCAAGCGCCGCGGCGAATGCCGCCAAGACCTCGACTGGCAATTTCGAGCTCGTGCTCGACGTCGACGCGCGCCTCTACGACGGCCGCTACGCCAACAACGGCTGGCTGCAAGAGCTGCCCGACCCCATCACTAAGACATCGTGGGGCAACCCGCTCTCCATGTCGCCCGCGGATGCGGATCGGCTTCATCTCAAGAACGGCGACCTGGTGACCTTGGGCAAGGGAACGCCAGTTCCAATTTTGCGCCAGCCTGGACAGGCCGACGGTGTCTTGCGCCTGACCATGGGACATGGCCGCTGGCAAGGCAGCGTGGCTTCTGGCGTGGGCGCGCGCGCGTGGACCTTTGCGCCCGAGGCGGGCACGCGCGTCGTGCCGGTCGCGGCGATCGGCCCAACCGGTGGTCGCCTGGAGCTGGCACTGTCGCAAGATCACGACACCAAGGACGGCCGCGACATTGCCCGCGTATGGTCGCTGGCCGAGTTCGCGCGCAAGCCGCAGCACGAGCTGGAGCGTGAAGAACTGCCGTCGCTTTACGACAAACAAGAGCAAAAGGGTCCGCGTTGGGGTATGGCCATCGACCTTTCGTCCTGCGTGGGCTGTGGCGGCTGCGTGGTGGCTTGCCAGTCCGAGAACAACATTCCCGTGGTTGGCCCCGAACAGGTGCGCAAGGGGCGCGCCATGCATTGGATCCGCATCGACCGCTACTACGACGGCGGCGACAGTTCCGCCGACGGTTCGCCCAACGTGGTCCACGAACCCATGCTGTGCCAGCATTGCGACAACGCGCCCTGCGAAACCGTATGTCCGGTGCAAGCCACCAACCACGGTCCCGACGGCATCAACCAGATGGCCTACAACCGCTGCGTCGGAACACGCTACTGCGCCAACAACTGCCCGTACAAGGTTCGCCGCTTCAACTACCTGGATTTCACCGGCGAAACGCCCGAGTCCATGCAGCTTGCTTTCAACCCCGAGGTCACGGTCCGACCGCGCGGCGTGATGGAGAAGTGCACGTTCTGCGTGCAGCGCATTCGTAACGCCGACCACGTGGCCAAGCGCGAGGGGCGAGCGTTGCGCGACAAGGACGTGGTTCCCGCGTGCGGCGCGGCTTGCCCGGCCAGCGCCATCGTGTTTGGCGACATCAGTGATCCAAACAGCGAGGTCTCCAAGCTCTCGCGCAGCAACCGCGGCTTCCATGTTCTTGAAGAGCTGGGCACCAAGCCGGCTGTCACCTACTTGGCCGCGCTCAAGAACTTGCCTGGAAGAGGTGAACGATGAAGTCCGCGGCCGCAGAGTTGCCAGTTCCCCTGCAACCGCTTGAACTCATCGAGGGTATGGTCACGCCTGGCTCGCTCGACGATCAGGTTCTGCAATTCCCCGACCGCAGGCCGCCGCGCGCCTGGTATTTCGCGCTGGCCGTAACGCTGACCGCGCTCGGCATCGGTGGCTTCTGCATGGCCTACACGCTCTACTACGGCATCGGCGCGTGGGGAAATAACCGGCCGGTGGCATGGGGCTTCGGCATCATCAACTTCGTGTTCTGGGTCGGTATCGGCCACGCGGGCACGCTGATTTCGGCCATCTTGTTCTTGTTCCGCGCGCGCTGGCGCAACGCCATCGCTCGCTTTGCTGAAGCGATGACGATCTTCGCCGTCATGTGCGCAGGAATTTTCCCCGTGTTGCACACCGGTCGGCCGTGGTTCGCCTACTGGCTGTTCCCGTATCCCAACGAACGCGGCATCTGGGTGAACTTCCGCTCGCCCCTCGTGTGGGACGTGTTCGCGGTCAGTACCTATTTTTCGGTCTCGCTGGTGTTCTGGTACCTCGGGCTCGTGCCTGACTTCGCGTCCATGCGCGACCGCACGGCCGAAGGGATTCGCAAGCGCATCTACACCGTGCTCAGCCTTGGCTGGCGGGGCGCGGCCTCGCACTGGGTTCACTACGACAAGGCATACTTGCTGCTCGCGGGCCTGGCCACGGGGCTTGTCATCAGCGTACACAGCGTGGTGTCGTTCGACTTCGCCGTGTCGCTGGTGCCGGGATGGCACATGACGATTTTTCCGCCCTACTTCGTCGCGGGCGCCATCTTCGCCGGGTTCGCCATGGTGGTCATCGTGCTAACCGTCGTGCGCAAGACCATGAACCTTTCGAACCTCATCACCGACAATCACCTCGACACCATGAACAAGCTCATCCTGGCCATGTCGTGCATCATGGGCTACGCGTACTTCATGGAGGGCGGCACGGCTTGGTACAGCGCCAATCCGTATATCCAGCATACGTTCAAGAATTACGTCAGCGGCTTCTACGGTTGGGCCGGCATCACCACCGTTACCTGCAACATCATCATCCCGCAGCTGTTCTGGTTCCGCCGCATGCGACGGTCGATCCCGGCCATGATCTTCGTGGCCCTGGCTGTGACCTTGGGCATGTGGATGGAGCGCTTCGTGATCATCGTGATCTCCCTCCACCAGGATTACCTGCCTTCGTCGTGGCACCTCTACATTCCCACCAAGATCGACTTCGGCATTTTGCTCGGCTCGTTCGGGCTGTTCTTTACCCTGGTGCTTCTCTTCGCCCGCGTGATGCCGGTCATCGCAACGAGCGAAATGAAGGCAAGTTTGCCCGGCGCCCAGGCTGGGCACGGAGGTGGCCATGAGTAGCACCACCACCACTGCCACATTCGCTGTATTGGGCTTGTACAGCGACGCGCAGAAGATCGTCGACGCCGCCAAGCAGATCCGCCCGCGCAAGCTGGGCCGGCTCGAAGCCTACACACCCTATCCGGTGCATGGGCTCGACAAGGCGGTCGGGCTGCCGCCCTCGCCACTCGGCAAGTTGGTCTTGGGCATGGGGCTTCTCGGCACGATCCTCGCGCTGCTTCTGGAATGGTGGACGAGTGCAGTCGACTATCCGCTGGTTGTGGGCGGCAAGGCGCTGTTTTCGTGGCAAGCGTTCGTTCCCGTGATGTTCGAGGTCACGGTACTCTTCGCGACTTTCACCGCCGGGCTGGCGATGCTTTTTGCATTCAACAAGCTGCCCTTCTTCGGCCACCCGGTGCTTCATTCCAAGGCCATCAAGGGCATCACGCGCGACAAGCTCGCACTCAGCATCGAGAGCACCGGCGCAACGTTCGATCCCGAAGTGGCACGGCAGGCGCTGATCGAGAACGGCGCCGAGTCGGTCGAGATCGTGCCCATTCCAGCCTGGGATCGGCCGCTCAGCCTGGTCGGGCTCTTGCGCACCATCGCCGCCATCGCGGCCGCGTGCCTGGTTGCCGGCGCGGGGCTCTTCGCCGCGGAGAAAATGATTCCCGTCGTGCCGCCCATGCTCCACATGCACAACCAGCCCAAGCTGAATGCCTTTCGCTCTAGCACTTTCTTCGCCGACGGACGCGGCATGCGGCCGGCGGTCGCGGGCACGGTGGCGCGCGGGCACTTGCCGCCGGCTTTCGCCACGCCGGAAGAAGCCGGCACCATGCTCGCCAATCCGCTTCCGCTCACGCAGAAGACGGCCGAACGCGGGCGCAAGGTTTTCAATGACCACTGCGCGGTTTGCCACGGCACCGTGGGCGACGGCGTGGCACTGCTTTCGCACGCCTACGGCGCAAAACCTGGCAACCTGCTATCGAACGAGATGCGCGCCCGGCCCGACGGCTACATCTATGGCGTGCTGATGCTGGGCAAGAACGCCATGCCTAGCTACGCCCCAGATCTGGATGAAGCCGACCGCTGGGCCGCCGTGCACTACGTGCGCGTTTTGCAGCGGTCCCAGAACGCCAAGGACGAGGATCTGCGATGACAACCGAAGCTCCACGCTCTTCGCTGGTTCGCAATGCCCTGGTGGCATTGACCATCCTCGGCGCGGCTGGAACCGCCTTGGTCTATGTCTGCGAGGGGCCCGCGCGCTTCTGGGCCAACTGGCTGGTGTGGACGCTCTTCTTGCTCACCGTCGGGCTCGGAAATCTGTTCCTGGTTGCGCTCGAACGCCTGGTGGGCGCGCACTGGAGCGTGCCCATGCGTCGCGTGCCCGAGCGGATCGCCTCACTGATTCCGTTGGCGATCCCATTGCTCATCATCGCCTTCTTCGGCGTGCCCGTGCTTTTCCCCTGGACGCACGCCGAGGTTGCGCACAATCCCATCCTGGTTGCCAAGGCTCCGTGGTTGAACCTGCCCTTCTTCGCCATTCGATTGGCGGCTTGCGCCCTCGTCTGGCTTCTCTTCTATTCATTCTACGTTCGCGGATCTTTGCGCCAGGACCAAAGCAAGGACGCAGCCTTCACCGTGAAGGCGCGCAAGCTGGCGCCGCTGTTCATGGTGGTCTTCTTCTTCAGCGTGACCATCGTCGCCTTCGACTGGATCTCCGGCCTCGAACCCGAGTGGTACAGCGACATGTTCGGCGTGTACCTTTTTGCCGGCACGTTCCTGTCGGGCATCGCCGGCATGGCACTCGGCGTGCTCGGGCTCATCCGCCGCGGCCGCCTGCCTGACGTCAAACCCAAGCACTTCTACAACCTCGGCACGCTTGGCCTGGCCTTCACGGTCTTCTACGCCTACATCGGCTTCGCGCAATACATGCTGATCTGGTACGCCAACCTTCCCGAGGAAGTGGTGTGGTTCAAGCACCGCATCGAAGGCGCCTGGTATCCGGTGGCCATGCTCTTGCCGCTGTTCCATTTCCTGCTCCCGTTCTTCTTGCTCATTGGCGCCGTGGGGAAAAAAAATCCCAAGATTCTGCGTATCGCCATGGTTTCGATCCTGTTCGCACACTTCGTCGACCTCTATTGGCTAGTTTTCCCGGTGCTTGGCGCGCAGCCGCTGTTCGGCTGGCCCGAGCTGGCCATGGCGTGTCTGTTCCTTGGTCTCGGCCTCCTGCAAATTCGGCGCGCCATGGGCCGCGGCGCTGACATGCCTGTTGGCGATCCGCTGCTGGCCAAGGGATTGGAGTGGCAGCTATGAGCGGCGAGCGCACGCCGCCGACTTGGGGCGAGGAAGCGCAGGGGCTGGCCAGCCGCTTCGCCGTCGGCTCGGGGGTCGCCATCACGTTCGTGCTCTTTGGGCTTATCATCGTGCCGGCCCTGATGCGCGAGCGGCAGGCACCCAAGGCTGCGCCTTCGGATCAGCCCGCCGCGGCTGGCCTAGGTTGGCTCGATCAAGCCGAAGTGCCGCCGAGCAAGGGCAAGGATCTGCCGCCGGTAGATCCGGCGACGGTCATGACCGCGACTCCCAAACTGCTCGCGCGGGGCGAGGCGCTGTTCAAGCAGAATTGCACCTCGTGCCACGGCGACGCCGGGCGAGGCGACGGTCCCGCGGTGGCCACACTCAATCCCAAACCGCGGAACTTCAGCCAGCCGGACAAGTGGGACAAAGGTTACCGCGTGACCGACATCTTCACGACCATCACGACCGGCGTGAAGGGCACGGGCATGGCGCCCTTCGATTTCATCGTTCCCGCCGATCGTATGGCGCTTGTGCACTACGTGCGTTCGCTCGGCTCGTTCGATCACGGTCCCGAGGACGCGAAGGCCACCGAAGAGCTCGCGCAGCAGTTCCGCTCGAAGGGCGTTCACATCCCGAGCCGCATCCCGGTCAGTCTGGCCATCAAGAAGCTCGTGCAGGAGCAGACACAGGCGCCGGAGATCAAGCTGCCAGCCGCTGAGGACAAATCGCCCACGGCCGAATTGTTGCGCTCTGTGATTTCAGATCCTGCGCGCGTGGCACGCACGGTGGCGGCGACCACGGATCGCACGGATCGCCTCGTCGTGGCGCGCGCCTGGGCCGCCGGCGCGCCGGGCAACGGCTTTGCGCCGGCGCTGGCCGGCGTGACAATCGACGAGTGGGGCGAAATCAGCCGCGCGCTGCTGGGCGCCGAAGACGTGGCGCTGGCCCCTTCAGAAGAGCAGGCTAGGCAGCCATGAAGACCCTGCTTGCCACCTGTCTGCTGCTCGCGCTTCCGGCGCATCTGGCCTTGGCCGAGACTCCTGCCGAGCCTCCGCTCGACGTGGGCGTCGACGAGAAACTGGGCCAGGCGGTGCCGCTCGACCTTATGCTGGTCGACGAGCAAGGCGAGCGCGTGTCCCTGCGCAGCCTGCTCGACAAGCCAACGCTGCTCACGCTCAACTACTTCCGCTGTTCCGGCCTGTGCACGCCGCTGCTTGGTGGCGTGGCCGAGCTGCTGCAGCGGACGGACCAAATTCCGGGCAAGGATTTTCAGGTTCTGACCGTCAGCTTCGACCCGCGCGACAACGCCGAGCTGGCGGGACTCAAGAAAGAAAACTACCTCAAGCAGCTCAAACCCGGATTTCCGCCTAGCGCCTGGCGCTTCCTGACTGGCGACCCGGTTTCCACCAAGCGCCTGGCCGACTCGGTGGGTTTCCGCTTCGCCAAGCGCGGCGACGATTACGTCCACGCGGGCGCCGTCATGGTCCTCTCGCCAGCCGGCCAAGTCACGCGTTACCTCTACGGCGTCACCTTCCTGCCCTTCGACGTGAAGATGGCCGTGACCGAGGCCGCGCAAGGACGCACCGGTCCCACCATCGCCCGCTTCCTCAAGTTCTGCTACAGCTACGACCCAGCTGGGCGCAGGTACTTCCTCGACATCACGCGAGTCGCCGCGGCTTTCACCATCATGCTGGCCGTGGGCTTCGGCGTCGCCGTGGCGGTCCAGCGCAAGAAGCGCCCGAAGCCCGAAAAGCAGTCCGAAAAGGAGTCCTCGTGAGTACCGCCGCCGCATCCGTCGCCGCCGAACCTGCCAGCGAGCCCAGCTTCTACGCTGGATCTTCGCGACAAGGGATCCTTTCCTGGCTCCTCACCACGGACCACAAGCGCATCGGCCTTATGTATCTCGCCGCCATGCTGACCTTCTTCCTGGTGGGCATGACCATCGGCGTGTTCATGCGCCTAGAACACCTGACCATGGGCCCGACCATCATGAAGCCCACCACCTACAACGCCTTGTTCACTCTGCACGGCGTGATCATGATCTTCCTGTTCGTGATTCCGGGCCTCCCAGCGGTGTTCGGCAATTTCTGCCTGCCCATCATGATCGGCGCCAAGGACGTGGCCTTCCCGCGCCTGAACCTGCTTTCCTGGTACCTGTTCATGAGCGGCGCGACCATCGCCATCACCTCGCTCTTCACGGGCGGCGGACCGCCGGACACGGGCTGGTCGTTCTATGTGCCCTACAGCGTGACCACCGGGACCAACGTCACCATGGCCGTGCTGGGCGCCTTCGTCATTGGCTTCTCGTCCATCCTGACCGGCATGAACTTCATCACCACCATCCACCGCCTGCGCGCCAAAGGTATGAACTGGATGCGCATGCCGCTTTTCCCCTGGGCGCTGTACGCCACGGCCTGGGTGCAAGTGCTCGCCACGCCCATTCTCGGCATCACGCTCTTGCTGGTCATTCTCGAACGCGTCTTTCACCTCGGCATTTTCAACCCGGCGATTGGCGGCGACCCGATCCTGTACCAGCACTTGTTTTGGACCTATTCGCACCCGGCCGTGTACATCATGATCATTCCGGCCATGGGCGCCATCTCGGAGATCATTCCGACCTTTGCCCACCGAACGGTCTTCGGCTACAAGGCCATCGTAATCTCCAGCATGGCCATCGCCGCCGTCGGCTCCTTGGTTTGGGCGCACCACATGTTCACGAGCGGCATGAGCGAGACCTCGATCATCATCTTCTCGCTGCTCACCTTCCTGGTGGCCATTCCCAGCGCCATCAAGGTTTTCAACTGGGTGGCGACGCTGTACAAGGGTTCCATCGAACTGAAAGCGCCGATGTTGTTTGCGCTCGGCTTCATCTTTCTGTTCAGCATCGGCGGCCTAACGGGCCTTTTCCAAGGCGCGCTGGCCGTCAACATGCACATCCACGACACCTACTTCATCGTGGGCCACTTCCACTACGTCATGTTCGGCGGCACCGGCTTCGCATTCTTCGCAGCCCTGCACTACTGGTATCCCAAGATGTTCGGCCGCATGTACAACGAGCGCACCGCTGTCGTGGCGTGGGTGCACATCTTCGTCGGCTTCAACCTGCTCTACTTCACCATGCTGGTGCTAGGTATGCAGGGAATGCCCAGGCGCTACTACGATCACCTTCCTGGCTTTCACCTTGGCCACCTTATCGCCACCGTGGGTTCGTGGATTATGGTGGCCGGCTTGCTGATCATGATCATGAACCTCGTTCGCGGGCTCTTCCACAAGGTGGAAGTGCCAGCCAATCCATGGGGTGGCGTAACGCTGGAGTGGACGGTCCCCTCGCCGCCGCCAGTTGAGAATTTCGACGTCCTGCCCGTCATCACCGAGGCGCCGTACTCGTTCAACCCCGTGTCCAAGGAGCAGGCGCCATGAGCGCATCCGTGGAACAGCATGACGCCGAGAACGTGGCCGCCGAGCATCCCGCGGCCGAACACCACGCCGCCGAGCATCGCGACTACATTGGCGCGAAGCTGGGCATGTGGATCTTCATCTTCACCGAGCTGATCCTGTTCGGCGGTCTCTTCGTCGCCTACGGCATGTACCGCTCGATGCACCCCCACGAATTTCACAAGGCCGCGGGCGAGCTGAACGTGGTCCTGGGCGTGATCAACACGATCGTGCTGCTCACCAGCAGCTTGACCATGGTGCTGTCCATCGTCGCCATCCGCCTCAAGCGCAAGGCCCAGTCTATGCTGTTCCTGGCGTCGACCATGGTGCTTGGCTGCGTCTTCCTGGTGAACAAGTTCTTCGAGTGGCGAGCCAAAATCCACCATGGCCTCTATCCAGGTTCGGAACATCTGATGACGCTCCCGCCAGGCGAGCGCCTGTTTTTTGGTCTGTATTACGGCATGACCGGCTTGCACGGCCTGCACGTTACCGTCGGCATCGTGGTCATGACGATCATGCTCGTGCTTCTTCGCCGCGACAAGATTCGCCACGACGATTTCATCAAGCTGGAAAACGCGGGTCTTTACTGGCACCTCGTCGACGTCATTTGGATCTTTCTTCTGCCGCTCTTTTACCTGGCGGCCTAGCCCGATGAGCAATCGAACATGAATAGCAGCATGGAACACGAAGCTGACCACCCGCACGACGACCCGCACATTGTCGGCTACGGCACCTTCATCAAGGTGTGGATCGCGCTGGTGGCCCTGACCGCGGTGCTGGTTGGGCTCAGCGTCACTGGCACCCCCAACCTGGCGCTGCTCGGCCTGCTCGTGATCACGCCCACCAAGGCCAGCTTGGTCTTCTTCTACTTCATGCACCTCAAGTACGAGAGCACCGCTCTCAAATACATGGTCGCCATCGCGATTGCCGTGTTGGTAATCTTCATCGGACTGACCTTCACCGATTACCTGTTCAGGTAGACAACGATGTTTGGCGGTGCTTCAACAGTTGCTGACAAGGTGGACGCGGTCTTTCTCTACATTTCCGCGCTCACCATCGCGTTCTTGGTCTTCATCACCTTCCTGATGATCTACTTTGTCGTGCGCTACCGGCGCTCAAGCGGCGAAAAGGCGCACGACATTCACGGCCACACATTCTTGGAATTGCTTTGGACCGGCATTCCGCTGTTGCTGTTTCTGAGCATGTTCTATTACGGCTGGACCAATTACCGTTATCTGCGCGAGGTCCCGCGCGATGCCATGGTGATCAAGGCGACCGCGCGGCAATGGGCGTGGTCGTTTACCTATCCCAATGGACGGCAGACTGCCGAGCTGTACGTGGCGCTTGGCCGCCCTGTGCGCCTGGACTTGAAATCCCTCGATGTTTTGCACGGCTTCTACGTGCCGGCGTTCAGAATCAAATCCGACGTGGTGCCCGGCAAGGACAACTACACCTGGTTCCAGGCCACCCAGCTCGGCGACTTCGACATCGAGTGCACGGTCATGTGCGGGGTGAATCACTCGTACATGTTGTCCAAAGTGCACGTGATTCCCGAGGCCGATTTTTCCACCTGGTTCTTCGGCGATTCGGCGGAGCCACCGGCCCTTGCCCAGGTTGGCAGTGGTGGACCTCCGGATCCGGCGCGCGGCGAGCGCGCCTTCAAGCTCAAGGGCTGCGTGTCTTGCCACACCACCGACGGCTCCAAGCTGGTCGGACCCACCTGGAAGGGCTTGTGGGGCAGCCAGGTCGCGGTTTTGACCGAAGGCAAGGAAATGACCGTGACCGCCGACGAGGATTACATCAAACGCTCGATCAATCACCCGCCGAAGGAAGTGGTGAAGGGCTTCGCGCCGCAGATGCCCAAGGCCGACTTGAAAGAGCGCGACGTTGCCGATCTCGTCGCCTTTATCAAGTCGCTCCAATGACGGAGGGTTCGTGAATCGGCGCGATTTTGCCCAGCTGTTCAAATTCCCGATCTCGGTCATGTCGACGGTATCAGCTGCGACCGGCTATCTGGCATTCACCCACAACCTGAGCTGGCGCCTGCTGCCGGTTTCAGGCGCCATCTTAATACTCGCCTTTGCCGCCTGTGCACTCAACGAAGCGCAGGAATACAAACTCGACGCGATGATGGAGCGTACTCGTCGACGTCCGATTCCATCGGGCAAGATTTCACCCGCAGGCGCCGCGATCTTGGCCGCGGTATTGGCCGCCGTCGCGCTCGCCTCGCTGTGGCTCATGGGCGGCCGGCTGGCAGCCGGTCTCG